>WBZP01001643.1_pt1 | contig 27016 bp, 19 predicted proteins | sample 5204301 | NCBI WGS metagenome assembly WBZP01 (sample SAMN12412401, study PRJNA552823) | activated sludge metagenome | isolation source: activated sludge from nitrification reactor of wastewater treatment plant... | place: USA: Pennsylvania | collected 2017 | reverse complement strand
GTTTCGTGGTTCCAGGTGGCGATGAAGCTCATCCCCTTGACGTCGTACTTGATTGCCGGACCGACGGCGAACACGCGGCCGCGATTGCCGTCAGCCACCTTTTGCCCGTTTACACGGTCGTCGCTGGTTTGCGTCAGGTAATAGCCGCTGATGCCCAATGCCCACGGCCCGACATGCTGCCCGACCAGGTAATCCATGTGGAACTCGTCGCCGGACGCGTAGTCGGTGTCGCGGTTCTTTCGTTTGATGTTGTACATCAGTTTCGCACTGGCCTCGAAGCCGTGCTGATTGAGATAGGTGACGGCGGCGACCGGCTCGATGCTGTAGTAATTGGCGCCGATCTGCTTGCCGGGGCGCGTTTGGCTGTACTTGCCGGTGGGCAGGTAGATATCGAGACCGACGGTGAAATGCCAGTCGGGCGGCAAGTGCCAGCCGATCACCAGCGGATCGATCGTGATGTCGCCCAGCCCGAAAGCGCTGTCGACCCCGCCTGGCGTGTGCAGCCTCTGATAGGCGAATGGCACGATCGCATGTACGCCCCAGTCGCCGCCGAGGATCTTGTGCTTGCTCACGTAGATGTAGCGCAGCGCGTCGAAAGTGGCGTTGACGTCGACGCCGCGCACCTTGTCGCCGTGCGTGTCGCGATAATCTCCCGCGTAATAACCGAGATAGTTGATGAAGTAATGGCCCGCTGGCGGCAGCGCGCCGGCCATGAAATTCTCGGCACCGTTCGGGTATTGGTCAGGACCTTCCTTGGCCGTAACCAGCGGGCTGACAAGAGCCGCCGCTACTGCCGGCAGCAAGAGTTTGAGCGCTTTGCGCATTGCAGTCATCTCCCTGATCGTGATTGTTGGCGCGTCATCATCGTTGTCCTGGCGGACGCCGATGCGCAGGCCAATGTTATCATTGCCCGACTGCTCAGGAGGTATCTGTCCGCCTCGTCAGCGGCACCATGATCGCCTGCTCCGGTCTGGCGCAGCCAGCGTCGCAACAACGTCCGGGTTGCCGATTGCGCGTCAGCGGGCGGTCTGGGTCGTGCAGTACACCCCGGTCGAGCAGCCGCTCGACGAGTTCGACCTTGCTGCCCAGCGGATAGTGGCGCCAGATCTCCTGCTTCATCGCTGCCGGCGAACCTCCGCCGTGCAGACTGATCAGCGAGTACCAGCCGCCCTGATACGATGCCGTCAGGTCCTCGATGAAGCGGGCGACTTCAATTCGCTTGGCGTAGGGCACGTCGGGGTTGGCGCGCAGCACCTCGGCCAGCGTGGCCGCCGTTGCCGGATTGTGATCCTCGTCGGGACCGGGCAAGGCGACGATCAGGCCGCCCGATACTTCGTGCGCCAGCCGGTGCATGTCGTAGATCTGGGTGGCGAGCAGCAGCTTGCCAACATTGGCGAAGACGGGGTCGGGCATGAAACTGCCGCTGTGTGCGTCGGCCGTTCCATAGACGCTGGCCGCGACGCCGCAGGCGAAAAACCCCTCGGTGATCTTGATCAGCTCGACCATCGGTTCGCGCAAACTGGCCCTGCGCCCCGGATCAAGTCCGTTCGCCTCGCACATCAGCGCGCCGGCACCGATCAACAGATCGCCGAAACCGGCGCGTGCGCCGATGCAACTGTGTCGGTGGTGCGTTGCGTAGGCATAGGTCAGCGAGGCCGAGTGCTGCCATTCGCCGGCGAAGAACACGCGCTCCCAGGGAACGAAGACCTGGTCGAAGACAACCACGGCCGTTGACTGACCATAGCGCCGCGAAAAAAGCGCCGCGCCGTGCTCGACGCGCTCGCCCGGACGCCCTGCCGGACGGGCGATGATGGTCACGCCGTGCGCGTCGACCGGTAACGCGCAGCAGACGGCGAAGTCGGCGTCCTCCGCCCGCATGTTGCGGCTCGGCATGACGAGCAACTCATGCATGTAGGGGGCACCGGTGACGATCGCCTTGCAGCCCGAAATGACGATGCCGTCGGCCCGGCGCTCGACGACACGCAGGTAGGCGTCCGGATTGGTCTGCTGGTGTGGGTGCAGCGAGCGGTCCCCCTTGGCGTCGGTCATCGCGATGCCGAGCGACAGGTCGCCGCGCTGCACGTGCTCGAGGTAGGCTGCACAGCGCGCGCGGTGCTCATTGCCGCCGTGCGCCGCGTCAATCGCGGCGCTGACCTGGTGAATCGCGTTCAGCGCATCGTGCGCCAGGTAGCGCTGCGCGCAACCGGTTTCCTGACAGAGCAGGCGCACCGCCTCGAGCTTGTTCAACAGGTCGCCGGCGGCTTCGTCGATGTGCAGCATGCGATTGACCGTCCAGCCGCTCGTCGACTGGACGGCGGTCATCAGGGCTGCCTTGGCCGGATCGAGCGCGAAATCGTAGCTCACCGCCAGGGCATTGATTCCCGGCTGCAGCGACGGTTCGTCGGCAACCGACCGGATAAGCTGACCGTCGACGTAGACGCGTGGCCGATAGTCGCGCAAGGACGCGCGATACTCGGCACCGCTCATCATCTTGTTGACCGGGGCAGCAGTCGATCCGCTCTTGCTCATGCGCCTCCCAACATTCCCCGCTCGTGTCAGCCGCCGCCGACGCCAAGCGCGATGATCGTTCCATCAGCCACGTTTGCCCTTCGGCCGGCGGGCGGGCAACGGGGCGCATGACGCCGGCGCGCGCTTCTCGCTGCGGCCGCCGCCTTACGCCGTCAGCGCGAGCTTGCGATCGGCCAAGGCGAAAGTCAACAAACCGACGCCTTCTCAGCCTTCGCGTGCGGCGCGCCGTCGCTCGTTGTCGGTCAGCAGGCGCTTGCGGATGCGGATGCTTTTCGGCGTGATTTCGACCAGCTCGTCATCGTTGATGAACTCGACCGCCGATTCGAGCGTCAGCAGTACCGGCGGCACCAGGCGTACGGCTTCGTCGGTTCCGGAGGCGCGGAAGTTGGTCAGCTGCTTGCCTTTGATCGGGTTGACGACGAGGTCGTTCTCGCGGCTGTGGATGCCGATGACCATGCCCTCGTATAGCCGGTCGCCGGGGACGACGAACATTCGCCCCCGATCCTGCAGCTTCCACAGCGCGTAAGCGACCGCCTCACCGTTCTCGCCCGAGATGAGCACGCCGTTGCGGCGGCCCGGGATGTCGCCCTTGACCGGCGAGTACTCGTCGAAAACGTGGCTCATCAAGCCGGTGCCGCGCGTCGTGTTCATGAACTCGCCCTGAAAGCCGATCAGGCCACGCGCCGGAATGCGGTATTCCAGGCGAACCCGGCCGCGGCCATCGGACGACATGTCCTGCAGGTCACCGCGCCGCTGGCCGAGGGCCTCCATGATCGCCCCCTGATGCGCCTCGTCCACGTCGAGCGTCAGCATTTCGTAGGGTTCGCACGGCTCGCCGTCGATTTCCTTGAGGATCACGCGCGGGCGGCCGACAGCCAGCTCGTAGCCTTCGCGTCGCATGGTTTCGAGGAGGATGGTCAGATGAAGCTCGCCGCGCCCGGAAACCAGAAAGCTGTCGGTGTCGGCAGTCTCTTCGACGCGCAGCGCCATGTTGGTCAGCAGCTCCTTGCGCAATCGTTCGCCGATCTGACGGCTGGTGACGAACTTGCCTTCGCTGCCGGCACAAGGCGAGTTGTTGACCATGAACGTCATGTTCAGTGTGGGTTCGTCAATCTTCAGCATGGGCAGCGCTTCCGGCTGCTCAATGTCGGTGATCGTGCATCCGATCGACAGATCCTCGATTCCGGTAACCAGAACGATGTCACCGGCAAGCGCCTCGTCCATCGACATCCTTTCCAGGCCGCGGAAACCGAACACCTGACCGACCCGGGCGGTCTTCGGCGCGCCATGTTCGTAGCGGCCGGCGGCGTCCGGCTGACCATACATGACGGTCACCTGCTGCGCCGGTTTCAGGCGGCCGCGCTGAATGCGGCCGATGCCGATCCGCCCGACGTAGCTCGAGTAATCGAGGGCGGAGATCTGAAGTTGCAGCGGCCCGTCGATTTCTCCCGCCTGCGGTGGCGAAACGTGCTGGAGGATCGTTTCGAACATCGCCCGCATGTCGGTTGCCGGTTTGGCGAGATCGGGTGTCGCGTAGCCGTTCAGCGCCGAAGCATAGATGACAGGGAAATCGAGCTGCTCGTTGCTCGCGCCCAGCTTGTCGAAGAGGTCGAAGGTGTGGTCGACCACCCAGTGCGGGCGTGCGCCGTCGCGATCGATCTTGTTGACGACGACGATTGGCCGCAAGCCGAGCGCCAGGGCCTTCTTGGTCACGAATCGCGTTTGCGGCATCGGGCCTTCGACGGCATCGACCAGAAGGAGGACGCCATCGACCATCGACAGGACGCGTTCGACTTCCCCGCCGAAGTCGGCATGCCCCGGTGTATCGACGATGTTGATGTGCACGCCGCCGTAGTCCACCGCCAGGTTTTTCGCCAGGATGGTGATTCCACGTTCCTTCTCCAGATCGTTGGAGTCCATCATCCGTTCCGTGATGTGCTGGTGCGCGGAAAAGGTTCCCGCCTGGACGAGCAGCTTGTCGACGAGCGTCGTCTTGCCGTGGTCGACGTGGGCAATGATCGCGATGTTACGGACGGCACGGGACATGGTGGTGGGGCCTGCGGGAGAAGGGCCGGGATTCTAGCACAGCCCAGCCCTGTTGTTGCGCTGCAATAAACGCATCCGCGCGAATGCGCGCCTTCCCCGCGCCTTCGTCAAGAAGGATGAGCTTCCCGTTTCCGATATTCCGGTTTCCAACGGTGACGCGGAATGGACGTCACTTTGCACAAAGAAGATGAAGATGGCGAAGCAGGCGCGAAAGATGCGCCGTGAAACACACCGGGATTGATGCGCAAGAGGGGGCTTTCCCGCTGGCCGAGCCCTGTCCGGCGCTGGCGCAGAGCGTTGCCGGTGACCGGGCGTGGAAGCCGCGCGGCACGCCCGGTCGCCAGCGACTGACCGACCGCCAGTTGGTGACACCGAAGCGCGCGAACTGCGCGCGCCGGGCCTCCCGGCGCGTAAGGAACGGGTAAAACGGCCGAGGCGCGAAAACGGCATCGGCGCCCGCCACAGGCGCCACCACCCGCTCACGACCGACGCGAAGCACGCGCTGCCGATGGCAGAAAACCGTTCGATCGGAAGCTCGCGACGACTGCCCCGAAGCAGGTGCCGGCCGCCGACACTACCTGCTTGCAGGCCGCCGAAGGCTGGCTGTAGGTGGCGATTGTGCAGGATCTCTGCACACGGGAAATGGCGTGCTGGTCTCCGAAACCACGCTTGACGGCCGACCTCGTCACCGATGCCCAACGGCGTCATGCAGGAATTCAACCGTCCAAGTCATAGAAAATCATACCAAAAAGGACATAACCATACGGCATGTTTATTAGGGCTCGACATTTCGTGGCGCCCCTGACTTTCCGCAAACCGCGCAGCGAGAACCTGCGAAAGCCCATGACGGACTTGATGATGCCGAAGACCGGCTCAACCGTTTGTTTGCGCAAAGCATACAACGCTCGGCCCGCTGTGGTCTTCAAACGATGCGCCATCGCCGCCAGCCGGTCTTCGCGCCGCTTGATCTCTTCCGGCAGGCTGACACCGTCCGGAACGTCGGCCTGATCGGCCTGTTCCGCCAAGGCGAACAGTTCCTGCACCTCAGCCTTGAGCTGGGCTTCCAGCTTTTCGATGTGGCCGTGCGAGAGCGCACTGTGCTGCGAGGCGTTGGCTTCGATCTTCGTGCCGTCAAGACAGACGTTACCCAGCTTGAGCAGTTTCATTTCCTTGGCCATCTCCAGCACCTGTAGAAACAGATCGCTCAGTTCGTCAAGGAAACGCTGGCGGAACCTCGCCAAGCGGCACGGATGGTCTTGGCATCTCCAGTGGGGAGCAAACGAAAACTCCGACAGCCTGCTAGCGAGGTCGGTCGAGAAACGGGTACATGTCGTCCAGCGGCGCGGAAACGATGCTGCCGTCGGCGAGCCGGCGCGATGCGACGCGCGGTTCGAATTCCTGCCTTTCGTCGAGGACGACCTGGGTGAGCGACGGGCCGGGTGCGTCGAGGATCGCCGGCAGAAGTTCGGCAAAGTCGGCCGTGGCGAGGCGGCAGGCCGGCAGGCCGAAGGCCGCGGCGAGGGCGACGAAGTCGGGCAACTGCACGCCGGACTCGGGCCCGGCGCCGGCCAGACGGCCAAAGAAGCTCGCCTGCGAGGTGCGGATCGACAGATAGCCGCCGTTGTCGAGGACGAAGATCTTGATCGGCAGCCGATGCTGGGCGATGGTCTGCAGCTCCTGCAGGTTCATCATGAGGCTGCCGTCGCCGGCCAGGCAGACGACCCGGCGCTGCTTGCCGCGCGCCGCCCGTGCGCCGCACCAGGCGCCGATCGCGGCCGGCAGGTCGTAGCCCATCGAGGCGCTGCCCGAGTTCGAGAAGAGCCGCTGACCGGCCTTCAGGCGCGCCGCCTGAAAAGGGACGATGGTCGCCGTGGCGTTGCCGCAGGCGACGATATCGTCGTTGCTCAAGCAGGCGAAGAGCGCTTCGACGAAGGAATAGGGATTGATTTTGCCGCAGAACTCGCGCTGCCGGGGGAGCACCGCCGGATAGTCGGCCAGGCGCTGGCGGCAGCGGGCCAGCCAGTGCGCATGCGCTGGCGGTTGCGACGGCGGGTCGGCGGCCAGGCGGGCGTTGAGCGCGGCGAGGAATTCGCGCAAGTCGGCGCAGATGGCGAGATCGGGCACGACCAGCGGCTTGGCCAGCTCGGCCGGGTCGATGTCGACCTGGATCTTGAACGCCTGTGGTGCGAACGCCGACCAGTTGTAGCCCACCTGGCGGATGTTCAGGCGGCTGCCGAGGATGAGCAGCAGGTCGGCTTCCTGCACGTTGAAGTTGCCGGCGCGCATGCCGATCGTTCCCGGCCGCCCACAGTAGAGCGGGTCGTCGTCGGCGATCAGGTCGTGCGTCCAGGCGGTGGTGACCGGGATCGTCAGGTGGCGGATCAGTCGTTCGAATTCGGCGCCGGCAGCGGCGCAGCGCACACCGCTGCCGGCGAGGATGACCGGTCGTTGCGCGCCGCTCAGGCGGGCAAGCACTTCCTCGCAGTCGCTGGCCCGCCAGGCAGGGTTCGGCGGCGGTGGGGTGAAATGACGCAGGGCAGTGGCTTCGACCGCTGCCGCTTGCAGGTCGATCGGGATGTCGAGCCAGCAGGGGCCCGGCCGTCCGCTGCACGCCAGGTGGAGGGCCCGTTCGAGTTCCCAGGCGATGTCGTCTGCTGCGCGCAGCACGGCGGCGCTCTTGCTGATCGGCCGCACGAGGTCGACGATTCTCGCCTCCTGGTCGCCGAGCTGGCGCAGCTCGGGCAGCTCGTGGAAAGCGAGCGAGGTCTGCCGTTTCACTTGTCCGGAGACGACGAGCAGCGGGATGGAATCGGTCCACGCGCCGAAGACGCCATTCAGCGCGTTGATTCCGCCCGGACCCGTGGTGACGTTGACGACCGCCGGTTTGCCGGCGATGCGCGCGTAGGCTTCGCCAGCCATCGCGGCGGCCTGCTCGTGGTGGAACCAGAGCGGGCGGATTGCCGGATGATGCGCCAGCGCGTCGTTGAGAAACATCGCGCCGCCGCCGGTGACGATGAAGGCGTCGCTCAGGCCGGCTTGTGCCAGGGCGTCGGCGACGTACTCGGCGACTGTCGTCATCGCGTGCGCTCGCTGTCGACGGTCTTCACCAGGTTTTCCAGGGGGCGGCGCCGGATGCCCAGAGCGCTTCCAGGTAATTCCTGTCGCGCAGCGTGTCCATTCCCTGCCAGAAGCCGCGATGGCGCCAGACGGCAAGCTGGCCGTTCGCCGCCAACCGGGCGAGCGGCGCGCCTTCCCACATGCACGCGTCGCCGTCGATCAGATCGAGCACGCTGGGCGCGAGAACGAAGAAGCCGCCGTTGATCCAGCCGCCGTCGCCGCTCGCCTTCTCGCGAAAAGCGGTGACGCGCTCGCCGGCGATGTCGAGTGCGCCGAAGCGGCCGGGCGGGGCGACCGCGGTGACCGTCGCCGCGACGCCCTGCCGACGGTGGAAATCGATCGAGGCGGCAATGTCGATGTCGCCGACGCCGTCGCCGTAAGTGAAGCAGAAGAGGTGCTCGTTTTCGACATGCGCCCGCACGCGGCGCAGACGGCCGCCCGTCTGGCTGGCCTCGCCGGTGTCGACGAGCGTTACTCGCCAGGGCTCGGCATGCCGTTGATGCACTTCCATGTGGTTGTTCGCCAGGTCGAAGGTGACATCCGACAGATGCAGGAAGTAGTTGGCGAAATATTCCTTGATCAGGTAGCCGCGGTAGCCGAGGCAGATGACGAAGTCGTCGATCCCGTGGCTGGCGTAGATTTTCATGATGTGCCAGAGGATCGGCTTGCCGCCGATTTCAACCATCGGCTTCGGGCGAACGCCGGTCTCTTCGGCGAGGCGCGTGCCGGCGCCGCCGGCGAGGATGACGGCCTTCATCGCGGCGGCGAGCGCTTTGCCCGCCCTAGCGCCGTCCGCCGAGCAGGCTGAGCAAGCCTTCGGCGAGGCGCGAAACGGTTTCCGGGTCGGGCACCGGCAGCTTCAGGTAGCGCTCGCCGGTGCTCGGGTCGCGCTGCACCCAGGCCGACTGGCGCTCGCCTTTCGACGCTGCAGCCAGCTCGCCGAGCAACTGGACGCCGGCGCTGAGCAGCGGCGCCCAGGGATTGGCGGCGGTGTCGCGCGATTCGTCCGGCGCGCTTGGCTGAGCCGGCTGGACGACTGCGCCTGGTTCGGCCCGCGCGGCGGTCGTCGGCGGGGTTTCGGCGGCGCCGGTTGACTCGGCCGTGGCCGGTTCCGGCGCCGGCGCTGGAGCGTGATCTGGCGCGCCAGGCGGTTCGCCTGTCGGCTCAGCCCGCGCCGCCTGCTCGGCGTCCGTCGGCGAGGCGGGCGCGCCCTCGCCGGGCGTCTCGCTGTCGGCTTCGGGCAAGGTATCGAGCGCCTGCGCATCGTGGCTCGCGTCGTCGTCTGCCGTCTGCCGGCCCAAGGCTCCGGACACTTGTTCGACGGTCTCCATGAACTTCGACAGGCGTGAGCCCTGCAGGGCGACCTCGCTGTCGCCGCCGTCGAAAACGCCGGCGAAGAGCGACTGCTTGAAGGCCAGAACCGACAGCATGCTTTCCTCGATCGTGCCGCGCGCGACGAAGTTGATCACCTGCACGCCGCGCGTCTGGCCGAGGCGGTGCACGCGCCCGATGCGCTGTTCGAGCACAGCCGGATTCCATGGCAGGTCCATGTTCACGACAACCGCTGCGGCATGCTGCAGATTGAGCCCGACGCCGCCGGCGTCGGTGCTGAGAAAGACACGGCAATCCGCCTCGTGGTTGAAGCGATCGACCAGCGCGCCACGCTTGTCGCCGGGGATGCCGCCGTGGAAGAAGACGTATTGCCAGTCGCGCTCGATCAGGCGGCGGATGATCAGCTCGTGCGTGCGCTGCCACTGGCTGAAAACGACAACCTTGGCCGACGGGTCGGTCAGGATGTCTTCGAGCAGGGTGATCAGCTCGTCGGCCTTGAAACCGTCGTCCGTTTCGTGGTCGATCAGGAAGCTGCTGTTGCACGACATGCGCATGTTCTGCAGAGCACACTGCAGGCGAAGCTGATCCTTTTCGGAGAGAAAACCGCTCTGCCGCCAGCGCTGAACGATGCGCGCCATCTGCGAACGGTTGTCTTCGTGATACGTCGCCTGCAAATCCGACATCGGCATGAAGAGCGTGTTGTCGACGCGTTCCGGAAGCTGTTCGAGGACTTCCGCCTTGCGCCGGCGCAGCATGATCGGCGCCAGCGTCTGGCCGACGCGGTCGAGTGCATGGTAGCCGACGACGCGCCCGTGCTCGTCGCGCTTCTGGTGTTCGTCGAGCAGCCGCCAGGTGGGACCGAGCCGGTGCTGGTCAACGAACTGAACGATCGAGATCAGCTCTTCGAGGCGGTTTTCGAGCGGCGTTCCGGTGAGCACGACGGCGTAGGGGCTGTCGATGCGCTTCAGCGCGCGGGCGGCGATCGTGTTCCAGTTCTTGATCCGCTGTGCCTCATCGACGATGACGACATCCGGGCCCCAGCCGTTGATCAGGTCGAGGTCGCGGCTGATCGTTTCGTAATTGGCGATCTTGCAGAAATCGTTCTGCGCGTAGCGCTGCTGGCGCACGGCGCGTGCGCCGCCGATGACGCACGCCCGGCGCTCGGTGAAGCGCGCCATCTCGCGCTCCCATTGGTGCTTGAGCGATGTCGGGCAGACGATCAGCACGCGCTCGGCAGCGAAGTGGCGGGCGAAGATTTCGACCGCGGCGAGCGCCTGCACGGTCTTGCCGAGGCCCATTTCATCGCCGATCAGGGCGCGTCCGGCGCGCGCCGCGAAGAGGGCGCCAGCGCGCTGGTAAGGGTAGAGCGCGACCTTCAGCAGGCCGGCCAGCTGCGGACTGTCGGCGCCGATCGGATAGGCCGTGTCGAGTGTCGCGCGCCGCTTCTCGCCATCGCGTACTTCGGCGATGAAGGCCAGCGCGTCGTCCGCACAACGCAGCTCGTGGCCGGAGGCGCGCACACGGGCGAGAAAAGCGGGCAGGTCGGCGAAACGCGCAACCGGCAGGTGCCAGTCGGCATCCGCGGCAAAAAGCTCGCCGGCCGGTGCGCGCAAGTCGTCCGGGAATGTGCTGCCCGGACGCAGGCGGATGCGCCGCTGGCCGGCATAGTCGAGAAACAGCTCGCTGAAGGTTCCCTGGAAGCCGGCAGCGAGGACGTCCCGACCTTCCGGCAACGCGGCGAGGCGGGCGAGGGTGAACTCGATGTGCTTGCACGTACCGAGATCGTTGGTGGCGAAGTCGGGACAGGTGCAATGATTGTCGCCCGCATCGTCGCCGCGAATGCAGACGCGATAGCGGCTTCGGCTGGCCGGGTTGTAGACCGAGAACTCCGAGAAGACGGGTTCGTCGCCGAGGTTTTCGAGTTCGAACGGCTGTTCGCGACCGAACTGCCGACGCAGCGCCCGTTGCCAGTCGGCGACCGCCAGGTCGACGGGTTTGCGCTGGCGCGACAGGCGCGCCTCGGCCGCGCTGCGCGCGCCGGCCTTGCGGTTTTGGCTGGAAGCATGGTCAGTAGTCGTGGGCATGGTGGGTTCCGGGTCGGGCGTGATGGGATGGTCGGCGCAAGGGAAAGCGGGCAGCGTGACGAAAGGGAAAGGCGAACAAGGTGCGAAGAAGGCGAACAGGGCGAAGGTACGGCAGGGCAAGACAGCGGCGAGCAGGCTGCAGCGCCGCCGAGGACGACCAGGCAGGTCGGCGACCCGGGTTGGCGTGTCGCGCCTGAGCCGGTCGACGCAGCGCGTATTGTAGTCCTGCGCGATGGCAATGCGAGGTGGCCGCTCGCTGTGCGTCTGCCGCAGAAGCCGCCCCGCTCGACACGCGCTCAGCGCTTCAGGCGGGCGAACGCGCTGGCCATGGCGCCCGCCGGTTCGGGCTGGCTGTTCTGGCGCTGGCGGGCGCGTGCCGTGCTTGCTGCGGGGCCGCCACGCGGCACGCTCGGCAGGTCGTCGGTGAGTCGCATCGAGAGGGCGATCCGCCGGCGCGGCAGGTCGACTTCGAGCACCTTGACCTTGACCACGTCGCCCGCCTTGACGACGCTGCGCGGATCCTTGACGAATTTGTCGGCGATTGCCGAGATATGGACGAGGCCGTCCTGGTGTACGCCGATGTCGACGAAGGCGCCGAAGTTGGCGACGTTGGTCACCACGCCTTCGAGGATCATGCCCGCCTGCAGGTCCTTGAGCTGTTCAATGCCTTCGCGGAAAGAGGCCGTGCGAAACTCGGGGCGCGGGTCGCGGCCGGGTTTTTCGAGTTCCTGCAGGATGTCGCGCACCGTCGGCAGGCCGAACCTTTCGTCGGTGTATTTCTCTGCGGCAAGTCCCTTGAGCAGGCGCACGTCGCCGATGACGCGGCGGATCTCCTGCTTGATGTCGGCAAGGATCCGCTCGACGAGCGGGTAGGCCTCCGGGTGAACGGCCGATCCGTCGAGCGGATTGTCGCCGCCGTTGATGCGCAGGAAGCCGGCGGCCAGCTCGAAGGTTTTTTCGCCCAGGCGGGGAACCTGACGCAACGCCTGCCGGCTACGGAAAGCGCCGTGCTGGTCGCGGAAGGCGACGATGTTTGCCGCCAGCGCCGGGCTGAGTCCGGAGATGCGGGTAAGCAGGGGAACCGAGGCGGTATTGAGGTCGACGCCGACGGCATTGACGCAGTCCTCGACGATCGCATCGAGCGTGCGCGCGAGACGGGTCTGGCTGACGTCGTGCTGGTACTGGCCGACGCCGATCGATTTCGGGTCGATCTTCACCAGCTCGGCGAGCGGATCCTGCAGCCGGCGGGCAATTGAGACGGCACCGCGCAGGCTCACGTCGAGTTCGGGGAACTCGCGCGCGGCGTATTCGGAGGCGGAGTAGACCGAGGCGCCGGCCTCTGAAACGACGACTTTCGACAGGCGCAGGTCGGGCTGCAGCCGGATCAGCTCGTCGGCCAGGCGATCGGTTTCGCGCGATGCCGTGCCGTTGCCGATACTGATCAGCTCGACGGCGTGCTTTCTTGCCAGAGCGGCCAGCGTGGCGAGTGCGCCCGGCCAGTCGCGGCGCGGTTCGTGCGGGTAAATCGTGGCCGTGTCGAGCAGTTTGCCGGTGCGGTCGACGACGGCCACTTTGACGCCGGTGCGCAGGCCGGGATCGAGTCCCATTGTCGCGCGCTGGCCGGCGGGCGCGGCGAGCAGCAGATCGTGCAGGTTGGCGCCGAAAACCCGTATGGCCTCGGCTTCCGCGCGCTCGCGCAAGGCGTTCATCAGTTCGAGTTCGAGGTGCAGCGAGAGCTTGATCCGCCACGCCCAGCGCACCGTATCCGCCAGCCATTTGTCGGCCGGGCGGCCCTGGTTGGCGATGCCGAAACGTAACGCGATGCGCGACTCACACGGGTTGCTGCCGTCGGCGGGTCCGTCGAGTTCGCTGTCGAGGACCAGCGCAAGCTGCAGCAGGCCTTCGTTGCGGCCGCGGAAAAGGGCCAGTGCGCGATGCGAGGGAATGGCGAGTAGCGCTTCGCTGTAGGCGAAATAGTCCTGGAACTTGGCCCCGTCGACCTCCTTGCCGGTCACGACGGTCGATCGGACGACGCCGTGGGTGGCGAGATGGCTGCGCAGCTCGCCGAGCAGCTCGGCGTCTTCGGCGAAACGTTCCATGAGGATTTGCCGCGCGCCATCGAGCGTGCTCTTGACGTCGGGGAAGCCGGCTTCGCCGTTCAGGTAGCGCTCGGCTTCGCTTTCCGGAGCGAGTGTCGGGTCGGCGAGGAGCGCTTCGGCGAGTGGCGCGAGGCCGGCTTCGCGGGCAATGAGCGCCTTGCTGCGCCGCTTCGGCTTGAACGGCAGGTAGAGGTCTTCGAGGCGTTGCTTCGTTTCGGCGGCCTGGATCCCGGTGGCGAGTTCGGGCGTCAACTTGCCCTGTTCGGCGATCGAGGCAAGGATCGTCTGCCGGCGGTCTTCGAGTTCACGCAGGTAGACGAGGCGTTCGGCAAGGACGCGCAACTGGTTGTCGTCGAGGCCGCCGGTCACTTCCTTGCGATAGCGGGCGACGAAGGGCACGGTTGCCCCGTCGTCGAGCAGATTGGCGGTGGCGAGCACCTGTTCCGGGCGGCAGCCGATTTCCTCGGCAATGACGACGGCGATGCGTTGTTCGGTCGGGGAAGACATGGGCAGGGAGGACGATAAGGGTAGGCAAAGAATGACAAAGCCCCCTTGCGGGGGCCTTTTCGCTTGGCAGAGGACTGCCGGACTACATGCGGGCGATCATCGCGTCGCCAAATTCCGAGCAGGAAACTTCGGTGGCGCCCTCCATCAGGCGGGCGAAGTCGTAGGTCACGACCTTGTCGCCGATGGCGGCTTCCATCGAGCGGATGATCAGGTCGGCGGCTTCGAACCAGCCCATGTGGCGCAGCATCATTTCGGCCGAGAGGATCAGCGATCCCGGATTGACCTTGTCGAGCCCGGCATACTTCGGCGCCGTGCCGTGCGTCGCTTCAAAGCAGGCGTAGAGGTCGGAGATGTTGGCGCCGGGGGCGATGCCGATACCGCCGACCTGTGCGGCCAGCGCGTCGGAGATGTAGTCGCCATTCAGGTTGGTCGTGCAGATCACGTCGTACTCCGCCGGGCGAAGCAGAATCTGCTGCAGGAAGGCATCGGCGATCGAATCCTTGATGACGATGCCGCTCGGCAGCTTGAGCCACGGCCCACCGTCGATCGGCACGCCGCCGAACTCGTTCTGCGCCAGCGCATAGGCCCAGTCACGGAAGCCGCCTTCGGTAAACTTCTGGATATTGCCCTTGTGCACGATGGTCACCGAGCGCCGCTTGTTGGCGATCGCGTACTTGATCGCCGCGCGCACGAGCCGCTCGGTGCCTTCCCGCGAAACCGGCTTGATGCCGATGCCGGAAGTGGCCGGGAAGCGGATCTTGGTGACGCCCATCTCGTCCTGCAGGAACTTGACGACCTTCTTGCACGCGTCCGAGCCGGCGGGCCATTCGATGCCGGCATAGATGTCTTCGGTGTTTTCGCGGTAGATGACCATGTCGGTTTTCGACGGGTCCTTGAGCGGCGAAGGTACGCCACGGAAATAGCGCACCGGACGGACGCACTGGTACAGGTCGAGTTCCTGGCGCAGGGCAACATTCAGCGAGCGGATGCCGCCGCCGACCGGCGTCGTCATCGGACCCTTGATCGAAACCGAGTACTCCTTGAGCGCGTCGAGCGTTTCGGCCGACAGCCAGACGTCGGAACCGTACATCTGGGTCGATTTTTCGCCGGCATAAACCTCCATCCAGTAGATCTTCTTGCTGCCGCCGTAGGCTTTGGCGACGGCAGCGTCGACGACCTTGATCATCACCGGCGTGATGTCTACGCCGATACCGTCGCCTTCAATATAGGGGATGATCGGGTTGTCAGGGATCGCCTGCCCGGGAACGATTTTCTGGCCGCCTTGTGGGACTTTGATCAGACTTGCGCTCATTCATGCTCCATGTCGTATGGTGTGGTTGGTTCTCATTCGGGTGCCGGCACCGCTGGCCGGCAGTTTCTTGATGCTCGCGGCCTGCCGCGGGGCGACGCTGCGTTGGTGGGCAAGAAGGATCTGCCTGAAGCAGGGTCTCCCGCGGCACCATGTCGAATTATGTCGCAAACCTTGACGATCTGCCAGCGGATCCCGCATTGGCCAGAATGAGCACCTCGGGCGGCGCGCAGCAGTCTGCCGACAGCGCTTGGCGGTGCTTGGTGCGGTGCAGCAGTGGCGGTGCTACAATCCTCTTACCGAGATCATTCGACCTTTGTTATGGATATCTCCACTGTTCAGAACGTCCTTGCCCAGCGTCTCGCCGCAGCCATGATCGACGGTTTCAATCGGCACTATCGGCTGATCCGCCGCTACGGTCAGGAAGCCAAGTCGCTCTTCGAAGCCGGCGACTGGAAGGGCGTGCACGATGCCGTGCGTGAACGCATCCGGTCCTACGACGACCGGGTCCGGGAAGCCGCCGAGGCGCTGTGCGCCAACTTCGCCGCCGCCACGCTCGACGACGCAACCTGGCAGCAGGTCAAGCTGTTCTATATTGGTCTGCTGATCAATCACAAGCAGCCGGAGCTTGCCGAGACCTTCTTCAATTCGGTCTGTGCGAAAATTCTGCACCGCACGTATTTCAACAACGACTATATCTTTGCTCGCCCGGCGGTGTCGACCGAGTACATCCAGTCATACCCGCCGACCTATCGCAGCTACTATCCGGTGCAACATGGCTTGCGGCGGACGGTCAGGCAGATCATTCTCGACTTTGACTGGCAGCGACCTTTCGAAGATCTTGAACGGGACCTCGAATTCGTCATGCGCACGGCCAGGCAGCGCCTCGGCGAGTGGCCGTTGCCCGAAGCCAACGCCCAGATCCAGGTGCTGCACTCGGCTTTCTACCGCAACAAGGGGGCCTACGTCTTCGGCAAGGCGATCAACGGGCACGACGAGTATGCCTTCGCGATTCCGGTTCTGCACAACTCGGAAGGCAGGCTGTACATCGACACGATACTGTTCGACAGCGGGCTGATCAGCGTCCTCTTTTCGCTCTCGCGCGCCTACTTCATGGTCGACATGGAGGTGCCTTCAGCCTATGTGCAGTTTCTGCGCAGCATCATGCCGCACAAGCCGCCGTCGGAGATCTATACGATGCTCGGCCTCGGCAAGCAGGGCAAGACGATGTTTTTCCGTGACCTGAAACAGCACCTGCGCCATTCCGAAGACCAGTTCATCATTGCGCCGGGCATCGCCGGTCTCGTCATGCTGGTGTTCACCCTGCCTTCGTATCCCTATGTCTTCAAGCTGATAAAGGATGTTTTCGGGCACAGCAAAGAGATGGACCGCGAAACGGTCAAGCGCAAATATCTGCTCGTCAAGCAGGTCGACCGTGTCGGACGGATGGCCGACACGCTCGAGTTCTCACAGGTTGCGCTACCCCGCAAGCGGTTTTCGCATGAACTTCTCCAGGCGCTGCACGCACTCGCACCGTCACTGCTCGAAGAGGAAGGCGAGGATCTGGTGATCAAGCATCTCTACATTGAACGGCGTCTGACGCCGTTGAACATCTACCTCGACTCGGCAGCGCCGGAACAGATCGACCATGCCGTACTCGAATACGGCAACGCGATCAAGGAACTCGCCTGCGCCAACATCTTTCCCGGCGACATGTTATGGAAGAACTTCGGCGTGACGCGCTACAACCGCGTCGTCTTTTATGACTACGATGAAATCGAGTACATGACCGACACCAACTTCCGTGTCATCCCGGAGGCGCCGTACCCGGAAATGGAAATGTCCGGCGAGCCCTGGTACTCGGTCGGCAAGAACGATGTCTTCCCGGAAGAGTTCGCCAGTTTCCTGCTCGGCTCGCCGAAGGTACGTTCGGCCTTTCTGAAATACCACCGGGCGTTGCTCAACGTAAAATTCTGGCGAACGGCGCAGGAAAGAATCCGCGCCGGACATGTCGAGGATTTCTTCCCCTATCCGGAGGAACTTCGTTTCTGCAAGGTTTTTTCCAGCGCTTGCGCGGCCTGAATGGGCGCGTGGCCGACGAGTCGGCGTTCGTCGACGCGCTGAGCCGGGCGCCCGGTGTTGTTCGTCGCTGGCGGCCGTGCCGATGGCTGTGAGGGTGTTGAATGTGGAGAGCGAGAGCGTAATGAACAGGGGGCGGCTTTTCTTGGTCTCGTGCTTTCTGGCGGCCGGCTGGCCGGCGGTGGCGGAGAACGATACTCTGGCGCGCAATCTCGTTGCGACCTGTGCCAATTGCCACGGCACGAATGGTCATGCGGTAAAAAGTTCGGGCATGGAAGCGCTGGCTGGCGCAGAAGCGGTGAAAATGCTGCAGAAACTGCAGGAATTCAAGTCCGGAGTGCGGCCGGCAACGGTCATGCAGCAGATCGTCAAGGGCTACACCGACGAGGAGATCGAGCTGATCGTCGGCTACCTGGCGCGGCAGAAACAGGCGGGGCGGCGAAGCGGGGCAAGGATGACCGAAGATGGCGATGACTGATGGGCGGCGTGCTTTCATAAGAGGAATCGGCGCTGCCGTATTGGCCGGCGCGCTGCCGGCGTGCACCGGCAGGACGCCGGCCCCGGCGCGCGGGCACGTTCTGGTTGTCGGCGGCGGCTTCGGTGGTGCGACCGCGGCCAGGTATCTGCGTTTGTGGAGCGGCGGATCGGTCGATGTGACGCTGGTCGAACCCAGCACGCAGTTCGTCTCGTGTCCGTTGTCGAATCTCGTGCTTGCCGGTGAGCGCAAGCTGGCCGATCTGACGTTCGGTTACGACGGGCTGCGGCGACACGGCGTGCGCGTCGTCCACGATACGGCCATCGCCATCGACGCTGGCGGGCGTTCGATCAGCCTGCAGGGCGGCGAACGCATCGGCTACGATCGTCTGCTCATCTCGCCAGGTATTGATTTTTCTTATGATGACTTGCCTGGCCTGCAGGCCGCCGAAGCCCGCGCCGTCATCCTGCATGCCTGGAAAGCCGGGCCGCAGACGCTGGCCCTGCGCCGGCAACTGGCGGCCATGGCCGACGGCGGGGTTTTTGCGATGACCATTCCGAAAGCGCCCTATCGCTGTCCGCCGGGCCCGTACGAACGGGCCAGCGTCGTTGCCGCTTACTTCAAGGCGCACAAGCCGCGGGCGAAGGTTCTGATTCTCGACGCCAATGCGGAGATCGTCTCCAAGCAGGGCCTCTTCGGTAAAGCCTGGAGCGAGCTGTACCGGGACATCATCGAGTACCATCCGAACAGCGATCTGCGCGATGTGCATGCCGCCACGCGGACGGCCATCCTCGATTTCGAGCAGATCAGGGCCGACGTGCTCAACGTCATCCCGAGCCAGCGCGCCGGCAACCTGGCGCGCCAGGCGGAACTCAGACTGATCAACGGGCGCTGGGTCGATGTCGATTGGCTGTCGATGGAGTCGACCAGCCATCCGGGAATCCATGTCGTCGGCGACGCCATTTTCGCGGCACCGGCCATGCCCAAGTCCGGTCATCTCGCCAACCAGCAAGGAAAGCTCGCCGCGGCGGCGATTCTTGACATGCTTGCCGGCAGGTCGCCGAACCCGACGCCGTTGCTGATCAACACGTGTTACAGCTTCGTTGACGCGCGCAACGCGATGCACGTCGCCTCGGTGCACCGTTACGATGCGCAGCAGAAGACGATGCTGCCGGTACCTGGGGCCGGCGGTCTATCCGCCGCACGCAACGAGTTCGAAGGGCAGATCGCCTCCGCCTGGGCGCTCAATATATGGGCCGACACGCTTGCCTGAAGCGACTTTTCCGGCGCGGCAACGATCTGGCGCCACTGTGTCGTCAGGCGGGTGCACACGCCGGCGAGCGGGGTATTGTCTTCCCCGGTTTGCGGTTCCCGACCTCGTCGTGGATCAGTATTTCTGATAGCGATCGATGATAAGATTTTACATTATTGCTGTTGCACCCCAGAATTCTCGGCAATATCGCCAGCTTGCGAGGACTTTTCATGAACATGACCGACATCTTCCAGTGGTCGAACGAGTTCAACATCGATATCCAGGAGATCGATGAGCAACACAAGGTGCTGGTCGGTCTGCTCAACGAACTGCACCGGGCGATACGGGAGCATCATGGCAAGGCAACGTCGCGCGAGATCCTGAAACGCCTGGCCGAATACACGCGCACGCATTTTCTCCTCGAGGAGAGCCTGATGCGCCTGACGCACTATCCGGGCTTCGAGATCCACAAACGGCAGCATCAGGAGCTGATGGAGCAGGTTGACGCCTTGCAGAGCAAGCTCGACCGGGAAAACGCGGCGATCAGTTTTGAACTCCTGCACTTCCTGAAGAACTGGCTCGTTCAGCACATCAACGAGAGCGACAAGCGCTTTGGCATGCACTTTCAGAAGGCAGGGCTGGTTTCGTATGCCAAGTGGACGGCCGAAGTCGAAACGACGATGAAGAAGAAGAAGTGGTGGTGGAAGTTCTGGTGAACCGTCTTGCCGCGGCCGCAAGGGTGCTTGCCCGCTTGCCTGGCCTTCGGCACTGGCGGCTATAATCCTGTTCAATTGGTAGCAGACTGCGCTTTGTAAAGGAACTTGGTGATGGGCAATCGTCTCTCGAAGATCGTTACACGCACCGGCGATGCCGGAACGACGGGGCTTGGCGATGGGACGCGCGTCGGCAAGGATAGCCTGCGCATCGAGACGATGGGCCAGGTCGACGAACTGAACTCGACGATCGGCCTGCTCCTGAGCGAAGACCTGCCGGTGGAGATTGCGCAGGCGCTGGTCGGCGTGCAGCATGACCTGTTCGATCTTGGCGGCGAATTGTGCATCCCAGGCATGCCGATGATCGGCGCTCCCCACATCGAGCGCCTGGAGAATCTGGTCGAGCGTTTCAATGCCGATCTCGCGCCGCTGAAGGATTTCATCCTGCCCGGCGGCACGCGCGCCGCTGCCTTCGCTCATCTGGCGCGTACCGTCTGCCGGCGGGCCGAACGTGACATCGTTCGTCTGGCGGCTGGCGAAGACGTCTCGGACTTCGCCCGCAAGTATCTCAACCGCCTGTCCGATCTGCTGTTCGTTCTCGGTCGCGCCTTGAACAAGGCCGCCGGACGTGGCGACGTGCTTTGGATACAGCGCAAGAACCAGGGCGGCGACAGCCCGGGCGCCTGAGAACTCGGGTCGACGCGACAGGCGGTGGTTCGCTGACGCACGCGTCAGCAGCACGCCGCTGATCGGGCCGGGTTCGGTCTGCCCGCCGACAAGGCGCCCGGCCTCAGCGCGGACCAGGCCGCAGCTTGTGGTGCACGACACAGCAGCTGCAGCAGGTCGAACGCTGCCTGCGCGTTGTCGATGGCGGCGGCGCTGAGCCCATCTCCGAGGGCAAAGCGGGTGCCGCGCACGCCGAGGACGTAGGTCTCCGGCATCTCTTCCGTACTGATGCGGGCGAGAACGGCGAGCAGGGTTTCGGGTGCCTGGGCATGTGTGCTCGGATTGCAGGCCGGGGTGTCCGCCGGAACGACGCGACGAAAGACAAACGGTGCTGCGGCGCGCTGGTCGGCGTCGATGAACAGCGCCAGGCGCCTGCCGGCGAGATCGAGCGCGTGCTCGATCTGCCACTGGAAATCGCTGAGCAGCGCGAAGCCGTCGCTCAGGCCTTCGCTGAGCAGCCAGTCCTGCAAGCGATCGAGGAGGTGGGGGCCGAGGGCATCGTCGCCGCGGCTCGGATTGCCGCAGGCGAGGATGACGACGGGAGCGCGCGCAGGCGCGGCACCTTTGCCGCTCACCAAGCGGCTTCCCGGCGCGCGGCCGGGGGTCCAGGCGAGCCGGATGGCAGGCAGTCGACAAGCTGTCCGCCGGCGTCGAGCAGCGCGAGCTGCAGCGGCATCTTGCCCAGCGCGTGCGTTGCGCACGACAGGCAAGGGTCGAAGCAGCGGATGGCCACCTCGATTCGGTTGAGCAATCGCTCGTCGAGCTGGCGGCCGTTCAGGTAGTGCTGCGCGACACGCCGGATTGCCTCGTTCATCGGCTGGTTGTTGTGCGTCGTCGACACGATCAAGTTGCACATCGTGACCAGATCGTCGTCGTCGACGCGGTAGTGGTGGATGAGCGTGCCGCGTGGGGCTTCGATGACGCCGACGCCTTCGCGTCGGCGCTCGCCGCTGGTGGCCAATTCGCTGCCCGAGAGGTCGTCGTCGTGCAGCAGATCCTTGATCGTTTCCGCCGCGTGCAGCATTTCGACCATGCGCGCCCAGTGGTAGGCGAGCGGCGCATGGACGAGCTCGCCGCGCCCGTGGTCGATGAACTCACGTCGTTCGGCTTCGGCGAGCGGCGTGGCGATCGTGTCGCAGTTCTGCACGCGGGCCAGCGGGCCGACCTTGTACCAGCCGGCGCGCGGGCCGAGCGCGGCAAGGAACGGAAACTTCATGTAGCTCCACGGCTTGACCTCCTCATGGATGAGCTCGCCGTAGTTGCGCACATGCACGCCATCGACGAGAAGCTTGCCGTCGGCATCGCGCGCGCGCAGGCGGCCGTCGTAGAAGTCGAGCACGCCGCCGGCACCAACCAGCGAAAGGACATTCGAGCGGAAGGTTCCAAAGGCGTCGTAGAGTTCCGGGTCGGCTTCATGCAGGCGCTTGACCAATTGCACCGCCTGGCGGCTCCAGGCGATGATCGTGTAGATCTCGGCCAGCAGCGTGTCGCGCTCGGCGCGCGTCAGTGCGCGGTTGACCCCGCCGGGAATGGCGCCCGTGCCGTGCACGCGCTTGCCGGCGGTCAGGCGAATGATCTCCTGGCCGAACTTGCGCAGCAGCACACCCTGACGGGCGATTTCCGGATGCGCCGCGGCGATGCCGACGATGTTTCGCTTGCCGGCATCACTCTCGAAGCCGAAGAGCAGGTCGGGCGCAGACAGGTGGAAGAAATGCAGCGCGTGCGACTGCAGGATCTGGCCGTGGTGCATCAGCCGGCGAAGCTTTTCGGCGCTCGGCGTCAGCCGGTCGGCGCCGACGACATGGTCGAGCGCCTTGGCGGCTGCCAGGTGATGCGAGACCGGGCAGATGCCGCACAGGCGCTGCACCATGACCGGGACCTCCCAGTACGGGCGGCCCTGGATGAACTTCTCGAAGCCCCGGAACTCGACAATGTGCAGGCGCACCTGACGCACCTGGTCGTTGTCGTCCAGCAGCAAGGTGACCTTGCCGTGCCCCTCGACGCGCGACACTGGGTCGATCGCGACGCGGCGCAGTTTTTCCGCGTCGGCGGCGGTTTCGAGGGCGAAGCCGGTCGTTTCCATGCTCATGCTCATTTTCAACTCGCGCCGGGTCAATCGAAATGCAGCAGCGGATGTCCCAATCGCGGGGTGCGGCCGGCCAGCAGATCGGTGAGGAATTTCCAGATCGCATCGCCGGACGGCGGACAGCCGGGGATGAAATAGTCGATGCGGACGATCTCGTGGATCGGATGGACCTTGTCGAGCGGCAGCGGAAGTTCCGGATCGTTGGGGATCTGCCGACCGAGAATGTCGGCCGCCGTCAGGTAGACTTCCTGCAGGCACTGGCCAAGGTCGAGATGGTTGCGCTGCGCCGGCAGGCCGCCATTGATCGCGCAGGCGCCGAGTGCGATGAGGACCTTGCAGCGGTGACGGAACTCGCGCAGCACATGGACGTTTTCGGCATTGCAGATGCCGCCTTCGATGAGGCCGATGTCGCACGGCCCGCAGTGTTTGAAGTCGGTCAGCGGCGAGCGGTCGAACTCGACTCGCTCGAGCAGCTCGAACAGGCGCTCGTCGATGTCGAGAAACGACATGTGGCAGCCGAAGCAGCCGGCGAGCGAGGTTGTCGCGATGCGCAGCTTCCCGCCCTCCACAGCAGTGTTCATCTCACACCTCCTCGGTCGTCGTTCGTCTGGCCAGACGTTCGACCTGCATGCCGATCGGTTCGACGTCGTAGCGCCGGCTGCCGATCGGCACGGCGAAGCCGCGCCGCTTGCGCAGGATGACGCCGACCGGGCAAACATGCGCCGCCTTGTCGGCGAGCGCGAAGTCGGTGTCCGCCAAACGCCCGGACTCGGCATTGACGATCAGGTGCTTGCCGATGCCGCGCCCGGAAAGGGCAAACACGTTCTTGCCGTCGACCTCGCGACTGGCGCGCACGCACAGCTCGCAGAGGATGCAGCGGTTGAAGTCGAGCAGGACATCGGGGTGCGAAGCATCGACCGGCCGGTCGGGGTAGAACTGCGGAAAGTGCGGCGTCAGCATTTCCAGCTCGTAAGCCAGCGCCTGCAACATGCAGCTGCCGCTCTTTTCGCACGAGGGGCAGAAGTGATTTCCTTCGACAAAGAGCATTTGCAGCAGCGTCCGCCGCTTGTCGTTGATGTCGGGCGAGTTGTTTTCGACTTCCATTCCGTCGCGTGCCGGGGTCGTGCACGCCGAGACGTAGCGCCCATTGGCTTTCACTGTGCACAGCTTGCAGCTTCCCTGCGGCTTGAATTCCGGGTGATGGCACAGGTGCGGAATGAAGATGTCGGCCGCCATGGCCGCCTGCATGATCGTCTGACCACCGGCAAAAGCAACTGGCAGACCGTCGAGCAGGATATGCTGCGTGCTCATGCGTCGACTCCCGGCAAGCCGGCTGCCAGACCGAAGTGGGCAGCCGGATCATCGCGCCCGGTCATCTGGCGGGCGGAGGCCAGCGCCTGATCGAGGTCGAACGCCGGTTTAAAGGCCAGCGAGCGCAGGCGGCGCTCATAGGCCGGACGGAACTTGGTCAGCGTGTCGAAGAGCGGGTTGCACGCCGACTGGCCGAGCCCGCAATGGCTGGCGGCGTGCAGCAGCCGGTGGATCTTGAAGATCTCGTTGATGTCGTGCTGCGATCCCTGGCCGGCAGCGATCTTGTCCATGCAGTTGGCAACCAGAGACGTCCCGACGCGGCACGGTGTGCAGAAGCCGCAACTCTCGTGCGCAAAGAAGTGCGCGAAATTGCGCGCCACTTCGAACATGTCGCGGTGTACACCGAAGACCATGAAGGCGCCGGCCGTTGGCACGTCCTCGAAAGCGATGCGTCGTGAAAACTCGTGTGTCGCCAGGCAGGTTCCCGACGGACCGCTGACCTGCACTGCCTGCGCATTGCCGGCGCCGCAATCGTTGAGCACTTGCGCCAGCGAAACGCCGAAGGGGTATTCGTAGATGCCCGGCGCCTCGACATCACCGGAAATGGACAGCAGTTTGCTCCCGGTCGACTGTTTGGTTCCCATCCCGGCAAACCAGGCACCGCCGTTGACGGCGATCAAGGCAGCCTTGCACAGGGTTTCCACATTGTTTACCACCGTCGGCTGGCCGAGGTAGCCTTCCGTCGCTGGAAAAGGCGGGCGGATGCGCGGCACGCCGCGTTTGCCTTCGAGCGATTCGAGCAGGGCGGTTTCCTCGCCGCAGACGTAGGCGCCGGCGCCGAGGTGGATCTCGATGTCGAAAGCGAAATCATCGTGGCCGAGGACGCGCGGCCCGAGCAGACCATCGCGCCGACGGCGGGCGAGGTTTTCGTTCAGCGCCGGCAAGAGGTAGGCATACTCACCGCGCAGATAGACGAGTCCCTGTGTGGCGCCGATCGTGAAGCCGGCGACGCTCATGCCGTCGAAGAGAAGGTTGGCGTAGCTGCTCAGCAGCACGCGGTCCTTGAACGTCCCCGGCTCGCCTTCGTCGGCATTGCAGACGACGTAACGTGCCGGCGGCTCGGCGCGACAGCTTGCGCGGCGTGCCGACGCCCACTTGATATGCGTGGTGAACCCGGCGCCGCCGCGGCCGCGCAGATTGGACACCTTCATTTCGTCGAGCATCGCCTCGCGGCCACGCGCGACGGCAGCGTTCACGGCCTCGCCGAGCGGCCACTGGCGGCCAAGCAGAACGTCGTGGCGCCGAATGTTGTCCTCGATCTGAAAGTATTCGCGCGGCCAGTCGCTCATCGGCGCCTGCTTGCGAATGAGATCGCTGATGCAATCGATGCGCTCGGCCGACATGCGGGTGAGCGGGCGGCCATTGACCAGCAGTGCCGGTCCCTGGTCGCACATGCCGGTACACGAAGTCGTGTCGACGCTGACCAACTGGTCCTCGGAAACCTTGCCACGTTCGACCCAAAGCCTGTTGCACAGACGGTCGATCAATTCGCCGCTGCCCAGCAGGCGATCGGTGATGTTGTCCGAGAAGAGGACGCGGTAGCGGCCGACCGGTGCCGGATGAAAAAACGAGTAGAAGCCGGCGACACCCTCGACGCGCGCACGCGGCAGGCCGAGCGCGCGCGCGACGGCGGTCAATGCTGCCGGCGGGAGATGACCGACGGCATCCTGAACCTCGCGCAGGATTTGGACGAGGAACCTCGCTTCGCAGCGATAGCGTTCAAGAATCAGCCGCAGCCGCTCATCGCGCTGCCCTGCGTCACAGTAGTCCTCACTCACGCGCGCCTCCTGCCGGTACCGATCAGTGAAGGAATGGCCCACTCTGCCGATGAGCGGCTCAGCATAGACGTTGCGCCGCCGTCGGCAACTGATGCACGTCAACCGCAGGAAGAAATACCTTCCGGTCATTCGTCCGCACCTGCTCGCGCTGCCCGCCGTCGCGGCAGATTGATGGTGCAATGCAGCATATTTTCGGCTATGCTTGCCATGCCGGCGCACGCGGCGCAGCAGGCGTGGCCTGCGCCGGCCTTGACGACGCTTGCTTCGGACCGCGGGGAGGGAAGCCGACAAGCCTTGCGCAGGCGACCTCGACCCGTGGTCCGGGCGGCCATGGACAGTACTTTTCGGAGCACGACGATGCATTTTGAGACGTCCCTCGAATTCCTCGAAAGCCATACCTACGACGAGCTCAACGTCGGCGACACGTCTTCGCTCGTTCGCACGCTGCGTCCAGAGGACGTGAAGCTTTTTGCACTGATGTCGGGCGACATGAATCCCGCCCTGGCCAACGCCGAGTTCAGGCACAGCGGCATGTTTCGCGACTTCATTGCGCATGGCATGTGGACCGCGTCGCTGCTGTCGACCATACTCGGCACGCAATTCCCGGGTCCGGGAACTGCCCTGATGGAGACGGCGCTGCACTTTGCGCGGCCGGTGACGATCGGCGACACGATTACCGTCACGGTGACCATTCGCCAGAAGTTTGCCCATAATCATCACATCATTCTCGATTGCTCGTGCATCAACCAGGACGGGTTGCTCGTCGTCTCGGGCAGCGTCGAGGTGATGGCGCCCAGCGAAAAGATCAGAACCAAGCGCACGGCGATGCCGGAGATCACCATTTCCGACAAGTACGCTCGCCTGCAGGTCCTCGTACAGCGTGCCGAGGGTCTGGCGCCGATCGACATGGCCGTCGTTCACCCCTGCGACCGTGAATCGCTGCGCGGTGCCTTGCTCGCTGCCGAGACGAACCTGATCGACCCCATCCTCATCGGCCCCGAACAGAAGATCCGTACCGTTGCCGAGGAAAACGGCCTCGACCTCAAGCAGCACCGCATCGTCGACGTCAGGCACAGTCACGACGCGGCGGCGATGGCCGTGACGCTGATCCGCAGTGGCGACGCCGAAGCGCTGATGAAAGGCAGCCTGCACACCGACGAGCTGATGGCCGAGGTCATCTCGCGCAGCGCCGGCCTGCGGACCGGGCGGCGCATCAGCCACGTCTTCCTGATGGACGTGCCGACCTATCCGCGGCCGATCATGATCACCGACGCGGCGATCAACATCGCGCCCGCTTTGCTCGACAAGGTCGACATCATCCAGAACGCGATCGATCTGGCGCACGTCATCGGCGTCCCCGAACCGAAAGTCGCGCTTCTCTCGGCGGTGGAAACGGTCAATCCAAAGATTCAGTCGACGCTCGACGCTGCGGCCCTGTGCAAAATGGCAGATCGCGGCCAGATCAGGGGCGGCCTGCTCGATGGGCCGCTGGCCTTCGACAACGCGGTATCGC
>WBZP01001642.1_pt1 | contig 27027 bp, 23 predicted proteins | sample 5204301 | NCBI WGS metagenome assembly WBZP01 (sample SAMN12412401, study PRJNA552823) | activated sludge metagenome | isolation source: activated sludge from nitrification reactor of wastewater treatment plant... | place: USA: Pennsylvania | collected 2017 | reverse complement strand
CATCTGAGGATGCGCACTCCGCGGGTGGCGGGTGGTGCGTGACGCAAGCGCGGAGTCCGCATCCTCAGATGCGGGCGGGCCAGCGCGGCGAGGAGGCGCATCTGAGGATGCGCACTCCGCGGGGGAGAGGAGCGGGTGGCGGGTAGCTTAGAGCAACGCTGCCAGCGCGTCAACAAGGGCCTGAACGTCTTCGGCCGTGTTGTAGGCTTGAATGGACACCCGAATATACTCCCGGTCGTCCCAGCGGGTGCAGGGGATTTCGATGTGGGCGTCGTCGAGTAGCCGGCGCTTCAGGGCCACGATGTCGGTGGCCGGCGGCAAGGGGGCGACGGCCATCTGATGGTAGAAGCTGTCGTCGGGGTAGACGGACGGCAACCCGGTCAGCGCGCCAATGCCCGCCAGCGCGTCGCCGAGCAGTTGGTGGCAGGCGACACGCACCGCCGGCCAGTCGTGCTCGGCCTGGAAGCGGATGGCCGCCGGGACGCTGAGATAGGCGGCGTAGTCAATCGTGCCCAGCCATTGCAGGTAGTCGAGGAAGCGCGAGCCGTAGGACATTTCCGGCTCGGCGTCGTAGCCCCAGCCGACGACCAGCGGCTCGATCAGTATCTGCGCCTCGCGGCGGGCGTAGAGGAAGGCCGCGCCCTTGGGGCTGCTCAGCCACTTGTGGCAGTTGCCGGTGTAGAAGTCGGCCCCGATGGCCGGCAGGTCGAGATCGATCTGGCCGGGGGCGTGGGCGCCGTCAATGAGGGTCAGGATGCCGGCGGCGCGGGCGCGGGCGCAGAGGGCGGCGATGGGCAGGCGCACGGCCGTTGGCGAAGTGAGGTGGCTCAGGAAGATGACCCGCGTGCGCGGCGTGACGCCCTGCCAGAACTGCTCAACCAGTTCGTCATCGGTGGTCAATGGCAAGGCTACCGGTTGGCGGCGATAGGTGAAGCCCCGCTCCCGGCCCAGGTAGCGCCACAAGCGGTCGCACGCGCCATACTCGTGGTCGGTGGCCAGCACCTCGTCGCCCGCGCCCAGCCGCAGCGAGCGGGCGACGACGTTGACGCCGAAAGTGGCGTTGGGGACGTAGACCAGATCGGCGGCGTCGGCGCGCAGCATGTCGCCCAGCGCCGCCCGCGCCTCGGCCAGGTGGCCGGCCAATTCCGTGCCCAGAAAGCGCACCGGCTGCCATTCCAGCCGGCGCTGCCACGCCTGATACGCCTCGAAGACGGGGCGGGGCGTGGCCCCGAAGGAGCCGTGGTTGAGGAAGATGACGTCGGGATTGAGCAGGTAGTCGGAGCGGGAAAGGGTCATAGGTAAGGGGTTGAGCGAGTAGCGGTGAAGATAACCGCAATGATAGCGCAAGCCCCCGTGCCTGACACTTTCTTCCTCAGAGAGTCAGGGCTTTTCCAAAGTCGCTTGGAGCGCGTAGACCTGTCAGGTGGGCGGCCTGAAGTAGCTTTCCCACGGGAGAGACGTTGGCCGCCCACCTGACAGGTCTACGATTGATCGGCGACTTTGAGAAAGCCCTGCTCAGAACGTTCTATATCGCGGATACAGACCACGCCCATGCCTTCTCAGTCCGAGATTGTGCGCCTTCTGTGCCCGGCGGCTATACCCGGCATAGGCGCGCCAGGCGGTCGGGGCAGGTACAGTTAAAGTGCGTACCGTGCTCGCCGTCACGGATGGGCCGGTAAGGAGTTCAAACGATGGAATCAAACCACGTCGAAGGGCGCTACTGGGCCCACTTCGACCGGACGTATGGGCGGCGTGGCTATACGTTCAGCCGCTATCTGCCCGCCTACCGCTATGGGGCCAGGCTTGTCCAACAGCCGCGCTTCGTCAATCGGGCATGGAGCCACATCGAGGCAGACGTTCGCCGCGACTGGGAAAGCCGCGACGGTGGCCCTTGGGACGAGTTCAAGGACGCCGTGCGTTACGGCTGGGAAAACGTGAAGGAAACCGTGCGTGATATGGGTTCGCATCGTTCGTTTGATTGACGAAAGTGCGCTGACAAGCCTACAATCGGACTGGGTTCAATTGTTACTGTGGGAGAAGATAGATGGCCAACCAGGAACGCGGCGGGTTTTTTGAGCAACTGGGCAACTTGATTGAGGATAGCCTGAAGGGGCTGGCCGCGCCGGAACCGGACCAGCCGGCCGGCGGCAAACCGGCCCCGGTGACGCGGCGCGTGTCACTCATCGTCCACAACCCACGCGTCCCCAGCGCCGGCAACGAGCGGCTGAACAAAGTGTTGGGCTGGAACGATCCCGGGCCGCTGGTGCAGGGCTACATGGACGATCTGCATGAGTGCAGCGGCGGCTACGTTACCTACAAGATCGTCGAGAATCGCACCGTCAACCGCTTTCCGCGCAAGGCCGATGGCTTTACCTATAAGGCCGACGAATTCGTCAACGCCTGGCGCACGCGGCAGGGCTTTCACCAGCCGGACGCGGTGGATTACGACGCCCTGCTGGACGAATTCGACATGATCCAGAAGGTAGACGCCGACAAGGTGGATGAGTTCTGGCTGTTCGCCTTTCCCTATGCCGGTTACTACGAGTCCATCATGGCCGGGCCGGGGGCCTTCTGGTGCAACGCGCCGCCGCTGACCCAGACGGCCCAGGCCAGCCGCCGCTTCGTTATCATGGGTTTCAACTACCAGCGCGGCGTGGGCGAGATGCTGGAGAACTTCGGCCACCGCGCCGAGTCCATCCTGAAGTACGCCTTCCGCAACAAGCGCGGCGACGACAATCTTTGGGAGCGCTTCATTCGCCACGAGTTTAAGAACCCCGGCCAATCCGAAGTTGGTTGGATGCACTACGCGCCCAACAGCGAGCGCGACTACGACTGGGGCAACAAGCGCCGCGTGTCCAGCCGCTGGCGGACGTGGCAGAACTTCCCCGATCTGCGCGGCGAAGCGCAGATGGTGGACTGTAACGATTGGGGCAATGGCGACATCCGGCTGCATCACAAGTGGTGGTTCAACCTGCTGCCGCGCATCGAGGGCGCGGCCGGCGGCATCGCCTACAACTGGTGGAAGTACATCGTCGATCCGAATACGGTGACGTGGTAGAGGGGGAAAAGCGAGATGAACAATTCGACCCTGCGGTTGCTCCTTGTGATCGGACTGGTGCTGATTGTCGGGCTGCTGGGGTGGTGGCTGTTTGCCGGGCGCGGCGGCGGCGCGACCGGCGAGGCGACGCCCGACGGTGGCGTTGGCTCGCCCACCGAGTGCCCCCAGGCCACGCCGGAGTTCTTCACCGTTGAGCCGGTCACGTCGCCGACCGACCAGTTGACCCAGGCCATCACCGTTGACCTGGGCAATGGCGAAACCATTACCGTCACCACCGCGTCGGGCACGTTCAGCGCCCCCTTCGATACCTTCCCCAAGGTGATCACTATTGACCTGCTGCCCAACACGACCCACGATCTGACAGTCAAAGGCAAGGTGCGCGAGGTTGTCCAGGGGGATTGCATCTACGGCGGCTATGAACTGACCACAACAACCGACCGCAATGGAGCGCCGTTGCAGATCGTGACGAGTGACTAGATGGAGAAAACATCCACAGATAACACAGATTTCACGGATTGATCTCTTGGAAATCTGCGTAATCTGTGAAATCTGTGGATGCTTCTTCTGTTAGCCCGCAGTCAAATTTGCATTGACGCGGGCTTTTATGCTATTATGCAAACGATTGCATAGGCGAAATTAGTGATGAGCAAAAAGGCCAATCAGACCCTGGACACGATAGCCCGATTGGCAAACGTCTCGAAATCAACGGTTTCGCGCGCCCTCAATAACAGCCCCCTCATCAGCCCGGAAACAACGGAACGCGTTCAGGCCATCGCTAAAGAGCATAACTTTCGTATCAGTGCTCCAGCGCGTAATCTCCGTTTGCAACGCAGCCATACAATTGCTTTTGTCGCCCCTGTCTACTACCCAGAGTTTTTCTCGGCGGAAGATTTATTTGGGCTGGAGCTTTTGAATGGTATCGGCAAGGGGCTATATGCCCTGCACTATGATCTGCTCATCGCTCATGTTGACCCGCACGACACCACCTGGGCGCAATCGTATCTGGACAGTGGGCGCGCCGACGGCTTCATCCTCCTGACCTCAAATAACAGGCGGGAGCACGTGAAGACCCTGATTGAACTGGAAGCGCCCTTTATTGCCTGGGGTGTTCCCCTGCCAAAGTTCAATTACTGTTCAGTGACCGGCGACAATGTCATGGGGGGCACGCTGGCCACCCGGCACTTACTTCGGAGCGGGCGGCAACGCATTGCTTTTTTGGGCGGCCCCGAAGATGAACTGACTGTGCAATATCGTTTCCAGGGGTATGAAGAGGCCTTGCAGGCGGCCGGCTGCGGCGTGGAACCCAGTCTGGTGGCTTATGGCGACTACACTCACGCTTCTGGTATTGCCGCCATGCAGCAGCTACTGAGCCAATCTCCCGACCTCGATGCGGTCTTTGTCAACAGTGACCTGATGGCCGTTGGGGCGATCAGCGCTATCCAGAACAGTGGCAAAAGCGTTCCAGGGGATATAGCCGTGGTCGGCTATGACGATTTGTCCATCGCTACCTTTAACAATCTGCCGCTGACTACAATCCGTCAGAACTTCCCGTTGGTGGGCAAGCTAATGGCTCAGAATCTGATCCAATACATCCAAACCGGCATTGTTACCAATGTGACGACACCGGTTGAACTGGTGATTCGACAGTCAGCCTAGGCTATTATATGCGTCGTTTTGCAATCGTTTGCAAGCGAGGAGACGTTTGATGTCAATCTTGACCAAAGCAAGACAGCACCCGAATCTTGGCCTCATCCTTCTGGCATTCATTGCCTTTGTGGCCCTGGGACTACCGGATGGTTTGCTTGGCGTTGGCTGGCCATCCATCCGCGCCGGGTTTTCCATTCCGCTGGATGCGATCGGGTTGTTTCTGATCGCGGCGACGACGGGCTACATGACCTCCAGTTTCCTGAGCGGCTTTATGCTCGCGCGCGTGGGGGTCGGCCGCGTTCTGGCCGCCAGTTGTTTCCTGACCGGCTTGACGCTCATCAGCTATACGTTTGTCCCCCACTGGTGGATGATGGTCTTGCTGGGTGTATTCGCCGGGTTGGGGGCCGGGGCCATTGATGCCGGCCTCAACACCTACGTGGCGTCCCATTTTGGTGAAGGGCTGATGCAGTGGCTTCACGCCAGTTGGGGCGTGGGGATCACCCTGGGGCCGATCATCATGACGTTCGGACTGACGTCATTCGATACGTGGCGGTTCGGATACCGCGTCGTTGGTGTCTTTCAGATTGCTCTGGCCATCGCTTTTGTGGCGACATTGTCCATGTGGAATCAGAACGACACGGTATCAGACAGTGAAGCGGAAAAGCGGCTGACGGATTATAAGACGCCTGTGGGGCAGACGTTGCGGCAACCGCAAGTCTGGCTGAGTGTGATGCTGTTCTTCCTCTATGTGGGCGCGGAAGCCTCGCTGGGCACGTGGACGTACACGCTACTGACCGAGTCGCGCGGCGTTAATCTGACGCTGGCGGGGTTTTTCGCCGGCAGCTACTGGCTTACATTCACCATCGGCCGGATCATCGCCGGGCTGTTCGCTGGCCGCGTGGGCGTCAACAAGCTGGTGCTGGGCGGGTTGACCGGGGCGCTGCTGGGGGTTGGCTTACTAATCTGGAACCCCTCCACTATTTCCAATGTGTTGGCTGTGGCAATCATCGGTTTTTCCATCGCGCCCATCTTCCCGGCCATGATGTCCGGCACGTCTGCCCGGGTGGGCAACCACTTTGCCGCCAATACGATTGGCATGCAAATAGCCGCCACGGGTTTTGGAACGGCCCTCATTCCCAGCACGATGGGCGTGTTGGCGCGCCGGGTTTCGCTGGAGGTCATTCCAATTTACCTGCTGATCGTCTATGCAGCCCTGTTAGGTTGCTACGTTTTGGCCATGCGGTGGAATCCAAATCCAGAGCTTACGACGGCCCCGGCTGCAAGTGGGGACGTTATTTAATACGCTAGAAATGGGAGCATGAAAGAGGTGAACATGAACGCGGTAACGAAGTCAGGCACGGCCGTTTCTGGGCCATCGAAAGGCGAAGTGTCCAGCCGGGTCGAGGCGCTGCTGGAACGGTTAAGTCTCGAAGAAAAGATCGGCCAGTTAACCCAGGCCGGCGCGGCGGATTTCGTCATGTCACGGCATCTGGTCGAGGAAGTCATCCGCAAGGGTGGGGCCGGCTCAGTGCTGTGGCTGAATGACACCAAGCGATTCAACGAACTGCAAAAGATCGCCGTGGAAGAAAGCCCGGCGGGAATCCCCCTGCTGTTCGCCCTGGATGTCATCCACGGCTACCGGACGATCTTCCCCGTGCCGCTGGCGATGGCGGCCTCCTGGGACCCGGCGGTCGCTGAGCAGGCCCAGGCCGTCGCCGCCAGAGAAGCCCGCGCCGCCGGAATCCACTGGACGTTTGGCCCGATGCTGGACATCGCCCGCGATGCCCGTTGGGGGCGTATCGTCGAAGGGGCGGGGGAAGACCCCTGCCTGGGCGCGGCGATGGCCGCCGCCCAAGTGCGCGGATTCCAGGGCGACGACATTTCAGACCCGGAACGGGTGCTGGCCTGCGCCAAGCACTTTGCCGGCTACGGCGCTTCGGAAGGCGGGCGCGATTACGATCCCGTCTACCTGTCCGAAGCACAACTGCGCAACGTCTATTTCCCACCCTTTCAGGCGGCGGTGAAGGCCGGTGTGGCCACCTTCATGAGCGCCTACATGGATTTGAACAACGTTCCGGCCAGCGGCAACCGCTGGTTGTTGCGCGAGGTGTTGCGCGAGGATTGGGGCTTTGAGGGATTTTTGGTGAGTGATGCGTTTGGCGTCGGCAACCTGGTTATTGAGGGTTTTGCCCGTGACAGACGAGACGCTGCCCTGCGAGCACTCAAAGCCGGCCTGAACATTGACATGGCTTCCGAGACTTACTCGGAGAACCTGGCCGGTTTGGTGGAGGATGGCTTGCTTTCGCCCGCTGAGATTGACGCGATGGTACGGCCTATCCTGGCGACGAAGGTACGAATGGGGTTGTTTGAGCGCCCCTACGTCAATGAAGCCTTGCTGGAAGAGGTTGTCGCCCGGCCGGAACACAGGCAGGCCGCGCGACTGGCCGCGCAACGCTCGATGGTGCTGCTGCGCAACGAGGGTGGGCTGCTGCCGCTCTCGAAGGAGCAGAAGAACGTCGCCGTCATCGGCCCGCTGGCCGACTCGATGGTGGCGACCGAAGGGTCGTGGATGGTCTTCGGTCACAAGCCCGCCGCGGTCACGGTGCTACAGGGTATTCGCGCCCGATTGCCGCAGGCCAATGTCACCTATGCGCCGGGGCCGGAGATTCACCGGGAGATTCCTCACCCCTTCGGCGAATTCGACACAACGGCCAAGAAGCCGATCCAGACTCCCGAAGAGGCCGAAGTAGCCTTCCAGACCGCTCTGGAAACGGCCTGGGGCGCCGACCTGGTGATCATGGCGCTGGGCGAAAACGCCGACATGTCCGGCGAGTTTGCTTCGCGCGGCTCGCTCGATCTGCCCGGACGGCAGGAAGAGCTGCTCAAGGCCGTCACTGCGCTGGGTAAGCCGGTGGTGTTGGTGCTGGTGAACGGCCGTCCCCTGAGCATCAACTGGGCGGCCGAGAACGTGCCGGCCATTCTGGAGGCGTGGGAGCCGGGCACGGAAGGGGGTCATGCCGTGGCCGACATTCTCTTTGGGGATGTGAACCCGGGCGGCAAACTGCCGGTCTGCTTCCCGCGCAGCGGCAGCCATGCGCCGCTATACTACGCCCGGACGCTAACCCACTTGCCGGAAAACAGCCCGCGCTATCTGTCACGCTATTGGGACAGCCCGACCACGCCGCTCTATCCGTTTGGATTTGGGCTGAGTTACACGACGTTCTCGATAGCCGATCTCAACCTGTCGGCATCGCCAATCAAAGTCGGCCAGACAGTGGACGTGACCGCGGAAGTCACCAACACCGGGCACGTTGCCGGGGACGAAGTGGTTCAGCTCTACATCCACCAGCAGTGGGGCAGCGACTCGCGGCCGATGCGTGAACTCAAAGGTTTCCAGCGTGTCACCCTTCAGCCCGGCGAAACGAAGCCGGTCAGCTTCTCTCTCGGCCCGGACGAGCTAAGTTACTGGAGCACCAATGCCCAGGGGTGGGTTCAGGATGCGGCCGCCTTCGACATCTGGATTGGCTCCGATTCGTTGGCCACGCTCCACGCAGATCTAGAAGTGACGCCATAGATGAGGTGAATAATGGAAGAAGCATCCACGGATTTCACAGATTACGCAGATTTCTAAGAGATCAATCCGTGAAATCTGTGTCATCTGTGGATGCTTTCTCCAAAAGTGCGAAGTTGGCGCAAGTTAACTGATCGGAGGCTATGTGGGCCGAGCCGCTTATGGAAGCCCAATTCAGGCAGTTCGGCAATGGCGGCATCACCAACAGTATGCGCGGCTATGGCAAGACGACCTTCACCCCGGCCGAGGAACAGCGTCTGCACCTATACGCGCTGCACCTGGCCCTGGTGATGCACACGGAATGCTTTTACCGCAACTACGACACCGATGACATCCTGAACTTTTCCCGGCAGTACATTGGGGAAAACATGGAGTGGCTGGAAGCTAACTGACCGCCGACCGCCGACCGCCGACCACTGACCTACTGCCCACTGCCCACTGCCCACTGCCCACTGCCCACTCTCCCCTACCACTCCGTCAACTTCCACACCTCCGGCTGCCAGTCGCCCGATTCCATGCCGATTTCGGCGTAGATGGTGACGGCCGCCTTCAGGCTGGTCATTGCCTCCTCTTCGCGGCCGGCGCGGTGGAGCAGGTCGGCGCGATGGTTGTAGAGCGCCGCCTCGTGGTGGCGGTCGCCCTGCTGCACGCCAAGCGCCAAGGCCTGCTCGATCAGCGCCAGCGCGGCCTCGCCGTCGCCCATCGTCCCGCGCAGGCGGGCCAGGTTGTTCAATGCCGCCACGCGGGCCGCGGGCGTGCCCGTGTTCTCTGCCAGAGCCAGGCTGCGCTCCAGGTGGGCCTGGGCGGCGACGTAATCGCCCTCATGCCGGGCCAGAATCCCCAGCGCGTTGTGGCCCTGCGCCTCGGCCTCGGCGTCGCCGGCGCTCTGGGCCAGCGCCAGCGCCTCCTGGGCCAGCGCGCGCGCCCGCCCCAGGTCGCCGGCGCGATAGGCGACGCGGCTGCGGTCGCTGGTGAGCCGGGCCAACTCGGCCGCGGAATCGGCCGTCCGGTACTGGCTGAGCGCGGCACACAGATGGCTATCGGCCAGTTCCCACTGGCCGCGCCGCTCGTGCAATTGGCCCAGCTTGTGCTCCAGCCGGCCCAGCGCGGCCGGCTCGGCCTGGGCGGCGGCCGACTCATAGGCGCGCCAAGCCGCGCTATATTCGCCCAACAGCGTGTGCAGGTCGCCCTGAGCTTCGTGGAGCGCACCGGTAGCCGGGTGGCCCAGGGCCAGGGCGGTCTCGTAGTGGTCGAGCGCCTCGCGGTTGGCGTAGAGGGCGCGGGCGTAGTCGCCGGCGCGCCGGTAGAAGTCGGCCGCCGCCGCGTCGTGGCCGCCCCGCCGATAGTGGTAGGCGATCAGGCTGGCTGCGCTGTCCCTGGCCCCGCGCGACTGGGTTTGCAGCGCCACGGCCACGCGCCGATGGAGCAGCCGCCGCCGCGCCAGATTCGTCTCGTCGTAGACCAGCGCGCGCAACTGCTGGTGGCTGAAGTCGTAGCGCGGGTCGGCCCAGTCGCCGCGTGGGGCGTCGGTGGCCTCGCGGATGAGGCCGCGCTCTAGCAGGCGCTCCAGGCCGACGACCACCTCCTCTTCGCTGCGCCCACTGGCCTCCAGCAGGCTGGTGTAATCGAACGAGCCGCCGATGACCGCCGCCGTCTGGAGCAGTTGCATCTCCGCCTGATCGGCCAGCGCCAGCCGCCCGGCCAGCAGGTCGCGCACCGAGGGGGGCATCGTCCAGTTGTCGGGCCGGCCGGCCAGGGCGTTGACGTATTCGACGACGAAGTAAGGCAGCCCCTCCGTCTCGCGGTAGAGACGGTCGGTAATGGCCGCCGCCTGTGGCCGCAGGCGCTCGTCGGCGGTCACCAGGCTCAGTACGTCCGACGGTCGCCAGCGCGTCAGCGGGATGGCACGCCCGGTGCCGGCGCGCTGGGCCTCGGTCAGCAGGCGGCGCAGGCGCGAGGCGCTGCCGGCCTCGCTCCAGGCGACGACGAGCAGCACCGGCAGGTCGCTCAGCCGGCGGGCCAGATAGGCCAGCAGATCGAGCGAGGCGGCGTCGGCCCAATGAACGTCATCGAGGAAGAGCACGCCGGGCACGGGGCCGGACAAAAGGTGGCAGATCACTTCGCTGACTCCGGCGTAGAAGCGCGCCTGCGCCCCTGGGCCGGGCGGCTCGGCGCGGGCTGTGGCCGAGCCGGCCTCGGCCCACTCCGGTATCAGGCGCAGCGCCTCGTCGCGCCACTGGGCGGGCGCGGCGGCCAACCGCGCCGCGGCGTCGGGCTGGCGGGCCAAAGCGCGCAGGGCGGCAGCGAAGGGGGCATAGGCCAGGTCGGCTTCGCCTTCGTAGCCGGTGGCGGCCACGGCCGTCGCGCCGTTGGCGCGGACGTGGGCCAGAAAGGTTTCGACAAGGCGCGTCTTGCCGATACCCGCCTCGCCGGTGACGGCCAGCAGCCGGCCAGTCGCGCCCACGGCGGCATAGGCGGCCAGCAACGCCTCCCAGGCCGATTCGCGGCCGATGAGGGGCGGCGCGGTGGGGGAGGGCGGCGCGGGGGCGGGCGCAGGTGGAGCAACCGCGGGCACGATGCGCCCCTCCTGGATGGCTTCATAGAGGGCGGTCGTCTCCGGCAGGGGGCCGACGCCGAGTTCCTCGTCCAGCACGCGCACGGCCTCGCGGTATTGGCGCAAGGCGGCGTCGCGCGCGCCGCTGGCGGCGTGGAGTTGCATGAGCCAGCGGTGGGCCTCTTCGCGTAGCGGATCGGCGGCCAGCCAGCGGCGGGTGTACTCGATGGCGCGGTCGTAGTCGCCGGCGGCGTTGTGGGCGCGCACCAGCCCGGCCAGGGCCGTGGACAGTAGCCGGCGCAGGTGCTCAGCGGTGGCCAGTTGCCACTCGTCGAACTCGGCGCTGTCGCGCAGCGAGAAGCCGCTCAGGAAGGTGTCGCGATAGAGGGCCACGGCCGCGGCCAGGCGCGCGCGGCAGTCGGCGCACTGGTCGGCCGAATCGTGGTTGTGGTGGGCCACCGCGGTGATGGCCGTCTCGAACTCGGTCGCGTCACACCACAGTGCTTCCTTGTTTAGCCCCAGGTTGTCGCGGGTGACGTAGAGCGGCAAATCGCCGACGGCGGCCTTGAGCGACGACAGGGTGCGACGCAGAGCGGCGCGGGCGTGGCTGTCGTCCATCTCCGGCCACAGTAGGGCGGCCAGCGCATCGCGCGTATGGAAGCGATCGGTGATGGCCAGGTAGGCCAGCAGAGCCGTGGCCTTGCGTGTGTCCGGCTCAAGGCTTTGGCCGTTGCGCTCAAGGCGGGGGGAACCCAACAGGAGGAGGCGAAATGTCACCGTGTTGGCTCGTGGGTTAACCGGCGAATTCGTAGACGGGCGTCTGGATGACGCGCGTCGGGCGACGCCTGTTCCAAACAATGCTCTGCAAGCGTTCAACGGTCTGAGGCGAAAAGAACTGCTCGCCTGTCTCGGGGTCGACGCGCGCCGGCACATTCTCGACGATGATCAGTTCACTATCGCGGATGAGTGTGTACAGGACGAGGGTTTCGCCCTGACCGGTTTCTTGAGTATCGGTTGACATGGCCTTATTTCCTGGTTCTGAAGTCTTCCCATTCATTGGGGTCTGGCTCATATACGGTGATTATCTTTAGCAGTTCCGGTGTTGAATAGCCGATTTGGGTGTGCAGTGGTCGTCCAGTGCTGGTGAACCCCAGTAATAGACAGCTCGGCCCGTATTTGTCATCAGGATAGTCCTCAATGACTTCACCTCCGGCGATGGCCTCGCGTATGTCGGCGACACGAATATGGCGCAGGATGGCGCGGTCAACTGCATGTTTGGTGAACTCGAATTGCTCGCGTCCAACCCTGGTGCGAATGTCGTCTATAAGCGCCATATTCCCTATTATATCCCAGACCGGGCGATCAATCGTCTCTAATTATTTATTTTAGTGCTTTTCGTAACGATTAGGAGACGATCCCGTGCTATTTTATCTCCTGAGGGCACAATAGGAGACGATACAATGACGGAGAGAACGGGTTTCGTAACGCAGCGGCGGCGGGCCATCGGCGACGTGGTCGTGGATGGGTTGCTGTCGGGCTTGCTGGCCGGGGCGGCGATGGGTATCTTTCTGGTGGCCGCGGGCCTGATCGGCGGTGTTGGACCGGGACAGGTGCTCGGCCGCTTCGACCCCGCCGGCGACGCTTCACCGCTGACCGGGACGCTGATGCACCTGGCCGTGTCAGGGCTATACGGTGTGGGCCTGGCCTTCGTTCTCCACCTGCTCGGCGGGCGCTGGGCCGATTGGCGTCGCTACGGCTGGTTGCTGGGCGCGGGCTATGGGCTGGTGGTGTGGGTCGTAGCCCAGTTTGTGCTGCTGCCGAGTCTGGGCATTGCCCTGGCCGATATCCCCCCGGCGCAGTTCATTCCCGCCCATCTGGTCTATGGCTTCGTGTTGGGCTACGTCCTGGGGCGGCATCAACCGGCCTAGGCAAGCTTCGATACCTCATGTCTTGTCTCGTGTCGGGGCGAATGGGGCCGGCGGTGGCCGCCGCGCACTGCGGGGCGGCCGCCGCTCACGATGCCGGAGAATGATTGTTATGAATGACGACGCAACGCTGCCTAAGAGACGGAACGAACGGCGCTTTGACCGCGCCGCCCGATTCTCGCTAACTTTCGCCTTGCTCATCCTGCTGACCAGCATGGGCCAGCTCGTCTATCGCTACTTCCTGCCGACGGACGGCTGGCTAGTTATAACCGACGACCTGGGTGCGGCCGACTTGCTGTACTTTGCCGATCTGGTCGGCGCGCCTTCAGAGCTGGCGGTCAACGACATGGTTGTCGGTATCGAGGGAACACCCATTGGCGAATATCCACAAGGCGAGTCGCCGTCGTTTTGGCAGGCGGGCAACATGGTTAGCTACGACATCAGTCGGAACGGCGAGAAGATGACTGTCGCTGTACCCATCGTCAACTGGAGCCTCGCGTCAATTCTTAGAGGCCTGACGATCTCCCCGTCACGGCTCATCGAGTTTCTGGGCTCCATCACTCTTGTGGGCATGGGCTTTCTGGCCTTTCTCAAACGCCCCGAAGACCCAGCGGCGCGGGCGCTGCTCATCTTCGTGGCGGTCATCGGCGCGCAGGCGATCAGCAGCTTGCTGCCCGATGGCCTGTCAATCAGCTTTGACCCGCTTGGCTCAATTTTGTCGGGCTTCTTTAGCTACGTGATCTTTGGTGCCCTGCTGGCACCGGCCTTGCTGTCCTTCACGTTGGTCTTCCCACGGCCGAAACCGATTATTCTGCGTCATCCCTGGCTGGTCTATGCGCCATTTCTGGTTGGCGCATTGATTCTCGTGGCCCTGATCGCGACCGACGCCTGGCAGCCCGGTTGGATTGGCACGCTGCTGATGATGCTGGCATCGCTGGTCAGCCTGGGCCACAGCGTCCTGACCATGCGCGACAGCGTCAGCCGCGCTCAGTTGCTGTGGGCCTTTGGTGGCCTGGCGTTGGGCATCGCGCTCTTCTTATTCAACTTCCCGGCGGCGTTCGGCTGGGTGGGGGAAGCGGCCTATGCCTTCACCGTCGTCGCCAGTCTGGGCATCCCGGTCATGGGGTTGGGCCTGACGATGGCCGTGCTGCGCTATCGCCTGTTCGACATCGAGGTCATCATCCGCCGCACGACGGCCTACGCCATCCTGACGGCGCTGCTGGCGCTGGTCTATTTTGGTAGCGTGGTCGTCCTCCAGCGGCTGCTGACGCCCATCACCGGCAACTCCGCGCCGGCGGTCGTCCTGTCCACCTTACTCATTGCCGCGCTCTTCCTGCCGCTGCGCCGCCGGGTGCAGGAGCTCATTGACCGGCGCTTCTTCCGCCGCAAGTACGATGCCGAGAAGGTGCTGGCCCGCTTCGCCGCCACGGCCCGCGACGAGACGGACCTGGACGCGCTGACGGCCGAACTGGCGCGCGTCATCCAGGAGACGATGCAGCCGGAGCACGTGTCGGTGTGGTTGCGGCCGGTGGAGAATGAAGGCGCAGGGCGGGCTTCAACTTAGCAGATGGAGCTGCGGCAGTGTTGCTCCAGCCGCATTGTATAGGCGGCGATCGGCCGTCCACACTTCGCAATCCAGCAGTTCACCCAGCGCCAGATAGATAGCATCATAGACAGTGGGGCGGTTAAAACGCGTCGCAATCTGCCAGCCACGTTCTACCAATCTATCTGGATGCAGCAGAGCAATATCCTGGGCCAGAAAAGCGGCCAACGCTTTGTCACCCGCCTCGGGCGTGATGATCTGGCGGTAGACGTTGTTTCGCAAAACCGACACGACCTCAAATATGAGATGAAAGGGAGCGACGATGTCGCAGTCGGTAGCGATCCACTCTGACCAGTGAGCCACGGCGCGCGGACTGTCCGGCTCATCGAGCAGAAGCTTCAGCACAAAACTGGCGTCAACGCAGATCTGCTTCATGCGTGCGCCCCTCCCGCAGATCATGCAACGTTTCAGTTGAGTTGGGCATCGGTTGGCCGTGGCGCTCGGCCCGAATTTGCGCCCGCGCCTCGTCGGCCAAAGCCAGGGCTGCCAGACGCTGTTGCCGGACATTGTGTGGCACGCTCGTTGCCTCTAAGCGCGCCAGGTCGTCCATGCTAACCCAGGCCATTACCGGTTTGCCATGCCGCTCGATGATGACCCGTTGACCCTGGTAGGCTACACGATTCATCCACTCGGCAAATTGCGCCTTTGCCTCAACGACATTGATGACATCACTCATAAGTCACCTCAGGTCATAATACACTATATGTCCTCATTCTAGCATCGCGTTTCAGTCGAGGCAATGGCTATAAGCTATCCATCAGGCTTACACCCTGTAACGTTTGGCAGACGCTACTGTAGGCTGCTTTACACAACAGGCCCCATCTTGTGTTCGCGCTTCGTAACGATTGGCAGACGATCAACCGCTATGCTGTCCTCAGTGATGGCCATTCGCTGCCATCACAAATCCTGGAGATTCGTCTGCAAGGAGAGTTGAGAGATGATGTGGAATCGTAGTTTGCGGCGCATGCTGACGGTGGTCGGCGTTCTGATGGTGGCCCTGCTGGTGTTGGGCGCGTGTACGGTGGGTGGCGGTGAGGCGACTGTCGAAGAGACGGGCGGCGACATCCCTGAGGTCGTCGTCGCGATGGGCGACACCGGGCCGAGCATCGCCGCGGAAGTGCCGTCGGGCGTGGTGGCCATTAACTTGAGCGCGGCCCCCGGCGCGCTGCTGGCGCGGCTCAATGAGGGCGTCACCCTGGAGCAGCTCAACGAGGGGCTAAGCCAGCCCGACCCGACGGCCGCTGTTTCCCTGGTCTCGCTGTTGGGCGGGGCCAGCAACACGACCGACGGCAAGCTGATCGTTGACCTGCAAGCCGGTCAGCACGTGCTGGTCAACTTCCCGGAGGACGGGCCGCCCTCGGCCGTGCCCTTCACCGCCGGCGAGGCCAGCGGCGCGACCGCCCCGACGCCCGACGTGACGGTTGACCTGGTTGATTTCAACTTCGCCATTCCGGCCGAGATTGAGGCCGGGCCGAAGGTGTGGCAGATCAGCAACAAGGGCCAGCAGTGGCACGAGATGGCCATCGTCAAGCTGAGCGACGGGGCGACGGTGGATGACGTGCTGGCGATGTTGCAGTCGGAAGAAGAGCCGGCCGGCCCGCCACCGTTCGAGGACGTGGCCTTCTGGTCGCCCAACAGCCCCGGCGAGACGGGCTACGTGACCTGGGATTTGCCGGCGGGCGAGTACACCGTCCTCTGTTTCCTGCCCGACCTGGCCGGCGACATGAGCGCCCACGCGGCGCACGGGATGGTGGCGACGCTGATAGTGACCGAGTAGGCACAAATAAACGCAGAGTTCAACGCAAAGACGCGAAGGGGCAAAGACGCAAGAGGAGTGTTAGCTTCTGCGTCTTTGCGTCTTGGCGTCTTTGCGTTAATCTTTTGTCTCGATTGGGAACTCTCGTCACTGCACGCCTCATCGCCAGAGTTCATGCCTTGGCGTCTTAGCGTCCTTGCGTCTTTGGGTTAAAGAGTACTGAATCGAGGAGTACCATGTACGATGTCCTGGTAATCGGCGGTGGGCCGGCCGGTGTCACCGCCGCCTTGCGCGCCCGCGAACTGGGGGCCAGCGTGGCCCTGATCGAGCGCGGCCGGCTGGGCGGCACGTGTACCAACGACGGCTGCGTGCCGACGCGCGTCCTGGCCCACGCCGCGCGGCTGATGCGCGAGACGGCGCAGCACGAGGCTTATGGCTTGATCGGGCCGCGGCCGGAGATAGACTTCGCGCGCCTGATTGACAGCACCCAGCGGGTCGTGGCCGCCGTCCACGAGAAGAAGTACTTGATCAAGCACCTGGAGGATTCGGGCGTCGAGACGTATCTCGGTGCCGGCTCGGCCCGCTTCATTGATGCCCACACGATCGAGACGGCCGACGGCGAGCGTTTCAGCGCCGAGCGCTTCATCCTTTGCCTGGGTGGCCACGCCCGCAAGCTGCCGTTCCCCGGCGCGGAGTTGGCGCTGACCCACGGCGACGTGTGGAAGTTGCGCGAGCTGCCGCGGCGGCTGGCTGTCGTCGGCGGCGCGGCCACCGGCTGCCAACTGGCGTCAATCATGAACGCCTTTGGCTCGCAGGTGACGCTGCTCGACGTTGCGCCGCAAATCCTGCCCATCGAGGACACGGCCGTGGCCGAGGCGCTGACCAAGGCGTTCACCGACCGCGGCATCACCATCGTCAGTGGCATGAGCGGCGTCGAGCGGCTGGAGAAGAGCGACGACGGGCTGCGCCTGGTCTACAAGAAGGGCGACGCGCCACACGAACTGGCCGTTGATGCGGTCATCGTCGCCGTCGGCTGGCCCGGCAACGTCGAGGGGTTGGGGCTGGAAACGGTGGGGGTGAAGACGGAGCGCAACTACATCAGCGTTGATGACGCCCTGCGCACCAGCGTGCCCCACATCTACGCCGCCGGCGACGTGAACGGGCGCATGATGCTCGTCCAGAGCGCCGGCTATGAGGCGCGCATCGCCGCCGAAAACGCCGTCGCCAGCCGCGGCGACGGTGGGGCGATGACTGAGTACTGTCCGCAGATTGTGCCCCACGGCGGCTTCACCGACCCCGAGTATGGCAGCGTGGGACTGACCGAGAAGGCGGCGCGTGAGGCGGGGCGCGACGTGGTCGTGGCTCTGGCGTCCTACATCAACATGGATCGGGCCGTCATTGACAACAAGACCGAGGGCTTCTGTAAGCTCATCGTTGACCGCCAGACGCACAAAATCTTGGGTGGGCACGTCGTCGGCGAGCAGGCGGTGGAGATCGTGCAACTCATCAGCGCGGCGATGGCCGGTGAGATGTCGGTGGGAAAGCTGGCCTCGCTGGAGTTGTCCTATCCGACCTACGTGGCCATCGTTGGCCTGGCCGCCCGCCGCGCCGTCCACTACCTGGGGCTGATGAAGCTGGCCCCGGAGTTCCGCGAGATGGGGCCGCACTACGCCGCCGAGTGGGAGCGGCGCGACCCGGAGACGACCGCCACGGTCGCCGCCACGGCCGCCGCCACGCCCGCCGCTGGTTCGTAACGTTTAGCGGTCACTTTTCGCTGACATTGGCCGGTTGCGGCGTGGTTTCGTAACGATCAGGAGACGATTGTCTGCTATGTTGTGAGCACTATGACGACACGAGCACTATGGCGAAACCGCAGTCGAGCCCAGGCGATGCCGGCCGAGCCGCCGCCCGCGCCGCCGCCGCCCGCGCCGCCGCCCGCGATCGTGCCGCTCGACATCCCCCCCGGTGACCCGTTGGTGGCCTACTTGCAGGCCAACCAGAGCGGCGTGGTGGACGTTGAGCGGCTGACGCTGGACTCCGACGGCGTGCGCGCCCTGCGCGCGGCCGGCGTGCGGCTGGCGCTGCCGCTGGTCAGCCAGGGGGAGTTGGTGGGGCTGATCAATCTGGGCCAGCGCCTGAGCGAGCAGGACTACTCCTCCGACGACCGGCGGCTGCTGGGCAACCTGGCCACGCAGGCCGCGCCGGCGGTGCGCGTGGCCCAGCTCGTGCGCCAGCAACAACTGGAGGCGTTGGAGCGGCAGCGCATCGAGCAGGAGTTGCGCGTCGCCCGGCTCATCCAGCAATTCCTGTTGCCCAAGGAAGTGCCGGCGGTGGACGGCTGGGCGGTGTCGGCCTACTACCAGCCGGCGCGGGCCGTGGGCGGCGACTTCTATGACTTCTTCTACTTTCCCGACGGCCGCATCGGCTTCGTCATCGGCGACGTGACCGACAAGGGTGTGCCCGCGGCGCTGGTCATGGCCACGACGCGCACGCTGTTGCGGACGATAGCCGAGCAACTCGTTGTGCCCGGCGCGGTGCTGGAGCGGACGAACAACCTGCTGGTCGAGGACATCCCCCCCAAGATGTTCGTCACCTGCCTCTACGCCGTGCTGAACCCGGCCACCGGCCATCTGGTCTTTGCCAACGCCGGTCACGACGTGCCCTTCCGGCGCACGGCCGAGGGCGTAGTCGAGTTGCGCGCCCGCGGTATGCCGCTAGGCCTGCTGCCGGGGATGCAGTACGAGCAGCACGAGACGACGCTGCGGCCGGGCGAATGCGTGCTGCTCTACAGCGACGGCCTGGTGGAGGCCCACAGCCCGTCGCGCGAGATGTTTGGCTTTCCCCGCCTGCAAGCGCTGCTGGGCGAACCGACGGAAGAAGACCTTGTGCCCTTCTTGCTCGACCGGCTACACGACTTTACCGGCCCGACCTGGGAGCAGGAGGACGACGTAACGATGGTACTGCTGATGGCGCAGGCGCGGGATGGCGGCGACGAACGGGACGACGGCCGGGGTGATGACGCCGGCCGCGACGACGGTGACGGCGGCGTTGACGACCGCCACCCCGACCGCGCCGTGCTGGCCCGCTTTGAGTTGCCCAGCCGGCCGGGCAACGAGCGGCGGGCGATGGAGCAGGTCGCCGACGTGGTAGCCCCGCTGGGTCTGCCGCAGATCAAGCTTGACCGGCTGAAGACGGCCGTGGCCGAAGCGACCATGAACGGCATGGAGCACGGCAACAAGTACGACGAGACGATTCCGGTGCTGATCGAGGTGGCTCGCGACGGCGACGACCTGCGGGTCAGCATCACCGACCGCGGCCTGAAGCAGCCCATCCCCGAAGCCGAGACGCCCGACCTGACGGCCAAGCTGGCCGGGCAGCAATCGCCGCGCGGTTGGGGGCTGTTTCTCATCCAGAACATGGTTGACGAGATGCACGTGACCACCGACGACGCGCATCACACCGTGGAATTGGTCATTCATTTGACCGCAGGAGCGCAACGTGGAACCACAGACTAACTCCTTTCGCGTGAGCGTGCGCCGCCGTGATGGCCTGTCCGTGCTCGATCTCTTCGGCGACATTGACGGCTTTGCCGACGCGGCGCTCGACACCGCCTACTCCGAGGCGGAAACCCACGCCACGCCGGCCATCCTGCTCAACTTCGCCAACGTCGGTTACATCAACTCGACCGGCATCGCCCTCATCGTCGGTCTGTTGGCCCGCGCGCGCAAGAACCATCGGCGGCTGGTCACGTCGGGCCTGAGCGAGCACTATCGTGAGATATTCAACATTACGCGCCTTTCCGACTTCATGACCGTCTTCGCCGACGAGGAGAGCGCCTTGCAGGAAGTCGTCGCGATCTAACATAAGAAGCATCCACAGATTTCACAGATTACGCAGATTTTCAAGAGATCAATCCGTGAAATCGCCGCTGAGGACAGCGGAGTGTCATCTGTGGATGCTTTCTCCATACTGTTGCGTGGAGGAAAGCACGAGAATGAGCCTAAACGGTAGCCAACCGAACGTCCAGATGCAGGTGCGCCAGGAGCCGGGCGTGGGCGTCATCGCCATCCAGGGCGAGATGACCGGCTTTGCCGAAGAGATGCTGATGAACGCCTACAACGAGGCCAGCGGCGGCGCTTGCCCGGTGGTTGTCCTCGATTTCTCGGAGCTGGAGTACATGAACAGCACCGGCATCGGCCTGCTGGTGACGCTGCTGATCCGCACTCAGCGCCAGGGGCAGCGCCTGCTGGCCTGTGGCCTGAGCGAGCACTACCGGCAGATCTTCGACCTGACGCGGCTGAACGAGGCCATCGGCATCTATGATTCGCAAGCGGAGGCGCTGGCGGCGGTGGCCGCGGTCTAATGGTGAGCGCGTGTGAGGCTTTGCTAAGGATGAGGGGGAGTGATTCGCCCAATGGCCGGTAGCGGCTATGATATTGGCCATGAGTGAATCTCCAGTCGATCCCTCGACTGCGGACGGCAAACTACCCAGCACCGACACACCCCCGGACGCGATCAATCTGAACGTCGGCGGCCGCGAACTGGCCGGGCCGAACCGTGGCTTTGGCCAACTGTGGCGCAAGGTCTATCGCGTGCGCCTGGTTGGGGCCGATACCTCGCCCGAAGACGTCATCCGCCGCTGGAAGGTGCGCTTCTCCGACTACTGGCCGGAGGGCAGCGACTTCTACGGTTCGCGGTGGCGCATCGAGACGGGCGACGTGGCTGTCATCAACCTCGAAGGGCCGGGCGGCGCGCCGCTGGCCACCGGCGTGGCCGTCATCCACGCCGACGACCGCTCCTTCGTCTTCATGACCCCCCAGGGCCACATCTTCGCCGGAACCATCACCTTCACGGCCTACCAGGACGAGGCCCGCGCGCCGGGTGTGACGGTGGCTCAGATCGAATCCATCATTCGCGCCGGCGACCCGCTGTTCGAGATCGGGGCGCGCTTGGGCATCATCCACCGGCGCGAGGATACGTTCTGGCAGCAGACGTTGACCCGGCTGGCGGCCGACTTCGGCGTGCAGGGGCAGCCGATCGAGATGGAGAGCACCCTGCTCGACCGGCGCGTGCGCTGGCGGGCCGCGCCCAACGTCTGGCACAACTCGGCTATCCGGACGACACTCTACCTGCCGATTCACGCCCTGCGGCGGCTGCTGGGCAAAGCGAAGAGGGGGAAGAAATCCGATGGCTAAGGCGACCTACTATGACGCGGTCGTCGTCGGTTCCGGGCCGAACGGCCTGGCGGCGGCGATCACCCTGGCACAGGCGGGGCAGTCGGTGCTGGTGTTGGAGGGCAAGGAGGTCATCGGCGGGGGGATGCGGACGATGGAGTTCACCCTGCCCGGCTTCCACCACGACGTCTGCTCGGCCGTCCATCCCCTGGGCGTCGGCTCCCCCTTCTTCCGCGATCTTTCCCTGGCCGAACATGGCCTGGAGTGGGTCTTCCCCGACCTGCCGTTGGTGCATCTGCTGGACGACCGCGCCGTGTCGTTGCATCGTTCGCTGGACGAGACGGCCGCCGGGCTGGGGCGCGACGGCGAGGCCTACCGCCGCCTCTTCGCGCCGCTGGTCAAGCAGTGGAGTGCGCTGCTCGACGTATTCCTGGGGCCGCTGGGGTTGCCGCGGCGGCCGTTCATGATGGCCCGCTTCGGCTTGCGGGCCGTCCAGCCGGCGACGCTGCTGGCCAAGCGCACGTTCGACAGCGAAGAGGCGCGAGCTTTGTTCGCCGGCATGGCCGCCCACATCACCGTGCCGCTGGACCAGGTGACAACGGCCGCCGGCGGGCTGATGCTGGGCCTGGTGGCCCACGCCATCGGCTGGCCCTTTGCCCGCGGCGGTTCGCAGAGCATCGCCACGGCGCTGGCCGCCCATTTGCGCGCCCTGGGCGGTGAGATTCAGACCGGCGTCTGGGTGCGCTCGCTGAGCGACATTCCCCCGGCGCGGGTCATCCTGTTCGACGTGGCCCCCCGCGACCTGCTGACCATCGCCGGTGACGCGCTGCCGGCGGGCTATCGCCACCGGCTGGCCGGCTATCGCCACGGTCAGGGGGTGTTCAAGATGGACTGGGCGCTGTCGGCCCCCGTGCCCTGGCGCGACGAAGCCGCCCGGCGCGCCGGCACTATCCACCTGGGCCGCTCCACGGCCGACATCGTTGCCGGCGAGCGGGCCATCTGGGACGGCCGCGCCCCCGACCCGCCCTACGTGCTCTTCGCCCAGCCGTCGCTCTTTGACCCCACCCGCGCCCCGGATGGTGCCCACACCGCCTGGGCCTACTGCCACGTGCCGCGCGGCTCGACCGTGGGCATGACCGCGGCCATCGAGCGGGAGATCGAGCGCCACGCCCCCGGCTTCGGCGACTGCATTCTGGCCCGCCACACCATCAGCGCCGCCGAGTATGAGAGCTATAACCCCAACTACGTCGGCGGCGACATCAACGCCGGCGTCCAGGATTGGCGGCAGCTCTTCACCCGGCCCGTGGCTCGGCTCGACCCGTATAGCACGCCCAACCCGCGCCTCTTCCTCTGTTCCGCCGCCACGCCGCCCGGCGGTGGGGTGCATGGCATGTGCGGCTATCACGCCGCCCGTTCGGCCTTGCGTCGTCTCACTTAGCCACCTTTCTCCTGCGCCGGTTCAAGACCTGACAGGTAGGCGGCCACACGTCATGTATTGATCAAAGTCCTATTGGCCGCCTACCTATCAGGACTTGCCTGAATGGTGACGATTGCCGCTGATTACGCTATGCTTCGGGTGGAGAAAATGCCTCAACGCGCGGCGACAAAATCAGGAAGGGGATCGTCGTCGTTGAGGCGCGGCGCGCGGCTTGTAGAGGCGGAGCGCCGTCAAAGTGAGGCTGCCCACGACCGAAGCCGTTCGGCGACCAAAGTCGGCCGGGGTGTGGCCACGGGGAGAGACGTGTTGGCAGACCGGGAAGGGCCTGGCGGTCATCTGTCGCGCCCGGAGCTGTTGGACCTGCTGGGTGAAGGCAAAGAGTTGTCTGGCGCCAATCTGGCAGGTCTCTCGCTGGTCGGGCTTGACCTGACCGGCGCGGTGCTGCGTGGAGCCGATTTGAGCAACGCCGATCTGACGCGGGCCAATCTGGGGCGGGCTGTGCTGCAAGAGGCCAAGCTGACCGGGGCGTGCCTGTCGCTGGCCAATCTGGCCGACGCCGATCTGCGCCAATGCCGCATGGAGCGCGTCGTGCTGCAAGAGGCCGATCTGCGGCGGGCCAAGATGTTGTGGGTGGACATGCGCTCGGCCGATGCCCGGCTGGCCAATCTAAGCGAGGCCGACCTGCGTGGAGCGCGCCTCAGCAACGCCGACTTCCGCCGCGCCGTGCTCAGTGGAGCCAACCTGAGCGAGGCGCTCTTGTGGGACACCCATCTGGAGAAAGCGATCCTGCAAGAGACGCGCCTGGTGGGGGCGGACATGAGCCGCGCCCACTTCGCCGGCGCCATCCTCTGGCGCGCCGACCTGACCCGCGCCAACGTGATAGACACCGATTTCAGCGGCGTGGACTTGCGCCAGACCAACATCACCCGCGACCAACTGATCCGGGCCGGGTCGTTGCAGGGAGCGCAATACCAGGGGGACGAGAGCCTGCGGCTGCGGTTGCTGCGCGGCCTGACGCCTAAAAAGCGCTAGGCCGGGGCGAGAGAACGGGGTTGCTCCTGAACAGGGGCAACCCCGTTTTTGATCGAGGGGCTAGGGTGTGGCCGGGCCGGGAACGGGAACGAGGGGCATATAGGACATGAACTGAGAATTGATGTGCAGCACCTGGCCCATGCCGTTGCCCTGCGCCGCCCAGGTGGTCACGTAGAGGCTGCCGTCCGCGGCGATAGCGACGCCGCCGGGCATGAACAGTTCGCCGGCCATGACCGTCTGGCTGCCGTCTTCTTCCACGCGGATGAGCGCGCCGTTGGGGTCGCCGGAGAGCAGGCTGTTGGAGGTGATCTCCACCACGTAGAGCGTGCCGTCTTCGGCAAAGGCGAGGTCAACGATGTTGGTGAAGCCCGAGGCAAAGACCTCCGGCTCTTCACCCTCCTCCACGCGGTAGACGTTGGCCCCGCCGACGGGGAAGGGGAAGCCGGTCAGTTGGCCGACGTAGTAGGCGCCGTCCGGGCCAACGGCTACACTGGTCGGCACGGCCTGCATCGGGATCATATCCCCGCTGCCGGGCGGGAACTCGACCATGCGTGGCGGGAAGATGGCCACGGTGGTGATGACGCCCTCGTCGGTCACCTTGAGCAGGGCGTTGGCCCCGGCATCGGCCACCAGGTAGCCGCCGGTGATGCGTTCGATGGCGTAGGGGTTACTGTCAATCTCGCCCCCGTCGGGGTTCTCGGTCGCCTCGTAGGCGGCGACGTCAACCTCGCTGGCCCACGAGCCGTCGGCGGCGACCTGCACCAGGTGGCCCATGTTCTCGACCAGGGGGCCAAACTCGCCGGCCGGGTCGCGAATGACCGGGTTCGCGCCAAGTCCCAGGATGACCATCAGGTTGCCGTCGGCGTCCCAGGCGAGGTCGTGCGGGCCGGTGGTGTCCGAGCCATCTTCCAGGGCAATGGACGGCAAATCGTCGGCCAGGCGGCTCTGGTCGCCGTCAACGACGGTGATCGCGCCGGTCGCGCCGATACAACGCGAGCTTTGCCCCGTGCCGCCGACGCACGTATCGCCGCCGCTGCCGGCCTCGGCCACGTAGAGCGCGCCGTCGGCGTCGAACGCCAGGTGGCGCGGGCTGAAGAGGCCCGTGGCCACGGCGTCGTACTGCACGGCCTGCGGCGCTGCCTGCGCCCCGGCCAGCGCCGCCAGTAAGCCGACGATCAGCAACGCGCTTACCAGCGCCAATCCGCGTGTTCGCTTCTGACTCATAGTACCTCCAATCGTGGGAAGTGGTTGTCCGCGAGACATGTTTCGCGGGCACGCCCATAGCCGGTCAACTGCGGGGAGTGGGGTAAGTTGCGGGGAGAGACCCGGTGACGGACGAGTTACAGTCTAATGGCTTGGCCATACCCATGTCAACATTGTGCTTTTCGGCACAAACCGGCGAGCCGCACTTGCCCAATGCCGCGCGGGGCGTACAATGGCCCGGCCTGAGCCTATGCGAGGAGCAGCGACATGGCCGACGACCGACTACACCTGACCGAACGCGACGCGGCCATGCTGGCCGGCGAGATGGGCGCGGCGACGCAGATGGCCATGCGCATCCTGGTGGCGATGGCCGGCGTCTATGGCGCGACGCGCCTGCTCGACATCGAGTCGGCCCACATTGACGGCTGCCTCTACCACGGCTACTCCGGGCTGGAGTTTGCCGAGCGACTGGTGAGCGGCGGCGGAGCGGTGGCCGTGCCGACGACGCTCAACGTCGGGGCGATGGATCTGCTGCACCCGGAGGTGTTTCGCGGCACGGCGCAGGTGGGGCAGTGGGCGACGCGGCTGATGGAGGCGTATCAGGCGATGGGCTGCCGGCCGACGTTCACCTGCGCCCCCTATCAGGCCATGCACCGGCCGCCCCTGGGGGCGCAGATCGCCTGGGCCGAGAGCAATGCCATCGTCTTCGCCAACTCGGTGCTGGGCGCGCGCACCAATCGCTATGGCGACTTCATTGACATCTGCTGCGCCCTGACCGGCCGCGCGCCGGACGTGGGGCTGCATCGCACCGCGAACCGGCGCGGGCAGTTGCTCTTCCGGCTGCGCGACATCCCGGCGCGGCTGCTGGCCGAGGACGTGCTGTTCCCCGTGCTGGGCTACTGGCTGGGGGCGCGGGCGGGGACGAAGATACCGGTCGTCGCGGGGCTGCGGCCGGACACGACCGAAGACCAACTCAAAGCGCTGGGAGCGGCGGCGGCTTCGTCGGGCGGGGTGGCGCTGTTCCACGCCGTGGGCGTGACGCCGGAAGCGCCAACCCTCGAAGCCGCTTGCCAGGGTCAGCCGCCGGAAGCGGTCCGCGACGTGACCCTGGCCGATCTGCGCGGGGCGTTGGGCATCCTCTCCACCGCGCCCGATGGACCGATTGACGTGGTGGCCCTGGGCAGCCCCCACTTCTCGCTGGACGAGTTCGCCCGGCTGTTGCCGCTGGTGGAGGCCCACCCGCCGCGGCTGGAGGTGGAGTTCATCGTCTGCACCCACCGGCTGGCGCTGGCGGCGCTGCAACAGCGCGGCTGGCTGGCGCGGTTGCGGGCCGCCGGCGTGCAGGTCATCGTGGACACCTGCGTCGTCGTCACGCCCATCGTCCGCGCGCGGGGCGGGGTGCTGATGACCAACTCCGGCAAGTTCGCCCACTACGCGCCGGGCAACATCGGCTTGCAGGTGATCTATGGCAGTTTGGCGGAGTGCGTGCGGTCGGGGGAGGCGGGCGCGGTTTGGCGCGATGTCGGCTTGTGGGCAGGGGGGCAGGGGGGCGTGGGAGCGGGTGAGAGGGGGCAGTATTCAGTGGATCAGTATTCAGTAGGCCAGTCAGAAGAGACCTCTGAACTCGCCACCCGCCACTTGCCACCCGCCACAGGTCAGTACTCAGTAGGCCAGTATTCAGTAGGTCAGTCAGAAGAGGCTCCTGAACCTGCTACTCGCCACTCGCCACTCGCCACTCCCTCTGGTCTGACTACTGACCCACTGAATACTGATCTACTGAATACTGACCTACTGACCACTGACCTACTGACCACTGACCACTGGTCACTCGTCACTGGGCCGGCCCTCGTTCTCGACGCCCCCCTCAGCCTCTGGGGCGGGCTGGAGCCGACGACGGGCGACATCATTGACCAGCGCCACCCGCAGTGCGGCGCCAACGTGACCGGGCGGGTGCTGGTGATGCCGGTGGGCAAGGGCAGCAGCAGCGCCAGCAGCATCCTGCTGGAGGCGGTGCGGCTGGGCACAGCCCCGGCGGCCATCGTCCTGGCCGAGATGGACGGGATATT
>WBZP01001640.1_pt1 | contig 27037 bp, 25 predicted proteins | sample 5204301 | NCBI WGS metagenome assembly WBZP01 (sample SAMN12412401, study PRJNA552823) | activated sludge metagenome | isolation source: activated sludge from nitrification reactor of wastewater treatment plant... | place: USA: Pennsylvania | collected 2017 | reverse complement strand
GTCTGCCGGGGCATATGGCATGACCATGAGCTCCAACTACAACAGCCGTCCGCGTGCCGCCGAAGTCATGGTGGACGGCGCGGAGGCCCATGAAATCCGTCGCCGCGAGACGGTCGATGAGTTGTTCGCCCTAGAACAAGTGCTGGCCTGACCACCGGCACGACGAACGATTTGCGGCGGATCACGGTCGGACCACTTCCGCAGCAACCACCTACCCGCACGCCGATGGCCCGCTTAACGCCACAAACCTTGATCCGGCTTGCCTGTCTGGCGATAGGCTGCTTTGCCCTTGCGGCCTGCACGCCCAAGGCCGAGGAGAAGAAGCCGGCCGGGCCGCCGGCGACACTCATCACGACAGCCAAGGTCAGCGCCCGCGCACTCGACATCACCGAGAACACCCTCGGCACGCTGGAACCCCTGATCGATCCGAAGATCGGCGCCGAAGTGCCCGGACGGGTGATCAAGGTGCTGACGCACGCCGGCCAGCGAGTCCGAAAGGGCGACACCATGGCGCTGATCGATCCGTCCGACCTGGCGCTGGCGGTGCGCTCCGACTCGGCCGAGTTGCAGCGGCTCAAGTCGCTGCTCGAACAGCAGGAGCGGCTCGTCAAGCGGCAGAAGGATCTGGTGGGCAAGGGCTTCGTCTCGCAGAACGCGGTGGATGACGCCGTCGCCCAGCGCGACGCCTTGCGCGCGCAGCTTACCGCCGCCCAGGTGCGGGCCGAATCGGGGCGCAGCAACGAGGGCAAGGCGCGGGTCGTCGCGCCGATCGACGGCGAGGTCGAAACCCAGATCGTCGCCACCGGCGATTACGTCAAGGTCGGCGATCCGCTGTTCAAGATGGTTTCCAACCGCCGCCTGCGCGCGATCCTGCCCTATCCGGAGGCCGCCGCCGCGCGCATCCGGCGCGGGCAGCCGGTGCGCATCACCTCGCCGCAGACCCCGGGGGTGGAGGTCAACGGCAAAGTCGAAGATATCCGCCCGGTGATCAGCGCGGGCAGCCGGTCGATCGATGTGATCGTGCGCTTCGACAACGAAACCGGGCTGCTGGCAGGCGGCACCATCAACGGTTCGGTGTTGATCGACCGGCGCACCGGCGCGGTGCTGGTGCCCGAGCAGAGCGTGGTTCTGCGCCCGGCCGGCACCGTGGTCTATGCGGTGAGCGACGGCAAGGCGGCGCAGCGCATCGTCAGCACCGGCACGCGCAGCGGCGGCATGGTCGAAATCACCAAAGGCCTCGCCGGCGGCGAAACCGTGGCACTCGACGGTGCCGGGTTTCTCAGCGACGGCGCACCGGTGAGCATCAAGGAAACCGCAAAGAAAGAGGCCGCGAACAAGGACAACGCCAGCCCCGACGCCGCGCGCCAGACGACTGCCACGAGGCAGTAGGCCGGCGACATGACGCTGCCCGAACTGTCGATCAAGCGCCATGTGCTGGCCTGGATGGCAAGCGCCGTGCTGGTGCTGTTCGGCCTCATCAGCTATCAGCGCATCGGCATGGACCGTTTGCCGTACATCGAGTATCCGGTGATCTCGGTCACCACCACGCTCAAGGGCGCCAATCCGGAAATCGTAGACGCCAGCATCACCAACCTGCTCGAATCGTCGATCAACGGCGTCTCCGGCATCGAGCATGTGCAATCGACGTCATCGCCGGGCGTATCGTCGATCTCGATCACCTTCGTGCTGGAAAAGCGCATCGACGTCGCGTTCAACGAGGTGCAGGCCAAGATCAACCAGGTGCTGCGCCGGCTGCCGCAGGGCACCGACCCACCGGTGGTGGCCAAGGTCGAGACCAACGCGCAGCCGATCATGTGGCTGGCCCTGCAGGGCGACCGCACCCTGCAGCAGCTCAACCAGTACGCCAGCAACGTGATCAAGAAGCGGTTGGAGACCATCGACGGCATCGGCGAAGTGCGTCTCGGCGGCCGGCGCGACCGCACCATCCGCGTCAACTTGCGGCCCGACCGGATGGCCGCGCTCAACGTCACCGCGCAGGATATCTCGGCAGCATTCGCCCGCGAGCATGTGCAGTTGTCGGGTGGCTTCGTGGTCGGCGGCACGACCGAAAAACTGGTCAAGCTCGATCTCGAATTTCACAAGGTCGAGGATCTAAAACAACTGATCGTCGTGCAGCGCGACGGCCTGGCGATCCGGCTGGCCGATCTGGCACAGGTCGAGGACGGCCTGGCCGATTTCCGCCAACTCGCACGCTTCGAGGGACAACCGGCGATCGGCCTCGGCCTGGTCAAGGTCGCCAATACCAACACGGTCGAAATCATCGAGCGCATCAAGGCGCGGGTCGACAACGAGATTCGCCCGCAACTGCCGCCCGGCCTCGAACTGACCATCGTCTCGAACGACGCACTGTTCATCCTGGAGATCGTGCGCTCCCTCAAGGAACACCTGATCGAGGGCACGCTGCTGGCGGCGGCGGTGGTGTGGCTGTTCCTGCGGTCGCTGCGCTCGACGCTGATCATCGCGCTGGCGATTCCGGTGTCGCTGATGGGCGCGATCGCCGTGATCTACTTTTTCGGCTACACGCTCAATTCCCTGACCATGCTGGCGCTGCTGCTGCTGATCGGCGTGGTGGTGGACGATGCAATCGTGGTGCTCGAGAACATCTACCGGCATCGGGAAGAGCTCGATCCCGATCCGGTATCGGCCGCAATCAACGGCTCGCAGGAAGTGGTGTTCGCGGTGATGGCCGCCACGCTGTCGCTGGTCTGCATCTTCGCGCCGGTTATTTTTCTCTCCGGCATCATCGGCCAGTTCTTCCGCAGCTTCGCGGTGGTGGTGACCTTCGGCGTGCTGGTGTCGCTGTTCGTCTCGCTGACGCTGACGCCGATGCTGTGCTCGCGCTACCTGCGGCTGCAGACTTCGCATGGCGGCGTCTATTCGGTGCTCGACCGTGGCTTCAGCGCACTCGACCGCTTTTACGTCCGGCTGCTCGCGGCGGTGCTGCACCATCGCTGGCTGGTGGTGGTGCTGACGGTGCTGGTGGTGGCGAGCAGCGGCTTCTTCTTTGCCAACATCGGCAAGACCTTCGCGCCGGATCAGGACGAGGGGCGCTTTCTGGTCTACATGCGCACGCCGCTGGGCTCGAACATCGAGTACACGCTCTCCAAGATCAAGGAGGCCGAGGCGATACTCAATCGCCATCCGGAGATCCGCACCGAGTTTTCGCTGATCGGTGTCGGCAGCGCCAGCCAGGTCAACCAGGGCACGATCGTCGTGCGCATGGCCCCGCGCGAAGAGCGCAGGCTCACCCAGCAGCAGGTTCTGCCGGTGATCCGCAAGGAAGTGCAGGAGATTGCCGGGGCGCGGGTGTTCGCCGCACCCTACCCGCTGGTCCAGGGTTCGCGCGGCGAGCCGCTGCAGTTCGTGCTCGCTGGCGAGAGCGTGAACGAAGTCGGCCGGCTGGCGCGCGAACTGCAGAACCGTCTGCAATCCGAGCCGGGGCTCGGGCGCTTCGACACCGACCTGCAGCTCGACCTGCCGCAACTGGTGTTCCTGCCCGATCGCACGCGCATCGCCGATGCCGGACTCGCCTCGGACGACGTGGCGCTGGCAGTCAACATGCTGACCGGCGGGGTCGACATCGCGCGCTTCAACGAGGAGCCGGGCGATGGCACGCGTTACGATATCCGCGTCAAGGCGATCGAGGGCGAATTCGTGCAGGCCGCCGACATGGCGAAGATCTTCCTGCGCAACCGCGACGGCAAACTGGTGCGGCTGGACTCGATCGCGCGCTTCGACGAAAAACTGGGGCCGGCGGTGATCGGCCGCTTCGACCTGCAGTATTCCGCCACGTTTTACGGCACGCCGGCCATGCCGCTCGGCGATGCGGTCGACAAGGTGCGCGAGGTGGCCGCGCAAATCCTGCCGGTCGGCTACCAGGTGAAGCTGATCGGCCAGGCCGAGGAATTCCAGCGCACCTCCAAGCTGATGGCATTTACCTTCGCCCTGGCGATGACCCTGCTCTACATGGTGCTGGCGAGCCAGTTCAACTCGTTCCTGCAGCCGCTGATCGTGATGGTGGCGCAGCCGCTGGCGGTGGTCGGCGGTGTGGCCGCGCTGTGGGCGACCGGGCAGACGCTCAACATCTATTCAATGATCGGGCTGGTGCTGCTGGTCGGGCTGGTGGCGAAGAACTCGATCCTGCTGGTCGATCTGACCAACCAGCGGCGTGCCGACGGCATGCCGGTCGACGCTGCGCTATCCAACGCCTGCCCGATCCGCATGCGGCCGGTGCTGATGACCTCGGCAACCGTGATTCTGGCGCTCGCCCCGGCCGCGCTGGGCTTCGGCGCCGGCAACGAGACCAACCAGCCGCTGGCGATCGCGGTGATCGGCGGCATGGTGTCCTCGACCCTGCTGACGCTGGTGGTCGTACCGGCCGTCTATTCGCTGATCGAGGGCCGGCGCGAGCGGCGCCGGGCGGCGCGTCTGGCCGGCGCTTCGCAACCCGTCGTTTTGCCAGATTGACCTGCCCTGCAGGCCGCATGGAATGGCGGTCTACAGGCAGGCAAGGCCAGGAGCGCCAATCCATGCGGCTCCTGGCGGTGGCACCCCTGTAAAGTCCAGTGGGCGCGGCTTCCCGGCCTGCGACGATATGCCGCACCATCTCGTCCGCCGCCGCTTGAGTTAAGTCAATCATCCCCGAACGACGTCGGCGGATAAGGTCCATGCGTGGATCACGCATTCCTTAGTCACTGGAGAAGACCATGAATTTCCTGAAGTCCCTGATCGTTGCCTGTGGCCTGTGCCTGGCAGGTTCCTCGTGGGCCGCCGGCGACCCGCTGTTCATCAACGTGACGTCGGATCCGCAACTGCATCGCACCGAGATGGCGCTGGGCTTCGCCACCAACGTGCTGAAGAAGGATCACCCGGTCACCGTGTTTCTCAACGATCTGGCGGTAAAGACGGCGACCAAGGCCGCCGCAGGTTCGACCACCGGCAAGCTGCTCGCCGATGTGATGAAAGCCGGCGGCACGGTGATCGTCTGCCCGATGTGCATGAAGCACTACGGCGTGACCGAAGCCGATCTGATCGCGGGCGTCAAAGTCGGCAACCCGGAACTCACCCAGTCGGCGCTGTTCGGGCAGAACACCCGCACCCTGAGCTGGTAGGGCAAACCATGCGGAAACAAAATGCGCGCCATCGGCGCGCATTTTGCTGGCGTACGCTGTTGCAGCGAATCAGTGCTTGTGATGCGACATGGCCGGATCGGGTGCCGCCGCGTTGAGTGGGCGCACCACGGCCTTGACGTCGACCGAGGTCAGCGCCTTGTCCTTGCCCTCGAGCTTGAGCGTGATCGGCACGACCTCGCCGGTCTTCAACGGCTGCTTCAGATCCATCAGCATCACATGGTAGCCGCCGGGCGCAAGCTGCACCGCCTTGCCGGCCGGCAGTTCCAGCCTTGGAATCGGCCGCATCGTCATCACGCCGTTGTTCATGCTCATGGTGTGGATTTCGACCACGCCGGCGACCGGGCTGCTGGCGGAAACCAGCGCGGCGCCCTGCTTCGCGGTGATCGCCATGAAGGCGCCGGTGGCCATCTGCCCGACGACGGTGCCGCGCACCCACGGATCGTCGATCTTGACGTCGGCGGCAAGCGCAGGACGCGCGCAAAAGAGGACCAGCGCAGGCACAAGCGTGCGGGTGGCGGTGAGCATTGAACTGAGTGTCATCGGCGTGGCTTTCCTGGGAGAGGGTGGACGGCAAAAACCGCGGTCATTGTCCGATCATTGTCGGCGGACCATGCGGTACATTTTGTTCCAGCAGAGCATAACGCGCCGACGCCGTTCCCGCTGACCTGTCGCTGCCTTGCGAGGCGGCCTGCGACAATTGGTCGCATTGCGCGATCACCCTACGGACGGCACGATCTGCGCCTCCGAGATCCGGTTCTATACTTTGCCCGGCAGACGGCACGGCCGTCAGCCGCTTTTTCTTGTCCGTGCGCCTGGCGCATACTCCCGCCTCGATGACTACCACCGCGCAACCCACATCGTCGTTGTCCGCGCGTCGATCCGCCGCGCGGGGCGCCGGCTCGTCCAGCCTGTTCCGCTTGCTGGCATTGCGCTGGGTGTCGATCGCCGGGCAGATCGCCGCCATCGCGGCGACCGTGTTGCTGCTGCAGATCGAACTGCCGCTGCAATCGATCGCGCTGGTGATCGCCGGCCAGATCGCGGTCAATGCCATGTCTTACGCCCGACTGGCACACGCCGAGACCATCACCGGCATGGAGTTGCTCACGCAACTGCTGCTCGATGTGGCCGCGCTCACGCTGCTGGTGTATTTCGCCGGCGGATCGAGCAATCCGATGGTGACGCTGTACCTGCCGCTGATCGCCATCGCGGCGGCGATCCTGCCGGTGCGGCTGGCGACCATCGTGGCAGGCGCTTCGATCGGCGGCTATTCGTTGCTGTTCGCCGTGCATACGGATGTGCATGTTCACGATACCGCGCAGGCGATCCGCATTCACCTGATCGGCATGTGGCTGACCTTCGTTTTTTCGGCGCTGATCATTTCCTGGTTCGTCGCCCGCATGACCGCCGCCCTGCGCAGTCGCGATGCGGCACTGGCCACCGCGCGCGAAGCCGCCCTGCGCAACGAACGCGTCGTGGCTCTGGGTAACCTTGCCGCCGGCGCGGCGCATGAACTCGGCACGCCGCTTGCCACCATTGCGGTGCTGGCCGGCGAACTCGCGCGACACGAGAACCTTCCCGCCGGCTTGCGCGACGACGCGCAACTGCTCGCCGGCCAGGTGCAGGAGTGCAAGCGCATCATCACGCAGCTCGCCGCGCGTGCCGGCAGCAGCCGCGCCGAGGCGGCGCAGGCGGTTGCGCTCGACGCCTGGCTCGCCGCGCTGACCGCGCGCTGGCAGGCGCAACGTCCGCTGGTGCAGCCGCGCATCGATCTGCGCGGCGAGCGGCCGGGGCCGCGTCTGGTGCCGGACGCAACGCTCGAGCAGGCGTTGCTCAACCTGTTCAACAACGCCGCCGACGTCAGCCCAGCCGCAGTCGACATTGCCGCGCAGTGGAGCCGCACTACGCTTGAACTCGAGGTGCTCGACCGCGGCCCGGGCATTGCCGACGACATCGCGCGCCGGCTCGGACATGAAACCCTGACCACCCGTGCCGATGGTCACGGCATCGGGCTGGTGCTGGCGTTCGCCGCGATAGAGCGCAGCGGCGGCAGTCTGCGTTTCTCGGCGCGCGCCGGCGGCGGCACCTGTGCCAGCGTCAGGCTGCCGCTGGATGCGTTGGTGACATCATGAGCGACACGCCCGCCGATGATCTCGGCTACCTGATGCTGGTCGATGACGATGTGCTGTTCAACCGCGTGCTTTCGCGCGCACTCGCGGCGCGTGGCTTTACTTTGGAGACGGCGACCTCGCTAGAGCAGGCGATGGCGCTGCTGGCGCGACCGGCGGTCGAACCGCCGGACTACGCGGTGGTCGACCTCAACCTCGCCGGTTCGTCCGGCCTCAAGCTGGTGGTCGCGCTGCGCGCCGCCAACGCTGCGTGCCGGATATTGATGCTGACCGGTTACGCCAGCATCGCCACTGCGGTTGACGCGATCAAGCTCGGTGCCTCGCAGTATCTGGCCAAACCGGTGGATACCGACACTATCGTCAAAGCGCTGCTCGACGATGGCGGGCCGGACGACGAAGCCGCACCGGATGAGACCCTGTCCATGTCGCGGCTCGAGTGGGAGCACATCCAGCGCGTGCTCGGCGAGCACCAGGGCAACATCTCGGCAACGGCGCGCGCGCTGAAGATGCACCGGCGTACCTTACAACGCAAGCTCGCCAAGCGCCCGCTCAGGAGTTAGCCGACCGCCATGGCGAGCGCGGCAGGCGAGCGGATGCGGATCGACAAGTGGCTGTGGGCCGCGCGGTTCTTCAAGACGCGCTCGCTGGCGAGCGCGGCGGTTGACGCCGGCAAGGTGCAGATCAACGATCTGCGCGTAAAGCCAGCCAGGGAAGTCAAGGCCGGCGACGTGCTGCGCATCACGATCGGGCAGGCGCAGTGGGTCGTGGTCGTGCAGGACGTGGCGGACAAGCGCGGCCCGGCCAGTGTGGCCCAACTGTTGTACGAGGAGACCGCCGCGAGCCGCGCAGCACGCGAGGCGCAACGCGAGCAGGCTCGGCTGGTGATCGAACCGGGTGCTGCGATTCGCGGCCGCCCGACCAAGCGTGATCGCCGCCGCCTCGATCGCGTTGGCGGCTGATCCTGAGCCGCTTGCTTCCGGGTGGCACGTGCAGTGCGCCGTGACCTCGACGCCCGAACGCCAGTAGAATCGCCCCCGGTCTGCTGCCCGTCACGCGTCCAAATCGCATCGAACCGGTGCGGATCGCGCAGTCGAGGGCCGCTCGATAGTCCATTCCATTTCAATTCGCGAGGAGTCCGCAACATGTCCGAAAAGATCGTCATGCGCACCGGTGAGGCGACCGTGTTCGCCAGCCCCGGCCAATACACCGACGCAATGCCGGAGATCGTGATCGGTCGCATGGACGGCCCGGTCGGCGCGGCCTTTGCCAACCTGATGGGCCAGACCGCCGGCCACACCCGCATGTTCGCCGTGCGCGATTGCAACCAGATGGCCAAGCCGGCAACCATGATGGTGCCGAAGGTGACGATCAAGAATTCCGCCACGGTGAACCTGCTGGGCGGCGTGCTGCAGGCCGCGACGGCCGATGCGGTGGTCGACTGCGTGGCGGAAGGCATCATCCCGCGCGACCAGGTCAATGATCTGTGCATCATCGATCTGGTGTGGCTGGACCCGCAGGCGGTGACCGATCCCAATCTCGACCAGAAGGATCTGTACCGCACCAATTACGAAGCGACCAAGCTGGCGATCTCGCGCGCGATGAAGAACGAGCCGTCGATCGACGAACTGATCGCCAACCGGCACAAGATCAAGCACTGCATGTACGACCCGCAAGCCTGATGCGTCGGGAACTGCAGAACGCAGTCCATGAAATCTATCGCGGGCATCGGTATCGTTGTTTGCGCGCTGGCAACCGGCGCGGCGATCGGCTTCTATGTCGGCGTCGAGTCATCGAGGTCGCAAGCTTTCTTTGGAGACATGGCTGAAGCCGCGTACTACTCCGCGTTCGTTGCCGTGCAACGCACAGAGGGCGACGACGCGGCTTACGAAGAATCGCTGCGTGGCTACCTTGCGCTGATCGAGGCAAGAAACGGGAAGCCGACCACCCTTTTCCCGGAACACTGGAATTCTCTCGATTTGGCATTGACGCATGCACGCCTGTCGGCGCTCGCGAGAAAGCGTGGAGCCAACGAACTAGCCTCGAGCCATCTCGCCGCGGCGGCGGCGCTTTGCCCAAAGCTTGGTTGGCGCGAATGCTCCGTGGAAAGGATTACTGCTGTCGCCCAGCGACTGGATAAGCGCGAGTTGTTTGGTTCCGCTGGCGCGGAGTAACTTTCGGTTCCGGTAACGACACCGGCTAGAGGCGTCAGCCTAATCGTGCCGCGGACGTCCGTGCTACAGTCGCCCGACCGAAAACAGGATGGGAGATCGACATGCCAGTACCCGAAGTTTTTCGCGGCCGGATGCGGGTGCCCGCGATCGCTGCGCCGATGTTCCTGGTTTCGGGTCCACAATTGGTGATTGCGACCTGCAAGGCAGGCGTGGCAGCGGCCTTCCCCTCGCTCAACGCGCGCAAGATCGAGCAACTCGACGCGTGGCTGACTGAAATGGATTCATCGCTGGGCGCGCTGGATGCGCCTTACGGCGTGAACCTGATTCTGCATCCGTCCAATACCCGGCTGAAGGACGACTTCGCGCTGGTGGTCAAGCACAGCGTACCGTTCGTCGTCACCAGCCTCGGCCACCCCGGCGATATCGCGCGCGCGGTGCATGAGTACGGCGGCCTGGTGTTCTCCGACATCGTGCATGCGCATCATGCGAGAAAGGCGATCGAAGCCGGCGTTGACGGGGTGATCGCGGTCGCCTCCGGCGCCGGCGGCCATGCGGGCACACAAAGCGCCATCTCGCTGATACGCGAGATTCGCGAGTTTTGGGATGGCGTGCTGATTCTGGGTGGCGCGATCTCGGATGGCGCCTCGATCCGCGCCGCGGAAGTGCTCGGCGCCGATTTCGCCTACATGGGCACGCGTTTCATCGCGACCGAGGAATCGATGGCGCAGCCCGAATACAAACAGATGCTGGTCGATTGCACGCCGCGCGACATCGTGTATACCGATGCCGTCTCCGGCACCAACGCGAATTTCCTTTTGCCTAGCCTGGAGCGCGCAGGCTATACGCGCGATCAACTGGTGCAGGGCGCCGGCAAGGGCAAGCTCAAGGATCTGCAGGACGAAGCCAAGGCATGGCGCGACATGTGGAGTGCCGGACATGGCGTTGCCGGCATTCACGACTTGCCGACAGTAGCGAAGTTGGTGGACCGGTTGCAGGCTGAGTACATCGCGGCCTGCGCGCTGCCGCCGTCCGCGGCGCTGCGCTGAGCGAGCCGGTCTCAACCACCGCGTGGCGCGCGATCATTGGCCGAAGCGGTCCGCCCGGCCGGCGACGTCATCAGAAAGGCCAATGCCGCAAAAGGCCAGACCAAAGAGACCACCCGCGTCAGTCCGTTGAAGTTGAGGAACTGCCCGGCATGCCAGGCATTCATCCACTGCCCGGCGTAGGGATACTCGGGAACCAGATTGACCAGCGCTGTCGCGCCCAGCAAGGCAAAGGCGGCGACGATGCGCTGCGACCAATCAGGCAGTCTGGTCGCCAGGATCAGCCCGCTGGCGCCGATTGCCAAACCGTACAGGTTACCGGGTGTCAGCCAGTGCAGGGCGTCCTCCACCCCGATCTGCAAGGCAGCAGACAGACTGCGTGCGGCGATCACCAGCGCGATCAGCAGCCCCAGCAGCCAGGCTGAGGTCTCGCGCAGATTCTGCCAGGCGATCAAACCCGCAGCCAATACGCCACTGGCGGCGATCGACATCTCCAGCACGAGAAACCTGCGCGCCGAATAGTCGAGCGGGGTCGGCAATTCCAGAAACGATCGCAAATCGCCGGTGCCGAGAAACACGCCTTCCGGGGTGAGTTGCGTCAACAGCCAGGCGGCCATCAGGATCAGACCGTAGTCGCCACGCCGGCCGCGCGCGATCCGGCGGCGGCGCCAGCGCGACAGCCAGCCGTGGTCGGCGAAAATCCGACCCCAGCGCGCGCCGGCGAGAGCCCCGAGCAGCGATCCGGCCATGTTGCAGCCCAAGTCGACATTCGACGACACGCGCGACGGAAGAAAGTTTTGCAACACCTCCATCCCGAGCGACAGCACGGCACCGAACGCGAACGCAAGCAGCACCGCCCAGCCGCGCTTGAGTCGCGTTTGCAGCGCCGGCACCAGCAGGAATCCGAGTGGCATGTAGGCAAAGACATTGACCGCCAGATCGAAGCGCGTGAAATGGCGCGGCCACGGGGCATCGAGAAAATCCAGCAGCGGGGCGCCGCTGGCGCGCCAGCCAGCCAACGGATGGAGGCTGGCATAGACCACCAGCAGCGAATAGACGACGGCCAGCGTGCGCGCGAGCCGGTAGGCGTTGCGCTCTGCCATGCTCATCCGGCGCCGTCCCAGGGCGCCGTCAGCGCAAAGGGTGGTGCATTGGGCACTCGGTTCAACCTCCTTGCCGTCATGGCGAACGACAGCAGTTTCAGCGCACCTGGCATGTGGCCTCGCGACCCTCGTGATACGTCATTCTAGGCGACCGGCAGATCCGTGCCCGGCAGGGGCGCACCCCGATCGGTTCGGGAAGGGGCCGGCAATCAGGTGTTCGGCGTCCGATGACCGGCCGGATGGCGATGGACGTGCCCGATGCCCTCGTGCGCCAGCCCCGCCGTTGCCGACGGGTGGGCGAGGTGAGCATGACGCAGTTGGTCGTGAACGTGCGGCTCGTGATGTACGAACTGCGGTATCAGCGAACCGACGAACATGCCGGTCGCGCTGGCAACGAGTCCGGCCAACTGGGCCGGCACGATGACTTCCTGGCCGAACAGGAGCAGCGTGATCCAGGTGGTCAGGCCCAGGAATATCGACATCAGCGCACCCTGTCGCGTCGCGCGCCGCCAGAACAGGCCGCAGACGAGCGGAACGAAGGCCGTGACCAGCGTCACCTGGTAGGCGTTCTCGACCATCTCGAAGATCGAGGCTTTGGAATTGATCGCGTAGATGGTCACCAGCACCGTGAAGCAGAGCGTCACCATACGCATCCAGAACAGCAACCGGCGATCCGGCAGCCGGCTGCCCAGCATCGGTTTGAGAATGTTCTCGGTGAAGGTGACCGACGGCGCCAGCAGCGTCGCCGAGGCGCAGCTCTTGATCGCCGACAGCAGCGCGCCGAAGAACATCACTTGCGCAAACAGCGGCGCGTGTTCGAGGACGAGGGTCGGCAGAATCAACTGCGGGTCGCTTTCGATCAGCCGCTCGACAAGTTCGTTGTCGATCAGGGTTGCCGAGTAGGCGAGGAACATCGGTACGAAGGCGAACAGGAAATACAGGCTTCCGCCCAGAACGGTGGCCCAGACCGCGATCTTCTCGGTGCGCGACGACGTGACGCGCTGGAACACGTCCTGCTGCGGAATCGAGCCGAACATCATGGTCACCCATGCGGCGACGAAGCCGAGGATTGCAGCCGGATTGGCAGCCGGCCAGAAGTCGAACTTGCCTGCCGCCGCCGCATGGCTGACCACCGCACCGACACCGCCCGCCATGTCCGCAACGTTGCCGCCGATGTACAACATGCCGATGACGATGATGATCATCTGCAGGAAATCGGTGATCGCCACCGCCCACATGCCGCCGAAGAAGGTGTAGACGAGGATGGTCGCCGAGCCGATGATCATGCCGGCGAGCTTGCTGATCTCGCCGCCGGAGACCACGTTGAATACCAGCCCCAGGGCGGTGATCTGGGCGCCGACCCAGCCGAGATACGAAATGACGATTGCAATGGTGGTGAGAACTTCGGTCAGCCGGCCGAAGCGCTTGCGGTAGAAGTCGCCGATGGTCAGCAGGTTCATCCGATAGAGCGGTGCGGCGAAGAACAGGCCGACCAGAATCAGGCACATCGAGGCGCCGAACGGATCGGCGACCACGCCGCCGAGTCCTTCCTTGAGGAAGGTTGCGGGGATGCCCAGCACAGTCTCGGAACCGAACCAGGTTGCGAACACCGTCGCGGTAACCATGTAGAACGGCAGGTGGCGGCCGGCAATCGCAAAATCCTTGGTGTTATGCACCCGCGTTGCCGCGTAAAGACCGATCGCGACCGAGATGATCCAGTAGACGATGACAAACCAGAACAGGGCACCCATGATGCGGATCTCGAACGACGCGGAAAGCGGGAAATATAGCGCGGATCGAGTCGGCTGCGGGACGTTGCGCCCGCAGTCGGAAAGTCAACTCACCGGCGCGGCCTCAAAAGGTGTAGCCGACAGTCGCACCCAGGCCCCAATCGGGGCTGTTGTCGCTGAAGCCGGCAATGCCATAGACCTGCAGCTTGAAATTTGGCGCGAGTTTTTGCGAGACGAACAGCGATGCCTCGCTCACCGGATCGCTGCCCGCCAGAAGCTTCTGGCGGAAGTCGTAGGAAAGGCCGGCGGAGGTCGCGTCGCTCAGCTTGTACGAAAAGCCGATGCCGAGATACCACGGATTTTCGAAGTTGGTGCGTCCGCCGAGTTTGGTGCACGTTCCGTCGCGCAGTTCCGGGTCGCCTTTCTTGGTCCAACCCAGCGTCAGGTAGGGCGAAAGCCTGCCGAAGGTCTGATACAGCTCGGCCTGGGCCGAGTAGTCGTTCTCGCCGGTGGTAATCAGGCACTTGTCGCGATCGGCGGTGGCGAATTTGACCTTTCCGCCAAGGTCGAGGCCGATCACCGACTCGGCCGGATCCAGCACTATGAAAAACGCCGAAGCGGTGACATCGCCGAGACCCGATTGACTCTGTGGGACTCTTGTCACGACCGGCGCAGTCGTTGTCGCGGCCGTGGTCGTGACAGTGGATGCGGCGCTGTTCGGGCAGCCGGCCGGCGGGTCGTCCTCCGGTTTGCCGTTGCCGCTGACCAGGCATTCGTCGCTGCCGTCGCCGCGAATGAACTGGCCCGGCGTCGACGCATTGACCAGACTGTTGATGGTCTCGCCGGTCTCGCGGTTCGCCGTTCCCTTGACACGCACCCACGGCACTGAAAGCCTGAAGGTCAGCGGCCCGGTTTCATATTTGAGGCCGATCGGCACGGTCCAACTGTCGGTCTTTTGCGGGTCGCCGAATTTCCCGCTGGTGAATTCGGCGCCCGCCGAAATGCTCACTTGTGAGAAAGCCGCGGCAGGGGCACATGCCAGGCTGATCGCGACGATACGGGCAAGGATGGTCTTCATTCGTTGGCCCCGGGCAGAAGTTGGCGTAGTGTCAGGCCGCCGGCTCGGCATTCTGATGCTGTTTATAGCATCGAATATGCCTCCGTTGCGGAAGGCTATGCAGGATCAATCGCCGCCGCTGCGGCCCGATTCCGGCCTCGCTGTCCTCTCGACCCGTTCGACCTTCCTGGCCCTTTCCACTGTTCCAGCCCTTTCTACCCTCTCGACCTTCTCGACCTTCTCGGCCCTCTCGACCTTCTCGACCTTGTCGACCTTCTCGACCTTGTCGACCTTCTCGACCTTGTCGACCTTCTCGGCCTTCTCGGCCTTCTCGGCCTTGTCGACCTTGTCCACCTTCTCGACCCTTATGTTCCTCTCAGTTTCCGGTCGGCTGCCCCGGTCGTCGGAACTGCCGCTGCGACCGCCGGAACTACTGCCGCGATCGCCGGAACTACCGCCACGGTCGCCCACATTCTCGCCTCGCTCGCCGGACCCACCGCCGCGTTTACCGCCGTCATCGTTGCGAGAGCTATCGCTGCTACGGCCAGCGCCCGCACGTCCATCATTGGCTGCATCGTCCGCGCCCTTGAGTGTGCTGCGACCGCCCATTCGATCGTCCGCGCCACTGTTACCGCGTCCGCGGTCGGCTTCCAGCCGCTCGGCGACGATTCGCCTACCTGATTCGAGCCGGCCGGTTACCCGCACGCGGTTTCCTTCGGCCATGCCGACATTCACGTCACCGCCCGGGCGCACTGCCGAACCAAGCCGGACCTCGAATCCACTGATCCGGAGGGTTTGCGCGCTTCGCTCATGCACGAGCCCCTCGACCACCACCGCGCGCACCCGGCCGGCAAACGGCACGGACGGATCGGCGCGCCGTTCGAGTACCTGCAGACGACGCCCGTCCCATTGGCCGCGCACCAGCAACTCGGTCCCGCTAGTCGCGTCGCCGACGCCGACGACGCGCAGGCCATCGACATTCGGGCCGCCGCGGCCGCTGCGCAAGACGCCGATGGCGCTCGACTGGCGCAACCCGACGGCCGGTTCGACGCGCGTTGCATGAACGACGCCGCGCAAATCGCGCAGACCGGACACCCTGACCGCTGCGCCTGCGGCAATCCGCTTAACGTCGATGCCGGCCGCCAGTCGGACCGGCTGCCCCATCACTTCGAACACGCCGCGCGCCGCATCGGCATGCGTGACGGGGCCTTCGAGCGCATTGAGGATCGCGATACTGCGGGCGGTTAGACCCTTTGCGCCGCGGCCCGCCTCCATCGCCACCACCTGGCCGAGCGCAAGCTGGTCGAGTTTGCCCGGCTGGCCGTTTATCGACACCGGCGTCGCGGCGTCGAAGTGCACTTCCAGTTCGCCGATGCAAACGCTGGCAAATCCGGTAATCGTTCCGACGATGCCGGTGCCACCGACGCCGGAATCCGCGGTGTCGCCGGTACCGCCGATGCCGCCGGCAACCGCCGCGCCGCCGCCGATGCCCGACCCCGCACGATCGCCGGTACCACCTGTGCCGCCAGCGGCAGCAGCGCCCGTGCCGCCTATGCCGCCCTGCGGCGCCCCGGTGCCGCCGATTCCGCTTCCCGGCTGCACGCAAGCCTGCGCGGCGAGCGCGCCGACCGGCACCAGCCCCAGCATGCCGGCCAGCGCCCAGGCAAGCAGCGTCCGCAACTTGGCGAGGGGTCGGCGATCAGGACGCGGACGCTTCATCGTCGTCGTTTCCCGCAGGCGACTGATCCTGCTGCGAGTCCTCGCTGAAGAAGTAAATGCCGCAGGTGAAACGCCGCCGCGGCTGCTCGGTTCGGCTGTCCTGCGCTTCCATTGCCATCGCCCGCCGATTCAGATCCAGCAGCATGTCCATGCCGGTTGTGGTGGCAACCTCGCGCAGTTCGACGATCGAGTCCGCCGACAGCGAATCATAGTGCACACTGCGTTCCAGCCAAGGTTGGCCTTCGCCGAGCAGGTTGTGCGCCGCAGCCGCCGCGTGATCGTGAAGGTTATGGGCAAAGTAGAACGCTTTCTCCTCGAACCCGTGTTGCGGCACGAAGGCAGCCGTATCGAGGACGACTTCGTCGTTTTCGTTGAGATTGACCACGCCTAGGCGCAGCCACTCGTCGAGCACGGCGCGGGAACGGATGTCCTTGCTCACACCGGCAACCAGGCCTTCGAACGAAAGGTCTCCGCCTGACCGCGCCAACCGGGGCAGACGGCGCGGGCCGCCTGATGGATCCTGATAGGCGGGCAGGCCGGTCCACGCAGCGACGAGTTGCGCGCCGAGTGACACGCTCGGCGGAATTTCCTCGCGACTCGATTGATCAAGGCCGCGCAGGCGTCTGACATCTTTGCGATGCACGCCGGTCAGGAGGCTGATCCGGCTATCGGTTTGCGCCTTGCCCGCAATGCTGAACTCGCGTTCTGCAACTTCGACGAACACGCCTTTGAGCAGATCCGCCAAATAGGTGTAAGTAATTCCTCTCGCCAGCATCAGCCGCACAAGCGGATATAGAACGCGGCGTAGCGCAGCAACCAGGCAGGAAGGAGGTGTTGGCGTGGACATCGGGTTCGTATCGATCGCGTCAAGTGACGCCTAAAGAATAGTCGAATGTGGGAAAAATTACCGCAATCTTCTTGACACACACGAAGCCCGGCGCTATGTTTCCTTGTGGGATTTTTTCCCGTTATCGCGTCATCGACGATTCATCCGGCTCGGGTACGCTCCGTTCAATCCGGGGAAGTTTCGCGGCTCACCACCAAATAGGTCACGAAAAGCGTGCCGAAACCACCCGCTAGTGCAGTTGGCGCATTTTGCATGCCTGAACCGGATTGGAAAAGTGGCGGCGCGTCCCCGATGCGCGTCGGACCGCCCGGACGATTGGCCTGGACGCGCACGGCAGAGCAAGGACAGGACATGACGATGGGGATCGGTAGGGTGGCGGGCCGGCTGCAACGTTGGTCGCTGCCCTCGGAAAGGCTGGACGACGGCCAGCGGAGGTTCCACTTGCGGCGCTGGTTCGGCATCGTCAGTCTGGTGTCGATTGCCGCGCTGACCTGGGTCGGAACCAGCCTGTTCTCCCGGATCATGACCGACCGCATGCTGCGTCAAGAAGCAGTGCTGACGATGGAGTTCGTGCAAAGCACGTTTCTGATGGACCAACCCGCGTTCCTCTATGGCGGCGAACCTTCACCGAATGAGGCGACCGCCTCCGAAATCCTCTCGCACCTTTCCAATCTGCCCGACGTCATGCGGGCGAACCTTTACCTGGCGAACCGGCAACTCCATTGGTCGAGCGACGCCAGCCTGATCGGCAAACGCTTCTTCGACAATCCGGAACTCGAGCAGGCGCTGGCCGGGAATCTGGTAGTCAATGAGGAAACGGAGGAGCATCGGCACGAGCATGCCAAAGGCGAGCACGCGAACCTGGGCGGGCCAACCGACGCAACCAGCAGCTACTTTGTAGAAATCTATGTTCCGATTTGGGATCAGGACCACAGGTCCGTGCTGGGCGCCGTCGAGATCTACAAGCGCCCGCAGGCTCTGTTCGAGGCAATCCGGCTCGGTCGCAGGCTGCTTTGGATGGGCGCCATTTGCGGCGCGGCGTTCCTTTACCTGGCGCTGTTCTGGGTCATCCGCCGCGCCGAGGCGTTGATCCTCAGCCAGCAGGCGCAGCTGGTTGAGAGCGAGCGGCTGGCAGCGGTCGGAGAACTCGGTTCCGCCGTTGCGCACGGGCTGCGCAACCCGCTGGCCGCAATCCGCTCCTCGGCCGAGTTGGCGCTCGAGGGCGACGCCGGCCTGTCGCGGGAGGCGGCCACCGACATCATGTCGGAAACCGATCGCTTGCAGAAATGGATCAACGAACTGCTGTCCTACTCCCGTCCGGTCGGCGCAAAGCCGGCGACGGTCGACCTGGTCGCGGTACTGACCAGCGCCTTCGACGGCTTCGGCCGTGAAATGGCGCGACGGCGTATCGAGGGCGCGACCCAGATTTTGCACGGGTTGCCCGCAGTGGTCGGCGACTCGATTCTCTACGCCCAACTCTTCAACAGCCTGCTTGCCAACGCGGTCGAGGCCGTCCAGAGCCAAGGCTCGGTCGCCCTGTCAGCCACACTGTCCGACGACGGCAGGCGCATTCGTGTGCGGGTGAGCGACAACGGTCCGGGCATGACCCGCGAACAGATTGCCAAGGCGTTCCGGCCGTTCTTTACCACCAAGACCAGAGGACTGGGTGTCGGACTACCTTTGGCAAAGCGCATCGTCGAGCGATTCGGCGGAACGATATCGATCAACAGCGAGCCGGGCCGCGGCACCCGGGTCGATCTGGAATTCGCCGTCGCCGCCTGAGGTACCTATGAGCCACGCCATACTCATCATCGAAGACGAACCGACCATCGGCAAGAATATGGCCACTTACCTGACCCGTCACGGGTTCGAGGTCAGGCTTGCCGCGTGCGCGGAAGCCGGACTGGCCGAGGTAGACAGCTTCAAGCCGGACATCGTTGTGCTCGACTTCAACTTGCCCGGCATGAACGGCATCGAAGCCCTCGGGCACCTGCGGCAGTCCGCAGGGGAGATCAAGACCATCATGATCACCGGCCACGGCAGCGTTGAACTCGCGGTCGAGGCGATGAAGGCGGGCGCCTACGATTTCCTCACCAAGCCGGTGTCGCTCTCGCAGCTCAAGCTGCTATTGGAAAAGGCGCTCGGCCAGGAACGGATGGAAGAGGCCTTGTCGTATTACCGGCGCAAGGAACACGACCAGACCCGCTTCAACGACACCATGCTCGGCGAATCCGTGCAGATGCGCGCGCTCAAGCAGACCATCGCCCAGGTGCTCGCGGCGGAGCGCGACCTTTCCGATACCGACGCGCCGGCCGTCCTGATCACCGGCGAAACCGGCACCGGCAAGGAAGTGGTGGCGCGCGCGCTGCACGCCGGCGGGCCGCGCAGCAGCAAGCCCTTTGTCGAGATCAACTGCGCCTCGATTCCGGCGCAGCTACTCGAATCGGAACTGTTCGGTCACGAGCGGGGCGCCTTCACCGACGCCAAGGAGCGAAAGCTGGGACTGGTGGAGACCGCCGACGGCGGCACATTGTTTCTCGACGAGATCGGCGACATGGATCTCGCGCTGCAGGCCAAGCTGCTCAAACTGCTGGAGGAAAAGACCGTCCGCCGCATCGGCAGCCTGCGCGACTATCGCGTTAACATCCGCATCATCGCCGCCACGCACCGGTCGCTCGAGCAACTGGCGCAGGAGGGGAAGTTCCGCACGGATCTGTTCTTCCGCCTGCGCATCATTCACTTGCAGGTACCCCCGCTGCGCGAGCGTGGCAACGACATCCTGCTGCTGGCCAACCACTTCCTGAGGGTCCAGGGCGCACGATATCGCAAGCCCGACCTGACCCTGTCGGCAGAGGTACAGGCCATTCTGGCCCGCCACCGCTGGTCCGGCAATGTTCGGGAATTGCGCAACATCATCGAGCAGGCGGTGCTGCTGACGCGCGGACGAACCATCGAGCCGATGCACATCAACCTGTCCGCGTCCATCGTTGCGCCGGTGGATGGCATCGTCGCAACCGACGAGGCATTCATCGCGACCGAGCGATTCCCGGCCGACGGGCTGCCGTTGGCCGACGTCGAACGCGGCCTGCTGCTCAAGGCACTGCACCGGACGAACTGGAATGTCACGCGCGCCGGCAAGCTCCTCGGCCTGTCCCGCGACACCATGCGTTATCGGATCGACAAGTTCCAGCTCACCCCGCAATCCTGAGCCCGTTTCGGATCGGGCGACCAACGGCACGAGGCAACGCGCCGTTGTCGTTTTTCCCGTTGCTTCGGCTCGATCCTGCTTCCAGCAGTTACCACGGTGGACGGCAACGGACCAAACCGTGGGACTTCCACCCGGCGATAGGCGGGGGATTTACCCCGAACCGCCCGCTGCTCACTTCCTGTTCCGGCCGGTCGTTGTCCCAAGCGGCGGCTGCACCTCGATACGAGAAACCACCTCAACCGAGGAGCGACAAATCATGAACCGCAAAACCATCCTCATGCTGGCCATTGCCACTGCATCCTCGGCAAATGCTCCGATCGCTACTGCAGGCCCGGTGCAACCTGCCGACGGACAAGTGATCTCCCGTGAAGCCTCCGAAGGACCGCGCGGTGGCGACCATGAGTGTCCGGGTGAACTTCACCGTCGCGGCGGCCGACTGTTCGAGTGCGTGAGCGCAGGGGTCTGAGGCAGGAAGGTCCGCGTCCGGCTCACAGCAGTTGCAGTAGACGCGCACCCTCGAGGCTGAGCAACGCCGCCAGCAAAATCGCAATCAGCGCAAGCAGTCTCGACTGGCGGCGTTGCGCGCCTTCGCTCTCGCGGATCTGGCTCGGGCTGGACTGGTCCGGCTTGTGCAACACCAGCGCGTGATGCAAAAGACGCGGCAATTCGGGCAGCATGCGCGCCCAGTTCGGTGCTTCGACCGCAAGCTGATTGAGCATAGCCGGCACGCCGATCTGCTCGCCGATCCAGCGTTCGAGAAACGGCTTGCCGGTCTTCCAAAGGTCGAGGTCCGGGTCGAGGTCGCGGCCCAGACCCTCGATATTGAGCAGGGTCTTTTGCAGCATCACCAGCTGCGGCTGAATCTCGACATTGAAGCGGCGCGATACCTGAAACAGCCGCAGCAGGGTCTTGCCGAACGAGATTTCCTTCAGCGGCTTGTCGAAGATCGGCTCGCACACCGTGCGCACCGCCGACTCGAACTCGTCCACCCGCGTGTCCTTCGGTACCCAGCCGGCGTCGATATGGGCCTGCGCCACGCGCCGGTAATCGCGCTGGAAGAACGCCAGGAAATTGGTTGCCAGGTAATCCTTGTCGACGTCGGTCAGCGTGCCCATGATGCCGAAGTCGAGCGCGATGTATTGCCCGGTATTCGACACGAATATGTTGCCCGGGTGCATGTCGGCGTGGAAGAAGCCGTCGCGAAATACCTGGGTGAAGAAAATCTCCACCCCGGCCCGCGCCAGCGCGGGAATGTCCACGCCCTGGGCGCGCAAGGCATCGGCCTGACTGATCGGCAAGCCGTACATGCGCTGCATGGTCATCACCTGGGTCGCGCAGTAGTCCCAGTAAACCTCGGGCACCGCCAGCAGATCGGAATGCAGGAAGTTGCGCCGCAATTGCGAGCAGTTGGCCGCTTCGCGCATCAGATCGAGTTCGTCGTGCAGATGCTTGGCGAACTCGCCCACCACTTCGCGCGGCTTGAGCCGGCGCCCCTCCTTCCAGATCGATTCGACCAGCATCGCCGCGGTGTCGAGCAGGGCGAGGTCGTTCGAGATCACGCTGCGAATGCCCGGCCGCAGCACTTTGACGGCGACCTGTGTTCCGTCGGCAAGGCGCGCGAAATGCACCTGCGCAACCGAGGCGCTGGCAACCGGTTCGGCGCTGAACTCGGCAAACAGTTCGCCCACCGGTTTGCCCAGCGCCAGTTCTATCTCGTCGATCGCCTGGGACGACGGAAACGGCGGCACGCGGTCCTGCAGGTGCGCCAATTCGTCGGCGATATCGGTCGGCAGCAGGTCGCGGCGGGTAGACAGCACCTGACCGAACTTGACGAAGATCGGTCCGAGCGCTTCGAGCGCCTTGCGCAGGCGCACCGCACGCGGTTCGGTCAGCCGTCTCCAGAACAGAAGCCCGCGGGAGATCGCCAGCAAGCGGCCCGACGGCTCGACTTCGAGCAGCATCTGATCGAGCCCGAAACGAAAACTGACAGCAAGAATCTTGAGGAGGCGGAAGAAGCGCAAGGCGCGAGTATGCAGAGCGGTGCAAAGGCGCGAATTTACACAGATTCCCCCCGCGGCGAAAGTACGGGGCCGGACCGGTCGTGCAGGCCATCCGGTATAATTTGCCTCCTTTGCCCGGCGCGGCCGCTCATGGTTGTCGACATCAAATCCCACCTGGCTGACTTGTTGCGCACAGCGCTTTCCAGCCTGGCGCCGGCCCATGCCGACATCGAAATCGTGCTCGACCGCTCCAGGCAGGCGAGCCACGGCGACTTCGCGAGCAACCTTGCCATGCAGTTGGCAAGGCCGCTCAAGCGCAGTCCGCGCGAGATCGCCAACTTGCTGATCGCGGAATTGCCGCCCTCCGCGCTGGTCACGCGCACCGAGATTGCCGGCGCCGGATTCATCAATTTCTTTGTTGCCGACAGCACCAAGACCGCCGCGGTGAGCGCCGCCCTGCGCCAGGCGGAGAAGTTCGGGCGCAGCGACATCGGCCTCGGCTGCAAGGTGCAGGTCGAGTTCGTCTCGGCCAATCCGACCGGCCCGCTGCACGTCGGCCACGGCCGCGGCGCCGCCTACGGCTCGGCGCTGGCCAACGTCCTGGAAGCCACCGGACATGTCGTCACCCGCGAGTTTTACGTCAACGACGCCGGTCGCCAGATGGACATCCTGGCGACCTCGGTCTGGCTGCGCTATCTCGAGCAGCGCGGCGAGACGGTGAATTTCCCCGCCGACGGATACCGCGGCGACTATGTGCGTGACATCGCCGCGCTGCTCGGCGAACAACAGGGGAGCCGGCTCTCACGCGACGCCGCGCAACTGCCCAGACGAGCGGACAACGGGAATGCCGATGCGGCGCTCGATGCGCTGATCGCGCGCACCAAGTCGCTGCTCGGCGAAGACTGGTGGACGGTGCACCGCTTCGCGCTCGATGCGATGCTCGCCGACCAGCGCAACGATCTGGGCGAATTCCGCGTCCATTACGACGTCTGGTACTCCGAGCAATCGCTGTTCGCCAATGGCTCGATCGCGCGCGCCCTCGACCGGCTGCAGGCGGCCGGCCATCTTTACGAGCAGGACGGCGCGCTGTGGTTCCGCTCCACCACCTTCGGCGACGAGAAAGACCGCGTGGTTCGCCGCGACAACGGCGCCTACACCTATTTCGCCTCCGACATCGCTTACCACGCCGAGAAGTTCGCGCGCGGCTTCGAGCGCGTCATCGACGTCTGGGGCGCCGACCATCACGGTTACATTCCGCGCGTCAAGGGCGCGCTGGCCGCGCTCGGCATCGACCCGGCCAGGCTCGAGGTGGCGCTGGTGCAGTTCGCGGTGCTCTACCGCGGCGGCGAGAAGACCGCGATGGGCAAACGCTCGGGCGAATTCGTCACCCTGCGCGACCTGCGGCGCGAAGTCGGCGACGACGCGGCGCGCTTCTTCTACGTGCTGCGCAAGAGCGACCAGCACCTCGATTTCGATCTGGACCTGGCCAAGTCGCAGTCCAACGAAAACCCGGTGTATTACATCCAGTACGCCCACGCCCGCGTCTGCAGCGTGCTGGCGCAGTGGGGCGGCCTGCCGGGCGAGCTGGCAGAGGCCGATCTCACGCCGCTGACCGGCGAGCGCGAACTTGCGCTGTGCGCGCAGGTCGCCGCCTTTGCCGATGCGCTCGAGGCGGCCGCGCGCGACTATGCGCCGCATCTGATCGCGTTCTACCTGAAGGATCTGGCCGCCGGCCTGCACAGCTTCTACAATGCCGAACGCATTCTGGTCGACGATGCCGGATTGCGCGACGCACGGCTGGCCCTGGTCGCCGCGGTGCGGCAGACGCTGGCCAACGGACTAGCGCTGCTGGGCGTTTGCGCGCCCGAAACCATGTGAGGCACAAATATGGGTCGTGACTACAAGCCGAGAGCAGACCGCAAATCCGCAGCCAGACGCGGGTCGGCGCGGGGCGGTACGCTGATCGGGCTGTTCATCGGGCTGGTTTTCGGCGTGATTTTCGCGCTCGGCATCGCCTGGTACATCAACCGCACGCCGATTCCGTTCATGACGGCCAAGAGCGGCAAGCCGGCGGCCGAGATGCCGGCGGAGCCGGACAAGCCGGACAAGCCGGACAAGCCGGAAAAGCCCGAGAAGCCCGAGAAAGCCGCCAAACCGGCAGTGACGCCGGGCCAGCCGGTCGCCCTGCCCGGCAAGCCGGGCGACAAGCCGCTGGAGAAGCCGCGCTTCGACTTCTACAAGATTCTTCCCGAGGGCGAAAAGGCCTCGACCAAAGCCGGCGACAAACCGGCGGCCGATCCTTCGGTGCCGGACAAGCTCTATCTGCAGCTCGGCGCATTCCTCAATCCCGCAGATGCTGACAACCTGAAGGCCAAGGTTGCGTTAATGGGTCTGGAGGCCAGCGTGCAGAAAATCGAGAATGCGGAAAAGGGCACCATGCACCGTGTGCGGGTGGGGCCTTATCTGGTGCCGGCGGAGATGGAAAGCATACGCTCGCAACTGGCGCAGAACGGAATCTCGGCCACGCTGGTCAAAATCAAGCCCAAACCCAAGGCCGTACCGCCGCCACCGGTCGCCGCGGGTGCGGCAAAACCGTAGATCGCCGAAAGGCTGGAGAAGGAACCCATGCGTAAATTGTTACCGTTTGCCGCCGCCGCCCTGATTGCCGGCGTTGCCCAGTTCGCCATAAGCCTGCCCGCTGCCGCGCAGTTGACGGCGGGCAAGGACTACGTCCTGGTCAGCCCGGCGCAGCCGACGGAAACCAAGGGCAAGGTCGAGGTGCTCGAATTTTTCTCCTACGGCTGCCCCCACTGCCAGGAGTTAGAGCCGCAGCTGGACAAGTGGTCCAAGGCGCAGGGCAGGGATGTCGAGTTGCGGCGCGTGCCGATCACCTTCGGCCGCGACGTGTGGACGCCGCTGGCCAAGATGTACTACGCGCTGGAAGCCATGGGCGAACTCGAGCGCATGCACGGCGTGGTGTTCGATGCCTTGCATAACCAACGCGTGCCGCTCAACGTCGAAGCCGCGCAATTCGAGTGGATCGCCGGCAAAGGCCTCGACGGCAAGAAGTATCAGGATCTGTACAAGTCGTTCACCGTGCAAAGCAAGGTCGCGCGGGCGCAGCAGATTGCCGCCGCCTACAAGATCACCGGCGTGCCGACGATGGCCGTCGGCGGCCGCTTCATGACATCCGGCTCGCTCACCGGCAGCCATGAAGCCATGCTGCGCACTGTCGACCAGTTGATCGTCACCGCGCGCGCCGACCTCGGCAAGAAGTGACCGCCGCGCCGGTGGATGCCAAGTCCGCCGGCGCACGCCGGGTCTTCATCACCGGCGCTTCGAGCGGCATCGGTGCGGCGTTGGCGCGGCACTACGCGAGCGGCGGAGCCACGCTCGGGCTGGTTGCCCGGCGCGCGGCGCAGATCGATTCGCTGCTCGGCGAACTCCCCGGCGAACACCGCAGCTACCCGGCCGACGTTACTGATGCCGGCGCACTGGCCGCCGCCGCGCGGGATTTTCTCGCCCACGGCGGGGTGCCGGACATCGTCATCGCCAATGCCGGCGTCTCTGCCGGCACGCTGACCGAGCATGCCGCCGACCTAGCGGCCTTCAAGCGGATTTTCGCCGTCAATGTTGCCGGCATGGTCGCCACCTTCGCACCGTTCGTTGCACCGATGCGCGAAGCCGGACACGGGCGGCTGGTCGGCATCGCCTCGGTCGCCGGCATTCGCGGCCTGCCGGGCGCGGGCGCCTACAGCGCCTCGAAGGCGGCGGCAATCACCTACCTGGAAAGCCTGCGCGTCGAACTGCGCGGCAGCGGCGTGCGGGTCGTCACGCTCTGCCCCGGCTACATCGAAACGCCGATGACCGCCGTCAACACCTACCCGATGCCCTTCATGCTGCCGGCCGGCGAGGCGGTGCGGCGCATGGCGCGGCTGATCGATGCCGGGCGCAGCTACGCCGTGGTGCCGTGGCAGATGGCGGTGGTGGCCAAGCTGCTGCGCGCGCTGCCCAACCCGCTGTTCGACCTGCTGTTCTCGCGCGCCGGACGCAAGCCGCGCGGGCTCGACGTGTAGCTGCCGCAGGCGCTGGCGATCACGGCGAGCCATGCCTGCGAGCCGCATGCAATGGCGCTCTGCAGGCAGGCATGGCCGCAAGCCGCGCCAGTTGGCGCTGCCAGCCTTGCCACCTCGCAGAAGTCCATTCCATGCGGCTCGCAGGGCTGCACCACCACACGATCGGGCCGCCGGAAGCAGATCGACACATCGCGGGGCTGGCACCGCGCGGCGTTTCGCGGCAGTATGGCGGCGCCTTGGAAAAGGCAGATCGGTAAGCACCGACATCGCGCACCAAATCGAACCACCTAGGGAGACAACATGAAGAAACTCAGAATCGCACTCGCATCGCTCGGCCTGCTGGCAGCAAGCGTGGCCAACGCTCAACAGCCGGCGCCGGCCGCGGCCGAACCGGCCAAGCCCACCGCTGCCGCACCCGCGCCGGCCGTCGCAGCAGCGGCGGATGCCAGCAGCGGCACCGCGGCCTGGTACGGCAGAAAGTTCGCCGGCCGCAAGACCGCATCGGGCCAGCGCTTCAATCCGAATGCGATGACGGCGGCGCATCCGAGCCTGCCCTTCGGCACGCGCGTCAAGGTCACCAACACGCGCAACAAGCGCAGCGTCGTGCTGACCATCAACGATCGCCTCTCCGCGGGCTCCGGCCGCATCCTCGATGTCACGCAGGCCGCCGCAAAGCGACTCGGTTTCATCCGCAGCGGTCTGACCGAAGTGACGCTTGAAGTGGTCGGTCACCGGGCCGCCAGGCGCCACCGGAAGTAGGCGCCCCGATCCGGCCGCGCGCGCATGGCGAGGCGCGCGGCCGGC
>WBZP01001636.1_pt1 | contig 27077 bp, 19 predicted proteins | sample 5204301 | NCBI WGS metagenome assembly WBZP01 (sample SAMN12412401, study PRJNA552823) | activated sludge metagenome | isolation source: activated sludge from nitrification reactor of wastewater treatment plant... | place: USA: Pennsylvania | collected 2017 | reverse complement strand
TGAACACTGTCTCGAATCTCAACTGGAAGATCGTCGGCGTCGGCGACTTCGATGGTGACGATAAAGCCGACATCCTTTGGCGAAACTCAGCCACCGGGGAGAACTGGATGTACCTGATGAATGGCCCCAGCATCCAGGGCAGTCACCCCATCGATACCGTGTCGAATCTCGATTGGCAGATCGTCGGCGTGGGGGATTTTGACGGGAATGCCAAGGCCGATATCCTCTGGCGCAACTCGGTGACCGGCGAGAACTGGATGTACCTGATGAATGGCTCCAGCATCCAGGGCAGTCACCCCATCGATACCGTGTCGAATCTCGATTGGCGGATCGTCGGCGTGGGGGATTTTGATGGGAATGCCAAGGCCGATATCCTCTGGCGCAACTCAGCCACCGGCGAGAATTGGATGTATCTCATGAACGGTGCCGTCATCCAAAGTAGTCACGCCGTCAACAGCGTGGCGGATCTGAATTGGCGCATCGTGCCCTGGTAGTCAGCCAAGTAATAGCGTCTCCGAATACAGCTTGGGCTTCCGACTGGTCGGGCTCGGGCCCCGCCCCGAACCCGCCGCCGGGAGTACAGACCGATCGGGAACCAGCTTGAGCTCGGGGTTGTTCCGGGCATCGACCGGAAAGAGCCATTTTTTGTTCTTATTTAGAGAACAATTAACCAGAAATAAAAGGCATAGTTCTCCGATGGAGAACAAAAAGTCGGGCCACAGCGCCCATGCCCGGAAGTGAAGCTGGGTCGAGGCGCTCGCTTGATGTCGTTCGTGCCGTAGAAAGGGTCAAGGCGGGCCAGCCGGCACCTACCAGGCGTGATGGAGGTTGTGTTGAGGCGCCAAGCGCCTCCTCTCGAGCTTTACCAGCGTCGCAACCCTTTCCATCTGGAGACGATCCCCACGCGCCTTCTCTCATTGCCGCCGCCTCAATCGGCCCCGTCCTGCGTCCTGGCTCCGCCTGGCCGAGGTAACTCGCTAATCAGAAAAATAATTATCGAAGATCGCCCGAGGTACTCTGGCCCGCCCCCGGCCTGAAGGCTCTGGGTCGATAGTCGAAATCCTGTCGTGCCGCCTCGTCATCGAACACCAGATCCTGATTCATGCGGCGGGCCATCTCCGGGGTCAGAAATCCCAGTCCAGGGAGCCATCTGAGCCCGCCCAGGAGCCGTTCCAACCAGGGCTGGGAAATGGGCAGGAACCGAGGCCGCCGCCCGATGGCGAGTCCGATACGCTCCACCATCTCCCGATAGCTCAGGATCTCGCCGCCGGGCAGGGCATAGATACGCTGATAGGTCCTGGCGTTCGCCAGGGCGGCAAGACAGGCGAGGGCCAGATCCTCCGCATGCACCGGTTGTCTCCGCCCGACACCTCCGCCGACCAGGGGGAAAAAGCCGAAACGCCGCAGCCGCTGTTGGATGAACGTCACGGTGCGATCCATACCGGCGCCATAGATCAGGGTCGGGCGGAACAGGGTCCAGGCAAGGCCGAGTTCATCGCATCGGGCGATGGTGTCTTCTTCCGCTTGGGCCAAAGCGGCGGCCAGCTGGCGTTCGTAAGCGTCGGGCGAGGCCGCCTTGGTGAGCCGGCTGGTGGAGCTGAAGGCGATGAGCCGACCGACACCGACGCGGGCCAAGGCCTCGATGTGTCGCGGCAGCAGGGGCAGAAAGGCCAGATGGATGAGGGCGCTCGCCCGCGGCCAGGTGAGATCCGTCCCGAGATCGCCTCGCCACCAGCGCAGGCCCGGCCTATCGATCCCCGGCTTGCGGCTGAGGGCGATGACCTCGGCCCCCGCGGTCAGCAGGCGAGGCAGGAGAAAGTGGCCGATCTGGCTGCTGGCGCCGGTGACCAGGATAGTGTGTCCAGACGCCTGTCCTCCGGCCCAGTTCGGCATGGTTCAGAGCTTGTGAAGAAATTGGCTGCGCGATCCGATCACGGCGTTGCGTCCTCGCTCGCCCCTCGCCTATCGTTGGAGTTCAGCCGACCGGCCAGCGTAGCTGGCCAGGGTCGGCTGCAATGACGGGTTAAACAACATAGCCATGCGATCGCAGCAAGTCGCGCCATTCGGAGATTCTCGCGGGCAATTCGCTCGTCTCATCGTCGGCCAGCAATAGCCCGCGACCTCCGCAAAGGCGACTTAGACCAGAAGAAGCCAGGAACAATTGCTCCCCTGCTTCAAGCTTGGCAAGCAGATATGGCACATCGGTTCCGTTCGGGAATTGCTCAATGTACTCAAGGACTTCTCCGCGAACAAGTGGGTCCGGATCTTCTGCGAGGGCGGATACCGCGTCATGTGCTTCAGTGTCGTCTGCTTCATTGAACGCGGCTATGGCCGCAGACCTCACCTCGGAATTTCCTGACCTCAGTGCTTCGATTAGGAGAGGCCTGACTTCCATAAATCGATGAGCTGCCTCCATAACCGCAAGGCTCCAGCTTTGGGCGACGAGGTTGGCGAACCAATCCACGGTTGTCATGTGTTGTTTAATTACTTGATATGTCTCGGGGACTTACTATGGAGCGTCTAGTGTTCGGACCGCTCTCGACGATTTTTTCACAACCTTCAGGCGACCAGCCCCTTGGCCTGCAACTCACGGATGCGATCGCGCAGGCGGGCGGCCTCCTCGAACTCCAGGTTGCGCGCGTGTTCGTACATCTGCTTTTCCAGTTCCTTGATCTTTTTGGCCATCTGTTGTGGGCTGAGGACGGCGTATTCGGCAACCTCTTCCGCCACCTTGGCGAAACGGCGGGGAGCCATGGGCGCTCCCGGGTAGGCGCCTTCCATGATATCCATGATCTTTTTCTGCACCGAGCGCGGCGTGATGCCCATGGTTTGGTTGAAGTTGAGCTGCTTGTCGCGCCGGCGCTTGGTCTCGTCCATGGCCCGCTGCATGGAGCCGGTGATGTTGTCGGCATAGAGGATGGCCTTGCCGTTGATGTGGCGCGCCGCCCGGCCGATGGTCTGGATCAGTGAACCCTCGGAACGCAGAAAGCCCTCTTTGTCCGCATCCAGGATGGCGACCAGGGAGACCTCCGGCATGTCAAGTCCCTCCCGCAGCAGGTTGATCCCCACCAGCACGTCGAACTCGCCCAGACGCAGGTCGCGGATGATCTCCACCCGTTCCACGGTGTCGATGTCCGAATGCAGGTAACGGACCCGGATCCCGTTCTCCGAGAAATAATCGGTGAGATCTTCCGCCAAGCGCTTGGTAAGCGTGGTCACCAACACCCGTTCCTTCATCTCCACCCGCAGATGGATCTCGGACAGGAGGTCATCGACCTGGGTCCGCGCCGGTCGCACCTCCACCCCGGGATCAACCAACCCGGTGGGACGCACCACCTGTTCCACCACCGCCCCGGATTTCTGTAGTTCGTATGGGCGGGGCGTGGCCGAGACATAGATGGTCTGGGGTGAGCGACGCTCGAATTCCTCGAACTTCAAGGGCCGGTTGTCCAGCGCCGAGGGGAGACGGAAGCCGTATTCGACCAGGGTTTCCTTGCGCGAGCGGTCACCCCGGTACATGCCGCCCAACTGGGGGATGGTGACATGGGACTCGTCGATCACCAGCAGGGAGGAGTCCGGCAGGTAGTCGAACAGGGTCGGCGGTGGCTCACCGGCCTCTCGACCGGAGAGAAAGCGGGAATAGTTTTCGATCCCGGCGCAGTAGCCGATCTCCAGGATCATCTCCAGATCGAAACGGGTACGTTGCTCCAGTCGCTGGGCCTCCACCAGCTTGCTTGCTCCATAGAGCTGTTCCAGTCGTTCCTTGAGTTCCAGCTTGATCTTCTCCACCGCCTCCAACAGCGTCTCCCGGGGGGTGACATAGTGGGTCTTGGGATAGACGGTGAAACGCGGCACCTGGCGCAACACCGCCCCGGTCAGGGGATCGAACAAAGCGAGGCCCTCGATCTCGTCATCGAAGAGTTGTACCCGGATGGCCTCGGATTCCGATTCCGCCGGGAAGATGTCGATGACATCGCCGCGTACCCGATAGGTACCCCGATAGAGTTCGACATCGTTGCGTTTGTATTGCAGATCCGCCAGCCGGCGCAGGATGAAGCGATGGTCGATCTGATCACCGCGCCTCAGGTGCAACACCATGCGCAGATACTGATTGGGATCGCCCAGACCATAGATGGAGGAGACGGTCGCCACGATGATGCTGTCCCGCCGTTCGAGCAGGGCCTTGGTGGCGGAGAGACGCATCTGCTCGATGTGCTCGTTGATGGTGGCGTCTTTCTCGATGTAGGTGTCGGAGGAAGGGACATAGGCCTCCGGCTGGTAGTAGTCGTAATAGGAGACGAAGTATTCCACCGCGTTGTGGGGAAAGAACTCCTTGAACTCGCCATAGAGCTGGGCGGCCAGGGTCTTGTTGGGCGCCAGCACCAGCGTTGGGCGTTGGAGCCGCTGGATCAGATTGGCGATGGTGAAGGTCTTGCCCGAGCCGGTGACGCCGAGCAGGGTCTGGGCGGCTTCACCGGCCTCGATACCCGCGGCCAACTGGGCAATGGCCCGCGGCTGATCTCCGGCGGGTTGAAAACCGGCCTGGAGACGGAACTCCCGCGCCAGGGGGATTTTGCTGATCTGGTCTGAATTGGCTATCATCTCGCGGCTGTATTGAATACCGGTCACCAGCGGCCGGTCAGGAACTGGGGAAAACAATGACCATCAAACTTTCGGCTCGTGTTCAAGCCGTCAAACCCTCTCCAACCCTCGCCGTTACGGCTCGCGCCGCAGAGATGCGCGCCGCCGGTAAAGACGTGATCGGCCTCGGTGCCGGCGAACCGGATTTCGACACGCCCGACCATATCAAGGAAGCCGCTATCAAGGCGATCCGCGATGGTTTTACCAAATATACCCCAGTCGACGGCACCCCAGGGCTGAAACGGGCCGTCATCGACAAATTCAAGCGCGAAAACGGCTTCGACTATACCCCGGAGCAGATCCTGGTCTCCGTCGGCGGCAAGCAGAGCTTCTACAACCTGGCTCAGGCGATCCTCGACCCGGGCGACGAGGTCGTCATTCCCGCGCCTTACTGGGTCTCCTATCCGGACATGGTGCTTCTTGCCAGCGGTATCCCCGTCTATGTCAATGCCGGGGCCTCGCAGAACTTCAAGATCAGTCCGGCCCAGCTCGCCGCAGCCATCACCGATAAAACCCGGCTGGTGGTGATCAACAGCCCCTCCAATCCCACCGGCGTGGCCTATACCAAAGAGGAGCTGGCGGCCCTTGGCGAGGTATTGCTGGAACATCCCAAGGTGGCCATCGCCACCGACGACATGTACGAACACATCCGTTGGTCGGCGGAGCCCTTCTGCAACATCGTCAATGCCTGTCCCCAGCTCATGGACCGCACCCTGGTGCTCAACGGCGTATCCAAGGCCTACTCCATGACCGGCTGGCGTATCGGCTATGCCGGCGGCCCGGCCAATGTCATCAAGGCGATGAAGAAGGTGCAATCCCAAAGCACCTCCAATCCCACTTCCATTGCCCAGGTCGCGGCCCAGGCCGCCCTCGAAGGACCCCAGGACTTCATCCAGGTCATGGTAAAGGCGTTCAAGGAGCGTCACGACTATGTGGTCGGGCGCTTGAACGCTATCCCGGGGGTGCATTGCCTGCCTACCGACGGCACCTTCTACTGCTTCCCCAGTGTCCAGGGAGCTTTGGCCAAGATTCCTGGCCTCTCTAACGATCTCGAACTGTCCGAGTATCTCATCGAGCAGGCCGGCGTGGCCCTGGTCCCGGGTACCGCCTTCGGCATGGCCGGCTATGTGCGTCTGTCCATCGCCACGAGCATGGAGAAACTCACCAAGGCCCTGGATCGGCTCGAAAAGGTGCTCGCCGCTTGAGCCTACCTCTGGACGAAAAAGAGAAATGATTGACGCTGAAAGAGGCAGACATTAGTATCGCGCTCTCGCAAAAAGTCCCAAATCCTCGGTAGCTCAGTCGGTAGAGCGGGTGACTGTTAATCACTAGGTCCGTGGTTCGAGTCCACGCCGGGGAGCCAGATAAATCAAAGGCTTGCATGATTCACTCAGCAAGCCTTTTTTGTTGGTGCAGCGCCCCTCTTTCTTCCTTGATCGAATTGGCAAGCTACCTCAACTCGGAATAGCTGTGCCCTCATTCCGGCAGAACCTGCCCTCGCGAAGATGGGGGAATGCCGGAATCCAGAGCCATGGACGGTATGCTTGATGGCTGTCCTGGCGACTGGATATCGGCCTCCACGCCGGTATGACGGGTTGGCTGAGCAAGTAGGATACGGTGAACGAAGCGAACCGCCTCATTCGAGGTTTTCATACACGCGATTGATGCGGTTCGTACCTCACCGCATCCTTCCATGAGCCGTCTTCTGTCAGGACCCCGGAGTTTCTTTCCCTCTGGCTTACCCTTGGCTCTTGGTTGAATGGAGTCGATAGCGTTCGGCCACTCAAGCGATGAATCGCCTAGACGGATCAGGATTCTCTTGGCCCTTCCGGCCCAAACCCTTCACTTCGACCCGGTTGAAGCGTGACACAGCGCCGCGCGCCTTCACCTTCTCTCCGTGCTGGACTCAAATCCGCACCCAAAACCCGCAGGCTCTCCCGCGGGAATACAACCGGTAGAGACCGCCCCCCTTCTACAAAAACGATGGGGTCCCCATCAGGTCGGGCAACGGGCGCGGTCAGCATCGAAGTCATGGTCTGTATGGGAAAGGCGGGAGTCGGATCATTTGACATCCCCTGGGATCGCTCCGCGGCCAACACCCAGGCGCCGATGCGCCCAAGGCCGCGCAATGGCCTCCAGTAGGGGCGATTTATGAATCGCCCCTACCATCTCCGCCAAGCCGACGCCGGGGGCCGACTTCACCGCCGGCAGCCTTTCGTTCGCCATCGTCGTGGTCCTCGTTGTAAGAGTTTTGGCTTGAAATCTTCTCTTATAAACGCGGTCCCGCCAGCGGGCGAGCGGCTGCGTGGTTTCTACTGGTTCCCGGGGACGAACTCTGGTGTCCGGTTTTTGTTCTCTAATCGAGAATAATATCTTTGATATTGGCCTATTGTTCTCCAAATGAGAACGAAAAATAGCCATTTCCAGTCGATGCCCGGAACTACCGGGCGACCAGGGGCTTGCCCGATCGAGGAGATTTTCTGTCGCCGAGGATCTTTGGGCGCGGTCGTACCCGGCCTCGCGGAGAGGTCGCCCGGGGAACAGCGTCCCTGTTCCCCGGAGAAGCGGAGGTTACTTCTGGAAGCCCAGTATCAGGGGTTCTTGCACAAAGGCGTGCCGCACCTGGGCATTGTCGAAGAAGGCGATACCGAAACCATAGGTCTTGCTCAGGTCACTGAAGTTGACATCGGTCTTGGAGCCGGTGACCAGCTTGCGGGCGATCTCGATGGTCCATTGACCATCCTTCCATTTGGCACCGGTCTGGATGTCGCCGCGGTCGCCGGTGAAGGGGGCGACGATGATGGAGGCGACCTCGTCGCCTTCGACGAACTTGGCATCGTCGAAGGCGGCCTTGTCCTCGGCCTTGATCCAGTAGGTGCCGCCCTTGTTCGCCGCCTTGCCGTCCTTGTTCATGAATTCGGGCTTGTTGTTGACCAGCTTGACGTCCTCGTAGCCGCCGCCGGTCTTGGCATCGGATTTGCGCCCGGCCTCCTTGGCCTTTTCCGGGTCATAGGGGGTGGAGTCGAGGTATTGATCGTCGACCTGACCGATGGCACCGGTGCGTACGTACTTCAGGTGCCAGATATCACCCAGCTCGTTCTCTTCGGTGGTGTATTTGTTGCCGTAGGGTTTACCGGGTTCGCCGGCATGGCAGGCCACCTGGCAGGAAAAGCGCTCGTTGAAGCCGAAGATACCGCCGTCGATGTTCCAGATCAGCGCCAGTTTGTCTTCGTAATATTTGTTGTTGTCGCCGCCCTTGTCCTCGGGATCCGTGAGTTTTTTCCAAGAGCCGTCGGCCTGTTTGACATAGGGGCTACGGCGGACGGAGTAGGTCGGGTCCTTGTAGGTGACCAACATGTAGAGCATGTCGCTGGTATAGGCGACCTGGAGGGTACCGGTGGTATTGCCGAGATTGTTCTCGAAGTTGACGCCTTTCACCGCCTTGAGATTCAGCACCGGCGCGCTCTTCCACACCGCGTCCCCGGCGTCGCCGTCGAGGCTCGGGGCCGTCGCGGCCTTGACGGCCGTAACCGCCACCGGCTTGAAGGACTTGGGCTTTTCTTTCTTGGGGGCAGCCTCGTCGGCGGCAAGGGCGAGTCCCATGGATAAGGCCAGGGAGAGGCCAAGGGAAAGATTGGTCTTGAGCGAGGGCATCGATGTTCTCCTTTGGGTGGGTAACAGCCGGTCAGGCAGGCTCAATGCTCGTGCCATCCGGTAATCATCATCTTGAAGAGACTGGTGGCGGTCACGCCCATGGTGCCGAGATAGATGTGGGCGATCATGAACGTCAGGATCGCGGCGCCCGCCAGGTAGTGCAGCATGGCGACCGGGAGCAGGCCGTCGAGGCCGAACAGGCGGTCGGGGGCGAATTCCGGGTTGAGGAAGATGAGGCCGGTGAGGACGATGGTCGGCATCACCAGGTACATGATCATCCAGTACACCAAGGCTTGCAGGGCGTTGAAATTGACTTCTCGAGTCGGGGGATAGGGGTGGGGCTCGCCCCGGAAGATTCCCCAGACGTAAAAGCGGGTCTGAATCAGACAGCGTTGCCAGATTCCCGGCGGCTTGGGCACGTATTGCCACCAGTTACCGCTGATGATGTTGGCGATGACGAAGAAACCATAGGTCACCGCCAGACTCAGGCCGGCAATGTTGTGGATACGGGCCGCCAAGGAGAACTCCACCAGTGGTAGGTTTGGATCGGCAAAGTGCAGACTCGCCCCGGTGATGGACAGGGTGATGATCAATAGGGCATTGGTCCAATGCCAAAGCCGAATCCACACCGGCAGGAGATAGATGCGCTCGCTCATGACCCTTTCCTCGTTCTACGTATCAGACCCACCGCGATCCGAATCACCCCGTGGAGCAGCACCCCCAGCAGGGTGAGTGTCACCAGCGCGATGACCACCTGGTCGATCAGGGGATGGCGTGTCGCCCCGACGATATAGGAGTTGGAGAGGATGACACTGTTCAGAAAGCCATATTGCTGCTGCTCGTCCTTCGCCATGTGTCGATAAAGCCTGGAGGCGAGCGAGGTATTGGTGGTGTGACAGGAGACACAGCGCTTCTCGGCCTTTTCCTTGTCGAGGATCTCATGGGACAGCGTTTTGGCGACCGGGGTATGACATTCCAAGCACCGCACCGCCCGCCAGTGCAGGGCTGGATTCGGCAGCCATTCATGGATGCGGTCGATATCCGGGCGTTTTTTCTGGTCGGGCGCCAGCTTGGCGAACTGGAGATCGGAGTTGTGGCAGTCAAGGCACATCTCGTTATCCTGACGCACGATCTTGCGCGGATCCCCCAGCTTGGCGGCGATCAGGGCGGTGTGGGGATCATGACAACTGTTGCAGGTGAACTGATCCTTGAGCTTCCTGGCATGCACCGAGTTGTCGAACTGCATCTCGACCTTGAGCACCTGGGCGGCATGGCACTCCTCGCAGGGACTCACCTCGTCCAGGGCGTCCCGCACATGGGGGTAGTCATTGAAACCCTGACCGTGGCATTGCTTGCATTCCATATTGCCATGATTGGAGCGCTTGAAGGCGTCTGGATCATGGAGCGTTTCCTTGAGCTTGACGAGATCGAGATCGGTGCGCGGGGGTTGCTTCAGCCCGGCCTCGGTATGGCAGGAGAAACACTCGGCGTTGGAGCGGCGGATCTTCTCCAGGAGTTCGGGATCGATGGGTTTGGTTTCAGCGGCCACCGCGTCCTGAGCCGAGGGGAGCCAGAGGCCGAGTGAGCCGAGGACGAAGATCAGCCGAAGCACCAAAAGCCACGGCTCGCTCTTCTTCGAGACGCTTCCCAGGGACCCGGTTTCGACACCGGGTACGACCGCCATTCCCCGGCGGGAAGGCCGTGACTTGATCTCGAACCATGACCAGGGAAGCAATTCGGGCGTCCAGCGGGACATCTAGGTTTCAGCCTTTTCGAACAATTCGCCAAACAACTCTTTGACCCGCAGACGGGCGGCCTGAAAGGCCGCTCGCCCCTCGGGGGTGATTTCATACAGACGGCGCTCGCTCCGGCCATTCCGTTCCTGACGGGAGATCAGGTAACCCTTGCGCTCCAGTCCGTGCAGCATGGGGTAGAGGGTGCCCGGGCTGATCTGGTAGCCGTGGTGACGCAGCTCCTCGATCAAACCGAGGCCGAAGATCGGTTCCTCGCTGGCGTGGTGCAGAATGTGCAACCGGATCAGTCCGTCATAGAGATATTTGTCGGTCATGAGCTTCAACCTTGTCCATCCGCAATAGCCCGCCCCGCTGATTTCTATCGGGTAGCGGCTCCATGGAGCCCTTTGGTCGAATCCGGCGACGGCGTTCAGGAGAACGGAGCCGGATCTTCGGCGACAGGGACGGGCGCAAATCCCGACATGATAGCCGTCGACCGGCTGTAGGACATCTTGCGGCGAGGCGAATGGGGATATGGCGGACAAGGTAGAACTTGAAGTGAATACCGATGTCTCGATAGTATCGAGATTCGTTATCGAAATACAATAGTATCTTTACCAGGAGATGGCGATGGAATATCTGGTCATAGGTTTGGCGTCTCTGCTCGTCTCTGGGGTCACCCTCTGGTCCGGTTTCGGGCTGGGCACCTTGCTCACCCCGGTCTTCGCCCTGTTTTTCCCCCTCTCCCTGGCGGTGGCCGCTACGGCGGTGGTGCACCTTGCCAACAACCTGTTCAAACTCGGCCTGCTGGCCCACCAGGCGGATCGGGATACCCTGTTGCGCTTTGGGGTTCCGGCGGCGGTGGCGGCCCTGGTCGGGGCCGGACTCTTGTCATGGCTCGATCAGCTCCCCCAGCTACTGAGCTACGAACTGGGGGAGAGCCACCACCAAATCACCCTGGTGAAGGCGGTGATCGGTTCATTGATCATTATTTTCGCCTTGTTGGAATTCTCCGCTCGGTTCCAGTCCTTGGCGCTGTCACCCCGTTATCTGCCTTTGGGCGGTATGTTGTCGGGTTTCTTTGGCGGTTTGTCCGGGAATCAGGGGGCCTTGCGCTCCGCCTTCCTGCTCAAGGCCGGGCTTTCCAAGGAGGCCTTCGTGGCCACGGGGGTGGCGGCGGCGGTGATGGTGGATGGCACACGGCTCGGGGTTTATGGAGTCTCTTTTCTAGCCGAACAGTTCAGCCGTTCCCAGGCGCTGCTGCTCCCCATCGGCGTCGCCACCCTGTGCGCCTTCAGCGGCGCCCTGCTTGGCAAGCGTCTCCTGCGTAAGGTCAAACTACGGACCGTGCAATTGGCGGCGGCGGGAATGTTGTTCGTGGTCGGACTGGGTCTGGTGACCGGGTTGCTCTAGCCCGCGGTTCTCACCAGTCGTCAACGAGGGGACTCCCACGCAGCCGGGGCCAGTCGCTCCCAACCCGATAGGGAAAAGCTATCTATTCCATCCAGGAATACGATTTCACAGGCACCTGTCAAGGGCCTAGTCTTAACTCACCAAACCGCTGCAACAAACACCCGGCCAGGGTCGCGCTAGAGCGCGCCGAACCAGGTCAGCCGCGAGGCCCTGCAGGGGTTGGGATGGTCTAGAGACGTAATAGCCAATGAGGAACCATCCATGAACAATGAAAGTCAATGCCCCTTCGCCGCCCAACACGGCGCCCGCACCACGGCCAGCATGCAGTCGAATAGCGATTGGTGGCCGAACCAGCTGAATCTCAAAATCCTGCACCAGCATTCCGCGAAGTCCAACCCCTTGGGCGCGGATTTCAACTACGCCGAGGAGTTCAAGCAGCTCGACCTGGCGGCGGTGAAGCAGGATCTCTATGCCCTGATGACCGACTCGCAAGATTGGTGGCCGGCCGACTGGGGCCATTACGGCGGTCTCTTCATCCGCATGGCCTGGCACAGCGCCGGTACCTACCGTATCTCCGATGGGCGCGGCGGTGCCGGCCACGGCAACCAGCGTTTCGCGCCGGTCAATAGCTGGCCCGACAACGTCAACCTCGACAAGGCGCGTCGCCTGCTGTGGCCGATCAAGAAGAAATACGGCAACAAGATCTCCTGGGCCGACCTCATCATTTTGGCCGGCAACTGCGCGCTCGAATCCATGGGCTTCAAGACCTTCGGCTTCGCCGGCGGGCGCGAGGACATCTACGAGCCGGAAGAGGACATCTACTGGGGCAGCGAGGCCGAGTGGCTGGGCGACAAGCGCTACAGCGGTGAGCGTGAACTGGAGAACCCGCTGGCCGCGGTGCAGATGGGGTTGATCTACGTGAATCCGGAAGGCCCCAACGGCATGCCGGATGCGCTCGCCTCCGGGCGCGACGTGCGCGAGACCTTCCGCCGCATGGCGATGAACGACGAGGAGACCGTCGCCCTGGTGGCCGGCGGTCACACCTTCGGCAAGTGCCACGGCGCGGGCGACCCCAAGCTGGTCGGTCCCGAGCCCGAGGCGGCGGCGCTCGAAGAGATGGGTCTGGGCTGGCGCAACGCCCTGGGTAGCGGCAAGGGCGGCGATACCACCAGCAGCGGCATCGAAGGCGCCTGGACGCCGAACCCGACCCAATGGGACAACGGTTACTTCGACATGCTGTTCGGTTACGACTGGAATCTGGTGAAGAGTCCCGCCGGCGCTTGGCAGTGGGTGCCGGTGAACGTGGACGCGGAACACCTCGCCCCGGCGGCCCAGGACCCGTCCAAGAAGGTCACCACCATCATGACCACCGCGGACCTCTCGTTGCGCATGGATCCGCTCTACCGTCCGATTTCCAAGCGCTTCCACGACAACCCGGAGCAGTTCGCCGACGCCTTCGCCCGCGCCTGGTTCAAGCTCACCCACCGCGACCTGGGGCCGCGCTCGCGCTATCTCGGCCCCGAAGTGCCGACCGAGGCGCTGGTCTGGCAGGACCCGGTGCCTCCCGTCGAGCATCCCTTGATCGACGCCCAGGACATCGAGGCCTTGAAGGCGCGGATCCTGGCCACCGGCTTGTCGGTCTCCGCGCTGGTGTCGACCGCCTGGGCCTCGGCCTCCAGTTTCCGCGGCTCGGATAAGCGCGGCGGCGCCAACGGTGCGCGCCTCCGTCTGGCCCCACAGAAGGATTGGGAGGTCAACCAGCCCGAGTCGTTAGCCAAGGTGTTGGCCGCCCTCGAAGCCGTCCAGGCCCAGTTCAACGCCGCCCAAAGCGGCGGCAAGCGGGTCTCCCTGGCCGACCTCATCGTGCTGGGCGGTTGCGCCGCGGTGGAGCAGGCCGCCAAGGCGGCTGGGCACGACATCGAGGTACCCTTCGCCCCGGGACGTACCGACGCCACCCAGGAGCAGACCGACGTCGTTTCCTTCGAGGTGCTGGAGCCCGTCGCCGACGGCTTCCGCAACTACCTCAAGGGACCCTCGCGGGTGCCGGTCGAGGAACTCTTGCTCGACAAGGCACAGCTCCTGACGCTGACCGCGCCTGAGATGACCGTCCTCATCGGTGGCCTGCGCGCCATCAACATCAATGTCGGTGGCTCGACCCATGGCGTCTTCACCGACCGACCCGGCACCCTCGGCAACGACTTCTTCGTCAACCTGGTGGACATGGGTACGGTATGGAAACCCACCTCCGAGGCCGCGGACCTGTTCGAGGGCCGCGATCGCGCCACCGGTGAGTTGAAGTGGACCGCCACCCGCGTCGATCTGGTGTTCGGTTCCAACTCCCAGTTGCGGGCCCTGGCCGAGGTCTACGCCCAGGACGATGCCAAGGAGAAATTCGTGCGCGACTTCGTCGCCGCCTGGAACAAGGTCATGAACCTGGATCGGTTCGATCTGAGGTGATGGTGGGCCAGCGTCTCGAAGGCTCGGTTTTTGTTCATTTTATGAGAACAATAGACCTTATGGTAAGCGGATTGTTCTCTAAATAAGAACGATTTTTACCCCAACAGGCCCAGGCCCGCCGGCGCTTGCCGGCGGATTCACCGGGTCAGCCGGTCGGAAGGTTGTCCTCGCCTCGGAGCCTGGGTTTCCAGCCCCTGGCCCGAGGCGCGCAACCACCCCAGCTCAATCAGATCACGAAGAGATCGGTGAACTCGTTCACCGGCGTCGCGGCGAGCCGCTCCGCATCCAGGCAGAGGCGGAAGATGCGCTCGGCCTGGGCCTTGGGGAAGCGGGTCCGCAAGGCGTCGCTGAACTTGCGCTCCAGCACCGGAATGCCCTCGCCGCGGCGACGACGGTGGCCGATGGGGTATTCGATCTCCACCTTCTCGGTGTGGCTGCCGTCCTGGAAGAACACTTGGATCGCGTTGGCGATGGAACGTTTGTCTGGGTCCAGATAGTCGGCGCTGTAGCGGGGGTCTTCCACCACCCGCATCTTGCCGCGCAGGGCGTCGATGCGCGGATCGGCGGCGACGTCGTCCTCGTAATGACGGGCGGTGAGCGCCCCATGGATCAGGGGTACGGCGACCATGTATTGCAGGCAGTGATCGCGATCGGCCGGGTTGTACAGGGGGCCGTCCTTGCTGATGATGCGGACCGCGGATTCCTGGGTGCTGAGTTCGATGCGCTCGATCTGGTCCAACCTATCCTTGACCTCCGGGTGGAGTTTCATGGCGCATTCCACCGCGGTCTGGGCATGGAACTCGGCGGGGAAGCTGATCTTGAACAGGATGTTCTCCATCACATAGCTGCCGTAGGGGCGCTGGAAGGCGAAGCGGTTGCCCTTGAAGAGCACGTCATAGAAGCCCCACTTGGGCGCGGTGAGCACCGAGGGCAGGCCCATCTCGCCGCGCATGGTCATCATCGCCAGCCGCGCGCCCCGGGAGCTGGCGTCGCCCGCCGCCCAGGACTTGCGCGAGCCGGTGTTGGGGGCGTGACGATAGGTGCGCAGCGATTGTCCATCCACCCAGGCCTGGGAGACGGCGTCGATCACCTGCTCCTTGTTGGCGCCGAGCATCTGGGCGGTCACCGCCGCCGAGGCCACCTTGACCAACACCACATGGTCGAGACCGACGCGGTTGTAGCTGTTCTCCAGCGCCAACACGCCCTGGATCTCGTGGGCCTTGATCATGTAGCCCAGGACCTGGCCCATGCGCATCGGCAGCTTGCCCTCGGCCAGGGCCTTGCGGGACAGCCAGTCGGACATGGCGAGGATGGCACCAAGATTGTCCGAGGGGTGACCCCATTCGGCGGCCAGCCAGGTGTCGTTGAAGTCGAGCCAGCGTACCAGGGCGCCGATGTCCCAGGCGGCCTTGACCGGATCGAGCAGGTGCTGGGTGCCGGGCACCCGCGCCCCTTGAGGCACCAGGGTGCCGGGGACGATGGGACCCAGATGCTTGGTGCATTCCGGGTATTGCAGGGCCAGCATGGCGCAGCCCAGGGAATCCATCAGACAGTTGCGGGCGGTGTCATAGGCCTCGTGGCTGGAGATGGCGTAGTCGCAGATGTAGTCGGCGATGTCGACCAACTCCCGATCCGGGGCCGGGCGGATGTTGGTATCGGCGTGATGTCCACTCATGAAAATAGTCTCCGGAAATCAGGGGAATTCAGCCGTAGGGCGGCAACCCTTTGCCGCCATTGGGTGCTACAAGCTGGATGCAGAGTCAGTCGTCGGCATGGGAATGCCGACCTACAAGCTAGTAGTGCCTTTTCGGAAATCACCTAAATACGGGCTGTGATCGGCAGCCAGGGCAGGTTCGGCGGCCCCAGGTAGTTGGCGCTGGGACGGATGATCTTGCCGTCGACCCGCTGTTCGATGATGTGGGCGACCCAACCGGTGATGCGCGACATGACGAAGATGGGGGTAAACATGGGGGTGGGGATGCCCATGGCGTTGTAGGCCACCGCGGAGAACCAGTCGAGGTTGGGGAACATCTTTTTCTTTTCCCACATCACCTTTTCCAGCCGCTCGGCCACCTGAAACATCAGCAGCTCGCCGCTGGCCTCCGAGAGGCGCCGCGCCACCGCCTTGATCACCTTGTTGCGGGGATCGCTGATGGTATAGACCGGATGACCGAAGCCGATGATGATCTCCTTGCGCTCCAGGCGCTCGCGGATATCCAGATCGGCCTCGTCGGCGGAGAGATAGCGTTGCTGGATGTCGCAGGCGACCTCATTGGCCCCGCCGTGCTTGGGACCGCGCAGGGCGCCGATGGCACCGGAGACGCAGGAGTAGATATCCGAGCCGGTGCCGGCGATGACCCGGGCGGTGAAGGTGGAGGCGTTGAACTCATGCTCGGCATAGAGATTCAGCGAGGTGTGCATGGCCCGTACCCAGTGCTCGGGCGGTTTGCGTCCGTGCAAGAGATGCAGGAAATGCCCGCCGATGGACTCGTCCTCGGTTTCCACCGCGATGCGCCGCCCCTGATGGCTGTAGTGATACCAATAGAGCAGCATGGAGCCGAAACAGGCCACCAGGCGATCGCCGAGGATACGGGCGCCGGAGATGGTGTGGGCCTCCCGTTCCGGTTCCATGGTGCCCAGTACCGAACAGCCGGTGCGCAGCACGTCCATGGGATGGGTGGAGGCCGGGAGTTGCTCCAGCACCCGCTTCAGGGCCGCCGGCAGGCCGCGCAGCTCGTGCAGGTGTTCCTTGTAGTTGTGCAGCTCGGCGGCGGTGGGCAGTTTCTCGTGGATGAGCAGATAGGCGATCTCCTCGAACTCGGCCTTGTCGGCGAAATCGAGGATATCGTAGCCGCGGTAATGGAGGTCGTTCCCGCTCAGACCCACGGTACAGATGCTGGTGTTACCCGCCGCGGTACCGGACAGGGCGACGGATTTCTTTCTGCCGGCAACCGGCAGGGGTTCTGGGCTGCTCATGAGGACTCCCCCCCTTGGCTGAAGAGTTGATCGAGCTTGCGCTCGTAGGCGTGGTAGTTGAGAAAGTCGTACAACTCGGCGCGGGTCTGCATGCGATCCAGCACATTCTGCTGGGTACCGTCGCGGCGGATGGCCTCGAATACCCCGAGCGCCGCCCGGTTCATGGCGCGGAAGGCCGACAGCGGATAGAGGGCGATGGCGACCCCAACCGAGGCCAGTTCGCTGGTGGTGAACAGGGGCGTCTTGCCGAACTCGGTGATGTTGGCCAGCACCGGCACCGGCACCGCTTGAACGAAACGGCGATACTGTTCGAGTTCGTGCACCGCCTCCGGGAAGATCATATCCGCCCCGGCCTCGACGCAGGCCTGGGCGCGATCGATGGCCGCGTCCAGACCCTCGCCCGCCAAGGCATCGGTGCGGGCCATGATGACGAAATCGGCGCTACGGGCGTCCGCCGCCGCCTTGATGCGGTCGACCATCTCGCCTTTGCTGACGATGGCCTTCCCCGGGCGATGACCGCAGCGTTTGGCCTGCACCTGGTCCTCGATATGGCAGCCCGCCGCCCCGGCGCGGATGAGTTCCCGCACCGTGCGCGCCACGTTGAAGGCGCTGGAGCCGAAACCCGTATCCGCATCCACCAGCAGCGGACGCTCGGTGACATAGGTGATGCGCCGCACATCCTCCAGCACGTCGTGCAGGCTGCTGATGCCGAGATCCGGCAGCGCCAGTGACCCCGCCGCCACCCCACCTCCGGAGAGATAGAGGGCGCGATAGCCGACACGTTCGGCCATGACGGCATGATAGGCGTTGATGACGCCGATCAGTTGCAAGGGACGCTCTTCCCCCAGGGCACGGCGCAGCCGGCTCCCCGGGGTCTCTTGGGGGTTCATGGGGTCTCCTCCGTAATTATGGATGGCAAGATGGCGCCCGCCTGTCGCTGGATGCGGTGTTCCACATTGCGGCGGGCGGCGCGGATATGGTGTCGCATCAGCACTTCGGCGAGTTCGCCGTCGCGCTGGCCGATGACGTCGAGCAATTGGGCGTGTTCCTGCAAGGCGGGAAAGGCCCGGGGGCTGGCCATGCCCAGTTGATATCTATACATGCGGATCAGGTGATAGAGATCCTCGCCGAGGATACGGATCAGGCGTTCGTTGCGACTGCCCTGGACGATGCGGTAATGAAAATCCAGATCCCCTTCCTGCTGGAAATAGGCATGGCCTTCGTCCTGTTCCACCTGCTCGCGGTGTTGTTGGAGCAGGGTCTGTAACCCGGTGATCTCCGCGTCGCTCATGCGCTCGGCGGCCAGTCGCGCCGCCAGCCCTTCGAGGACCTCCCGCATCAGATAGACCTCCACCAAGCCTTCGGCGGAGAGACGCACCACCCGCGACCCCAGATTCGGCTTGCGCTCGACCAGGGCGCAGGCCTCGAGGCGGCTGATGGCCTCCCGCAACGGACCCCGACTGACCCCATGATCCCGGGCCAACTCGGGCTCGCTGAGCTTGCTGCCGGGAGGGATCTGCCCCTCGACGATGGCCTCCCGCAGCTTCTGGAAGAGGCGGTCGGAGAGGTTGTTGAGCGGTAACTCGATCTGGGGATCGATGAGGGCGGCGGTCATTTCTGTCGACAATATTGATGGAATATGCCTATTTAAGCCCTGATAACGGCGCCTGTCAAGAATAAGTGTCGACACTTTTGCCAAAATGACTCGATCACCAACAAGCTGGGCCGTCGCCGCTGGCTGGTTTGGGAGCGGGCCGAAACAGGTAAGGCCGAAGCCTGTTCCCGGAGAATGGACAGGCATGCGACAGCGGCCAAACAAGAGACGCCATGGCGTCCTGGGGGAGGGGATGAGCGCCCTCGCCCAGCTTCATGGTTCGGGCCAAGCGCTGGGTTTTGCGGTGCTCATAACCAGCCGAAAGGAGCCGGGCCTCGGCTGGAAAAGGCCATTTATAGTTCTTATAAAGAGAACAATTGTTGAGTTTTAAGTGGTATCGTTCTCTATTGGAGAACAAATAACCGAGCTACAGCGCTCTGGCCCGGGAGCCGCCGAGCGCTATTCGAGACGATGAGAGCCAGGGTGAGGGCTGTAGTTTCAGAGACGTATCCCCTCACCCCTATTCATGGGGGTGAGGGAACCAAAGGGTTAGACCTGCCCTGTTCCGATGTCGGGCACGGCCTTCATTCGCCTCCGCTCAGAGCAGCAGGCGCCGGATGTCGCCGAGCAGGGAAGCCAGATAGCCGGTGAAGCGCACCCCTTCGGCGCCGTCGATCACCCGGTGATCGTAGGAGAGGGAGAAGGGCAGCATGAGCCGGGGCACGAACTCCTGGCCGTTCCAGACGGGGCGCGTCTGCGACTTAGAGACGCCGAGGATGGCGACCTCCGGGGCATTGACGATGGGGGCGAACTGGGTGCCGCCGATACCCCCAAGGCTGGAGATGGAAAAACTCCCGCCCTGCATGTCGCCCGGCAGGAGTTTCCCTTCGCGGGCCTTGGCGCTGATCTCGGCGAGTTCGCGGGCCAGTTCGGCGATCCCTTTGCGATCGACGTCCCGTATGACCGGCACCACCAGTCCCTTGGGGGTATCCACCGCCACCCCGATGTGTCGATACTGTTTGAGAATCAGCTGCTCGTTGTCGGGGGCCAGCGAGGCGTTGAACCTGGGCATCGCCTGCAGGGCCGCCGCGCAGGCCTTGAGCAGGAAGGGCAGCAGGCTGAGCTTGAGGCCCGTCTTGGCGAGGGTTTCCGCCTGTTGTTTGCGGAAGGACTCCAGGTCGGTGATGTCCGCCTCGTCGAACTGGGTGACGTGGGGGATATGCAACCAACTGCGGTGCATATGGGCGCCGCTGAGTTTCCGGATGCGTTCGAGCGGCACCTGTTCGATAGGACCGAACTTGGCGAAATCGACCACCGGCAGGCTTGGCAGCGCCAAGGCACCGGGAGGCGCTGGCGCCCGGGCGACGCCTCCCCGTAGCGCCTGTTTGATGAAGCCTTGGACATCCTCCTTGGTGATGCGGCCCTTGGGCGCCGAACCCATGACCAGGGCCAACTCCACCCCCAACTCCCGGGCAAAACGACGTACCGCCGGACTGGCATGGGGTTTCCGTCCGACGGCGATGGCTACCATGTCCTCGGGCCGGGGTAGCACCGGCGGTTGTTGGTGTTCCTTTTCTCCCGGCAGGCGACGGGCTGTCGCCTCGGACGGCTCCGGTTCCGGCGTTGGCCTGGGGGGTGCGACCGCGGTCGACTGGGCCTCCGGTTGCAGATAGGCGAGGAGATCGCCACGGTTGACCTTGTCGCCGATCTTGACCACCAGTCTGGTGATGACCCCGGCCTGGGGCGAAGGGATCTCCATGGTCGCCTTGTCGGTTTCCAGAGTGAGCAGGGAGCTGTCGATTTCGACCCGATCCCCCGGCTTGACCAACAGCTCGACGATACCGACATCATGAAAATCGCCGATGTCCGGCAGGAGCAGCTCGACCTCCGCCGGGCTGGCGATCCGGGCCGATGGCGGTGGCGTCGGTGAGGTCCGCGGCGGCGATTCGGGGACGGATGTCTGCACGGGGGCCGCTTCGGGCTGCATGAGCAGGATGAGATCACCCTTGCTCAGCTTGTCGCCCAGCTTGATCTTCAGTTCCTGGACCCGACCGGCGAAGGGCGCGGGGATCTCCATGGTCGCCTTGTCGCTTTCCAGGGTGATCATGGAGGCGTCCTTGGCGACCCGATCCCCGGGGGCCACCAGGATTTCAATGACGCTGACGTTGGCGAAATCGCCGATATCCGGCAAACGGACTTCTGCTTGGGTTCCCACGCTAGGCTCCATTGTCATTAAGCCTTTGTAGGGTCCGCTGCGCGGACCATTTCATTGTCGGTTGGCGATCCACCAAGGTCCGCAGAGCGGACCCTACCCGGCTGTGTACCGCACGCTCTTCTTGATCGGTGCGCCGTGCGCACCCTACGAGCTTGAGCTTGTGTCGATCTCATGGCGAGTCCTCAGACCTTGGCCGGATTGGGTTTTTCCGGGTCGATGCGATAGCGGCGGATCGCCTCGGAGACCTGATCCAGCCGCAGCATCCCCTCGTCCGCCAGGGATTTGAGCGCCGCCAGGGTGACGTAGTAACGGTTGACCTCGAAGAATTTGCGCAACTGGGCACGCATGTCGCTACGACCGAAGCCGTCGGTACCCAATACCAGGTAGCGGCGCTGTCCCAGATAGGGGCGGATCTGATCGGCATAGGTGCGGATATAGTCAGTGGCCGCCACCACCGGCCCGGGATGCGCTCCCAACTGGGTCTCCAGGTAGCTGCGTCTGGGCTGGGCCTCGGGATGCAGCAGGTTCCAGCGCTCGGCCTCGATGCCCTCGCGGCGCAATTCATTGAAGCTGGTGACGCTCCAGACGTCCGCTGTCACCCCCCAGTCCTTCTCCAGGAGTTCGGCGGCGGCGATGACCTCGCGCAGGATGGTACCGCTGCCGAGCAGTTGCACCCGTGGTCCCGCGCCCGTCGCCGCTCGGTAGAGATAGAGACCACGGACGATCCCTTCCCGCACCCCGTCCGGCATGGCGGGCTGGGGGTAGTTCTCGTTCATCACCGTGACATAGTAGAAACAGTTCTCTTTCTCCTGGTACATCCGGCGCAGGCCGTCCTGGAGGATGACCGCCAGTTCGTAGGCGAAGGTCGGGTCGTAGGCGATGCAGTTGGGGATGGTGGAGGCCACCACCTGGCTGTGGCCGTCCTGGTGTTGCAATCCCTCGCCGGCGAGGGTGGTGCGCCCCGAGGTGCCGCCGATGAGAAAGCCGCGGGACTGCATGTCCGCCGCCGCCCAGGCGAGGTCGCCGATGCGCTGGAAACCGAACATGGAATAGAAGATATAGAAGGGGATCATACTCAGGCCATGGTTGGCATAGGCGGTGGCGGCGGCGATCCAGGAGGAGATGGCGCCGGCCTCGTTGATGCCTTCCTCCAGGATCTGCCCCTGTTTGTCCTCCCGGTAGTACATGACCTGATCGGCGTCCACCGGGCGGTAGAGTTGCCCCACCGAGGAGTAGATGCCGAGTTGGCGGAACATGCCCTCCATGCCGAAGGTGCGCGCCTCGTCGGGGATGATGGGGACAACCAGACGCCCCAGATGTTGGTCCTTCACCAGGATGTTGAGGAAGCGCACCAGGGCCATGGTGGTGGATAGCTCCCGGCCCTCGCTGCTGCCTTCGAGCAGGCTCTGGAAGTTTTCCAACGGCGGGACCTGGAGCACCGCGGCCTCGTCCTTGCGGCAGGGCAGATAGCCTCCCAGGGCCTGGCGACGCTTGTGCAGGTATTCCAGCTCCGGGCTGTCCGCCGTCGGCTTGTAGAAGGGGGTGGCGTTGATCTGGTCGTCGGAGATGGGGATGTTGAAGCGATCGCGGAACTGGCGCAGGGCGGTCTCGCCCAGTTTCTTCAGCGAGTGGGTGATGTTCATCCCCTCGCCGGATTCGCCCATGCCGTAGCCCTTGACCGTCTTCGCCAGGATCACCGTCGGCTGCCCGATGTGACGGGCGGCGGCGGCATAGGCGGCATAGATCTTGGCCGGGTCGTGACCGCCGCGGTTGAGGCGCCAGATATCCTCGTCGCTCATGTTGGCGACCATCTCCGCCAGCTCGGGATATTTGCCGAAGAAGTGCTCCCGGGTGTAGCTGCCGCCCTTGGCTTTATAGGACTGGTAATCGCCGTCCAGGCATTCCTCCATGCGCTTCAGGAGCAGGCCCTTTTTGTCCCGGGCGAGGAGCGGATCCCAATAGCTCCCCCAGACCACCTTGAGCACATTCCAACCGGCGCCGCGGAATACCGCCTCCAGCTCCTGAATGATCTTGCCGTTGCCCCGTACCGGGCCGTCGAGCCGTTGCAGATTGCAGTTGACGACGAAGACGAGGTTATCCAACCGTTCCCGCGCCGCCAGCGAGATGGCGCCGAGGGATTCGGGCTCATCCATCTCGCCGTCGCCGAGAAAGGCCCAAACCTTGCGGCCCTCGGTGTTCAGCAGCGCGCGATCATGCAGGTAGCGCATGAATCTGGCCTGATAGATGGCCATGATGGGGCCGAGTCCCATGGATACGGTGGGGAATTGCCAGAAACCGGGCATCAGCCAGGGGTGGGGATAGGAGGAGAGGCCCTGGCCGTCCACCTCCTGACGGAATTGGTAGAGCTGCTCCTCGCTGATACGACCTTCCAGGAAGGCGCGGGCATAGACCCCAGGGGCGGAATGGCCCTGGAAAAACACCAGATCGCCGCCCTGGTCCTGGTTGCGGGCCTGGAAGAAGTGGTTGAAGCCGACGTCGAACAGGGTCGCCACCGAGGCGAAACTGGCGATGTGGCCACCGAGTTCGGTGGACAGCCGGTTGGCCTGCACCACCATGGCCATGGCGTTCCAGCGGATGATGGAACGGATGCGGCGTTCCATGGCGCGATCGCCGGGGAAGCGTGGCTGCTGGGTCACCGGGATGGTGTTGAGGTAGGCGGTGTTGGCGCTGTAGGGCAGATAGGAGCCGGTGCGCCGCGCCTTGTCGATGAGACGCTCGATCAGATAGTGGGCGCGCTCCGCACCTTCGGTTTCGAGCACGGCCTCGAGGGCGTCGAGCCACTCCTGGGTTTCCTGGGGATCGATATCTGGTTTTGCGGCCATGGGCAATCTCTGTTCTCAAGGCGAGCTTGGTGGGGCTCGGTGCCGGTGAATGAGCCGGAAGGCAAGGAAAAAATTAATAGTATGGATTAAAGAGATTCATGAAGAAAAATTCAAGGGCCAAACCTTGCCACCTATCGGTTGGTTTCCCCCCCTTGATAAGGGGGGGATTGAGGGGGGTTCACAGCGGCGAAATCTCTGACGCAGCCATCCTGGCCGCGGGGCTTCCGGGCCTGGGGTCGTTGGGCCGCTGCTTTGTTCTCGAATTAGGAAATATTATTTCTATTTCGACTTAATTGTTCTCGAAAAAAGAACAAAAACCGGCCATTTTCGCTCCATGCCCGGAGCCGCCGAGGGCAATGATTCGCCGGATGGCTCATGAAAAAGCCCGCTCGCGCGGGCTTGGCTCTTGGTCGGCGAACCGCCTGGCCGGGGCGGATCGCCGGCTCGATGACGACTACTTCTCTTTGGTCGTAGTCGGGGTCTGGGCGGCCGGTACGACCACCTGCGGAAGGTAGGCGTAGGACTGGACCAGGCCATAGTAGGGATAGCCGAAGAAGGGGTAACCCCCGTAATAGGGCAGATAGGGGTAGCCGTAAGGGTTGTAGCCATAATAACCATGGTGCCAATAACCCGGCCCGCCCCACCAGCCGGGGCCGCCCCAATAACCCGGTCCACCCCAATAGCCGGGACCCCACCAGCCGGGGCCGCCCCAGCCACCGAAGCCACCACCGAAGCCGAAGCTGAAGCCGCCACCGAAGAAGCCGAAGAAGGCCTGGGTCTGAGCGGGGAGCCCCAGCAGCAGGGTAGCGAGTAGCGCCGTCACCAACACAGAACGCCGTTTCATGGTACACCTCCACTTTGCGTCTTCCGCCCGCGAACCACTCGGGCGGTTCAATCGCGGTTCTGCACTACAAGTCTAGTATATTAGTCAAGGCTTATCTTAGCGGATCGGCGCTGATGGCTTCCCCAAGACCGGCTCGCTGAGGCTCGGCCATCTGGGAGAAAAACGAGCCGGGCGGCGGGTGGTGATTCTCCGCCGCCCCCGCGGCTGAGGGCCGCGCTATTTTTTCGCCGCTTCGGGCTTGGCCGGCTCGATATCGGCATAGAGGGCGGCATACATGGCGGTGATCTGATTCATGTTGTCCATGATCTTGTCGGCGGTGACGAAGACGATAAGCGGCAGATTGTTGTTCGTCACGTCCACATAGATTTTTCTGAAGGTCTCCCACAACTGATCGACGTTGGCCAGTTCGGTCTGGAGTTGTGGCGTGTTTTTCGGCTGCTCCTTGAGCCAGCGCAGGGCGCTTTCAAAATCCTTCACCGACTTCTGCAATTGCTGCACCGTATTCGGATCCTGGAAACCGGCCTTGTGGGCGATGTAATACTTGGCCACCCGTTGCGACAACATGCGTTGGCGACCGGCTATGTTCACCGCCTCCGCCGTCTTGAGCTTGGATTTGGCCTCGAGCTGCTCGACCACGTTTTGGCTGGCTTCGAGCATCGCCTCGCTGAGATCCAGCATCAGCGCCCCGTTGTCGGAGGTATAGGTTTTTTTCGCCACCTTGAGGAATTCCTCGAGGCTGAGATCGACGAATGTCAGCATGTCACGGATGCCGCGGTCGCTGATCTGCTGTTTCAGATCGGCATGATTCTTCTGAAATTCCGCCAGGCTCTCGTCCAACTGGGCACGGGCCCGGCTCTCCTGGAGTTTGAGCCCCACATAGAAATAGTCCTTGGCGATCCGTTGGGACAGCATGCGCTGTTTGCCGGCCTTATTGATGAGTTCCCCCATGTTCTCGACCGCCTGGACGAGCTGGACGTTCAGGGTGGCCAGAGCGGCCAGGAAAAGGATGGTGATGATTTTGATGCTGAATTTCATGGTGGTTTCTCTGTGTTATTGCGCTTGAAGGCTTTCGTATTGAGCGGTGATGGCGTCCATCTTCTCCAGAATCTGGTCGGCGGAGCGGGCGATCAAGGTGGGTATATAGCGGCCGGATTCCGACTTGGCCATCAGCTCGAACCAGGAGAAATCCTTTTTCACGGCTTCGAGCTGGAGCCTGATCTCGGCGGTCGTCAGGGGTGAGTCCATCAGCTTTTGCTGCGCCGAGCTGAATTCCGCCATGGTCTGGGCCAGATCCTGAGTGAAGCGGGGATCCTCGACGCCCCAGACCCGCAGCAGATAGAGGCTGGCCAGACGTTGGGACAACATCCGCTGCCGCCCGGCGAGAGTGATGATCTCGCTGTTGGCGCTGCCCGAAGCCTTGGCGATGGCGGCGGTGGCCTGCTCGCAGGCTTTGAGCAGCGCTTCCATGTCGTCGCGTAATTTCGCCATCTTTTCGCGCTCGGGACCGGCCTTCACGACAGCGCGGATCGGCGTCCAGAGCTTTTCGACTTCCTGGAGTTCCTTGGCCGCCGCGGCGGCCAGCGGGGACGACTTCAGCTGCTGTAGATTCTGATCGAAGAGAGCAACGGCTTTTTCCAGGTCCTGGACCGGATCGCCGTATTTCACCTGCTGACCCGCCAAGGCGTATTTGGTCAGCATACGTTGGGTGAGCATGCGTTGCTTGCCGGCGGTGTTGATGAGCTGTCGACTGGAAGCCTCAGCCGCTTGGATGTCGGTAGTGGCTATCCATAAACTGAGGAGAGCCAGGATAAGGCCATACCCCCCTATCCGGGAAAAGAATTTGTGCATCGGCGGATACCTCTGTAGCAGAACGAGATGGAGAACCAATCCTGGTTCGGGTTTCCCTCGTCGACGGGCGAGCCCGCATTTCTCACCAGTCGTCTACTGCGGACGCCGATTGGCTCGCTGTGTCGGGACGTACTCAAAATCGCCGCCTCGACGTAGTGTCAGCTACGCCTTCGCCGCCGATTGCTCCGTGCGCCCCATCACAGCGGCCCCTCGACGCCCTCGCTACGGCCCCCGGTGAGAAATGTGGGCTAGGATGGGATGAGCGCAGCGAGCCGCGTCCATCTCCGAACCCCGAGATATATTTCAGCTATTTCGGTAAAGAGTATCAGGTTGAGGCTGGGAGAACAGTGGTCGGGGTTGATCCCCCAGGGCAATCGCATCAAAGCGCGAATGCCATAGTCGTTGACCGACAGTAGTAATCTTTTATGGTCAATAGGTTACACCGGGGGCTGTTCACAGTGCCTTGATTTGTGTAGTTTCCTGTCTTTTTGGGGCGACTCGTGGAGACAGAGAAGCAGAGTGTTCAAAGCCAGCGGATGTCGTTGGCGGAAGCGTTTGCGGCAATTCCGGATCCTCGCGTGGCAGGGCGGTCGAAGCACAACCTGGTGGAGATGCTGGTGGTGACGGTGTGCGGATTGATGTGCGGGGTGGACGACTTTGTCGGCATCGAGGCCTGGGCCAAAGTCGGGTAGGTTGGGCAAAAGCGTAGCGTTGCCCAACAATATTCAGCGATCCACCGATGGATGAATGTCGGGCACCGCAAAGGGTGTCCGACCTAGTGTGCCCGGCATGGGCCAAGACTTGTAGCCTGAAAGGAGGCTACCGGAGAGAGTGACGACAACCGTAGAGAAGCGCAAGG
>WBZP01001635.1_pt1 | contig 27079 bp, 23 predicted proteins | sample 5204301 | NCBI WGS metagenome assembly WBZP01 (sample SAMN12412401, study PRJNA552823) | activated sludge metagenome | isolation source: activated sludge from nitrification reactor of wastewater treatment plant... | place: USA: Pennsylvania | collected 2017 | reverse complement strand
GTGGCTCGCAAGACGCTCGCCGCCGGACAGGACCCGCGCTTTGTCGCCCTCGCGCGCGACATCACCGAGACCAAGGAATTCGAGGCGCGCCTGCACAACCACCAGGCATACCTGGAGGAACAGGTGCGCAATCGGACCCGCGAGCTGGAACTCGCGAAAGAAGCCGCCGAAGCCGCCAACCTGGCCAAGAGTGCCTTCCTGGCCAACATGAGCCACGAGATCCGCACGCCGATGAACGCCATCCTCGGCATGGCGCATCTGATGCAGCGCGAAGCCACGACATCCAGACAGGCTGAATGCCTGGACAAGATCGACGGCGCCGGCAAGCACCTGCTGGGGACCATCAACAACGTTCTCGACCTGTCGAAGATCGAGGCCGGCAAGTTCGTGCTGGAGGACGCGCCGATCAGCCTGACCAGCCTGCTGAGCCATCTGACCTCCATCCTGTCCGAACGGGTCAAGGCGAAGGGTATCCGGTTGCGGGTCAAGACCGTGCCCTTCCCGCCCAACCTCCATGGCGATCCCACGCGCTTGCAGCAGGCCCTGCTCAACTACGCCAGCAACGCAGTCAAGTTCACCGAAACCGGCGACGTAACCCTGCACTGCGCGATCCAGGAAGAAACCGCCGACTCCGTGCTGGTGCGCTTCGCGGTCGAGGATACCGGTATCGGCATCGCGCCCGAGGCGCTGCCCCGGCTGTTTTCCGCTTTCGAGCAGGCCGACAATTCGACCACGCGCAAGTATGGCGGCACCGGCCTGGGCCTGGCCATCACGCGGCGCCTGGCCGAACTGATGGGCGGCGCCGTCGGTGTTGACAGCACGCCTGGAGTGGGCAGCACATTCTGGTTTACGGCAAGGCTCAAGAAGGGCGACGAGGAAGCAGTCGCGCCGGCGGCAACCCCGGCCGATGTCGAGAAGGCGCTGCGACAGCACCATGCCGGCGCGCATGTTCTGGTGGTCGACGACGAGCCGATCAATCGCGAAATCGCCGAACTGCAATTGCAGGCCGCCGGCCTGGAGGTGGATACCGCAGCCGATGGCGCGGAGGCCGTCGCCCGGGCGCGGCGGACCGCCTATGCAGCGATTCTGATGGACATGCAGATGCCGAATGTCAATGGCCTCGATGCGACACGGCAGATTCGCCAACTTCCGGGCCATGCCGAAACGCCGATCATCGCCATGACCGCAAATGCCTTTGCCGAGGACAAGGCGCTGTGTTTCGCGGCGGGGATGAATGCGTTCCTGGCCAAGCCATTCGATCCAGATATGCTGTTTGCGACCTTGCTGCACTGGCTTGGCCGGCAGCCCGCGCGGCGAGACATCGCGGAACCCTGAAGCAGCGCATTCCCTGCATCCCGGACCATTCCGGCACCAGTCGGCGCACTGCCGCCGCGTCGCTTGTTTACAATCGAGGGACCGAACCTCGACAAGTGATAAAGTTGGACGGCATGCTTTGGCCCGGCGTCGACATCGTGATCGCCCGAGTGCCCACAACATAACGAGCCCTTACCTCCATGACTGAACGAACATCGGACCCCGCCCTGCCGGAGCAGGACATCGATCGCATGGCGCGCGAGATCGGCATTCCCCCCTGCCCCGCCATCCTGATCAGTTTTTCCGCCGAAATGCAGCGCGAGGAACCCGAAATGCGCAAACTGGCCGACTTGATCGCGGCCGATATTGCGCTTTCCGCGGCCCTGCTGAAACTGGTCAATTCACCTTTCTATGGCTTGCGCACCAAGGCCAGCAATGCCCACCACGCGCTGTCGATCATCGGGCTGCGCGCCGGCGCCAAGCTGGTGACCGGGCTGATCCTGCGCCAAGCATTCGCGGCGGATGGAGGCCCGCTGATGCAGCGCTTCTGGGACAAGACCGCCGTCATTGCCGCGGCCGCCCGCGCGGCGGCGCGGCGGATCTCAGGCATCGATCTCGACGAGGCCCACAGCTACGCCTTGTTTCGCGATTGCGGCATGCCGGTGATGATCAAGAAGTTCGCCGACTACGCCAACATTGTCGACCGACTTGAGCAACTGCCGGGAACCCAGGTATCGGGTATCGAACAGACGAACTACCGCTACAGTCACGCCCGGGTTGGCTACGCGCTGGCCCGCGGGTGGATGTTGCCCGAGCCCTTTTGTCGTGCCATCCTTTACCACCACGACTTTGAAAAGGTCGCCATCGGCGGCTTCGATATCGACCCCGCCGATCGCAAACTTGTCGCTTTCGGCTTGTTGAGCGAGCAGATCGCGACGCTGCGCCGCGGTGACGGCCTTTGCCCGGATTGGCAGTCCGGTGAAAGGTTCGTGCTGGAAACGCTGGCCATCACACCGGAGGAAATCATCGCGCTGGCGCAGGAATCGGAGCCAGCCGCGGATTGATGTTCCGCGCCTGGGGAGGCCCGTGCCGATGGTCACACCAATCCGCTGGCAATAGGCGCCATGGCCAAACCCGCCTTTCAACGCCCTGCCGGTGATGTTGCAATATCGCAAGCATCCTGTGTTTTTGCGCTGCGGCTGGCCGCAACGAGCCGAATACTTTCCTAAGCCCGCAACATGCCGAACAGACTGCGAAAGATTTTTTTCAGCGTGCCCGCCATTGCGGCCTTGGGTCTTGTGGCGCTGTATCTGGTCTGCGGCTTTCTGGCAGTTCCGGCCATCGTCAAGTGGCAGATCGAAAAGCAGGTGCCGGAAATGCTAGGCCACCGCGTCAGCGTCGGGGCGCTGCGCTTCAATCCCCTGTCGTTGCGGCTGGATGCCGACGATCTCGTCCTCGCCGATGGCACAGGCGGCCCGATGCTGAGCGTCAAGCGCCTGCTGGTGGATTTCGAGTGGCGCAGTGCCGCCGATCGGGCGTGGACCTTTGCCGAGGCACGAATCGAGCAGCCGACGCTGCACTTGGGCCTGGACAAGAATGGCCGCCACAATTTCACGGCCCTGCTCGACCGTCTGCGCGAGCTCAAGTCCGGCAAGGACGACGATCCGCCGCCACTGGTGATGCGGCGCATTGCCGTCAGCGACGGCCGCGTCGAACTCGCCGATCAGCGGCTGGACGAGCCGGTGATCGCCCGGATCGAGTCTCTGGCGCTGGAGATCGACAATCTTTCGACGCTGCCGGCGCAGACCGCGCAGTACCGGCTGTCGGCACGGACGACACAGGCGGAGACGCTGCAAGCCAGTGGCGGTCTGGCGCTGAATCCGGTCGCGGCGAGCGGAAGACTGGCATTGAAGTCGATCAGGGTGATCACTCTGGCCAGGGGCCTGTCGCGCCTGATCGCGCTCGACTCGCCTGCCGGAAGCATCGATTTCGCGGCGAACTTCGCGCTTGCGCTCGATCGTCAGGGCACCCTGGCGGCCAGCGCGCGTGACATCGATCTCGAAATTGCGTCGCTGTCCGCCAATGCACCCGGCGCCCAGGCGCCGCTGGTGGCGATCGAAACCCTCTCTCTGAAGCAGGGGCGCGTCGACCTTGGCAAGCATGAAGCGAGCGCCGGCGCCTTGCGTCTGGTGAATGGCAGGTTCGCCGCATCGATCGATGCCGGGGGCGCTCTCGACTGGGCGACACTGCTGCGCGCCGACGCCGCGTCGACGCGGGACGCGACGGCCCCAGGTTCCTGGCGGGTCTCGCTGGCGGATGCCGAGATATCGAAGATGGCGCTCGCGTTCAACGACGCGGCAACGGGTCGCAGCCTGAACGTCGATTCGCTCGGCCTCAGGCTGGCGGCGTCGGCCGACTTCGGCCCCACCGCGACGCGCATCGAATTGCGCAAGCCGCAGCTTTCGATCGGGGGTGCGCGACTGCGGAGCGCCGCGGACGACATCGATCTGCGAAACGCCAGCGTCGCCGGCGACAAGTTGTCGCTGGTACGCAACGACGCGCGGCTGCAATTCGCCGCGGATGCAACGCGGGTAGCGGTTTCCGGGCTTGGCGCGCGCCACGGGTCGGCGCAGGTCGCTGTCGAGGATGTTCATTTCGATACCAGGACCGCGTCGGCGGCGACTGACGGCGGGTCGACCCAAACGCAGAGGGTCGAGGTCCGACTGGACGACGCAACACTGCGCCTGGCCGCCGCCGCGGCGTCCCGGGGATCTGCGCCAAACCTCGGGCAGATCGCGAACGCCAGTCTCGGCGCGACGGCGCTACGGCTGACGATGGCGGATGGTCCCCCCGACGTCATCGCCGACGGGCTGAACGCAGAACTGACGGGCACCGTCGTGCGCAACCCGACCGATACGAGCGACCTGCTGCGCCTGGGAAGCGCAAAACTGTCAGGCGGCAGCCTTCGGCTTCGCGACCGGGTAATCGCCCTCGACGGCATGACGCTGGCCAACGGCAGGCTTCAGACCCGCTTCGACGCGCAGGGACGATTCAACTGGCTGAGCCTGCTGGACGGCACGGCGCGGCGCGCGGGAGCCGCGCGCTCGGCGACGAGTGCGGCCGCCGCCGCGCCGCCAGCCGCGACGAATACTCCATCGCTAGGGCCTTCCGCGCCCTGGCGAATTTCGCTGAAGTCGGCCGCCGTGGGCGGCCTGGCAGTCGGTTTCGAGGATCTGCGTGAGTCGCCCGCCTTGGCGGTCGGGCTCGAAGGAATCGCTGCGCGCATCGCCGGGTTCGACACGGCGACATCGGCCAAACCGATGCAGGTCGACCTCCGTGCGATGCTCGCCGGCGGCGGACGGGTCGAGGCCGGCGGACAGGTCCGCGCCGACAACGGAAAATCGAACCTGAAGCTCACGATCGCCGAGGTGCCGCTGGCGCCGCTGCAGCCCTACCTGTCGAAATTCGCCGATCTGCGGATCGCCGGGGGCACGCTGTCGACCGCGGGGCGGCTGCGCTACGGCGACCAGGCGGGGGCCGGCGCCCGCCTGGCCTATGATGGACGGATCGCGGTCGAGCAGGTGCTGCTGGAGGAGGTCGAGCCGCCACGGCCGTTTCTCGCCTGGGGCTCGATCGCCACCGACGACATGGTCCTGACGCTGTGGCCGCACCGCCTCGACATCGGCGAACTGCGCGTCGAGCACCCGTCCGGTCGATTGATCATCGACGCTGACCAGACGGTGAATTTGATGGACGTGCTGAAGAAGCCGCGGGAACATCAACCGCCCGCGGCCCAGGATGCGACAGGCGACGACGGATTTCCGCTGACGATTGCCCGGGTCCGGACCTCCGGCGGTGTCATGGAGTTCGCGGATCTGAGCCTGCATCCGCCCTTTGGAGTCCGCATGCACGAATTGCACGGTGTCATCACGGGCCTCGGCAGCGACCGCAAGCGTCATTCGAAGCTGCAACTCGAGGCGCGGGTGGACCAGTACGGCGCGGCGAAGATCGGCGGTGAAATCAACGTGACACGACCGACCCAGTTCACCGAGATCGACATGGCCTTCCGCAACCTGGAGATGACCTCGCTGTCGCCCTATGTGGCGAAGTTCGCCGGCTACCGGGTCGCCTCGGGCCGACTGGCGCTGGATCTGCAGTACCGGGTCAAGGACAAGAAACTGGTGGGCGAAAACAAGATCGTGCTGAAGCATGTCGAACTCGGCGAAAAGGTCACGGGTCCGCACACCATCGACCTGCCCCTCGAACTCGCGATCGCAATCCTGAAGGATGCCGACGGCGTGATCGATGTCGCACTGCCAGTGACTGGCGACCTCAGCGATCCGCAGTTCGATTATGGCGCGCTGATCGGCAAGGCCTTTGGCAACCTTTTGGGAGGCATCGTCTCGGCACCATTCCGGGCAATTGCCGCGCTGTTCGGCTCCGCCGACAAGCCGCTCGACACGATCGACTTCGAGCCCGGCCGCGATGTTCTGGCGCCGCCCGAACGCCAGAAACTCGCCACTGTGGCGCGCGCGCTGAAGGAACGCCCGGCGCTGAGGCTGGGTGTGCCGCCGACCTACGCCGTCAAGGAAGATACCGCCGCGCTGAAATCGCTGGCACTACGCAAGGAAATCCTCCAGCGCATGGGTATCCAACTGTCTGCCGGGGAGGACCCGGGACCGATAGACCCGGCGAATCCGCGCGCGCGACGGGCCATCGAGGCGGCGTTCGGCGAGCGCTACGCGCCCGAGGTGCTCGACGCCTTGAAGCGCCGCGCGGATGAAGGCAGGCAAAGCGCGGCAGGCGTATCGTCCTCCGCAATACGGCAGCCGGACAACTACCCGGCCTTCTATCAGGGCCTGGTCGACCGCTTGATCGCGGAGACGCCGATTTCGGACCAGGCGCTCAGCCAACTGGCTGTTCGCCGCGGCGAGGCGGTGCAACGCGAACTGACCACGGTCGGCGGCGTTTCCGCCACGCGCGTCGTGCTTGGCGACGCGCGCCAGGCACCCGACGGCAATGAAAGGGCGATCGTGCTGCGGCTCGAACTTGAGGTGGCCAAGTGAAACTCGACACAGGTCTGCTGGGGCGACTCGAAAGAATCGTCTGGGGCACGCAGGAGCAACAAGCGCCAAACTGGAAGGCCAAGGGGCTGCGGACGCTGCGCACGATGCTGGTCCTCGGGCGCGACCTGGCGTTCGGCCAGCTCACGCTGCGCGCGATGGGCCTGGTCTATACGACACTGCTGTCGATCGTGCCGCTGCTGGCACTGAGCTTCTCGGTGCTGAAGGCCTTCGGGGTCTACAACCAGATCCAGCCGATGCTGTTGAACTTTCTCGCGCCGCTGGGCGAGAAGGGCGAGGAGATTGCCAACAACATCGTGCGCTTCATCCAGAACATGAACGTCGGCGTCCTCGGCGCGCTGGGCCTGGGACTGCTCGTGTACACCGCGGTCTCGTTGATGCAGAAGATCGAGGAGTCGCTCAACTTCATCTGGCACGTGCCGCGCGTCAGGCCGCTGGGCGAGCGCTTCAGCCGCTACCTGACGGTGCTGATGGTCGGTCCGATCCTGGTCTTCTCCGCGCTGGGCATCACCGCGAGCGTGATGAATCTCGATGTCGTACGCGGCCTGCTGGCCGTCGGCGTGCTGGGCCAGACCGTCGAGATTGCAGGCCGGCTGATGCCCTACGTGCTGGTCAGCGCGGCGCTGACCTTCGTCTACATGTTCATTCCGAATACGCCGGTCCGCTTCGGCCCGGCGCTGATCGGCGGCGTGATCGGCGGCATCGCCTGGCAATCGGCCGGATGGGCCTTCGCCATGTTCGTGGCGTCGTCGAACACTTATTCGGCGGTCTATTCGAGCCTGGCGGTCCTGATCCTGTTCATGATCTGGCTATATCTGAGCTGGCTGATCATGCTCTTCGGTGCCAGCGTCGCGTTCTATGTCCAGCGCCCGGAGTACCTGTACGCCAAGGGCGGCGAACCGCGGCTGAGCAACCGGATGCGCGAGCGGCTGGGGCTGTCGGTGATGAGCCTGGTGGCGGGGCGCTTTCTTGCCGGCCAGCGCATGCCCTCGCTCGCGGAATTTTCGCGGCTGCTCGGTGCGCCGGTGCACACCCTGCAGATCGTGCTGGACGCACTGGAAAGCCACGCCCTTGTTACGCAGACCGCCGATGATCCACCGACCTACCTGCCGAGCCGCGATCCGGCGCTGATCGCGGTGACAAGCGTGATGGAAATCGTGCGCGCCGCCGGCGAAGATCGATTCCTGTCGCCCGAGCGGCTGCCCGCGCCGCAAGCGGTCGACGCGGTGCTTGAGCGGCTCCGGCAGGCCGGCGACACTTCGCTGGGCGACATGACGCTGCGCGAATTGGCGTCGCTGGATACCGTCCCGGCGAGCAACGAAAAGGGCATCGGACAAGCGCTGGCGGACCGGGACAAACAGGCCGTCAGCGGCGATTCGCCGCGACCGAGCGGCAGCTAACCGGCCGCCGCGCGCTCCAGCTCGGCCACGTCGATCCTGGTCATCCGCATCATCGCCTGCATCGCGCGCGCCGCCTTGGCGGAATCCGCATCGCCGAGCAGACGACCCAGCGCCTGGGGCACGATCTGCCAGGACAGGCCGAACTTGTCCTTGAGCCAGCCGCAGCGGCTGGGCGCGCCGCCATCGGCGATCAGCGCGTTCCAGTAGCGGTCGACCTCGGCCTGATCCTCGCAACGGACGAACATCGAGAAGACTTCGCTCAGTTTGAAGTGCGGGCCGCCATTGAACGCGATGAATTCGCGGCCGTCGAGTTCGAAGCTGGCGCTCATCGCCGACCCTTTGGGAAACGGCGCTCCCTCGCCCCAGCGCGCGACCTCGACGAGGCGCGAGTTGGCGAACAGCGATACGTAGAAATTCGCCGCCGCTTCGGCCTGATCTTCGAACCAGATGAACGGCGTGACCTTGTTGGCGGGCTGGATCATGATGGGGAATCCCTTTGGGGTTGGAGCGTCGGCTTGTCGGGAACGGAGCGCCGTCAGGCCGGCGCCTGCCCTTCGCCGGGCAGCGGTTGCAGCAGGCTCACCCGGTTGCCTTCGGTGTCGATGAAGGATAGGTATTGCCCGACCCCGGGAATCGCCACCGGCGCGCCGAGCACTTCGCCGCCTGCGGCCGCGACCTGTCTGGCTGCGGCGTCGATGTCATCGACGGCGATGACGACGGACGGATGTTGCGCCGGCCAATCCGGATTGCGCGGAAAGAAGCCGCCATTGATCGTGCCCGGCGTCACCGGTCGCCCGGCCGCCGTTTCGGTGGTGGTGGCGAGCACGTAGTCGCCCATTTCCGCGCCGAGCATCTGGATTTGCCAACCGAAGGCGCGTTCATAGAAGCCGGCCATGCGGCCACGATTGTCATAGGGCATTTCGAAGTGAACCACGGGATTCATGACGTGTACTCCTGTCGGGTTGGCGAATGCGCGAGGTTCGGGCGATCAAAGCGTCGCCGCCAGCGCCGCAAGCTGGTCGGTGGCGATGCCCCAGCCGGTGTGGAATCCCATTTTCTCGTGCGCGGCGCAGTCCTCGGCGGTCCAGTGGCGGGCGCGGGCGGTGTAGCGCGTCTTGCCGGCTTCCTCCTCGAAGGTGAGCACGCAGGTGAAGAAGGGCTTTGCCGAGGGCACCCAGCCCGCGACATACGCATCGGTGAAGACGAGGCGCTGATTGCTGACGACCTCGAGGTACACGCCACGATTCGGGATCTCGGTGCCGTCGGGCCCCTTCATCACGATGGTGCTGCCGCCGCCGGCGCGCACGTCGGTTTCGGCGTGGATCGTCTGCCACGGCGGCGGCGTGAACCATTGCACGATCAGCGCGGGCTCGGTCCAGCAACGGAACAGCTTGTGACGGGGCGCGTCGATCAGACGGGTGAGGACCAGTTCACGGTCATCGGCGGCTTGCGGCGGAGTGGTATTGGCCATGTCTCGTCCTCCAGCGGGTTGTCGGGATTGAATGTGCGGCGTCGAGCTCTAGGCCTCGACGAGGACTTGAAAGCCGCCATAGATCATGCGTTTGCCATCGACGTGGTTCATTTGTTTCGCTCCTTTGCGGTGGTTGGACGGGATGCCGGGCTCAGCAGCCCATCGAGATAGCCGCGCAATTGACCGATGCACAGAGCCGCCACCTCCGCACTGCCCTGGGCCTTGGCCAGGATGAAGCCGCCCTGGATCACCGCCTGGGTGAAGCAGGCGACGGCCTCCGGTTGCCACTTCGCGCGCGGCGCGTAGAGTGCCTTGGCCGCGGCGAGGTCCCCGGCAACGAGGCGCGCATGCCGCGCGATGCCCTCGTTGCAGGCATCGCGAATGCGCGGGTGGGTATCGAAGGTCTCCTGCACCAGGGTGCCGAGCAGGCAGGTGAAGTCGGGCAGCTCGCCCCGCAACAGCGCCGCGCGAAAGTCGATGTAGGCCAGCAGCCGGTCGCGCGGGTCGGCGATGCGCCGATACGGCGCCTGGGCGAAAAGCTCGCCGGTCATCGCGTTCCAGTGCTCGACCGCGCCAAGCGCCAGGTCGAGCTTGCCCTTGAAGTGGTGGAAGAAGCTGCCCTTGGTGACGCCGGCGTGGGCACAGATATCCTCCACCGTGGTCGCCGTATAGCCCTTGGTGCGGATGACCTGCAATGCCGCGTCGAGCAGCTTCGTCTTCGAAACGTGGGGCGCCGGGTCCGTCGCTGTTGCAGGGGGTTCCAAGTTGTCTGCTCCACATACCGATCAGTTGGTATGTACCATACCGAGTAGTCGGTATGTTGTCAAGCTTGGCAAAGGAATGGCGTTGTCCCCAGGCCACGGCACCAGCGCCGGTGCCTGGCCTTCCCGAAAAGGCGCTCCTATGACACTTGATGTACCCCGCCGTTCACCGCAAAATGCGGCGATGAAAACCGAACGTCTGTGGCGCCATCCGGCCTGTCCAGGCTTGCCGCGATGAGCGACCTGATCCCACCCTGGCCGCTGTTCTCGGCCTTCCTGGTCGCAAGCTTGGTCCTTGCCGTCACGCCGGGACCAGCGGTGCTTTACATCGTCACCCGCAGCCTGGTCCAGGGGCGCCGCTGCGGGCTGGTTTCGGTGGCCAGCGTCGCGCTGGGCAACCTCGGCAACGCCATCGCCGCCTCGGTCGGCCTCGCCGCGTTGTTCGCGATCTCGGCCCTCGCCTTCTCCGTGGTCAAGTACGCCGGCGCTGCCTACCTTGTCTACCTCGGTGTGCAGATGCTCCGCTCCTCGCCGGTCGCGAGTCCTGGCGCCGTGCCCGCCGCGGCACCACTGCGGCGCGTCTTTCGCGACGGCTTCGTCGTCGCTCTGTTGAATCCCAAGACGACGATTTTCTTCGCCGCCTTCCTGCCGCAGTTCCTCAGTCCTGATGCGGCGCCGATGTTCCAGAGCATGGCCCTGGGTGCCCTGTTCGTCGCGATCGCCGCAATGACGGACTGCCTCTACGCCGTCGCCGCCGGTGCGCTGGCGCCGACTTTGCGTCGCAGCGGCGTGCGCCGCCTGGGCCGGCGTCTGGGCGGCAGCGTGTTCATCGGTCTCGGCGTATTCACCGCGCTTGCCGGCTCGCGCGGCGCCAAATAGGCGCAGCCAACGCGTGCGACGCCCGGGGCTCTCCTATTTGGCTTGAGCAAGCTGCGCGATCGCGGCGGCGATCTCCTCGCCCAGCGCGACCAGCGCCTTGTCGTGGGCGCGCACCAGCGGCGCCACGCCAGGGGCATCCACCCGCTCCGCCAGCACTGACCGCGCCTCGCGCACGCGCTGGCCGGCACCGTCGCGTACCGTCCATAGCGCTTCGAGCGCGATCGACTCCCCCGGCACCGATTCGAACCGTGTCACGTCGATCAGCACGCCGAAGTCCGCGTCCTGTCCGCCATACTGCGTGTAGGCCGCGACGCGCGCCGCGCGCAGGCGTTGCCCGACCACCCCGGCGATCACACGCGGTATCTGGCGCTTCAGCGGCGCCGACCAGTTCTCCGCATCCAGAATGGCCTGGCGGTTGGGCGCGACATTGACCACGATCTGCAAGCGGTCCAGCGCATCGGGCACGGTCACCGGGCCGATCGCGACGCGGAACTCCGCGGCGCGGTAATCGGTGCCGCCGCTGGCCTGCGGCGCCACCGGCGACGAGCCGCCGGTGAGCGTGTAATAGTGCGTATTGGTCGGCGTCGCACAGGCCGCGAGCAGGATAGCCGATGCCAGCGGCAAGGCCCAAGCTCTCATTCTTTCGGCTCCTCGCCACGGCCGCGCAGTATCGCGCCGGGATTGCGCTCGAGGAAATCGGCCAGATTGCGCAACGCCTCCGCCGCGCGCGAAATCTCGCGCAGGGTGTCGCGCACGTCGCGCTGCATCGGCGCATCCTCGGCGAGCACGCCGTCGACGCTTTTCTGGACGCCCGCCAGCGTGCGGCTCAGATCGGTCAGCGCCCGCGCCGCCTTCGGCGTCACGTCGCTGTCGACCCGCGTCACGGTGCGCTCGGTCGCGTCGAGCGTGGCTTCGAGCGCCTTCAGCGTTTTGCGCACATCGGCAACCACGGCTTCGAGCGGCAACTTTTCCAGCTTGCGTGCCAGCGCCAGCGCGCTGGCCTGCAACTCCTGAAGGCTGCCGGCGACGGTCGGAATCTCGAAGCGGTTGTGCGCCACGGCCCGCGTTTCACCCGGGAAGAAATCGAGCGCGACGAAGAGCTGGCCGGTCAGCAGGCTGCCGTTGCGCAACTGGGCGCGCAGGCCGCGCGCGATCAAGCGGTCGATCAGGGCGCCGGGCTTCCCTGCGCCGCCCTTGAGCTTGCCGCGCAGCCGGTCCGGATAGAGCCGCACCGTGACGGGAATCGTCACGTCGGCGCGCTCCGCATCGAAGGCGACGTCGATGGCACTGACTTCGCCGACCACCACGCCGCGGAAGTCGACCGGAGCGCCGACAGAGAGCCCGCGCACGGATTGGTCGAACACCATGTGGTAGATCTCCTCGGCCGCGTCGGGCAGGCGCATCGCCTTGGCGCGGTCGGAATAGAGGGCAAACACGGTGTTCTCCCTCGCCGGCGGCGCCTGCGCCGACTCGACGGGGGTCTGAAACGCCGCGCCGCCGAGCAGGATCGAACTGACCGATTCGGTGTTCAGCCGAATACCGTTGGCATCGAGCGCGAGATCGACGCCGCTGGCCTGCCAGAAGCGCGTATCGGCCTTGACGTATTGGTCGTAGGGTGCATTGATGAACATGCGCAAGCTGACGCCCGCGCCGTCGGCATCAAGATTGTAGGCAACGATGGAACCGACCTGAACACGGTGGAAATAGATCGGCGAGCCGACATCGAGCGAACCGAGGTCATCGGCATGCAGTTCAAATTGCCGTCCGGGCAGGTCGACGGTGACGATCGGCGGCACGTCGAGGCCGACAAACTCGCTGCGGGCTTCCGCCGAAGTGCCTGCGTCCATGCCGATATAGGAGCCCGAGAGCAGGGTGCCCAGCCCCGACACCTGGGTGCCGATCAGGCGCGGCCGCACCACCCAGAAGCGCGTGTCGGCGACCAGCAAGGGCTGCGCCTGCTTGCTCAACTCCACGCTGGCGACCACCCGCGAGCGATCTTCGGAAAATGCCACGCGGGTGACGCGGCCGATGTCCACACTGCGATACTTGACGCGCGTCTTCTCCGGCTCCAGGCCCTCGGCGGTACTGAAACTGATGGTGATCGTCGGCCCGCGGTCGAGCACCGCCTTCAGCGCGAGCCAGCCGCCGATCAGCGCGGCGACGATCGGAATCAGCCATACGAGTTGCAGCGACCAGCGCCGGTGCGGCGTCGCGCGGGCCTCGGGAATGGCATCCTGGTCCGGCGGCGGCAAAGGCGTTTGGGTCATGCGCTTTCTCCCAGGGCATCCCAGATCAGGCGCGGATCGAAGCTCGCTGCGGAAAACATGGTCAGCACGACCACGGCGCCGAAGGCCGCGGCGGCCGGCCCGGCATGAATCGATGCCAAAGTGCTGACCTGCACCAGCGCCACCAGTATCGTCACCACGTAGATGTCGAGCATCGACCAGCGACCGATGAACTCGATGATGCGATAGAGCCGCGTGCGCGTGCGCGGATGGGCCCGCGAGCGCAACTGCACCGAGCCGGCGAGCACTGCCAGCGCAATCATCTTCGCCAACGGCACCATGACGCTGGCGAAGAAAACCAGCGCCGCGAGCAGGAAGGATCCCGACGTCCACAGAAAGGCGACGCCGGAAACGATGGTGTCACTCTGGGAGCCGAACAGCGAACGGGTGTCCATGATCGGCAGCACGTTGGCCGGCACATAGAGAATCGCCGCGGTGATCAGGAATGCCCAGGTGCGCGCCAGGCTTGCGGGTTTGCGCGCGTGCAGCATGGCGCCGCAGCGCGGGCAATGCGCGTCGCTGCCGGGCGCCGGAGCGCGGCTGACCAGGCGGCAGACTTCGCAGACCAGCAGGCCGAGCCGCGCTGCGGTAGGTGACGCGGCCCGCGCGGACTTCGCTGCGGAACTCATTGCGCCGCCTGCAGTTGCTGCCAGGCCGCATCGGCATCGAATGCCGCCGCCGCCGCGGCGATCAGCGCCATCAGTGCGCCGAAGGAGAACAGCGCGACCCCCGGCTCGACCGTGGCGATATGGGCGAGCTTGACCAGCGACACCAGGACGCCAAGCACGAATACCTCGACCATGCCCCAGGGCTTGACGCTCTCGATGAAGTGCAGCATCGGCACCGCGCCGCCCCCGCGCCGGCCGAGCCGCAGCGCGATGAGCACCCAGACCAGGCCGGCCAGTTCCGCCGCCGGGACGAAAACGGTGGTGACGAAGACCAGCACCGCAACCGCCCGCGCGTCGCCATCCCACAGCGAGCGCACGGCGCCGAACAGCGTCGTGCTGTTGTGCACGCCCTGCACTTCGAGTCCGACAATGGGAAAGACGTTGACCACGACGATCAGGATGCAAGCCGCCAGCGCCAGCGCCAGGGCCCGTTCGTTCGCGTCGGGCCGGGCGCACCGGTAGAGCAGCGCGCGACAACGCACGCAGCGCGCCTCGCCGCCCGGCGGCAAGTCCGTCCGGCGATGCAGCAGATCGCATTCGAGGCAGGCGACAAGCGAGGACGGGTGCACGGGGGGTGTCAGAGCAGGTCGGAAAACAGCGTGGCGATGCCGAGGAAGGAGAAGAAGCCGACGACATCGGTAACAGTGGTCAGGATGATCGAGGACGACTGCGCCGGGTCCTGGCCGAAGCGCTGCAGCGTGATCGGCACCAGCGCGCCGGCGAATCCGGCAGCGACCATTGAAATCACCATCGCGGCGGAGATCACCATCACCAGCCCGAGAGAACGGCTCCAGACGTAGACGCCAAGCGCGGTAGTCGCGGCGACCGCCAAGCCGTTGAGCAAGCCGACATTGACTTCCTTGAACACCACCTTGGGCCAATGACGCAAGCTGATCTCGCGCAGTACCAGCCCGCGCATGGTCACCGCCAGCGCCTGCGCTCCGGAGTTGCCCGACTGGCCGGCGACTACCGGCAGCAATACCGCCAGCGCGGTGTATTTGGCGATGGTGCCCTCGAACAGGCCGACCACCGAGGCAGCGAGAAAGGCGGTCAGCAGGTTGATCTGCAGCCACGGCAGGCGCTTGCTGACGGCGAAGGTAGCGGGCGACAGCGCGCGCTCGTCGCGGCTGGCGCCGACCATGGTCTGGATGTCCAGCGTGGTTTCCTGCTCGACCGCCGCAGCCAGCTTGGCCTGGCGGATGACGCCGACCAGCCGCCCGTCGTAATCGATCACCGGCAGATCGGTCACCGCATCCTGGTGCATCTTTTCCACGACTTCCTCGCGCGGCGCGGTATCGGTCACCGCGTCGGCGATCTTGCGCGCGATGCGCGCCAGCGTCTGCTCCGGTTCGGCCAGCGCCAGATCCTGGATATGTACGCGCCCGTCCAGCCGGCCGTCATCATCCACCAGATACAGTTCGCGCAGGCCGCGCCGCTTGGACTGGCGCAGTCTCACCAGCGCTTCATGGGCCGTCAGCTCGCCACGGAAGGCCACCACGCGCGGGTCCATCAGCTGCCCCGCGGAATCCGCCGGATAGCGCATCAGGGCGCGTATTTCGCCGGCCACTTGCGCATTGAGCAGCGCCATGTAGCGCGCGCCTTCGTCTTCGTCCAGCCGGCTGAGCAGCGCCGCGCTGCGTCCCGGCTCCAGTTCGGCCAACAGTTCCGCGGCGCGCGGCGGCGGCAATTCGGCGAACACCGCCTGCTCGACGTCGATCGCCAGGCTGTGCCATACCGGAACCACCGCGTGCAGCGGCTGGGCTGCCAGCATCGCGCTCACCTCGGCCGCCGACATCGCCTCGATGCGTCGCGCGGCTTCCTGAGGGTAATCCAGCAGGAAGCGAAGATTGAGGGCGCTGACCGCGGCAGCGGCGGACGCGTTCATGCTTCGCCCTCCCGATGTTCCACCGGCAGCAGGCTGACCACGGCCTCGATCAGCGACGAGACGCCAAACCAGTAGGCGCCGGCGATACCGGCCAGCGTGTCGTCGCCGCCACGCAGCGTCGTCGCGCCCTGGGCGGCCGACAGCGCGCGCAGCAGTGCGGCATGCGTCAGCACACCGACCAGACGATCGCCGCGCTCGACCACCGGCAAAATCGAGGCCTCGTTCCAACCCGTGTCCTTGCGCACTCCGGCCAGCAGCGCCTGCGCCGGCAGCCGGTGCGCGCTCGTCCGCAGCAGTCGCGCGACCGAAGTCGCCGGATCCGCGCGCAGCAATTCCGGCAGCTCCACGTACCCCAGCAGGCGCTGGTTGCGGTCGGTGACATGGAGATTGCCGACCACCCTCTCGTCGGCCCCGCGCACGCGCTCCAGGGACTCGCCGGCGGTCATGTCGGCGGGAAGCGTTAACGGACGCGGGTCCATCCAGGCGCCGACGGTCCCCTCCGGATAGCCAAGCAGCATCTGGTAGGCGACATTGAGCCCGGTCGGCAGCCGTGCCAGCAAGCGCGCCCGGCGCTCGGCACCGAAATAACGCAACAACGCTACGCCGGCCTGGGCGCCGACGCCGTGCAGCAGACCCGCCGTTTCGTCGTCGCCGAGCGACTCCAGGCAGCGCGCGCCGGCCAGCGGCAGCATCTGGCGCAACACCGGCGCGGCGCAACGCAGCGGCGCGGACAATAGCAGCGCCGCCGCGGAGGCCGGCGCCTGCCGTTCGAGGACGCGTGCCGCATCGGCCGGATGCGCCTCCAGAAAGGCATAGCTGAGTTCCTCGCTACTGGCCATCGCGGACGCCGCTCACGACCAGGACAATCGCTTGCTCGTTGAACACCTTGGCCGGCAGGCTGGCGCGGCCGTCGGCCGTTTCCAGCACCACCGCAGTGTCGGTCAGTTCAAGGATCCGGCCTTCGTAGCCGGCAATGCGAACGTGCTGGCCGATGGTGTAGCGCTGCCGCAGATAGTGTCCGCCGATCAGGTTGGCGACGTACTCGCGGGAGCCGATGCTGAGCGCCATGGCCACCGCGCCGACCAGCGCGATGCCGGCGGCCGCGGCGAGGATGACGAGAAATGTCACCTTGATGCCGATCTGCTCGGCGCCGACGAGAATCGCGGTGACCAGGATCGCCGCCTGCACCACGCGACCGATCAACGCGCGCTGGCGGGTGCCGGTGCTGGCGACCGCGGCCTCCGCCACCTCGCGTGCAATGCGGCTGACCAGGAAACCGGCGACGATGATCAGCGCACCGACAAACACCGTCGGCAGATAGTCGATGACGCTGGCCAGCCACGCGGAGAAGGTATTGAGGCCGAGCACCTGTGTCGCGGCGGTGAGGAAGAACAACACCACGACCCAGAACACCACGCTGCCGAGAATCTTCGCCGAGGCGCTGGGCAGGCGCGTCCGCGCTCCGCCGCGGCGTGCGGCGATGCGCGCCAGCACGCCTTCGCCGAGCAGCGTCAGGCGCACCGCGGCCGCCCGCAGCATTTGCGCCACGAACCAGCCGACCAGCAGCAGCAGCAAGGCACCAAGCACGTTGGGCAGGTACTGCGTCAGCCGCTCCAGGGTCTGGTCGAGAATGCCCACGAGGGCGTCACGCCAGTGCACGAATTGGTCCATCAATAGTCTCCGCTTGGCGTCTTGGGAACAGGGGGTAAAAGAATTTCTTGCGCGGCGTCGTCCCACCGGTGACCGACGCTGCCTGGCGCGGGTTCGGATCAGCAGCCAAGACCGCATACCCGCTTGAGTACCTCACTGGAGCCGGACAAGCACTTGTTGCGGATCGATGGTAGCAAATAAGCGATGAGCCCGGCGAACGCGAAACTCCGCGCGCCCTGGTGACCCGGCCGGCCGCGGACGCCGCTCAAGGTCTCAACGCGGGGCAAGACTCCTGCGGAAACAGGCTCTAAATAACCCTGCTGGCGCGCAGCGCCACAATTTGTTCTTCGCTGCGTCCAAGTTCGCGCAACACCTGATCCGTATCTTGTCCCAGCAAGGGCGGCGCCAGCCTGTAGCCGACGGGTGTCGCCGAAAATCGGATCGGGTTGGCCACTTGCGGCGCGACGCCGCCGGCGGCATGGGGCATGTCGACGTGCAGGCCGCGATGCACTACCTGCGGATCGGCGAACACGCCGGCCAGGTCGTTGATCGGGCCGCAGGGCACCGCGGCCTGTTCGAGCAGGGCGATCCAGGCGGCGGTGGTCTTCATCACCGTGGCCTGCCGCAGCAGCGGAATCAGCGCGGCGCGCTGCCGGACCCGCGCCGCATTGGTCGCGAAGCGCTCATCGGCTGCCCACTCGGGATGGCCGGCGATGGCGCAGAAGCGGGCGAACTGGCCGTCGTTGCCGATGGCCAGGATCATGTCGCCGTCGGCGGTGGGAAAGTCCTGGTAGGGCACGATGTTCGGATGGCCGTTGCCCAGGCGGCGCGGCGCGCGGCCCGAAACCAGATAGTTCATCGCCTGATTGGCCAGGCAGGCCACCTGCACGTCGAGCAGCGCGAGGTCGATGTGCTGGCCTTGGCCAGTACGGTCACGGTGCGCCAGCGCGGCAAGGATCGCGTTTCCGGCGTAGAGGCCGGTGAGGATGTCGGTCAGAGCTACGCCGACCTTTTGCGGGCCGGCGCCGTCCTCGTCGTCGGCGCGACCGGTGATGCTCATCAGGCCGCCCATGCCCTGGATCAGGAAATCGTAGCCGGCGCGCGCCGCGTAGGGGCCGTCCTGGCCGAAGCCGGTGATCGAGCAATACACCAGGCGCGGGTTGAGCGAAGCAAGGCTGGCGTAGTCCAGCCCGTAAGCCGCGAGCCCGCCGACCTTGAAGTTTTCGAGCACGACATCGCAGCGCGCGGCGAGTTCGCGCACGATCTGCTGCCCCGCGGCTTGCGTGATATCGACGGTCAGCGAGCGCTTGTTGCGATTCGCACACAGGAAATAGGCGGCGTCCGCGCTGGGCCTGCCGGCGCCGTCGGCCAGCCAGGGCGGTCCCCAACCGCGCGTGTCGTCGCCACCGCGGCCTTGCTCACCGGGCCGCTCGATCTTGATCACGTCGGCGCCCAGGTCGCCGAGCAACTGCGAAGCCCATGGGCCGGCCAGCACGCGCGACAGGTCGAGCACGCGCAGGTGCGCCAGCGCCCCGGCGGCCGCCTTCACGCGCGGAACCTTGTGCTCAAGATCCGCGGACTATTGAGCGGCCTTGCCCAGCAACTGATCCTTCAGATCGTCCTGCGCCGGCTTGTCGCCGATCCAGATCCTGAGCAGGGCGCTGTAGAAATCCTCGCCGGGGATGTCGCTTCCCTTGACCGCGCCGTTGAAACTGAGCCGCGTGCCCGACTCAGGCAGCCAGTCGATGTTCACCACCGACTTTTCCGGGGCCTTGCCGATGCCCAGCATGCTGGCGCGGAACTGGTCGATGCGCGGCTGCAGGGCCTTCAGCGCCGCTTCGTCGTGGTTCTTGTTGAGAGCCTCGACCAGCGAATTGGCGAACTCCTCGGCGGTCAGGTCGCGCAAGGTCACGATGGCGATGCGCTTGGCGCCCTTGGCGGCCAGGACCTCGGCGGCGGCCGTTTGTTTTTGCGGCAGGTAGAGGCCGATGGCATAGACCTTGAAGAACACCTTCTTGCGCAGCCCGGCACCGTTGATCACCGTGTCGCCGGCGCCGACCTTCGCCTTGTCGTCGAACTTCACGCCGGCCACTTCGAGCGCGGCGAACGCAGGCAGGGAAAGGGCCAGCAGCAGGATGGCAATCGCCTTTTTCGTCAGGACCGCTGCGCCTGCCGGTCGCGGCCGGCACGGATACGTCGTTTTCATCGCTGTTTCTCCTTGGGATGGTTCGGTGCAATCATAACGCCGACGCAGGCATGCTATCGTGTTGCCCGCGGCGAATGGGGGAATTGCGATGCAAAAAAGCGTGTTGGGCGCGGCGATGTTGCTGGTGGCGTGCGCGGTTCAGGGGGCGGAAGCGGCGCGCGATGTCGGTTCGACCGAGGCGGATCGCGAAGCCGTCGCGGTGACCGTGTACAACGACGATCTGGCCCTGGTCAAGGAGCGTCGCCGGCTGGACCTGCCGGCCGGGCTGGTGCGGCTTTCCCTGCGTGAGGTGGCGGCCCAGATGCGTCCGGAAACCGCACTGCTGAGGGCGGTCTCGGGGCCGCCGCTGATTCTGATCGAGCAGAACTTCGACTTCGACTTGCTGACGCCGCAGAAGCTGCTGGAGAAATACGTCGGCCGCGACGTGACGGTAATCCGCTCGCACCCGACCACCGGCGAGGAACGGCGGGAACGGGCGACGGTGCTCGCCGCCGGGCAAGGCACGGTGCTGCGTTTTGCCGACCGCATCGAGACGGGAGTGCCGGGGCGCCTGGCCTTCGACAGCGTGCCGCCCAATCTGCGCGATCGGCCGACACTGTCGATCCTGCTCGAAGCGGCCGGCGGCAAACAGGCGGTGGAGCTTTCCTATCTGACCGGCGGCCTGTCGTGGAAGGCCGACTATGTGGCCAATCTGGCGAGCGACGGCAAGACCCTGGACCTCAATGGCTGGGTGACGCTGACCAATCGCAGCGGCGCGGGATTCGACAACAGCACCCTGCAGCTGGTCGCCGGCACCGTAAATCGCGTGCGGGCGCCGGAGCAACGGGCCTACGCCATGGCGGCGATGGCACCCCGCGCCAAGGTAGCCGAGCCGACGCAGGAAGCGCTGCTGGACTACCACCTGTACTCCTTCGAGCGCGCCACCAGCATCGCCGACAACCAGACCAAGCAACTCGCCCTGCTCTCGGCCAGCGCCGTGCCGGTGCGCCGCGAGTACCTGCTGGCCGGCAACGACTGGTACTACCGCGACCGCTACGCGCTGCTCGGGCAGAAACTGAAACCCGCGGTGTTCATCGAGTTCGACAACAAGGGCGGCCAACTCGGCAAGCCTTTGCCGGCCGGCATCGTCCGCGTCTATGCCAGGGACAGCCGGGGCGCCGCGCAGTTCGTCGGTGAAGATCGCATAGCGCACACGGCGAAGAACGAAAAGCTCAGGCTCAGGCTGGGCGAAGCCTTCGACATTACGGCCGAACGCAAGCAGACCAGTTATCGGAAGATCGCCGACAACGTCGTCGAAACGGCCTACCGGATCGACCTGCGCAATGCCAAGGACGAAGCCGTCACCGTGCGCGTCGAGGAGCCCCTGCCCGGCGACTGGGAGATGATTCAGGAATCGCAGAAGCACACCAGGGAGTCCGCACGCGTGGCGGCGTGGAAGGTCGACGTGCCCGCCGCGGGTAGCGCGATGCTGGAATATTCGGTGCGGGTACGCTGGTAATGGACCCGTTCTAACGCTCATGGCAGCAAGCGCCACGCGCCGATGATGAAACTCGCGAAAAGCGAATTGGAGGCCCGCCCCTCCCGTCCGCTGCGCGGCCCACGGCAGGCTTGGCACAGCCTGCCGGCTGCGGCGGCGCGCCGCGTGCGGTGCGAATCCCCGCCTCGCCCCCTCACGGGGAGGCTCCTGATGATGCCCCCGCGGAGTGGGCCAAGCCTGCAAACGACGCGGGCAAAGCCACTCCGGATAGTCGGCTCGCTTCGCTCGACTCTCACCGGTCACTCCGAACGAGTCTTACGTTAAATGATCCCCTCATGCCGTGACGACCTGCAGGTCTGCATCGACTTCATCGTCGTATCCATAGGTGACTTCCTGACGGACTGGACCACGCTGGCGATGCTGGCGATCCTGCTCGGCCTGCTGCTGCGGCTCAGGGTCGACCGTCAGCTCGCACGCGAGGCGGCCTACGCCAGCCGACTCCAGACCTACGACCGTAAGCGCGCCGACGCCAGCCCTGGCGCCTGAGCCACCAGATACCATTGCCTTGAGCTCGGATACTCCGCAGACATTGTCTCCCGCTTTGCCGGCGGGCTACCTGTTGAAGGAGTACAGCCTGCTTTCCGTCCTGGGCATGGGATCGTTTGGCATCACCTATTTGGCGGCTGACAACTACCTGCATTTGAAGGTCGCGATCAAGGAGTATTTCCCGTCGAACGCGGCGGTGCGAAATCACTATTCCGGCGCGGTCGCGTTGAAATCCGAACAGGCCCAAGGGGAGTACCTGTGGGGCAAGGATCGATTCATGCGCGAGGCGCAAACGCTTGCCCGCTTTCGCCACAGGAATATCGTCCAGGTCTTTCGCTACTTCGAAGGCAATGGGACCTGCTACATGGTCATGGCCTATGAGGAGGGCAGCAGCCTGGAACAGTTGCTGGCCGACGACACCCGCGGATGGGATGAGCAATCCGTGCTTGCGCTGGTCCTACCGCTGCTGGAAGGCCTGGAATCGGTTCATGAGGCCGGTTTTCTGCACAGGGACATCAAGCCGGCCAACATCGTTCTGCGCTCGAACGACGAGGGCCCCGTCCTGATCGATTTTGGCGCCGCCCGCAGCCCGGCTTCGACGGATGCCCTGACCGTGGTCTTGAGCCATGGCTACGGTCCGCCCGAGCAGTACTCGCGTGAAAGCAATCAGGGTCCGTGGACCGATATCTATGCAATGGCGGGTGTGCTGTACAGAATCGTGACCGGCGGCGTTCCTCCTCCGTCGCTTCACCGAATCAAGAACGATGCGATGATTCCGGCCGGGTTTGCCGGCGCAGGCCGGTACAGTGCGGGCTTCCTTGGGGCGATCGATCTGGCCTTGAGTGTCGATGAAACCAAGCGTCCGCAAAGCATCGGCGAATGGCGGCGGCTCCTCGCCCGGGGCGCACCCGATGCCGCAATCCTTGTATTTCCGGGAAGCGATGTCGCCCGGGGCGCCATTCACACCGGCGCTCCGGCGGTCGCTGCCGGCGGACGGCGCGCAACTCCAGATACCAATCCCGGCGGTCAGCAAACCGCAGGCGTGACGGGAAACATCGCTGCCGCAACCGATGTTTCGCCACGACAAAGCAGCAGCGGCGCGGCACAGTCCGGCAGTTCGCGACGCCCTCACCGCCGGGACGAGGAATCCGGGCCGAGCGGGTTCGGGCGCCTCGGGCAGGCGATGATCGCGCATCCATTCTTGACGCTGCTTCTGTTGTTGGCGTCAATCTACGGCGCCACGCATTTGCTGCGACGCGCCGGTTCCCAGGAGCCCCCGAAACAGCCGGCGATCCCGGCTACGGCACCTGCACCGAGGAGGGACCCGCCCGGGATTTTAGGCGCGGCAAGCCCCCGAGACCCCGCCAGCCCGCTTCCGGGTGTTTCTCCGCCGCTGCCTGCCAGCGGTCTGCCTCCAGCCGGCAACGAAGCGGCCCCAACAGAGAACCCGAGCGACGGCGCGCGTCCTCGACGGCCTTTCGTCGAAGCCTTGAACGCCTGTGTGGGCAAAGTCACCGGCGCCAGTTGCCGTTTCCTGGTTCGGCGCGATGAAGCTTCGAACGGAACCTGCGTCCTGCTGCCCAACGAGTCCCTGGTGTGCCGGCCGGAACGATTCGGCGAGCGGGGCGACGGGCCGTCAGCTCCGCTGCCCAATCGCCAAAACGCCGACAAGTTTCCGCTGGACAACCGTCAAACGCGCTATCGATAGCGGGTCGCCGGGAATAGCCCGATCCGCTAACTGCGCACTTCGCCGTCACCCAGCACGATCCACTTCTGCGAGGTCAGGCCCTCCAGCCCGACCGGGCCGCGCGCGTGAAACTTGTCGGTGGAAATGCCAATCTCGGCGCCGAGACCGTACTCGAAGCCGTCGGCAAAACGCGTCGAGGCGTTCACCATTACCGAGGCCGAATCCACCTCGCGCAGGAAACGCATCGCGTGGCTGTAGTTTTCGGTGACGATGGCATCGGTATGGGCCGACGAGTACTTGTTGATGTGATCGATGGCCTCGCCGACATCGGCGACGATTTTCACCGAAATGATTGCGGCGAGATATTCGCTGTACCAGTCTTCTTCGCTTGCCAGTTTGGCATTGGGCACCAGCTTGACGATTTCCGCGCAGCCGCGGATTTCGACGCCGCGCTGGCTGAGCATGGCGCACAGTGTCGGCGCCAGCGCGGCGGCGACAGGACGCGCAATCAGCAACGATTCGGCGGTATTGCAGGTGCCCAGGCGCTGTGCCTTGGAGTTCTCGACGATGCGCAATGCCTTGCCTTCGTCGGCGGCCTCATCGACATACACGTGACAATTGCCGTCGAGATGCTTGATCACCGGGACCCGTGCTTCTTTCGCGACGCGCTCTATCAAGCCCTTGCCGCCGCGCGGCACGATCACATCGACATACTCGGGCATCGCGACCAGATGGCTTACCGCCGCGCGGTCGGCGGTTTCGACGACTTGCACCGCCGCTTCCGGCAAGTCCGCGGCGGCGAGGCCGGAACGCACGCAGGCGGCAATGGCCTGATTGGCGCGCAGGGCTTCCCTGCCACCGCGCAGGATCGCGGCGTTGCCCGACTTGAGGCACAGCGCCGCGGCGTCGGCGGTGACGTTCGGCCGCGCCTCGTAGATGATGCCGACCACGCCCAGCGGCACCCGCATCCTGCCCACCTGGATGCCGGAAGGGCGGCGTTTCATGTCGCTGATCTCGCCCACCGGATCGGGCAGCGCCGCCACCTGTGCCAGGCCCAGCGCCATGGCTTCGACACCGCCGTCGGTCAATGTCAGGCGGTCGATCAGCGCCGCGTCGAGACCGCTGGCGCGCGCCTCGACGACATCGGCCGCATTGGCCGCGAGCAAGTCGCCGCGGCGCTCGCGAATGGCGGCCGCCATCGCCAGCAAGGCCATGTTCTTGGCCGCCGTCGACGCGCGCGCCATCGCGCGCGACGCTTCGCGCGCCTTGCGGCCGACCTGCTCCATGTAGTTCTTCACATCCATAAAAACCTTTCAGCCACAGCGATCACAGGGCACACAGGCGAAAGTGCAGCGCGAGGGATTTCAGTTGTGCCGTTCGTGGCTACCTGTTTCTGCTTCGGGTCAAGCGCAACGCCAGCTGCAGAAACTCGTCCCACACGTCACCACGCGCCAGACCCTTGATCATGCGGTCAATCTTCGCCGCGTGCAAGAGCGCGGGCATCCTGGCATTGGCCGCTTCGCCGCGCGCCTCGCTGGCCAGGGCCCACAGGACCAGCGGCGGCGCGGCCGCTTCGCCCCTGAGTCCCTCCAGAGTGCGCGCGGCGCGTATCGGGTCACGGGCCTTCAGGGCGCCACGCAAGTCCGCCACGTCGTAGCGGGCGACGTTCATCACGGCGCCTTCGATCTGCTCCAATGAAATTTCGCCGGGCGGATACAGCAGGCCCAGTTTCTGGATTTCCTGATGCGCCGCCAGCAGGTTGCCCTCGACCTGGGCGGCGATGAATTCCTGCGCCGCGCGCGGTGTGCTCTGCCGCTGGCGCGCCAGGCGCTCGGCGATCCACTGCGGCAGGCGTGCCGGCGGTGGCGCGTTGCACTCGATCGCGACCCCGGCACCGGACAAGGCGTTGACCCAGGCGGCCTTCTTCACCTGCCAGTCGAGTTCGGGCAAGGTGATCAGCGTGACCACGCCCGGTCCCAGCGTCGAGACGTAGCGTTGCAGGGCCTCGCTGCCTTCCCGCCCCGGCTTGCCCGAGGGAATCCGCAGATCCACCAGCTTGGAGCCGCCGAACAGCGACATGTTGCCGGCCGCCATGAACAGATCGCCCCATTTGAAGTTTGCGCCGACGATGATGACCTCGCGCTCTTCAAAACCCTGCGCCCGCGCGGCGGCGCGGATCGCGTCGGCGGCTTCGATCACCAGCAGCGGCTCGTCGCCGTGCAGCAGGTACAGGGGCGACAGCGGCCTGGCGAGATGCGTCGCGAGTTGCTCGGGCCTCAGTTGCACGGCGTCTGGCCGTGTCGCTGCACCGCCTGTGGCGGTTGATCGATCCTGGTCTCAACGCGGGGCATGATTCCTACTGAAACGGGCTCCTAGTTGGCATCGCCCTGGGACGACTGCAGTTTCGCCGCGGCCAGTCGCCGCATCAACTGCTGCACCAGATCGCTTTGCATGTCGCGTTTGAGCAAGGCATCTTCGGATTCCTTCGACAGCACCAGATCGTCGCTGAAGGTGATCTCGCGGCGGATCGTGATGGTGCTCGGCGCGATATAGTCGATCCCCGCGAGCGGGGCCGGCGCGTCAGTGTACTTGAGGCGTTCGGCGGGCGTCGCCGCCGCGACGTTGGCCTGAACCTTGAAAGAGAAGGTCCGCACCAGTTGGTATTCGCGCGCCCGACCGGCGGCGTTGAGCGACAGGATGATCTTCTCGCTGCGGTCACCCACTACGCTGAGGATGGCCTGCGCGTCCTTCATTTCGACCACCCGGGTGCCCGGTGACGAAGCCTCGATGGTGCGTTTGAGCTGGGCATAGAACTCGGACGTCTCTGGCAGAGAAAGGGCGATGGTGGTAAACGGCAAGCGGTAGCCGGGCAGCTCGGCGCTGCCCCGCAGCTTGAAGCCGCAGGCGGTCAGCAGGGCGAGCAGCAGCACTACGACGGAAAGCTTGGCGACGCGCACGGTGTGCTCCTCAGACGACGATATTGACCAGGCGGCCCGGAACCACGACAACTTTCTTCGCCGACCGGTTTTCCATGAACCGCAGCGCGGCATCCGAAGCCAGCGCGGTGGCTTCGATCGTCGTCCTGTCGGCGCCGACCTTGACCCGGATGTTGCCGCGATGCTTGCCATTGACCTGCAAAACCAGCTCCTCCTCTTCCTGCACCAGGGCCGCGGCGAGCGGCTCGGGCCATGGCGCGGTCAGGATGTCCGCACCATAGCCGAGCTCGATCCACAGGGCGTGGCAGATATGCGGCGTGATCGGCGAGAGCAGGCGCAGCAGGATGGAGAAACCCTCCGCCAGGACAAAACGGTGGCCGCCGTCAGGCCGTGGGGCGGGCGGCATGCGCTCCAGCGCATTGAGGATTTTCATGGCAGCCGAGGCGACGGTGTTGAACTGCATCTTGCCCAGATCGTAGTTGGCCTGTTTCAGCAGCAGATGCACTTCGCGGCGTGTCGCCGCCAGCGCCTCGGGCAGTTGTTCGGGCGCCGCCGCCGGCGTCCGCAACGCCTCCTGCGCGCCATGAGCGAAAGCCCAGACCCTGCGCAGGAAACGGTAGGCGCCCTCGACGCCCGAATCAGACCATTCGAGGGTCTGCTCCGGCGGCGAGGCGAACATCATGAAGAAGCGCGCGGTGTCGGCACCGAACTGGTCGATCAGTGCCTGCGGATCGACGCCGTTGCGCTTGGACTTCGACATGGTGCCGACGCCGCCGTAATCGACCGGCTGGCCGTCGGCCCTGGCGCGGGCGCCGAGCACATGGCCGCCT
>WBZP01001634.1_pt1 | contig 27085 bp, 27 predicted proteins | sample 5204301 | NCBI WGS metagenome assembly WBZP01 (sample SAMN12412401, study PRJNA552823) | activated sludge metagenome | isolation source: activated sludge from nitrification reactor of wastewater treatment plant... | place: USA: Pennsylvania | collected 2017 | reverse complement strand
AAAGGCGACGCGCTGGCCGAACCGGCCTGGGCCGATCGTCATCGTGGGATTCTTTCCATTTTGTGGCTCCATACCCTGGGAGTGCCCCTCTTCGGGATCTATATGGGAGCGGGCCCCAGGCTTTACCTAGGGGGAGGAGCCCTGTTGGCGATGTTCGCCATCGCGGCACAACTTCCCGTCGTTCGCCGACGAGTCCAGGCTGCCATTGCCACCTGCGGACTGATGACCGCCTCAGCTCTTCTCGTTCACATCGCAGGAGGACGGACTGAACTGCATTTCCACTTCTTCGTCATGATGTCCGTCATCGTGCTGTACCAGGACTGGCTGCCGTTTCTCATTGGACTCCAGTTCATCATCCTCGATCACGGCGTCGTGGGCACGCTTATGCCGGATAGGGTATACGGCCATGCCGAGGGACAAGCGCATCCATGGACCTGGGCAATAGTTCATGGCAGTTTCATCCTGGCTGAGTGTGCAGCGCTCCTCTATTTTTGGCGCCTGAATGAACTCGCACGAGACGCGGCCCTGCAGAGCCAGGCACGGACGAGGATGATCATCGAAACCGCCCTCGACGCCGTCGTGACCACCGATGCCTCGGGGATGATTACCGACTGGAACACACAAGCCGAATTGATGTTTGACGTGTCACGCACCGAGGCGATCGGGCAATCATTGACAACCTATGTCTCCACCTCCCATTCCTTGGCCTCAACGAGTCCGGGCGTTGCCCCATCAGGACTGGTCCCTGGGGCAATTCTGAACCGCCGCGTGCAGCAAGTGGGCAGGACAAGCTCGGGGCATGAATTCCCTGTGGAAATCGCGACGAGCTGTCTCGCCATCGATGGCGCGCAGCAGTTCACCACTTTTGTGCAGGACATTTCCGAACGGAAGCAGCAGGAAGAGGCTCTTCGGAAAGCAAAGGGCGCCGCAGAAGCTGCCAGTCAGGCCAAATCGCAATTCCTGGCCAATATGAGCCACGAAATCCGCACCCCGATGAACGGCGTGCTCGGCATGGCTGAACTGCTACTGACGACCTCGTTGAACGACAGGCAACGCAAGTATGCCGATACGGTGCATACGTCAGGAACCAAACTACTGCATATCATCAACGACATCCTGGATTTCTCGAAGATTGAAGCTGGGCATCTGGCCCTTGAATACATCCCCTTCGACCTCCACCAGATACTCACAGAGTGCACGAAGCTTTATGACCAGCAGGCGGTGAAAAAGGGACTGACGCTGACGGTGACCATCTCCCACAACACACCCGTCATAGTCCATGGCGATCCGCACCGACTCCGTCAGATCGTGACCAACCTGGTCAGCAACGCGCTTAAATTCACTGACGCCGGCACCATCGCAGTCACCGCCGTTCTCGAGGAAGGATCTCCTGGGCAAGTACGTATCGCCGTGTCGGATACGGGCATCGGCATTCCAATAGAAGCCCAGGCGCGAGTCTTCGACTCCTTCTCACAAGCGGATGGATCGACCACCAGAAAATACGGCGGCACCGGCCTCGGCCTCGCCATCGTCAAGCAATTGGTCGGCCTGATGGGCGGGCAGCTTGGACTCAAGAGCGTGCCTAGCGAAGGGACGACTTTTTGGTTCACGATTCCCGCGGACACAAGCTCCTCGTCCATTGCGGAATCGCAGCGGGCCAGCACCCCGGCGGCCGCTCCGTCCGATGAGACCACTCCCATCATGACCACAGTACGGCAACCAGGCAGCTAGAAGGAGACCGCACCGATGCATGTCACCACAACCTCAATCCAAGCTGGCAGCACTTTTTCTCCCGCGTCGCTTTCGACGGTAGATTCGGAAAACACCCTCTTGCTGCTGTTCGGGGCCCCCGGCCTGATCGATGCCCCGCATCGCATCCGGGAGGTCCTCGAATCCTTTCCCCACAGTCGCGTAATGGGTTGCTCGACGGCAGGGGAAATTCACGGATGTGAAATCTCGGACGACAGCCTGGTCGTCGCCGCCGTGCACTTTGAGCAGACCCCCATTCGCACGGCGGAGGCGACGGTGCCATCCCCCCAGGACTCATACACCGCCGGATGCGCGATCGCCACACAACTCAAACATCCCTCGCTCCGAGGCGTCTTAGTCCTCTCCGATGGCCTCAATGTCAACGGCAGCGAACTTGTGAAGGGATTGAACACCACGCTTGGAGAAGGCGTCGTGGTCACCGGTGGGCTGGCCGGCGATGGCACCCACTTCAAACGAACATGGGTGCTGAAAGATCGCACACCGCACAGCGGCTATGTGACCGCCATCGGTTTCTATGGCGACCACGTCAGGCTCGGACACGGTTCCAAGGGTGGATGGGATAAGTTCGGCCCGGAACGGCGGGTCACCAAATCCAATGGTAACGTCCTCTATGAATTGGACGGCCGGCCCGCACTGCAACTCTACAAAGAGTATCTGGGTGATCGCGCCGCCGGACTGCCCGCCACTGGGCTTCTTTTTCCCCTTGCGATCAGAGCCTCCCAGGCCGATGGGAAAGTGCTGGTCCGCACCATCCTGGCCGTGGATGAAGGCGCCCAGTCCATGACCTTTGCCGGCGACATTCCGGAAGGGGTCTACGCACAATTGATGCGCGCGAATTTCGACCGCCTGATTCAAGGTGCCTCCGAAGCGGCCACGCTCACGACCCTGAGCCACAACGGTTCGCACTCGCCAACCCTCTCGATCGCGATTAGCTGCGTCGGTCGACGACTGGTGCTTGGCGAACGGACAGAAGAAGAAATCGAAGCGACCTTGGATGTGCTTCCGAAAAACAGCCGGCAGGTCGGATTCTACTCTTATGGCGAAATCTCTCCCTACGACAGCGGAGCCTGTGATCTTCACAACCAAACAATGACACTCACGACTATTACCGAACACTGACAACTATGCATCCGCTCCTCAAGAGACAACTCAAGCGCGTGGGGCTTGACGAAGCTACAGCCCCTCCGTCTCTCGACAGCTGGCAACAGCTCCTCGAGCGGGTGAGTCAGAGCTATCTAGAGTCCGACCAGGGACACGAACTGCTGGAACGCTCTATCGCGCTTTCCTCGCGAGAGATGCAGGAGTTGAATGAGCAGCTTCGTCGCACATCGGAAAGCCAGCTCGCCGGGGAGCGCGACAAACTGCACACAATCATCCGCTCCATGGGCGACGGACTCTGCGTCGTCGACGAACACTGGAATATCGTGTTGTTGAACCCCGAGGGCCAGCGACTCTGGGGCCTGTCCGAAGAAGAGGTCGTCGGGCAACGCTTGCATGACATGATCTCCTTATCCTATGGAACGAATCTCACCGAGCCGATTTTCACCCAGATTCTGCTGGATGAAACCGCGCAAGGCCATGCATTCCGGACCGATGATGGTCGCCTGACCTCCAGCACCGGCCGCTCGTTTCCCGTTTCGTGCGTCCTCGCTCCTATTGTACGGGACAATCATGCGGCCGGAGCCGTACTGGTCTTTCGCGACATTACGGAACGCAAGCAGGCCGAAGATGTCCGTCGCCAGACAGAACGCTTACTCCGGCGGCAACAGGCCGCGCTGTTCGACCTGACCAGCAACAGCATCATCCAGAGCGGAGTCCTGGAAGCGGCATTGAAGGAAATCACCCGTGTCGGAGCATCAGCCCTGGAAGTCGCTCGGTGCAGCACTTGGCTATTCCGTGAGGGCCACGACACGCTCACGTGCAAGAATCTCTACGACGCCCCCACCGATGTCCATTCTTCCGGCATTGAACTCCGGGCAGAAAATTTTCCGCGGTATTTTCAGGAACTCCTTTCCGAGCGCGTCATCGACGCTTCCGACGCTAGAACCGACCCTCGCACCTGCGAGTTCGCCACAACTTATCTGACGCCCCTCGGGATCAGCGCCATGCTGGATATCCCGATTCGCTTCAAAGGAAAACTGGTCGGCGTGCTCTGTAATGAACATGTAGGCCGACCACGCCCCTGGATGCTCGAAGAGCAGCAATTTGGGCATGCCATTGCCTCCCTGGTCTCACTGGCCCTGGAAGCCGTGGAACGGTTACATGCCGAAGGAGCCCTACGTAAGAGCGAAGGCCGAACCAGGCTCATCATCGACACCGCCTTGAGTGCGGTCATCAGCATGGACGACAAGGGCAGGATTATCGGCTGGAACACCCAAGCTGAAGAAATGTTCGGTTGGACTCATCAGGAAGCGATGGGCCGTGATTTGGCGGACACGATTATTCCCCACCCTCATCGTGAGGCGCACCAGCGTGGGCTGGAACGGTTTCTTCAAACCGGAGAGGGCCCGGTCTTGAACAAGCGCCTCGAAATCAGCGCACTGCGTCGTGATGGCACGGAGTTTCCGATCGAGCTGGCCATCACTCCGCTGCGTCTTGAGAACGCCTATACCTTCACGGCCTTTGTTGTGGATATTTCAGAACGCAAACTGGCGGAAGAAGCCTTGCGTACCAGCGAAGCCCGCCTCACGATGACGGTGCAAGGTTCGCAGATCGGGATTTGGGATTGGAATATCACAACCGGCGCCATCTACTTCTCCCCGCAATGGAAGGCTCAGCTTGGCCACGACAATACCAGTCTCCCCAATGCATTCGATGAATGGCGGTCGCGCATTCATCCGGAAGACCAGCCGTCGGTTCATAAGACCGTACAATCGTGCCTGGACGGCGAAAAATCCCAGTTCGAGATCGAGCATCGCCTGCAACATCATGACGGAACCTACCGCTGGATTTTGTCTCGCGGCAGTCTCGTCCGAGACGTCTATGGTGTGGCCGCACGCATGGTCGGCATTCACATCGATACGACTGACCGCAAGCGCGCCGAAGAGGAACTCCTCGCGGCTAAAGAGGCCGCAGAAGCAGCCAGCAGGGCGAAGAGCGAATTTCTCGCCAACATGAGCCATGAAATACGCACTCCGATGAACGGGGTGTTAGGAACGACCGAACTACTCCTCAACAGCACCTTGACCGAGAAGCAACGGCACCTCGCGTCAACCGTTCACCGGTCGGGGACCACACTGCTCGCCATCATCAACGACATTCTCGATTTCTCAAAAATCGAAGCGGGCAAGCTGAATTTGGAATGTGTCGCCTTCGACTTATCGCAAGTTCTGGACGAATCGCTCGAACTGTTCATGGAAACCGCCCGTCGCAAGAATCTTCGCCTCACCCAACACATCGACGATAGGATTCCGCGCTACTTGAAGGGCGATCCAGTGCGGTTTCGTCAGATCCTCATGAATCTCCTCAGTAATGCTCTGAAGTTTACAGAGAACGGCGGCGTCTCATTGCGGGCTGAATACCTGAGCGGCACGCCGACCTATGCGGAGTTGCGATTCTCAGTCATCGATACCGGCATCGGCATTTCGCCCGCGGCAAAATTGCGCATTTTTGACGCCTTTTCGCAAGCAGACGGCTCGACCACCAGACGGTACGGCGGGACAGGACTCGGGCTGTCGATTGCCAAACAGTTGGTAGGGCTGATGGGTGGAACGATCACCGTGGAAAGCACGCCGGGAACCGGCTCAACATTCGCCTTTACGGCACAGCTTGAGCTTCAGCCGCTTGGATCGGAAACTCCAGCGGTTCTGACTCCCTATCTGCCACTCCCCAAACCCTGCCTTACAGCCGATCCTGCCGGCGCCCCAAAACAACCAGGCTCGAGTTTCGGGAAGTCCGAGACCACGGCGGAAACCACGGCGGGACGCATCCTCCTTGCTGAGGACAGCTCCGTGAATCGGGAAGTGGCGGTCGGCATGCTGGAACTCCTCGGCTACGAGGTGGCGGTGGCGGAAAACGGCCGACAAGCCCTCATGCTCGCTGAGCGCCACGCCTTCGATGTCGTGCTCATGGACTGCCAAATGCCGGAAATGGACGGTCTGACGGCAGCCGGTGAAATTCGCCGCCGAGAAACGGCAGCCGGCGGACGCAGACTCCCCATCGTCGCGTTGACGGCGAATGCTATGCAAGGTGATCGGGAACAATGTCTCAGGGCCGGCATGGATGACTATCTCACCAAGCCGTACACCCAGACGCAGTTGCAGGAAATCGTGCACAAATGGCTGAATGCAAAAAGCCCCACGACGGCCTCCGTATCGGCCGGAGGGCAGACACCGGCAGAGCCCCTCAACACTGCTGATACCGCCGCCCCGCCACCCCAACCGAATGCGGACAGCGCCGCATCCATACCCGGCATAGACCTCAAAGCGCTGGACGGCATTCGTGCATTGCAGCGTCCCAACCGTCCGGATGTGCTGGCGTCGGTCCTGCGGAAGTATCTCGACAATTCTCGTGACAGTGTGGATGCCTTGCGCGACGCCATCCGCGCAAATGATCCCATGGCACTGCAAGCAATCGCACACCGACTCAAATCGAGCAGCGCCCAGCTTGGCGCCATCGCCGTCGCCGCCAGATGCAAAGAGCTTGAAACGATGGGCGCTCAAAAAAACTTGATTGAGGCGGAGCGAACGCTCGCCGAGTTGCAGTCAGAATACGTCGCCGCCTGTACCGTCTTTCGAAACGAGATCGCCAAGGAGAAATGACCATGAACCCGCTCATCGCAGGCCGATCACCCTATGCATTGATCACCGATGACGACATCATTATCCGCATGTTTGCTCGCGAGGCCTTGGAGCAAGCCGGGTGGGTGGTGGAGGAGGCGGAAAACGGCCGTGAGGCCTGTACGGCCTTTCAACAAAAGCTGCCTGACGTGGTCCTGCTCGATGTGATGATGCCGGAGATGGACGGATTCCAAACCTGTGCGGCGTTGCGACAGCTACCGGGAGGGGAACATACCCCTATTCTTATTATGACGGGGCTCGACGACTTTGAGTCCATCACGAAAGCCTATGACGCCGGCGCAACCGATTTTATCGTCAAACCCTTGAACGCCATGCTCCTGACTCACCGCATCCGCTATATGGTCCGAGCCAACCAGGTGCTCCAGGAGTTGCGCGCCAGCCAGGCCACCCTTACCCAGGCTCGAGATGCCGCTATGGAAGGGGCCCGGCTAAAGTCGGAATTTCTCGCGACTATGAGCCATGAAATTCGTACCCCAATGAACGGCGTGCTGGGAATGGCCGACTGGCTGCTGGAGACCGACCTCACGCCCGAACAGCTGGACTGCGCGCAAACGATTCGCTCCTCCGGCGATTCCTTGATGGTCATCATCAATGACATTCTCGATTTTTCAAAAATTGAATCCGGCAAATTGTCCCTGGAATTGTTGGAATTCGACCTGCCCAAGTTTTTGGATCGGATCCTGGCGTTATTTGCAGAGCGCGCCCAGCGGAAAGGTCTGGTTTTGCAGACACACATTGCGGAGGACGTGCCGATTGCCATGTGCGGAGACCCCACGCGGCTGCAGCAAATCATCAGCAATCTACTTGCGAACGCGATCAAATTTAGCGATCACGGAACAGTCTCCCTCAAGGTGGATTTGGATCAACGACCACCGGAACAACGTCTCGAATTCCCGCGACTTCGTATGGAGAGGATTTGCCTGGAACCAATCGAGTCAGCCATATTCGCTTTTCAGTCTCGGATAACGGCATCGGCATTGCTCCCGCTGCTTTCAGCAAGCTATTCCAACCCTTCGTACAGGCTGACGGGTCCACCACCAGAAAATATGGCGGAACGGGACTGGGACTTGCCATCTGCAAACAGCTGGTGGAACTGATGGGAGGGCACATCGGTGCGGAAAGCGAACCAGGATCGGGATCCGTATTTCGATTCACCGTACCGCTCCAGCAGCGATTGCCGAACCATGACACCGCCAAACAGGCGGCCTAACCAGAAGCTACCCACAGCCCACACTCAACTTGATCCGGCCGACTGCGCCTACGTAAGCCTGTCCGGTGTGTATCTTTCTTGATACACACCCGTAAACTCTACGATACACCAGCCGGTTTAAGTGCTTCCTATTTCAAGCATCATATTGAAATACCTAATGAAAATGAATGGCTTAATCTTTGCTTTACTTCGTCGCGTACACATAGTATACAAATCACCTCGAAAGGGGTCTTCTCTGTGAATTCCCTCTCCAACGTCAAGACGACAGCACTCACCCCTATCACTTAGTAGGGAAAACCCTACACTCAAGGATTACCCCTGTGCATTGCCTGACATTCGATATTGAAGAACATTTTCAGGTCTCACGATTTGATTCGCCGATTCGTCGACGGCACTGGGGGTCTTTTGAAAGTCGGGTCACGGCCAACACCTGCAAGGTTCTTGATCTTCTCGCTTCCTATCAAACCAGAGCCACATTTTTTGTGTTGGGGTGGGTCGCTGAACGCCACCCCGGCCTCATCAAGCAGATTGCTGAATGCGGACACGAAATCGCCTCGCACGGGTATGGCCATGAGTTAGTCACCGCCCAGACGCCGGAATTATTTCGAGCGGACGTCAGAAAAGCGAAACAGATCCTGGAAGACCTTACGGGATCTCCAATCCAAGGGTATCGCGCACCCGGCTTTACTATTACCCGTGAAACACTGTGGGCGTTACCGATCCTCGCGGAAGAGGGCTATACCTACGACTCCAGCGTCGTTCCCATCCGGCACGACCACTGCGGTCTTCCCGGCTCGGATCCCTGGCACCATCTGAAACAAACCACGTCAGGCCCCATCTGGGAAGTCCCGCCGTCTACGGTCAACTTGGGGGGAGTTCGCATTCCCATCGCCGGCGGCAGTTATTTCAGGCTCCTGCCTTTTCCGGCCCTCTGCGGGCTGATGCGGCGCATTGAGCAAAAGGGCCGGCCTCTGGTGATGTATTTCCATCCCTGGGAGCTGGATCCACATCAGCCGCACATGGAAGGGCCATTCCTGTCTCAAATGTTCCACTACCTGAATCTGGACAAGATGGAGTTTCGCATTTCTACCCTGATGAATACCTTCCGGTTCGGTCCCATCGCTGAACAGATTGATCTGTCGCCGATCATGCCCATTGATTCGACGATCTTCCCCGCCATTCCTCCGGCCGAAATCGCGCAAGACGTCGTGTGATCCTGGCGCATTTGACTCATTCGCCAACCAAGCGACCCAACCCCGCGCAAGCGGCTCAGCCCTGCGTCACAGAGGAATTGCAGTGCACCGGCACTTTCGGTACGGTAAGATCCGTCCAAACGGGATTATCGGGGGATGTGAGGAGAGGCCCAACTATGCAAAACCGGGGTACGAATCGACAAGGATGGCTGCCCAAGACCGTCAGCTTGTGCGTGGCATTAGTCTGCGCATTGCTGCTACCAAGTGCGGCGTTCAGCCAGACCCTTGATGACACGGTACAGTTCATCAGTGACATGGCCAATACTCACGGCTTTGTGCGCACCCTCAGCTGCCGAAACCCCAAAGCCGGAAAGCCGACAAAAATCACCGAAGTGTACAGTGTCATACCAACGGGCACCAAGCTCGGCACGATCGAGTTCAATCATGGACATGACGAGGTCAATACCGGCTTCACCCATTTCGATCTCCATGACATCGACACCATCGAGTACCAGGGCCAAGATACCCGAGAAAACAACCTGGTTCTCTATGGAGTCCGCATGACCTGCAAGAGCAGCGGCCCATGCATCATGAAAACCAGCTTCTGCACCGGTGCCGTTACTTCACTCGAAGCTCAATTTCCTGAGGACACGCTGCTGTTTCGCTCCGCCTCCCATGCTGAACGCATGACCAAGGCCCTCTCCCACCTATTGACGTTGGTGCGCGCTCAGCAACAAAATCAGCCCTTCTAGAGAACTTCACCGGCGCCGGGCCGATCGCTCAGGAAAGGATCGGCCCGGCCCTCGTACTAATCAGCCTACTCGATAATCGTCACCGTCATCTCAACCCGATCGATCGGATTGTCGCAGGGACCTTTGTCCGCGGGACTCGGCGCACCCGTTTGGCACATCACTCTCGGCAACGCCACGATCTTGTCCGCGACTCCAATGCCTTTGACCACCTCGCCGAAAATCGTATATTTCCGGTCCAAGAAACGCGACTCTTCCACAACGACAAAAAACTGAGACCCTGCGCTATCAGGATCCTGTGCTCTCGCCATCGACACGACGCCACGCTTGTGAGGAAGATCGCTGAATTCGGCTTTGACATTGTGTCCGGGACCGCCTTGGCCATAGGCCCCTTTCTTCAGGGAGTCCTTGGTATTCGGATCGCCGCCCTGGATCATGAACCCCGGAATCACGCGATGGAATATCGTGCCATTGTAAAACCCAGACTTGGCCAACTTGATGAAATTTTCGACGTGCTTTGGAGCAACATCCGGCAGAAACTTGATTTCGATATCACCCAATTTCGTCTTGATGACCGCTCGCGCGTTACTCGCATTGACGGAATCGCCTCCAGCCGCGGGGGCATCAGCCGCCAGACCAGTCCCCGCCACACCAACTGCCATGAGCAGACTCATGACTCCCGCAAGTCCTAACCGATTGTGCCATCGTCCTTGTGTCATCATGCCTCCTTCTTGCCGATTCATACCTGCGCCTCACGTCGTTAACTGCGACAGCGCTTCCTTTGCGGCCATCTGTTCTGCCTCTTTCTTGCTGTGACCGCACCCGATCCCTCGCATCACACCCTGAATCGTCAACTCGACCTCAAACACCTTCTCATGATCCGGCCCCGACTCCCGAACCGTTGCATACTGCGGCAAACTTTCAAACCGCTTCTGGCAGAGCTCCTGTAACTGCGTCTTGTAATCGTCCATGCCCGGTCGGGCCTGTTCTGCGCGCGCCGCCAGCAACTCCTCTTCCAACACTCGCAAGGTGAAGGTCCGGCTCGCCTCAAGCCCGCCGTCCAAATAGACGGCGGCAATCAACGCTTCGAGCGCATCCGCCAGCAAAGAATGTTTCTCCCGCCCTCTCGAGAGTTCCTCGCCTTTTCCCAAACGCAACAACCGCCCGAGCTTCATACGACGAGCAGCCTTGGCAAGCGAGGCTTCACTGACAAGGTGGGCTTTCAGTTTGGATAACCCGCCTTCGTTGCTGCTGGGAAATTCAGTCGCGAGATACTCGCTCATGACCAGCGACAAGACCGCATCGCCCAGAAATTCCAGGCGCTCGTTTTGAGTTCGATCTTTGGTGCGTCGCTCGTTGGAGTAGGACTTGTGAGTCAGGGCTTCTTCCAGCAGACGAGGCTGACGGAAGCGGTAGCCCAGAAGGCGCTGGACCGCCTCAATTGAGGTTGCCGACGTCATACCACCTGACTCGTACCCTGGAGGAGGATTACTGGTCACACCTGCGAAACAGCAGGCAGGCGTTGACCCCGCCGAAGCCGAATGAATTTGATAGGGCCACCTGCGTCTTGGTCGGACGTGCCTTATTGGGCACGTAGTCAAGGTCACAGGCGGGATCTGGTTGATCAAGATTGATGGTAGGGGGCAGGATGCCGTGATGCAAGGCCAGAATACTGAACACCGCCTCAATACCACCGGCTGCGCCTAACAGATGGCCCGTCATCGACTTGGTCGAACTGACCGGGATCCGGTACGCTTGATCCCCGAACACATGTTTAATCGCCTTGGTTTCGATGGCATCGGCCATGGTGGACGTGCCGTGGGCGTTGATATAGCCGATATCCGTCTTGGCTACGCCGGCATCTTTTATCGCCATTTCCATACAACGCACCGCGCCCTCACCTTCTTCGGGCGGTGCCGTAATATGATAGGCGTCACTATTCATCGCATAGCCGATGACTTCGGCATAGATACGTGCGCCCCGCGCGCGCGCATGCTCCAATTCTTCGAGCACCACCACGCCGGCGCCTTCTCCTAACACGAATCCATCGCGGTCTTTATCGAACGGCCGGCTGGCCTTCGTCGGTTCGTTATTCCTGAACGAGAGTGCTTTGGCCGAGGCAAACCCGGCGACACCCAGCGGAGTGATCGCCGCTTCGGCGCCCCCGGCGATCATCACATCCGCATCATTTCGTTGAATGAGCCGATAGGCATCGCCGATGCAATGGTTCCCCGTCGCGCAAGCCGTAACCGCGCAGGAATTCGGGCCTTTCGCACCCACCCGGATCGCAACCTGCCCTGAGGCCAGGTTGATGATCGTCATGGGAATGAAAAACGGCGAGACGCGGCCAGGTCCCTTTTCTTTGAGCACGTCATGGTAATGCTCGATCGACCCGAGCCCGCCGATGCCCGAGCCGATGTAGACGCCGACCCGCGTGGCCTCTTCCGGCGACACTTTCAGACCTGCATCGTCCACGGCCAGTTGGCTCGCCCCCACCGCATAGTGGATGAAGGTGTCCATCTTCTTAATTTCTTTTTTCTCGATGAACTGAGCCGGGTCGAAATCCTTGACCTCTCCGGCGATCTGCGCGTCGTACCCGGTCGGATCGAATCGCGTGATTCGTCCGATACCGGACTCTCCGGCACAGAGCGCCTTCCACGTCTTGTCTACTCCGGTTCCCAGCGGAGTCACCAGTCCAAGCCCGGTGACTACCACACGTCTGACGGGTCGATCTTGCATACCTGACGTCCGCTACGCTTTCTCTTTGATGTAATCCAGCGCTTTTCCGACGGTGAGGATCTTTTCTGCATCCTCATCGGGGATTTCGATTTCAAACTCTTCTTCCAGGGCCATGACCAATTCAACCGTGTCGAGCGAATCGGCGCCCAAATCCTCAACGAAATGCGCCTCTAGCGTCACTTCTTCTTCCTCAACCCCTAACTGCTCGGCAATAATTTTCTTCACCCGTTCATCTACTGTTGCCATGGACTTGCCCACCTCCTTCCCCATCTTATCGTATCCGCCACATACTTCGCCGGGACATCTCGACTCGACCGAAATCGATCGTGGCACCCGACCCGACTCACTTATACCATGAGCATGCCGCCGTTCACGTGCAATACCTGCCCCGTGATATACGACGCTGCATCTGACACCAGAAACCGAACCGCCGCAGCGATGTCGGAGGGAAGCCCCAACCGTCCCAGCGGAATCTGCTTCTGCAAGGCTTCCTTGACTTCAGGAGAGAGCCCCTGGGTCATGGCCGTATCAATAAAACCCGGCGCCACCGCGTTCACCGTCACCGCCCGACTCGCATATTCACGCGCCGCGGTTTTGGTAAACCCGATCACTGCCGCTTTTGACGCCGCATAGTTTGCCTGCCCGACATTCCCCATCGCCCCCACAATCGAGGCAATATTGACGATCCGGCCAAACCGCTGCTTCGTCATCGGGAGCAGGACCGCTTTCGTGCAATGAAACGTCCCGTTCAAATTGACTTGCAGGACGAGGTTCCAATCTTCTTCCTTCATCCGGAGCAACAACCCGTCGCGCGTAATGCCCGCGTTATTGACCAGGATATCGATCCGTCCCCATTCCTGCATGACCTGATCGGCCATCGCCTTGGCATCATTCCAATCCGCGACGTTCACCTTGACGCTCAATGCGCGTCGTCCCAACTTCTGAATCGCCGCAACCGCCTCTTGCGAGCGCCCCGGATCAAGGTCTGCCACCGCAATGTCCGCGCCATCCTCAGCCAAGGCCTCCGCAATTGCGCGTCCGATCCCTTGGGCGCCTCCGGTGACAATCGCTACTTTTCCCTGTAATGACATCAGTCTGCTCCCTGCAATCTCAACTCGTCTTATGCCTGACTGTTCACGCCCAGCGCCGTGAGTGTCGTCTCCAGCGACTTCGGATCATTGACGTTCGCCGTGACGGCACCAGGCAGAATCCGCTTGACCAACCCGGTCAGCACCGTCCCCGGCCCGATCTCGACGAAGGTCGTGACGCCCAATTTGGCCATCGTCTGCACTGATTCTTCCCACCGCACCGATGACGGCAACTGCCGAACCAGCGACGCCCGAATATCTTCGGAACGCTGCAGCGCCACCGCCTCCGCATTATTGACCAGCGGCACAGCCAAGTCCCGCCAGGTAACTCCGCTAAATTCTGCTGCCAGTCTGTCTGCTGCCCCCTGCATCAAGGGCGTATGTACCGGCACACTCACCGGAAGCGGAATCGCCTTCTTGCATCCTTTGGTCTTTGCAACTTCGATCGCGCGTTCGACCGCGGCTTTCTCTCCGGCGATGACAACCTGACCGGGGGAGTTGAAATTCGCAGCCGCCACCACACCGACCGAAGCGGCCTCCTGACAGACGGCCTTGACCACGTCGGCGGTAAGCCCCAATAAGGCCGCGACGAGTCCGGTTCCAGGCGGAACTGCTTCCGACATATAGCGCCCTCGCTTCTGCACGAGCGCCACCGCATCCCGAAACGACAGACCGCCGGCCGCATACACCGCCGAATATTCACCCAAACTATGTCCGGCTACAGCCACCGGTTTGAGTCCCGTCGGCTCCAACGCCTTGAGCGCCGCCGCGCTGCTGACGAGCAACGCCGGCTGGGTATTTTCCGTGAGATTGAGTCGTTCGACCGGACCTTCAAAACAGAGTTGCGCCGCATCGTAGCCGAGGATGGAGGAGGCCTCTTCATAGACCGCCTTCACCGCGGGAAACGCATCGTACAATGCGCGCCCCATGCCCACCGATTGCGACCCCTGTCCGGGGAACAAAAATCCGATTCCTGAAGCTGTCATAGCCGCGTAAGGTATCGTAGAAACCATGCTCAATGTCAACGGGAAAAAGCTGGGCGGGGAAGGCGCAACCGGACTGCCAATGCCGGCCATCCGCCCGACGTCTCGCCCTTACCAGCGAATCAACGTCGACGCCCAGGTCAATCCCGCGCCGAATGCCCCGAACATCACCAGCTGTCCGTCCTTCACCCGACCATCACGCACCGCTTCATCCAGGGCGATCGGAATAGAGGCCGCGGACGTGTTGCCGTACCGATCCATATTCAACACAATTTTTTCGAGCGGCAGCCCGAGACGATCGGCCACCGCCTTGATAATGCGCAAGTTCGCCTGGTGGGGAATATACACGTCCAGGTCATCGACCGTCAGGTTATGCGCCGCGAGGGTTTCTCGCGCCACTTCCTCCAGCGTCCGCACCGCGACCTTGAATGTTTCATTGCCCTTCATTTTGATGTACTGCGACCGCTCACCCATCATAGCTTCAGATGGAGGAATCCGAGTCCCGCCGCCTGGCACCACGATCAAATCGGACAGACTCCCGTCCGAATGCAAATGGTTAGAGAGCACCCCGCGTTCACCCTCAGATGCGCTCACCACCGCCGCGCCGGCGCCATCCCCAAACAGAATGCAGGTATTGCGATCCGTCCAATCGGTAATCGTCGACATGACTTCCGATCCCACGACCAAGACATGGCGCATCCCGGTTCGAATGTAGGCATCGGCCACCCCCAACGCATAGACGAACCCACAGCAGGCCGCTGACAGGTCGCAGGCCGCCGCCCGCGTCGCGCCCAGGCGATGCTGGAGCAGGCAGGCAGTCGACGGCAGAGGCATATCCCCCGTGCAAGTGGCCAGAAGAATCATATCGAGGTCACCGGCAGACACACCCGCGGCCTTCAAGGCGCGCTCAGCCGCAATGAATCCTAGATCGGAACAAGCCTGCCCTTCGGCCGCAATTCGACGCTCACGAATCCCCGTCCGCTCGCGAATCCATTCATCGGACGTCGCGACCAGCTTCTCGAGGTCGGCATTCGTCATCACCCGCTCGGGGGCATAGGACCCGGTTCCGGTGATTCGCGCTCGTATCACGCCTGCTTGCCCTCCGGTCGTTCGTCCTGATGCCGCCTCAGGCTGTCTTCAATATCGCGTTGAATCAACTCATCCAGGCGGGTCTCAGCCAGGCCCTTCGCCCGGCGTATGGCATTCTTGATAGCTTTGGCGGAAGAGCGCCCGTGACAGATCATCGTCGTCCCGTTTACACCAAGCAGGGGCGCGCCGCCGAATTCAGCATAGTCGATTTTTCGTTTTAAGTTCAGCAACGGCTTCGCAATCAAGGGGTAGGCCAATCGTCCGAGCCACGACCCGGACAGCTCCTTCATCAGCAATTTCTTGATGACATCCGCAACCCCTTCGGAGATCTTGAGTGCCACATTGCCGATGAATCCATCGCAGACCACCACATCGGCACTGCCGCTATAGACTTCCCGTCCCTCGATGTTGCCGATAAAATTCAGCGGACTGGCCTTCAGCAGTTTAAAGGCTTCCTTGGTGACCTCATTGCCTTTGCTATCCTCTTCACCGATGCTCAAGAGACCTATGCGCGGATTCGGCTTGGTATAGACGTGCTTCGCGAATTCGTTCCCCATGAGAGCGAATTGCTCAAGATGCTGGGCCGAGCAATCGACATTGGCGCCGACATCGAGCATGATCGCGCTACCCGTTAAGGTAGGTAACATCGTGGCGATCGCCGGGCGCTCGACCCCCTTGATCAATCCCAAGACGAAGAATGAAGCGACCATACTCGCCCCGGTATTGCCTGGACTGACCACGGCATCCGCTTCGCCGGACTTGACCAATTCCGTCGCGACCCAGATGGAGGAGTCGCGTTTCTTCCTGGCCACCGCGGCCGGCGACTCATGCATCTCCACGACCTGCGGCGCATGACGGATGGTGATCCGCGTATCGTTACAGTTGAGTTTGCGGCATGCGGCGGTCAGCTCATCCTCTTTGCCGACCAGGATGATCCCGACACCCAATTCCTGCGCGGCTTGCATCGCGCCTTCAATGACCGGGGCCGGTCCGTGGTCTCCGCCCATCGCATCGACGGCAATCTTCATGTGCGGTTAGCGGTCCACGGATAGAGAAGTGAAGAATCGTGTAGGGACGCCCTGCCGGCTAGGACCTGAACGGCCTCACGCATGACATGGCGTCGAATCGTGATCACGGTGGGCAATTGTACCCGAATCACGTCGAAAAAATAAAACTCGACTAGGATTCCTCGACCACGATGACTGCCTTGCCTTTGTAGGTTCCGCAGTTCATGCACGTATAGTGCGGCAGCTTTAATTCGTGGCACTGCGGACAGAGCGAAAATCCAGGAGGAACCAGCCGCGTCTTGGCTGTGCGCCGCATATCTCGCCGTGACCGTGAATGTTTATGTTTTGGATTTGCCATGACGACTCCTTCAACGGGCACATGACCCGGTTAACAAACTATGCGTTCCCACCTTTGGACTGGCGTCCCCGCAGCACACGGAACGGACTCGGCGCTTGCTCCGGGGGACAACCGCAGCGACGCTCGTTGAGATTCTGCCCACACTGTGGGCAGAGCCCCAGGCAATCTTCTCGACACACCGGTTGCATCGGAGCGGCCAGAATCACCTGTTCGCGCACCATCGGCACCAGGTCAAGGTGATCACCCTGATACCAATACACTTCGTCTTCCTCGTCCGCCTCATCAACCGGCTCAACAGGTTGTGCCTGACGTCGCGCACTCTTCCGTCCTTGCTCAGCCGGAACCGGCTTGGTCGCCGCACCCGCCTGCGGAAGGTACTCGGCATAGAGGGTCACGAAAAGCGGATCGGAATACTCCACGAGGCATCGGACACATTGACGGATCGCAGTCCCCTCCAGCGTTCCGGTGACCGAGATCGGCCCCTCCGACTGAACGAGCTCGATCTGGATCGAGAGCGGGCCCTGGAACTTATCCTCCGGCTCGTTCAAGCCCAGCTGGGGCCCGGTGGCCGTGCACGCTACAGTCAGCCCATCGGGACCGATATCGACAATCGCTGGATTGAGCGTTTCCATGGGCACCGTCATGACGGGAAGAATCGGCTCCGATACGAACGGGAGACAGTCGACCCGGCCACTTGATCCAAGACTCACCAAAACCTATCCCTCGCCCTATCGCTCTTCCGCGAAACTGACCAGGGCGATCTGGCGCGCCCGCTTCACCGCCACCGTCAACACGCGCTGGTGCTGCAGGCAATTTCCGGAAATGCGGCGCGGAACGATACGACCCCGTTCGGTCAAAAAATTCCGCAACAAGCCGATATCTTTAAAATCAATCGGCGCCTTGTCGACGCAAAACCGGCATGGCTTGCGGCGCTGAAAAAACCGGCCGCCTCCGCCCCCGCTATTCCCACGATCTCCTCGTTCCATGATCGCCTCCGTCTGCTACAACTGTTCGTCTTCGTATGAAGGTTCTTCGTGTAGGCCGCCGCTCTCGCCTCCGGCTTCGCCCCGCTTCGGCAAAAAGGTCACGCCTTGCGCCACGACTTCGTGCTTGCTACGTTTCTGGCCGTCTTCCGTCTCCCAACGACGCTGCTGAAGCCGCCCGTCGATAATCACCCCGTTGCCCTTGCTCAGATACTGCCCGCAATGTTCCGCCTGTTTGCCGAACACCACGATATCGATGAAGCAGACTTCTTCCTTGAGTTCATCGCCCTGCTTGAAGCGCCGGCTCGTCGCCAATCCGAAGCTGGCGACCGGCGTTCCGCTGGGAGTGTACCGCAGCTCAGGATTCCGGGTCAGATTCCCGACCAGAATGACTTTATTGAACCCCGCCAACGGTGGCTCCTTGTGGCGCTGCCACTGGGGCGCCTCTGGGCGGAGCAGGCTCTTGCTCCAACTTCACGGTGAGAAACTTAATGATTGAATCCTCAAGACGGTAGGCGCGCTCCAGTTCGGCAATCGTTGTGCCGGGACCCTGGAAGTAAAAGTAGACGTAGGTACCCTTGCGCTCACGCTTGATTTCGTAGGCGAGTTTCTTGCGGCCCCAATTCTCGGCCCGCACAAGATTGGCGCCGTTCTTGGTGACGGTGCCCTTCATCTTTTCGATCAGCGTTGTCGTCTCTTCGTCGCTTAAAGTCGGACGAATAATGAACAGGGACTCGTAGAGCTCCATGCAGATTCCTCCTGGACAATGGCCCCCATCACAGATGGGAGCGAGGTGTAGGCATGTCGGACCAGCCGACATGAGCCGTGGAAACTAACATAGGATTTTACAGCCTGTCAACCACTTCGATCTCGCGGCGGCTTCCGATCAGTCGCATGACAGTTCAAATCGCTCAACGGGAGACTGATTGGATGCAGATCGAAGAGCGTCGACAGACCGGACACAGAGGGGCGCTGCCGTGAAGCTTAGTACTTCTTCTTGAACTGCGGCGGGGCATGAGCCGGCGGTGCTGGACGTGGAACCGACGAACCGGCCTGGGGACGCGCAGCTCCGAATCCGCCGTATCCACCATACCAGCCAAAACCCAGAGGGCCGTATGGAGCGCCATAGTACCCGAGGGGATTTCCCCAATAGCCGGCGCCGTACCCAATGCCATACCCGGCTCCATATCCCGGGCCAGGCCAATAGGAATAATTCTGCGCGCCAGCATACCCCGGATCGAGCATGAAGTCGCTCTGCGCTAGCCGCTGTGTTTGATGCACGGACTGCGCACAGGCCGACAGAAGTACCATTGCACACAGCGTCGTGGCGACGCGTACACCTCGACTCATGATGGCGGCCCCCACATTTCTACAATTTTTCTGCAGATACGTTGCTGGCCCCTTCGGATCAATACTTCTTCTGAAACTGCGGCGGCGCATTGGCTGGCGGTGTCGGACGTGGAGCGGGTGCGCTCGACTGCTGACTTCCGGCACCGGAACCGTACCATCCAGAGCCTGCGCCATAGTATCCGAACGGATTCCACCAGCCACCAGACCGTTGCCAATAAGACGGCGCCTCTAAATCGCCGCCATTCCAGTGTGCGCGCTGAGGGCCAACGCGTTGCCCCTGGTGCAGCGATTCCGCACAAGCCGTCATGAAGAGCAATGCACCGGCCCCAAACAGGATCCCCATCGCTCGCCTCATGCCCGCACCTCCTAAAAGTGATAGGACAGGCCCACGAAGAGTTGGTGGGCTCGATACGTTCCGTCGAATCCACCGACCGGCCCGAACGCGCCACCGAAACGAAACGTCGAATCGGTGTATTTGTACTCGGTAAACAGCGCCACTTTCGGCGTGACAAACGCGCGAATACCGACCAGCACATTGGCGCCAACCGATACTTGCGTGTCGCTCTCCGTGGTCGAGGACCGGCCAAGATGCGCCACGAGCAATGCCGGGCCGCCACCGATATAGGGCTGCCAGGTCACTCCCGGGTAACGCAACACCACGTTGCCGCCGATGTTGGTCACGGACAAGTGAACGCCCGGCACATCGTCTAAATTCTTGATATGCGGGGTACTGTGGGAAACATCCAATTCAAGTCCGAGGATGCCGTGATTCGGAAAGAACCCCAGCTTGCCGCCGAACGCGGGAGCGGTTTTAAGGTTGAAATTGGGCGCCTCCAGACCGGCGAGAGATCCGCTCCCCCGAACATTCCGGATGGGATCAGCAAAATTCGCCCCCAATTGGGCGGCCGCATACCATTCGGCTCTGGCCGCAGAAGGGGAAATGGAGAACAGGGACAAACACAGCAATGCGGCGATGAAGCCGTTGCGCGCACAGATCAGCAATACCATGGGGCTTACTCCATGGGCGAGGCATAGGGTGATCATAACAGGCAATCGGCAGGTGAGAATGGACAACTTCGGCTTGTTCGCCGGAACGATGTCGAATGTCGTAGCAAAAAGGAGCAGAGAGAGTTCGTCCGACAGGAACGCTTCAGAACAGGCGACTTGTTCGGCGAGAACTCAGCACATCAAGGAGAACGCGGACAGACCCGCCACCTCTCTAGGGCTCATTCCGGGCAGAAGAATTATAGAGAAGGTACAGAGCAATCCCACCCGCCACAGCTATTCCCAACCCCGCCAGCGCGCGCGTACCGAAACTCAGCGGTCCGACAAAAAATTCCGCAGCCCGTGGCAACGCCACCGTAGCGAAGAGGACGAGCGCCAGGGCAATCAGGTGTATTCGAAGATAAATGGGCTCGCCTGGTTTACGCATATGCCTGAGTCACCTCGGTACAACGCGCAGTGTACGAACTCTGGCGCCAGGATGCCAGCCCTGGACGCCGGAGCATGCAATCGTACCCTACGGGCTTATCCCTGAATCACGCGTTTCGTCTCTTCGAGGTGCTTATTCAAGTAGGGCATGAACGGCGTGCCGCCTGTGCCGACGGCAGTCGGGTTGCTCGCGTGCGATTGATGCTGGCGGAAGATATAGCGCTCGGCGTATCCGATGTGAATGTCGCGAAATTCGGCCAGCAAGTCCACACAGGCGCAGAAGGCCGTCCACAATTCAGGATGCGTCGTTCTGCGATCGCGGACATATCCATAGAGAATTGGTCGCTGCTGCTGATCGACACGCGCCTCAAGGGCGGACAAAAACGCCCGATGGCGCGGCGGCATATAGTCACGCATCTCCACGAGATATTGCGTCAGCGGATCATCGGCATGCGGAATGCCAAGGCCGGCATCCAGTGCCGGCACAATCGAACTTTGCGAGCCGGTTTCACCGCGGAACTGTTGCGGACACTCAGCGTAGTTCGCAACACCCTCATAAATCAGTCCCTGCGGTAAGGTCGGACTGTTTTTCCAGCCGTGGATATAGGGTCGCACGCGACTGTAATAGATGTAGGGATCGCATCGTTCCGGCATGCGGAGCAGCGTGTCCCGCATAGCTTCTTGCGCGGCTGCGAGCGTATGCAGCCCTTGCAAGACATCCGGCATACTATCTTCAGTGGCCCCATTTTGCGCCTGAATTAAGCCCGTTAACCCCGGTCCGGCCTTCGCTTCAATGTCGATATGGATCAGCACAAACCATTCCTCATCCAGGCCGCCGAGGAAATTCTGCAAGAGCACGATATTGCCGAGCTCGATGGGCTTCTGCTGATCAAGCCGACGCCAATTGTGCAGCGCATAGGACGCGTAGGACAGCACCGGCGGACGCCCCAGCTGTTGCGCAACGCAATACCAGGGCCAGGCCAGACTTGCCGGCAACCTCAACGCAGGATGGTCGGGGTCTTCCCACACGTACGCATGACCGGCAAAGGAGAGGGTCCGCATGACGGAACGGAACACATCGAGTCCCCATTCATCTGCCACCGCGCCCATGATCTCCAACCGGTCCTGCACGAAATGGCGGAACTGCCGGGCGGTGAGAAACTTCGGCAACTCGGCGGCAATCTGACTCAAGATCGGCTCCTCAGGAAGCTGATCCAACGGATCCGTCGCTGGAAGAAAGCCGCGGTCAGGCGAAATATCAAATGCGGACAGTGAGAGGGGGGACCAACTAGACGGTGTCATGGTTTCTTTCGTGGGTGACGCGAATAACCTACTCTATCATAGGGCGAGCGATCACTGCTGCACTCACACCGCCCTAGCCTGGTCGGATGGCCACACCAGATGCCGGTCCACTCATCTGCGCTGGACAATGGGAAGTCCCGAACCATCAGAGCCGACGGGTGTGGGACGGCATACTCTGGAATTGAAAGATAGTCCGGCAGACTGAAAGGGATGGTCATCCGGATGCAGGCAGAGGAGCCTGCCCCAGGCACTACTTCTCTTCGGCCTTCTCTCGCACATTGAATTGATTCATCGCCGTGGCGACATCACGGTTCAGGAGCAGTTCGAGCGCATCGACGGCTCGATCGAGGCAGGGCGCATAGGAGGCCCGTTCATCCGGCGAGACTTGCTCCAGGACATAGTCCGCGGTGTCTTGTCTCGGCGCCGGGCGACCGACGCCGATCTTCAGCCGCACAAATTGCGGCGTGCCCAACGCCTCAATGACAGACTTGATGCCATTGTGGCCGCCGCTGCCGCCATCCTGCCTGATCCGCAACCGACCTGGCTCCAAATCCAGATCGTCGTGCACCACGACCAGCGCATCGGGCGTCAGAGCCAATTCGCGAAGGAGACCTTTGAGGGGAGGACCGCTGAGATTCATCCAGTCGAGCGTACCGGCCAGCTCGACTAGTTTGGAACCGGCGCGACCCGAGCCTCGCTGGGCCGCGCCTTTCCTGGTGAGACGTATCGACCATCGCGCCGCCGCTCGTTCGATCACCCAACAGCCGATATTGTGCCGCGTGTCGGCATACTCGGCTCCGGGATTGCCCAATCCAACGAGAAGGCGCAACGTAACTACTTCTTCTTTTCTGGTTCCTTCTTGGCTGGAGCCGCCCCCGCCTTAGGCGCACCTGCCCCGGCCTTGGCGTCACCCGCCTTACCCGCTTCCGCACCAGCCGCACCCTCAGTGGCTGCCTTCCCCTTGGCTGCCACTTCCGGCTCTTTCGCTCCTTCGGCGCCAGCTGCACCCGTTGCGAGCAACGATTCCAGCTTGGCATCGGTCATCGGAGCCGCGACACTCACGACCATGTGCTCGGGATCATCGAGAAACCGCAAACCTTCCGTCTTCGGAATATCTTTCAGGTGGATACCTTCATTAATTTGCAGTTGCGACGCATCAATGCCGATAAAGTCCGGCAACACCGACGGAAGACATTCGACATGCAATTCGCGCAACGCCTGATGCAGCACGCCGCCTTCTTTCAAGCCGAGCGGTTGACCGCCGGTCAAATGCACGGGGACCTTGACGCGAATCGGCTTGTCCATCGCTACTTCAAAAAAATCCGCGTGCAGAACACTCCCTGCGATCGGGTCCACTTGGAAGTCACGCAACAACGCCGTACGATTGGGTTTTGATTTTGCCCCGTTGATCGTGAGAGAGATGAGCGCCGTGGATCCGGCCTGGGATCGCAGGATTTTCACCAGTTCATCCGGCTTCACGGAAAGCAGGAGACATTCCCCCTGTCCATACAGAACCGCCGGAACCCGACCGGCCCGACGAAGTTGACGCGCGGGGCCCTTGCCACCACCTTCTCTGCTCTCAACGGTTAACTCAAATTTCATGATGCTCCTCCTCGACCTGTCGCTCGACGCGGACGGCCTACGCGAATAACGAACTTACCGATTCATCTTCATGGATACGCCTGATGGCCTCCCCGAAGAGCGGTGCCACAGACAACAATTTCAACTTCGGACACTTCGCTTCTTTCCCGCGCAACGGGATGGAATCAGTCACCAGCACTTCCGTCAGACCGGACTGTTGGAGTCGCTCCAACGCAGGCCCGGACAACACTCCATGCGAGCACCCGGCCCATACCTCTCGCGCCCCTTTGTCCAGGCACGCCTGAGCGCCCTGCACAATAGTGCCTGCGGTATCAATCATATCGTCAAGAAGCAAGGCACTTTTGCCCTGCACATCGCCGATAATATTCATCACTTGCGCCTGATTCGGCCCTTCACGACGCTTATCGATGATGGCGAGATTGGCCTGGAGCCGTTTGGCGAACGCCCGAGCGCGTTCCACACCGCCGGCGTCCGGCGAAACGACGACCAAATCGCCGATCTTCCGTTTCGTGATGTAGTCCATCAACACCGGCAAGGCGTAGAGATTGTCCACCGGAATATTAAAGAATCCTTGGATCTGACTGGCGTGGAGATCCATCGTCAGCACCCGGTCCGCGCCGGCCGTCGTAATAATGTCAGCGACCAGCTTCGCTGAGATCGGTACGCGCGGCTGATCCTTGCGGTCCTGCCGGGCATATCCGAAATAGGGAATCACCGCCGTAATGCGGTTAGCCGACGAACGTTTCAGCGCGTCGATCATGATGAGCATTTCCATGATCGAATCATTGACGGGAGAACAGCAGGATTGGATGAGAAACACGTCCGCTCCACGCACATTCTCTTCGACGCGAACCCGAATTTCCCCGTCACTAAAGGAAGAGACGGTGGCCGCGCCGAGGGGCAGGTCGAGATACGAGCAAATCGCCCGCGCAAGCGCAGGATTGGCGCTGCCCGAAAAGAGCTTGAGTTCCCTGTTCATCCGACCCCTTCGATGCCGTACGAGGCGATGCCTATACTGTAACGGTGCTTGTCGAGTTCGTAAAAACGGTGGGCACGGACAGGACCCGCTGTGAGTCCCGCTGACCTCGCGCACGTGTCAGGACAAGAGGACGCCTACCGAAGCTCAGCACATTAACGAAAAGCCTGGGAAGTTGTCAACAATCTGCGGCAGGTCGCGGCGCTGAAAACGCCTGTGGAAGTTGCCCGTTAGATGACAGTCATCGAGGGGGCACCAGCCGCCGGCACGGCATAGGCTTTCATATTTGGGTTGCGACCGCACACCAGGGCGGCCTGCTGAGCGGCGGCCTCGTCCCGAAACACTCCGAACATGGTCGCCCCGCTGCCTGACAATAGAGCCACCTCGGCCCCTAGACTCAGCAATTGGCTCTTAAGCTGAGCCAGCACCGGGTGCTGGGCAAACACGGGTGTCTCGAAATCGTTTTCCACCAGTGGAATAACTTCCGACCAGTCCAACGCTGCACGATGGCCAAGCTGCTGCACCGCCTCGGAGAGCGGACGCACTCCCCGGCGAGTCGCAGCCAGTTGTTGGTAGGCCCATTTCGTTTCGACGGGAAATCCTGGATTCACCAACACGATCCATCGGCTCCCCGTGACTTGCACCGGACGCACCTGCTCACCACGTCCGGTGACACAGGCGGCAGGCGCCACGAAAAAGAACGGCACATCGCTCCCCAACTGTTGTCCTACCTCCGCCATCTGCGCCACCGACCACTCCAGTCCCAGCAAGCGGGTCAGGCCCAGAATGGTCGCCGCCGCGTCGCTGCTTCCGCCGCCCAATCCGGCCCCCATGGGAATACGTTTGGTCAGACTGATAGACAAATCCATCGCGTGATCAACTCGCGCTAACACAAACTGCGCGGCGCGATACACGAGATTGGTGTGATCCACCGCCAGCGCGGCATGGTCGCATCGTAAGGCGATGCGCGAGGCCGCAGCGGGTTTCATGGTGAGGGTCAGCTCATCGTTGAGGCCGACCGTATGCATCAGCGACCAGATGGCGTGAAAGCCGTCAGGCCGCCGCTCGAGCACCCGGAGAATGAGATTCACTTTGGCAGGAGTCAGAACCAGCAGACTGGTAGAATTCACTCGCAGATTACTGGGCGGCGCTAATCCCGGCCTCCTTTAATTTCATATTTTTCGAGACGGTACCGGAACGACCGGGTATTCAATCGCAACAATCGCGCGGCGCGCTTCTTGACCCACTGACTCCGTTCGAGCGCTTTCAACAACAGATCCTTCTCGATTGTGTTGATCAGTCCTTCCAGATCCAGGCCATCTTCCGGCAATTCAGACGGCACAGCCTGCTGGTTGTTCACCGGTTTGTGAAGCCATCCGCGAATATCCGCATCCGTCACTGACGATCCCGTAGTGAAAGCCACGACGCGTTCGACGACGTTCTCCAATTCACGAACGTTGCCTCGCCACTCATGCGCCAACAGCACGCGCATGGCTTCCTGGCTCATCGTCGGCACTGGTTTACCACTTTCCTTGGCAAATTTCTCTAGGAAATGTTGGCTCAACAACGGGATGTCGCCCGTCCGCATGCGCAGCGGCGGCAGCTTGATCGGAATCACATCGAGCCGGTAATACAGATCTTCGCGAAACGCGCCTTCGGCCACGGCCTTTTCCAGATCCCGATTCGTAGCGGCGACAATACGAACGTCGACCTTTACGTCCTGCGTCCCGCCCACCCGCCGAAACTCACGTTCCTGAATCACCCGCAACAGCTTCACCTGAATCGCCGGTGTCGTATCGCCGATCTCATCGAGGAAAATCGTGCCGCCGTTCGCCACTTCAAACAGGCCGGCCTTGTTGGAAATCGCACCGGTGAATGATCCCTTCATATGGCCGAACAGCTCACTTTCCAACAGGGTCTCAGGCACCGCGCTGCAATTGACTGTCACAAAAGGCATGGATGCCCGGGCACTATTGAAGTGGATGGCTCGTGCCACCAGTTCTTTCCCGGTACCGCTTTCTCCGCCGATCAGCACATTGCTCTTCGAATCGGCCACTTTCTTGATCACGTCATACACTTTCTGCATCGCTTCACTCTGGCCGATAATCTGTGAGAACGACGACTGGCTGGCCAGTTCCCGCTTGAGCAGCATATTTTCCGTCGACAGGCGGCGGCGCTCGATCGCATTGCGGATGATCAGCTGCACTTCATCAACCTGGAACGGCTTGGTGAGGTAATCGTACGCGCCATGCTTCATCGCCTCGACGGCCGAATCGGCGGATGCAAAGGCCGTGATCATCAGGACCACGGTGTCCGGCGAGGCCGCCTTGACGGCCTTTAATACTTCAAGCCCGCCTACCTTGGGCATCTTGAGGTCGGTAATGACGAGGTCGAAAATTTCCTTCTGGACCTGCGCGATCGCTTCCTCGCCGTCCGACGCCACGGTCACGGCGTAC
>WBZP01001632.1_pt1 | contig 27113 bp, 26 predicted proteins | sample 5204301 | NCBI WGS metagenome assembly WBZP01 (sample SAMN12412401, study PRJNA552823) | activated sludge metagenome | isolation source: activated sludge from nitrification reactor of wastewater treatment plant... | place: USA: Pennsylvania | collected 2017 | reverse complement strand
TCCTACCTGGCCAGCACCGACGACATCTATATCAGTCCGAGCCAGGTGCGCCGCTTCAACCTGCATTCCGGCGACACCATCGAGGGCGAAATCCGCACGCCCAAGGAAGGCGAACGCTATTTCGCGCTGGTCAAGGTGGACCGTGTCAACGGCGAGGGACCGGAAGCCGCAAAGCACAAGATTCTGTTCGAAAATCTCACGCCGCTGCATCCGACCGATCACATGCTGCTCGAACGCGACATCCGCAGCGAAGAGAACATCACCAGTCGGGTGATCGACATGATCGCCCCGATCGGCAAGGGTCAACGCGGCTTGATCGTCTCGCCGCCCAAGGCTGGCAAGACCGTGCTGATGCAACACGTTGCCCACGCCATCACCAGCAATCATCCCGATGTCACGCTAATCGTCCTGCTGATCGATGAGCGTCCGGAAGAAGTCACGGAAATGACCCGCACCGTCAAGGGCGAAGTGATTGCGTCGACGTTTGACGAACCCGCCACGCGTCACGTCCAGGTGGCGGAAATGGTCATCGAAAAGGCCAAGCGCCTGGTTGAACACAAGCGCGACGTGGTGATCCTGCTCGACTCGATCACCCGCCTGGCGCGAGCCTACAACACGGTGCAACCGGCCTCGGGCAAGGTGCTCACCGGGGGCGTCGATGCCAATGCCCTGCAAAAGCCGAAACGATTTTTCGGCGCCGCTCGCAATATCGAGGAAGGCGGTTCGCTGACCATCATCGCCACGGCGCTGATCGAAACCGGATCGCGCATGGACGATGTGATCTACGAGGAGTTCAAAGGCACCGGCAACATGGAAATCCACCTGGACCGCAAGATGGCCGAAAAGCGCGTCTATCCCGCAATCAACGTCAATCGTTCCGGCACCCGTCGCGAAGAACTGCTGTTGGTGCCCGCCGTGCTCCAGAAGATGTGGATTCTGCGCAAACTGCTGTACAACATGGACGACATGGAAGCGATGGAATTTCTGCTGGACAAGGTCAAGGCGACCAAGAGCAATGGCGAATTCTTCGACGCCATGCGCCAGCGCTGATTGCGCCCACAATGGAATCGGCGGATAATTCGCATTTTTGGCTCGGCGTATCGGCCCCTGTTGCGGGCGGGTTCCGTGCGTGTATTGCACCGCGCGGTCGGTTCGCGACATGCACACGAGCCGCACCTGTACTCGAAAGGATAGTGAAATGAAAGACGGCATCCACCCGAAATACGCCGAAATCGAAGTTACCTGCAGTTGCGGCAACAAATTCAAGACGCGCTCGACTGGAGCCAAGGCCTTGCACATCGAAGTCTGCTCCGCATGTCATCCTTTTTACACTGGCAAGCAGAAGATTGTCGACACGGCCGGGCGGGTCGAGCGTTTCCGTCAGAAATACGGCAAGAAGGCGGCTTGATCCCTCTGGCGCGTCGCAAGCAGCGCGAAAAGGCAGCCCGCGGGCTGCTTTTTTCTTGCGGCAACCGGGTTAAGCGCCAAGATGCGCTGGGGATGTAGCTCGCGCCTCGTAGGGAGCCGCAAAGCTCGGATGGAACTTCACGGATATTTCACCTTCGTGGTGATCTGAAATCGCAACGTGCCCGAACTGACCGACCGCAATCCTGCCCCCACGGCGGCCTTGGCCCTGCCCGCGACGGTGCTTCTGTGTACCGTCTGGTTGCTGGCCGGGACCGTCGCGCACGATCCTTGGAAGAGCGACGATGTCCTGCACCTGGATGTCGCTTTGGGTATGGCCCGCGGCGATTGGCTGGTGCCACGCGTCGCCGGGGACCCCTGGCTGGTATCGCCGCCGCTCTACCACTGGGTGGCCGCGCTGTGCGGAAAGCTTCTGGAAGGATTGTTGCCCTGGCACGATGCCGCCCGTCTCGCGTCGGCCCTGTTCGGCGCATTATTCCTCGTGGTTCTTTCGCGCACTGCCCGGCGGCTACAGGGAGCCAGCGCCGCGCTTGCCGCTCCCCTGCTTGCCATCGGCACGCTGGGCCTGTTGGTACCCCTGCATGAAGCCCAGCCGGCGATCGTCGGCATTGCCGGTTTTGTGATCTCGCTGTCGGGCCTCTCTGTCTGGCGCCACCAGCCTTTGCGCGGCGGCCTGATCTTCGGCGCCGGGGTCGGCATCGGCTTCCTCGGCGCGGGCGTCGAGATCGGCGCCATCCAACTGGCAAGCGGCGTGATTCTCGCTGCGCATCCGGCATGGCGGACGCCGCGCTGCCTTGGCGCCTGGTTGGCCGCGGCTGCGATGGCGCTCGTGCTGGTGCTGCCGTGGCCGTTGTTGCTGCGCCAGCAAGCTCCCGCCCTGTTCGACATCTGGTGGACCGCCGAACACGAACGCCTGACATTGCGTGGCGGGTTCAGCCTCAATCATCTCGAACTGCTGGCTTGGGCGAGCTGGCCCGTGCTGCCGCTGGCCGCGTGGACGCTGTGGCTCGAGCGCAGACACCTGGCGAAGCCGGAATTCGCTTTGCTGCTGGTCGCCACGGCGGCCGCCCTGTGCGCCTTCGTCACTGGCGCGGCAAGGACCACGGCGCTCCTGCCCACCCTCGTCCCGCTGACGCTGCTGGCGGCGGCCGGAGCCGGTCGACTGCGACGCGGCGCCGCCAACGCCTTCGACTGGTTTGGCATGATGACCTTCACGCTGATCGCCGGGTTGATCTGGCTGGGCGGCATTGCCATCCTCACCGGCGAGCCGGCGCGCGTGGCCAAGAACTTCAGCAAACCGGCTCCCGGATTTGTTGCCGAAGCCTCGCCCATTGCGATCATCCTGGCCATTGCCGTCAGCGTCGGCTGGATCGCCGTGATGCTGCGCACGCCGCGTTCGCCCTGGCGCGCGGCCGCGCGCTGGAGCGTTGGGCTGACAACAGTTTGGCTGCTGCTGGCGGCGCTTTGGTTGCCGTGGATAGACTATGGAAAGAGCTACCGCAAGGTCAGCGCCGACGTCCGCAGCGGGCTCGGCAACCATCCCGGCTGCATAGCAAGGCGTGGCCTGGGCCTGGCGCAACGCGCCTCGCTCGACTACTTCAACGGCATCCGGACCGTCGGTGGCGGCCGTGCCGGCGACTGCCGACACATGATCGTCCAGGTTACGCCGGGCACCGCGCAAGACCTGCCGGGTTGGACACTGATCCGCGAAACCTCCCGTCCCGGTGACAAGACCGAGAGCCTGCGCCTGTACCGGCGAACGGACTGACTACAGCTTGAGAAAATGCTCGCGGTAGTACTTGAGCTCGTCGATGGACTCAAGGATATCCGCCAGCGCCTCATGACGACCGAGCTTCTTCAAGCCTTTCGCCACGTCGGGTTTCCAGCGCTTGCAGAGTTCCTTCAGAGTTGATACATCGAGATTCCGGTAATGGAACCAGTCCTCCAGCTTCGGCATGTGGCGCGCCATGAAGCGCCGGTCCTGGCAAATCGAATTGCCGCACATCGGGGTCGCATGGCGCGGCACATGCCGCCGCAGAAACTCCAGCGCCTGGGCTTCCACCACGGCTTCGTCGAGGATCGAATCGCGCACCCGCTGGGTCAGTCCGGAGCGACCATGGGCATTGCGGTTCCACTGGTCCATTGCGTCGAGTACCGCATCGGGCTGATGCACCACCCAGGTCGGCGCCTCGGCCACCACGTCCAGATTCGAGTTGGTAACGACCATCGCCAACTCGATGACCCGATCATTGTCGGGATCGAGACCGGTCATTTCCATGTCCAGCCAGACGAGGGCGTTCTGATCCTGTGCCATAATTTTCCAAAGCTCGTTCTTGTCTCGTCGCATTCTCTCACAGCGGGTTCCTGCCCATGGATTCATCCCGTTTCACAGTTGTCTTTGTCGCCGCGCTGACCTTGTCCGTGGCGTTGCGCCTGTGGCTCGACGCCAGGCATCTGCGCCATGTGCTCGCACATCGGGACCGGGTTCCGGCCGCGTTTCTGGGCCGTATCGACTTGGCAGACCACCGCAAGGCGGCGGACTACACGGCCGCCAAGGTGCGCATCGGCCGGATCGAGGTCGTCGTCGAAACCATCCTCCTGCTGACCCTGACCGTCGGCGGAATGCTCGGCGTGATGGACCAGGGCCTGCGCGTCGTGCTGGGCAGCGGCTACCTGCACGGCCTCGCGCTGTTCGGCAGTATCGGCCTGATCGGCTTCGTCGTCGGCCTGCCGACCAGCCTCTATCGCACCTTTCGCGTCGAGGCGCGCTTCGGCTTCAACAAACTGACCTGGCCACTGTGGCTTGCCGATCTGGCGAAAGGTGCCGCGCTCACCGCGCTGATCGGCGCCCCCTTGCTGCTCGCCGTCCTCTGGCTGATGGACGCCATGGGCAAGTACTGGTGGCTGTACGTCTGGCTGGTCTGGCTTGGCACCAATCTGCTGGCCCTGTTCCTCTATCCGACGCTGATCGCTCCCTTGTTCAACAAATTCACGCCGCTGGAGAATGCCTCGCTGAAGCAGCGCATCGAAGCCTTGTTGCGGCGTTGCGGCTTCGCCTCCTCCGGCTTGTTCGTCATGGACGGTTCCAGGCGCTCGGCGCATGGCAATGCGTATTTCACCGGCTTTGGTGCCGCCCGCCGCATCGTGTTTTTCGACACCCTGCTGGAAAAGCTTGCGCCACAGGAAATCGAAGCCGTGCTGGCGCACGAACTGGGGCATTTTCGGCACCATCACGTGATCAAGCGCATCGCCCTGAGTGGCGCATTGAGCCTCGCCTTGCTCTGGCTGCTCGGACAACTGCTCGACCAACCCTGGTTTTACGCCGGGCTCGGAGTCGGCGCCGGCGGCACGGTGCCAGCCGCCGACCCGGCGCTCGGTCTGCTGCTGTTCTCGCTGGTGCTCCCGGTGTTCCTGTTTCCGCTGGCGCCACTGAGTTCTGCCCTCTCGCGCCGCCACGAATATCAGGCCGACGCCTACGCCGCCAGGCAGACCGCGGCCCGCGACCTGATTGCCGCGCTGGTCAAGCTCTATCGCGACAATGCGGCGACCTTGACCCCGGACCCACTGCATTCGCTGTTTCACGATTCCCACCCACCCGCCAGCCAGCGCATCGAGCGGCTGAGCATCCCCTGAAAGGAGCCCGCATGGACCCCGTCTGCGCCCTGTCGCAAGGCAAGTGCAAACCCTGCGAGGGCGGCGTGCCCCCGCTCAACGCCGAAGAAGCCGCCAAGCTCCTCGCCCAGCTCGACGATTGGCAACGTCACGGCAGTCTGATCAGCAAGACTTTCCGCTTCAAGAACTATTACGAGACCATGGCCTTTGTGAACGCCACGGCGTGGATTTCGCATCGCGAGGATCACCATCCCGACCTGGCCGTCGGCTACAACCAGTGCGTCGTCAGCTATACCACTCATGCGATTGGTGGGCTTTCCGAAAACGACTTCATCTGCGCCGCCAAGATCGATGCGCTGCTCACGCTGTAATTCCCGTTGAGCGGCCTCGCGGGCAATGCCGGCGCGATAGTGGCGGCCTTTGGCAGGCACTATGAGGTTGAGCTGGGCGACGGCCGCCGCGCAGTCGGCTATCCGCGCGGCAAGAAGAGCCTGTTCGCCGTCGGCGACGAAGTCGAACTCAGTCCGGACGGGCAGATCACCGGACATGCGCCGCGCCGCAGTCTGCTCTACCGCAGCGATGCCTACCGCCAGAAGCTGATCGCCGCCAATGCCACGCAGTTGTTGCTGGTGGTCGCCACCGATCCGTCGTTTTCCGACATCCTGATCAGTCGCGCGCTGGTCGCCGCGGAAAATCAGGGATTGCGGACCATCATTGTCCTCAACAAATGCGACCTCGTTGCTCCATTGAATGGCGCCCGCGCCTTGCTGGCGGCTTTTGCGACGGTCGGTTGTCGCATCCTTGAACTGTCGGCGAAACATGACGCCTCGCCACTGCTGCCGCTGCTGGCCGGAGAAAGCTCGGTCATGGTCGGTCAATCCGGCATGGGCAAGTCGACGCTGATCAACGCCCTGGTACCGGGTGCCGCCGCGGCCACCCGCGAAATATCAACAGCGCTGGACAGCGGCCGCCATACGACCACCTACGCCCGTCGCTATCACCTGTCGAATGGTGGCACGCTGATCGACAGCCCGGGCTTGCAGGAGTTCGGGCTCAAGCACCTGACGCCGCGCGAGATCGAATTCGGCTTCGTCGAATTCCGTCCCTACATCGGGCAATGCCGGTTTCGCGATTGCCGCCACCAGACGGAACCGGATTGCGCCATCAAGGCCGCCGCCGCCAGCGGGACCATTCACCGGCGCCGACTCGAACACTTCCGCCAATTGGCCTCACCACACCACGATGAATCGCACTGAGCGCTTCTACAAGATAGACCAGATGATCCACGAGCGGCGTCTGGTGTCCTTCGCCGACCTGCTGTCGACGCTGGAGATTTCCCGCGCCACGCTCAAGCGCGATCTCGAGTACATGCGCAACCGGCTGAATGCCCCGATCGTCTGGGATCGTGACGCCGGCGGCTATCGCTTCGACACGCCGCACGCCGACGGTGGCGCCCAGTACGAGCTTCCCGGCCTGTGGTTCAACTCCGACGAAGTGCACGCCCTATTGACGATGCAGCGTCTGCTCGCCAACCTCGACCCTGGCGGCATTCTCACGCCGCACATCCAGCCCCTGATCGCGCGGCTCAACAGCCTGCTCGGCAGCGCTGAAAATACCGCCGACGAGATCCGCCGGCGGGTCCTGATCGTCGGGCTCGGAAAACGTGATCTGAAGCTCGCCCATTTCGAGAAGGTCGGCTCGGCGCTGCTGCGCCGAAAGCGCCTGGCGATCACCTACTTCGCCCGCGGCCGGGGAGAAACCACCGAGCGCGAGGTCTCGCCGCAGCGCCTGGTGTATTACCGCGAGAATTGGTACCTGGACGCCTGGTGTCACCTGCGCGGAAGTCTGCGCAATTTCGCCCTGGACTCGATCCGCCACGCCAACGTCATCGAACGGAAAGCCCGCGAGGTTTCACGGCGCACCATAAACGAAGCGCTCGGTCCCGGCTACGGCATCTTCAGCGGGCGCACGCTGCGCCATGCCAAGCTGCGTTTCACGCCGGAGCGGGCGCGCTGGGTGGCTGAGGAATCCTGGCATCCGAAACAAAAGGGGCGATTCGCCGCCGACGGCTCCTGGCTGCTCGAGTTTCCCTATGCCGATCACCGCGAGTTGATCATGGACATCATGAAGTTCGGCGCCGATGTCGAAGTACTGGCCCCGGCGGACCTGCGCCAGCGGGTCACGCGGGAGACCGCGCGCATGATGGCGCTCTACGCGGAGCAAGGTGGCCAGACTCAAGCGCCGCCGCTGAAAACTCCCGCCCCCTGAAAGTCCGCCCTCAGGCCGCGCGGCGAGGGCTCACCCTTGTCGCACTCAAGAGCTGCATGGCGGCCGCCACCAGCGCCGCGGCACCGACGCTGTGGCCCAGCGCCAGCGCCAAGCTGAAGCCGCTGGCGACGGTCAGACCGCCCAGCGCGAACTCTACGATCAGCAAAGCGAGCAGCCATTTACCCGCGCTGCGCGTGGCATCGCCCGCCAGCGCTCGCAGCCCGGCCAGGCCCAGCAGCAGCATGCTCGCCGCCGCAAAATAGCGATGCATGAGGTGCAAGGCCACACCGCCGGCATCGCCCGGCAATGTCGGCCCCGCAATGGTGACGAATGGATTCAGCGCCGCCCAACCCTCTGCCGCCGGCCACCAGACGGCGCCACATGCCGGAGTCGAGGCGCACGAAATCGCCGCATAGCGCGCGCCGATCAACGCGCCCAAAGCGCTCGCCACGACGAGCGCCGCGAGGCCGCAAACCGGCAGCCAAGCCGTGCCCGCCGCCCGTGGTGGCGCAGAGCCGGTGGCCGCCAGCACCAGCCGCAAGGAAAGTGCCACCAGACCGAGACCGCCAAGGATATTTAGAAAGCTGGTCCACGCCCGATGCGGATCGGGACTCCACAGCCCGATGAAGGTCAGCATAATCATCAATCCGAGCAACAGGGTCGCGTACCGCGCGAGGGGCTCGATCGGCTTGGGGCGAATGCAATTCCAGGCGGCGAGAAACGCCAGCAGCAGCGACAGCGCCGCCGCGAAGCGGTGCAACAGGCGTATTGACCTGCTTTGCGGACGCGCCCCGCCGGACAATAGTTGGCCATAGCAGTCTGGCCAGTCGGCGCAGCCCAGCCCGGCCCCGTCGAGCCGCAGATATGCGCTGACGAAAATGATCAGGAATGACAGAGCGGTAAGCAGCAAGGCCAGTATTCTGATTGTCCGCAGACGCCCGCTGTGAGTTCGCATGAACGGCTCAATCTCGTGCCACAAACGGTTTCAACGCCGATGTATCCATCAGGCTCCCCTACTCCACGTGCTGCGCATGACCCCGGACGCATTGGCTGCAAACAGCCCGCCATCGGAAATCGGCGATGACGAAGCATGATAGCTCCGGAACCATGACTTGGGCAGACTTCCTGCCCGATTCACCAGGCGGCCGACGCAAAGCTCTCGCCGCCGAAAGCCGCTGGATCGCGCCCGAAATGCCGCGGCCGGCCCCGGAATCGACACGTTGAAGCATCGAATATCGAGGCACTGGCATCCGAATCCAAAACCATGCATACTCCGCACCCGGAAGGCCGACAGCGACCGCCGCTGCGAGAATCGAAGTTCGTTTCGCTTTGCCACTTGCTAGGAATTCAGATGACGATACGACCGGAATTATTGGATCTGCTGCGCTCGAAGCGCAAGAAGCTGACCGAGAACGTCAGTGCCGAAAAACTGGAAGCGCTGCATGCCAAGGGCCTGCTTTCCGCCCGAGAGCGACTGGATACCCTGTTTGTCGAAGGCACCTTCCAGGAATTCGGGTTGCATGCCTCGCACAACAACACCCACTTCGGCATGGCGCGCAAGGTTTTGCCTGCCGATGGCGTGATCGCCGGCACGGGCTACGTGGCGAACACGCAGGTGGCCTCCTTCAGCCAGGACTTCAGCGTCGTCGCCGGCACACTGGGCAAGATGCAGGCGCGCAAGATCAACCGCATCATGCGCCATGCCCTGAAGACCGGAATACCGGTGATCGCCTTCAAGGATTCCGGCGGCGCGCGGATTCAGGAGGGCGTCGATGCGCTTTCCGGTTACGGCGACGTCTTCTACACCAATGTCCTGCTGTCGGGCGTGGTGCCGCAAATCGCGGTGATCTGCGGCCCCTGCGCCGGCGGCGCCGCCTACTCGCCGGCGCTGATGGATTTCGTGATCATGACGCGCAACAATGCGCACATGTTCCTCACCGGTCCCGAGGTGATCAAGGCCGTCACCGGGCGTTCGACGACGATGGCGGAAGTTGGCGGTGCCGAGATGCATGCCACCGTCAGCGGCAACGCCCACTTCATCGCGGAAGACGACCACCATGCCATTGTGCTGGTCAAGCAACTGCTGTCCTACCTGCCGGCCAACAACACCGAAGACCCGCCGCACAACCTCGACGTCGACATCGACGAGACCGAAGACCCGGAGATGAACGACTGCATTCCGGACAGTCCCTCCGACCCGCTGGACATGTATTCGGTGATTCGCCGGCTGGTGGATCACGGAGAAATGCTCGAAGTACATGCCGGCTTTGCGCGCAACGTGATCGTCGGCTTCGCACGCATCTGCGGCGTGGTCACCGGCATCGTCGCCAACCAGCCGATGGTCATGGCCGGCGCGCTGGACCTCAACGCAGCGGACAAGGTTGCCCGCTTCGTGCGCTTCTGCAACATCTTCAATGTCCCGGTCGTGACGCTGGTCGACGTTCCGGGTTTTCTGCCGGGGGTCGAGCAGGAACGCGGCGGCATCATTCGCCATGGCGCGAAAATGCTCTCGGCCTACGGCTCCTGCACCTCGCCGAAGATCACAGTCATCCTGCGCAAGGCCTATGGCGGCTCCTATCTGGCGATGTGCAGCCAGGAACTCGGCGCGGACATGGTCTTCGCCTGGCCCACGGCCGAAATCGCCGTGATGGGGGCCGAAGCTGCGGTGAAGATCCTCTACCGCAAGGACCTCGAAGCGGCCGAAGACCGTACCGCCAAGGCTGCGGAACTGGCGCAGGAGTACCGCAACGAGTTCGCCTCGCCCTACGTATCGGCCGCCAACTTCTACATCACCGACGTGATCGAACCGCAGGACACGCGATGGATGGTTGCCCTCGCCTTGCGCAAGACGCTGGACAAGCGCGAGCTCAGGCCGCCCAAGAAGCATGGCAACATCCCAATGTAACCGGCGACCGGAGGAACCTGCGCTATGACGTTAAGTACCGCCATCACCATGTCGCTCCAGGTCTATGGCATCGCCATAGTGATCTCGATGCTCGTTGCCGTGTTGATCAAGGCAATGGTCGCGGTGACTTCGCGCGTGGAAAAACCCAGGCCGGTTGAGGTTCCCGCCGGAACGGTTTGCCCGATCGGGCCTGGCGTTCCCGACGAAGATGTGGTCGCCCTGTCGGCGGCGATCTTCGCCGCCATCGGACCACACCGCGTACTGCACCTGGCACCCACCAGCCACGCCTGGTCCACCGGCCAGCGCGCCACCCAGCATACCCATACGACAGGGCCCACGGGCCGCGGTCACCGCTAATTTAAGGAGCAAGACATGCCCAGACAGTTCAAGGTAACAGTCAACGGACGCGAATACGAGGTCGCTGTATTGGAAATCACTCCCGGCCAGGTGCAATCCACTACCGCCCATGCGGCGCCCGCCGCGATGCCGGTAGCGGCTGGAGGCACGGCATCGGCCCCGGCTGCGGCCGCACCGGCAGCGGCCCAGGCACCAGCCGCCGGGGCAGGCGACGTGGTCGCCGGGATGGGCGGCGTGGTGGTCGAGGTCAAGGTCAAGGTCGGCCAAACGGTGGCCGTTGGCGAGCAGGTGGTAATCGTCGAAGCGATGAAGATGAAGACCCCGGTAAACGCCAGCCGCGCGGGTCAAGTCACCCGGGTGCTGGTGGCGGCGGGAGACGCCGTCGAGGCCGGCCAGCCGCTGCTGACCATCGGCTGAGTCGGGCCTGCAAGCGGGAGTCCGCTCCCGCAGTTTGCAATCAATTGTTGCGGCGGCACATGCACGGTGTCGCCTGGCGGGAGGACTGAAGCGTATGGAAGCACTTAATTTTCTCGATGTGTTCCAGGGTCTGGCGACCCTGTTCGCCTCCGAGCCGAAGATCATGATCGGTCGAATCGTCCTGATGATGCTGGGCTTCCTGCTGATCTACCTGGGTTTCAAGAATGTCCTCGAACCCTTGTTGATGATCCCGATGGGCCTGGGAATGTCCTCGGTGAATGCCGGCGTGATGTTCCTCGAAGCAAAGAAGATGGGCACACTCTTCGTCAATCCGCTGATCTCCGAGACCAACGAGTTGATGACCATCATGCAGATCGACTGGCTGCAGCCGATTTACACGCTGACCTTCAGCAACGGCCTGATCGCCTGCCTGGTGTTCATGGGCATCGGCGTGCTGCTGGATGTCGGCTACGTGATGGCGCGTCCCTTCCAGAGCATGTTCATCGCGCTGTTCGCCGAACTGGGAACCATCGCTGTATTTCCGATCGCAGTCGCGCTCGGTCTGACCCCAAACGAATCCGCCGCGGTCGCCACCATCGGCGGCGCCGACGGGCCGATGGTCTTGTTCACCTCGCTGGTGCTTGCCAAGAACCTGTTCGTGCCGATCACGGTGGTTGGCTATTTGTACCTCGGCCTGACCTATGGCGCCTATCCCTACCTGATCAAGTGGCTGATACCGGAGCATATCCGGGGCATCAACATGGTGGCGGATCGCGGAGCGAAGATCAGTCGCGCGCAGAAGCTGATTTTCGCGGTCGTGGCCTCGGTCTTGCTGTGCCTGCTGTTTCCGGTGGCCGCGCCGCTGTTCTTTTCGCTGTTCCTCGGCGTCTCGGTGCGCGAAAGCGGAATCGAGCCCTTCACCAAGCTGCTGAGCGAAACGGTACTGTATGGAGCCACCTTCTTTCTGGGTATGACCCTGGGGATTCTTTGCGAAGCCAATACTCTGCTCGATCCCACGGTCTTGAAACTGCTGCTGCTGGGCATGCTGGCCCTGACCATTGCCGCCCTCGGCGGCATCCTCGGTGGTTACATCCTGTATTTCTGGACTGGCGGCAAGTTCAATCCGATGATCGGCATTGCCGGCGTCAGTTGCGTGCCGACCACTGCCAAGGTGGTCCAGAAGCTGGCTACGTCCGCCAATCCGGACGCCATCATCATGCCGCAGGCGCTGGGCGCCAACATCAGCGGCGTGATTACCAGCGCCGTCATCGCGGCAACCTTTATCGCACTGCTGCGTTAGCCGCCGGCAGCATCGCCGGCGCGCTCCGGCTCAGGAATGCGTGCCCGCCGTCGGGCCCGGCAACGACAGCCGGCGGATGACACCGGCAATTCCGCGCCAGAGTATCGGCAGCAGCCAGGCGATCATCGCCACCAGCGCCAGCAGGAACGCAAGCATCAACCAGGGGTGGGCGAACATCAGCCACAGGCCCGTGAGGACCACGGCATCCTCGCCCAGCGATGCGGCGACGTTGGTAAACGGCTCCGGTGAGGCATTGATGATTGCCCGGGCGCCAGCCTTGGTGAAGTGAGTGCCGGCCGCCAGCGTGCCGCCCAGAATCGCCATCGCCGTTTGCCATTCGATGCCCTGCCCGCCGAATACCATCGCCGCCAGCGCCGCACCGGCAGGAATGCGAATGAAGGTATGCACCGTATCCCAGATGGAATCGAGCAAGGGAATCTTGTCGGCAAAAAATTCCATGACCAGCATCAGCCCGGCGGGACCCAGTACCCATGGTTGCTCAAGCAGGCGCAAGCCGTCCGGAAGAACAACCCAGCCCAGCTTGCCGGCCAGACCGACGAGGAACAGCGTCGTGTACAGGCGAAATCCCGAAGCCCAGCCGAGGCCGGCAGCCAGCGCAAGCAGGCCGGCAAAATCCAGCGGTAGTCCAGCCAGATCGATCATTGATCCTCCGCGTCAAAAGAAACAACCAACGGCTCCACTATAGCCCTTGGTGGAAATACCTCAAGTCATCGGCGCGGACACGCGGCGCATCGGGCGCTCGACAGTCAATTTGTCGCACACTGTAAGCAATGAAGGGTCCCGACCGACACAGGCTTGCCAACTCCGGAGAACCTTGATGCATGCCACCCTGCACCTGCTCGTCGAAACCGATTTCCCGCGACTGAAGCGTGGCGCGATCGAAACCCTGCAGTTGAACCTTGGCTACCGCTGCAACCAGAGTTGCCTGCACTGCCACGTCAATGCCGGGCCAAACCGCAAGGAAGAGATGACGGCGGAAACCGTCGATGCCGTGATCGACTTTATTGGCGCCAGTCCCGAGGTCACCGCGGTCGACCTGACAGGCGGCGCGCCGGAACTCAATCCCCAGTTCCGCCGGCTGGTGATCGCGGCGCGGGCACGCGGCCTGCGCGTGATCGACCGCTGCAACCTGACCATTCTGGAAGAACCCGGCTTCGAGGACATGGCTGACTTCCTCGCGGGGCACCGCGTGGAAATCGTCGCCTCGCTGCCCTGCTACCTGGAGGAGAACGTCGACCAGCAGCGCGGCAAGGGGGTGTTCGAGGCCAGCCTGCGCGCGCTGAAGAGACTCAACGCACTGGGCTACGGCCAGGCCGACGGCAAACTCCAGCTCAATCTCGTGTACAACCCGCAGGGACCCAGCCTGCCGCCGCCCCAGGCCGCCCTGGAAGCCGCTTACAAGCAGCATCTTGGCGAGCAGTTTGGGGTCGTCTTCAACCAGCTCTTCACGCTGGCCAACATGCCGATCCAGCGCTTCGGCAGCATGCTGATCTCCAAGGGCCAGTTCAACAGCTACATGGGCACGCTGCGTGCGGCGCATCGCGACGCCAACCTCGCCCAGGTGATGTGCCGCAGCCTGATCAGCGTCGATTGGCAGGGCTATCTCTACGACTGCGACTTCAACCAGCAGCTCGGTCTGGCCCTGACGGACAACAAGGGCTCGCGGCTGCACATCAGCGCGGCCCGCGCCGCCGGCCTCGAAGACCTGCCGATCCACGTCGCGGATCACTGCTATGGCTGCACCGCCGGCCAGGGATCGAGTTGCGGCGGCGCGCTCGGGCACGAAATGGCGCCCGCACCGAGTTGCGGTAGCTGATCCATGGGCGAACATCAGGGGCTGTTCTTCTGGGGTTTCCTGTTCGTTTTCGGCGCCGTAATGTATCTGCTTGCGCCGCGCGCCAGTGAAGAATCGGGCTTCTTCCGCGGACATGTCAAATCGCGCCCCAATGAGACCGGTGAATCGCGGCCTAATGCGGCCAGCAGAAGGTAGGTTATTTCGGGTTTCGGACGGGGGAGGTTTTAGCCGCTTTTTGGCTTTTTCACAACCGCGGCGAAGGGCGGGTTGCGGCTGGAAGGGGGTCAAGGGGTCGTGGAATAAATGGGCCGGCTTCATCGGCCCGCTTTATGCCGCGAAAGCCCCTTGACGCCCTGGAGGCTGCCGACACTCCGGGCAGGTGTCGGGGATGGGGTTTTATCATCCCCGGCGGCTGCCTCACGGCGAGTGCGGGGGTCCGGGGGCGGCGCCCCCGGGGGTGATGGCAAAGGACGGTTAGGTGGTCGCCGCGGCGGATTTTGACGGGCCCTTGGCGGAAGCCTGACGAGGTGACGGAGTCACGTTTGGCAGAGGCCGCGGTTTGCGCCGTGTCTCGCCGTCGAGGACGATGCGGTAGGCGCCATCGCGCAAGCGATCGAGGGTCGCCGCGCCCATCAACTTGTTGGGGAAGGCCGCCCCCCATTCGTCGAAATCCAGATTGCTGGACAGGAGTGTGGTCGTTCGCTCATAGCGCGCGTCGACCAGATCATGGAAGTCCTCGTCCTGGGGAGAGCGCATCGGGCGCAAGCCGAAGTCATCGATGGCGATGACGTCGATGCGAGCCAGTTGCTGCAGCTTGCGCTCGAAGACGTTGGTCGCGCGGGCGGCGTAGAGCTGGGCCAGCAGCTTGGTATGCGAAATGAACAACACCTCGTGACCGGCGCGCAGTGCGCAATGACACAGCGCCTGAAGCAGATGCGACTTGCCGGTACCGGTCGGGCCGGCGATGAGCACCGGGGCATGTTCGGCGACGAAGCGGCAGGTCGCCAGTTCCGCAATCAGGGCATGATTGACCGATGGACTGTGGTGGTAATCGAAACGTTCCAGGGTCTTGTCGCCGACCACCTGAGCCTTGCGCAGGCGCTGGGCGAACTGGCGCTGATCGCGGCGGGCGACCTCATCTTGTACCAGCAGGGCGAGGAAGTCGGTGTAGGCCAGTTTCGCCTCGATGGCCTGGCGGTTTCGCGCTTCCAGCGAGTCGAGGATGCCGGATAGGCGCAGCAGTTTGAGGAGGGGTTCGAGTTGCGGCATGGGATTCATGAGGGGACTCCGAGAAGAGATGATTTGGGGATATGACGAGAGTTGGCGTGGCGTAGCCGTCTGCGACAGGTGCCGATGACTCACGACGCGGCGCTCAATGCAGCAGATCGGTCGGCGCGCGGCTGAAACGGCCGCCGCTCAGGTAAGGCGCCTCCAGCACCACCGCATCGAGCAGATCGGGTTGTTGGTCGTGACCCTCCTTGAGGATCTGCTTGATGGTGCGATAGCTCGGCGTGCCAAAGTTCAAGGCGCGACTGGAAGCCGCCTCCAGTCGGCCGCGGCCGTATTGATCGCCCAACCGGAGCAGTCCCTGGGCAGCGCGCAGGTGATCGAGCACGCGGTGAGCGAATAGGCTCTCCACGACCGCCCGACAGGCCGGCCCCACGCTCGTGGCCTGGGTCAGACACCATTGCGGATCGCGCATGAAATACGCCTGGGCATCCGGCGGCACGTGGTCCTCCACCGTGGATTTGGTGCCCGGCTTGAACAGGCGCGGATGGATCGCGACCAGGTCGTGCTCCTGATAAATGCGCAGCGCGTCCGGCGTGATCTCTAGCCAGAGTGTCTGGTGGATCAGGTGAAACGGCGCCGAGTAGTAGCAGTCGTCATGAACGACATGGCCGTTCGGATGGAGCTTGGCCTTGGCCCAGGTGGGACAGGCCGGCGCGATGGCCGGCAGGGCGTGCAGCAGGGCCTGTTCCGTTTCGCTGAAGAGCTTGAGGGGCCGCTCACGGGTGCTGCCGTGGATTCGGTTGCCGGCTTCCGCCATCACCCACGCCCACAATTGCTCGTTGGCATGCACCAGACTATGGAATTCGCGTAGCGGGACGAAGTTGCCCTTGATGTATTTCACGCCGGCCTCCACCCGTCCCTTTTGGCCGGATCGGCGACCGGACAGGGGTCGATGACGAACCCATAGCCGAGGGCCAGTTCGCCATAGGCGCGCTGTACCGTCGGTTCGTAGTAGCAGGCTCGCGTGATGGCACATTTGGGATTGTCGATGCGCACCTTGCGTGGCACGCCGTTGAACCACTCGAAGGCGTGACGGTGGCAGGCCAGCCAGGTTTCGACGGACTGGTTGCGCACGACCTCGGCATACTGGTGCCGACTCCAGGCGAGCGTCATGACAAAGATCCAGGTCTTGAAGACTTCGCCGGACTGGCGATCGGTGATGACCGGGCCGGAGCCAAAATCGACCTGCGCCTGTTCGCCGACGGCAAAGTCGAGCATCACGGTCGGCGTCGGCGTGTCGGGGGCTTCGCGCCGGATGAAACGATGCAGGGCATGTACGCTGCCACCGTAGCCGTGCTTGCGGAACAAGGCCTGCCGCATGCTGCTCACCGGGATGCCCTGCCGATGCCAGGCCAGTACTTCGTCGCGGTAGGGTTCCACCGTCGAGGTGGTCTGCGCCGGGCGGGTCACGCCTTTGCCCGCGGCTTTGTAATGCGCCGCGATCATCGCGTCGTCCGGCAGCGGCCCGGCGGCCTCCAGCCAGCCCGCCTTGGCTGCCATTTCCTTTACATGCGCCACGGTGTCGCGTCCGACCCCCTGCGCTCGCGCGACCCCGCGAATGCTCTCGCCCAACCTCAGGCGCTGAACTATTTGTCGTATTTCGTACATCTCGAACCTCCTGTTAGCCATTGCGTCAGCCCCCGGCAAAATTGCCCGAGGTTACGCAATCGGAAGTCCGAAACCTGCTTACCCTACCTTCAATTTGGCCTTACTGGGCCGCCACTGCCCTGGCCTTATTAGGCCGCGATTCGGGTGGCCCTATTAGGCCGCGATTCCACTGGCCTCATTGTGCCGCGATCGAAATGGCCTTATAGGGGCGCGAGATAACACGACACGACGAACAGGGCTGACCGGCCTCGCAGTGGGCGCTGACGATGAGCATTTTCATCGCCAAGTCGGTGACCATCGCGGCGAACCTCGGCGCGACCCACGGCGTGGTGGGGGGACCGCCTATGCCGCCTACTGGCTGTCGATCCCGCTCGCGGGTCTGGTGATCTACCCCCTGCGCACGCGCGAAGGCGCCACGGGACTGGTGTCCTTCCTCGTTGGCAAATACGGCCGCGGCGCGGCGCTGGCCTTTTCGGCAGCGATCCTGGTGCGCCTGTTCAACGAGGTCCGGAGCAACACCGCGGTGGTGGGCGGCTATTACGGCGCAGCCGGCTCGTCGGGCTTCATCGGCTCGGCCCTGGTGTTCACCGCGGCAATCCTCTTCTACAGTCTCAAGGGCGGTTTGCGCAGCTCGATCTTCAGCGACGTGATCCAGGCGGTGGTGTTCATCCTCTTCGTCGGCGTGGTGCCGGCTTTCGTCCTGCCGGCGCATGCCCCCGGCGAATTTTTGTCGCAGGGCACGTTCCGCCTGGCCTCGGGTGTCGATCTGCTGCTGGTCGCGCTGCTGCAAACCCTGTCCTACCCTTTTCACGATCCGGTGCTGACCGACCGCGGCTTCATCACCCGCGAAAAGACCATGCTTCGCGCATTCATCACCGCGGGCGTGCTGGGCTTTGTCGGGATCTTCGCCTTCAGCCTGGTCGGCGTCCATGCCAGACTCGCAGGCATCCCCATCGGCAGCAACGTACCGGCGGATGTAGCGCGCGGACTCGGCTTCGCCGGCCTCTTCGCGATGATGGTGGTGATGGTCTCCTCGGCGGGGTCGACGCTGGATTCGACCTTCACCTCGCTGTCCAAGCTGGTCGCGCGCGAGCTGCCGCTGCTTGTCGGCCGCCTGCCCTCGCCCAAAGCAATGAGCATAGGCGCGCTGACCATGGTCGTCTTCGCCCTGCTCGGCAACCTGCCGATGCTGGCAGGCACCGACATCCTCAAGGCCACGACGATCAGCGGCACCATGGTCATCGGCCTCGCGCCGATCTTCCTCTTCTCGCGCTGGGTCGACTATTCCCCGCTGTCATTTCACCTGGCCGTCTGGAGCGGGATGGGGCTTGGCCTGTTGCAGTGGATGAACCTCATCACGACCGGCTGGGCCATCGGCAGCGGCAAGTACGCAAGCTTGCTCGGCGCCAATTTCTACGGCTTGCTGCTGTGTACGGCCGGATTCTTCCTGCCGCTGCTACTGCCGCGCAAGCGGCTGGCCTCGGCCTCGGGCGCCGCATGAGCGAAGCCGGCCGTGTCTGCCCGACGCGCTATCACTACGGCGCGGCGGCAATCGCCGGTGCGCCGCAAAGCTCGGCCGGAACGCTCTATGTGATCGGCGGACTCTACGGCAACCTCCCCGCGCTCGACGCCATCGCGGCCATGGCAGCCGCCGAGACCGCGCCCGCCAGCCTGTGCTTCAACGGCGACTTCAACTGGTTCAATGTCGATGACGCCGGCTTTCGCGCGATCAACGAGCGCGTGCTGCGGCACACGGCCCTGCTCGGCAACGTCGAGGCCGAGCTGAACGAAGATTCCGACGACGCCGGTTGCGGCTGCGCCTACCCCGCGTCGGTCGATGCAGACATCGTGGCGCGCTCGAACCAGATTCATGCCGCGCTCAAGCGCACGGCGATGAGGAATCCCGACCTGCTTGAACGCATCCAGCGCTTGCCGATGGTCATGCGCTGGCAGGTCGGCGATCTGCGCGTCGGCGTGGTGCACGGCGATGCCGAATCGCTCGCCGGCTGGCGCTTCGATGCCGCCCGTCTCGACGATCCGGCGGAAGGCGCTTGGCAAGCCGCCGCCTTTGAGGAGGCCGGAGTCGATGTCTTCGCCAGCAGCCACACCTGCCTGCCCGCGCTGAGAAGTTACGATTGTCGTGGCGAACGGATGATCGCCAACAACGGTGCGGCGGGCATGCCCAACTTCAGCGGCACGCGCTTCGGCGTATTGACCCGGATTGGCCTCGACGCCTCGCCCCACCCCGCGCTCTATGGTCACACGCTGCGCGGCGTGCATGTCGACGCGCTGGCCATCCGCTACGACCATGCAAAATGGCTCGACGAATTTCTTGGGAACTGGCCCCCCGGATCGCCCGGCTGGCGGTCCTACCACCAGCGCATCGTCACCGGGCCCGACTACAGCCCGCGCCAGGCCGCTACCCGGGTCGGATGGCGCGAGCCTGTAACATAGGGGGCGACCCCCTTGATCAGGATCAATCCACGGAGCGAGACCATGCCAACTCAACAATTGCATGACATCGACGCCTGCGTCTTCGACGCCTACGGCACCCTGTTCGACTTCAACAGCGCGGCCAGCGCCGCAAGAGATGAACTCGGCGAGGACTGGCAGCGCCTCTCCGACCTGTGGCGCTTGAAGCAGTTGCAATACACCTGGCTGCGCGGACTGGCGCAGCATCATGCCGACTTCTGGCAAGTCACCGGCGATGCGCTGGATTTTTCGCTGGCGACGCTGCGCATCGACAGGCCCGGCCTGCGGGAGCGGCTGATGAATCTCTTTCTGCAACTCAGCACCTACCCGGAAGTGCCGGCCATGCTGCGCGAACTCAAGGACCGCGGCATGAAGCTGGCGATCCTCTCCAACGGCGCGCCGGCGATGCTCGACGCCGTGGTCACCAACTCGGGCCTCAAGGGCGTCTTCGATGCCGTGCTCTCGGTCGAGGAAGTCGGCGTCTTCAAGCCCCATCCCTCGGTCTACGGGCTGGCGGCCAAGCGCCTCGCGCTCGATGCCGCGCGCATCTGCTTCCTCTCATCCAACGGCTGGGACGCCTTCTCGGCCAAGGCCTTCGGTTTCCGTGTGCTCTGGTGCAACCGCTTCGGCCAGGCGCCGGAGCGCATCCCGGCGATGCCGGACGGGGAAATCACCGATCTCTCCGCGCTGCCGGGTATCCTCGCACCATAAGGTCCGCGAATTCAAGCCCTTGGTTTCAACGATCAGTTGCGAAAGGCTCACAATGAATGCTGACGATCTACGCTCTGTCCAGGCTCCGCTGAAGGAGCGCTATCGTGAGGCCCCGGAGGCGGCGCTGATCACCCTGCGCGCGCAGGGCCGCATCGGCGACGGCTTGAGTTGCAAGATCGAAACCGGTAAGGCGCTGGTGGTTGCCGGCCTGCATCCGGCCACCGGCGGCAGCGGCTTGGCTGCCTGTTCCGGCGACATGCTGCTCGAAGCCCTGGTGGCCTGCGCCGGGGTTACGCTGAGCGCGGTGGCCACGGCGCTCGGCATCGAGTTGCGCGACGCGTCTCTGCAAGCTGAAGGCGATCTCGACTTCCGCGGCACGCTGGGATTGTCCAAGGAGGTTGCCGTCGGATTCCAGAACATACGGCTGCAATTCACGCTCGACACCGACGCCTCCGAGGAGCAACTCGCCACGCTGCTGCGCCTGACCGAACGCTACTGCGTCGTGTATCAGACGTTGGCGCATCCACCGGCGCTGTCGGTCAGCCGCCGGCAGGCCGCGGCCCGAGCCAACGTCGCTGACGCCGGATAGCCGATGCGCCGCGCATCAACCCGGGTCAACCCGTGGTGATGACCACCTTGCCCGTAGACTTGCGGGCCACGACCTGATCGAGCGCCTCGACCGCCTGTTGCAGCGGATAGCTCGCCGAGACATGCGGACGGATCGCGCCGGCCTGATACCAGCGCATCAGCGTTTCGAAGCTCTCCGTCATCACCCGGGGATTCAATGCCGCATACGCCGGCCAGTTGACGCCGATCACGTCGACGTTCTTGACCAGCAGATGATTGGCCGGAATTTGCGGTACCGTGCCCCCGGCGAAACCGATGATCAGGATGCGCCCTTCAAAGGCGATGCTGCGCAATGAGGCGCTGAACAGCTCGCCGCCGACCGGGTCGTAGACCACGTCGGCACCGCGACCGTCGGTCAATTCATTGATCCGAATCCGCACATCCTCGCTGCCGGCGTCGATCAAATGGTCGGCACCATGGGCGCCGGCTACCTTCAGCTTTTCCGTGCCGTTGGCCGTGGCGATGACCGTCGCCCCCAATTGTTTGCCGATCGCGACTGCGGTCAAGCCGACGCCGCCGGACGCACCGTGCACCACCAGGGTCTCGCCGGGCCGCAGGCGCGCGCGATGCCACAGCGCGACATGCGAGGTGCCGAACACCACCGGAAACGCCGCGCCGTGCTGCCAGGACATCGCCGCCGGCATTGCGACACAACGATTCGCGTCCGCGACAACCTGTTCGGCATAACCGCCATGCGGCGTCATCGCGATCACGCGATCCCCGAGCGCGATGCCGCTGACGCCCGCGCCCAGTTCCAGCACTTCGCCGGAAACTTCGAAGCCTGGGCTGAAGGGCGGTTGCGGCTGGGTCTGATACTGCCCGCGCGTGATCAGGCTGTCGGCGAAATTGACCCCGCAGGCCCTCACGCGGATGCGCACCTGGCCAGGACCCGGTCGTGGTTCAGGAACCTCATCCAGCCGCAGCGCGGCGGGGCCGGTGAGTTCATGGCAGACAATGGCTTGCATCGCGCGAACCCCCATCCTTGAACAAGAACGCCCTTCTCGATTCCGTGGGAGGAGAAGGGCGTGGAATATCCCGGCCGGCAAGAGAACCGGGACCGGTTTGATCGAAGGCTCGCGTGCTAGCCGATGATCTTGCGCACCACGTCGGTCATCGAGATCACGCCTACCGGCTTGTCCTTCTCGGTGACCACCAGGCGATGCATGCGCCGGCCCGTCATCAGGCTGACCGCGTCGCTCAGCAGCATATCCGCATCGCAGGTCGCGCATCCCGGAGTCATGATCTCGCTGGCCAGCATCGCCCGCGCCTGATCCGGCGTGCGGCCCTGGCGCGCCAGCACCATGTCGGTCTGCGATACGACGCCGACGGCGCTGCCCTGCTTGTCCATCACCACCACCGCGTGAATCTCCTTGTCGACCATGATCTTGGCCACCGTGCCCACCGTGTCGTCCGGCGTACAGGAGATGATTCCGGCATGCATCAGGTCGCGCACCTTGCTGCCGTCGTCGGTGATCGTGAGCGCCTCGGCCGACTCGATGCTGGGCAAAGGCTCGGACATCGGGTAGGGATGCGGCGTGGTATGCACGTCGCCCTTGGGCAGGGTCGGATGCACGATCGTCACCGCTGGCTTGCCGCTGGCGCCCAGGCCGAATTCCTTGGCGCCGATCAGCACGGCCATGTTGCCGTGGGGATGCTTGTTGTCGCCCATCAACTGATGCGCAACCGGCAGATCTTCATAGGTGAATGCCCGTGATAAACAGGGATCAAGCTGGCCGCGCAACGCCAACTGGTTCATCTCGTTGGACTGCACGGAATTGGCAAAATGCGAGCCTTGCAGGCGCTTCTGCCGCATCCACAGGTAGCGCAGATCGACCGTGGCATTGTAGCCCGTGGTGCCGGCGCAGACCACCACCATGCCGCCCGTTTCGCAAACGAAAATCGAAGTCGGTATGGTCGTTTCGCCCGGATGCTCGAAGACCAGGTTCGGCGCGCGCTTCTCTCCCAGCACCTCCCATATCTTCGCGCCAAAGCCCCGCACGCCCTTGAGCCACTTGGCGTAGCCGGCGCCGTCCTTCCAGTGCGGCAGCATGCCCCAGTGATCAAACTCGTTGCGATTGATGCAGCCTTTGGCGCCAAGTTTCATGCAGTAGTCGAACTTGTCTTCGCCCGAGACCATGGCCACCGACGTCGCGCCGGCCGCCTTGACGATCTGTATCGCCATCGAGCCGAGGCCGCCCGCGCCGCCCCAGATCAAGGCCACGTCGCCCTTCTTGATGGAACTGGCGCCCCAGCCATGCAGCATGCGCCAGGCGGTCGCCGCGACCAGCGTATAGGCCGCCGACTCTTCCCAGTTCATGTGCTTGGGCTTGGGCATGCACTGCTGGCCCTGCACCTTGGTGAATTGCGCGAAACTGCCGAAATTGGTTTCGTAACCCCAAATCTTGAACGACGGCGAGTACATCGGGTCGCCGCCCTTCTTGACCCATGAGCAATTGCGATCCCAAGTCCCGCAATGCATCACCACTTCGTCGCCAACCTTGACGTTGGTCACGTCCTTGCCGACTTTGTAGACAATACCGGACGCATCGCTGCCGCCGATGTGGAAGTCTTCCGGCTCGCCGGCCTTGTTGCGCGCGGCGATCACATTGACCGGAATGCCCATCGCGGCCCAGACGTTGTTGTAGTTGATGCCCGCCGCCATCACGTACACCAGCACCTCGTCGTCAGCGATGGACGGCGTATTGACCACTTCCTTCTGAAACGCCTCCGTCGGCTTGCCAAAACGGTCGGCGCGGATCAGCCAGGCGTGCATCTTCTCCGGGACTTCGCCCACGGGGGGCTGATCGCCTATGTCATACAATTGTTTGCCCATTTGAATGCTCCTTTCTGGTTATAGTACTGGATGAACTCTTCGACTTGAATCTCGACAGAATCTGTTTGCGCAGGCGTTCGTACTCTTCGAACTGATTGGACCGGCTTTCGCTCAGGCGCTGGGCAATCACGGCGGCACCGCCGGCCAACTCCAGCCCGAAGGTGCCGAATTCCTCCTTCAGCAAGCGCAGGACCCAGGCGCTCTGGTGGCTGGCGCGAAGCTTGGCCAGCAGATTGGCGGTGACCAGAAAGCTTCGGTGTCGATCGATATGCTCGAGGATTTGACCGATTCCGATATTTGTCGTCGCGCTGACCAGACACACCGGGTAGTCCCAGCCCTCGCGCCGATCCTGGCGGGGGGCGCTACGCGAGATCTCGGCGGCCGTCTTGCGCGCCGCCGCGCCCAGGTCGCACTTGTTGACGGCGAAGATGTCCGGTATTTCGATGATGCCCGACTTCAGATACTGGATCGTGTCACCCGAGGCCGGTTGCGCAACATAGCAGATCGTGTCGCCGATCTCGGCGATGTCAATTTCGGTCTGGCCGACGCCGACCGTCTCGACCACCACCACGTCGAAGCAGGCCAGCATCAGCCAGCTCATCGGCCAGACCTCGGTGGCCACGCCCCCCAGTTGATTGCGGTTGGCCAACGAGCGAATGAACAGGCCCTCGTCATAGGTCGAGTTCTTGATGCGGATGCGGTCGCCCAGCAACGCGCCGCCGCCCAACTCGGGACGACTCGATGGATCCACCGCCAGCACCCCGACTGTCCTTCCCGAGTGGCGCCATTCGCGGATCATCGACGACACCAACGACGACTTGCCAGCGCCCGGCGGGCCGGTTACCCCGACCAGGTGGCCGTCCTTCAAGCCACGCTCGCCGGAGAGCGACGCCAGCAGCCGCGCCGAGCGGCTGCGTGCTTCGGCGAGCTTGTTGTCCAGCAGGTTCAAGCCACTGGCGACCGCCGCCCGCACCCCGCGCAGAATCCGGGAAGCCAGTTGCTCCGGATCGGGAAGGTTCAGCAGTGCCATTTACTTGTCACTGGAGCAGGCCGAGGCGTTCGAGTCCGTTGGAATCGCGGATCACGTCCACCATGTCGGCCATGATGGTATTCAGGTTGAAGTCCTTGGGCGTGTAGACCGCACGCACGCCCAGCGCCGCGAGCTTCTCCGCGTCCTCCAGCGGGATGATGCCGCCGGCGATCACCGGCACGCTCCCCAGATCGCGCGAGCGCAGCTCCTGCAGCACCGATTCCACCAATTCCATGTGGCTGCCCGACAGGATCGACAGGCCCACCATATGCACGCCCTCCTCCTGGGCAGCCTGGGCGATCTGCTCCGGAGTCAGCCTTATGCCGTCATACACCACCTCGAAGCCGACATCCCTGGCCTTGACGGCAACCTGTTCCGCGCCGTTGGAGTGCCCGTCCAGGCCGGGTTTGCCCACCAGCAGCTTCAACGGACGGCCCAGCGCATTGCCGGTATCGGTGACACGCTTCCTCAGATTGGTCACCTGATCCTTCTGGCCGAGCACCGCGCGGCTGTCGATCGCGATGTCGATGCCCGTCGGCGGCCTGAACTCGCCGAACACCGCGCGCAGGGCATCGCCCCATTCTCCGGTGCTCACCCCCGCCAGGGCGCAGCGAATCGAACTGGGCATGATGTTTTCGCCGCTCTTGGCGGCGTCGGCGAGTCCCTGCAGCGCGGCGCGCACATCCGCGTCGTTGCGGCTATAGCGATGAGCCTGCAGGCGCTCGATTTGTTCGCGTTCCGCGGCCGGGTCTGTCTTCATGATGCCGCCATCGCTGCCGGCGGTCAGCGGCGATTCGGCGGTTTCCTGGAAACAGTTGACACCGATGATCTTCAGCTCGCCCGACTCGATGGCGCGCAGGCGGGTCATATGGCTGGCGACCAGTTCGCGCTTGATGTAGCCGGATTCGATCGCCGCGATGATTCCACCCTGGAATTCGACACTCTCAATTTCCCGCCTGGCGCCCGCGATCAGGTCCGCGACCTTGGCGGCGATCACCGGCGAGCCGTCGAGGATATCCTCGTATTCCAGCAGATCGGTCTCGAAGGCCATCACCTGCTGTATGCGCAATGCCCATTGCTGGTCCCAGGGGCGTGGCAGGCCCATCGCCTCGTTCCAGGCCGGGAGCTGGATGGCGCGGGCCCGGGCGCCCTTGGAGAGCACCACCGCCAGCATTTCCAGGACGATTCGCTGCACATTGTTTTCCGGCTGCGGCTCGGTCAGCCCCAGGGAGTTCACCTGCACGCCATAGCGGAAGCGGCGCAGCTTGGGATCCTCGACCTGGTAGCGGGTCAACGTCAGGTCGTCCCACATTTCGCCGAAGGCGCGCAGCTTGCAGCATTCCTCGACGAAGCGTATGCCGGCATTGACGAAGAACGAGATGCGCTCGACGACCTGGGGAAATTCCTTCGGATCGATCTCGCCGGACGCCTTGACCCGGTCCAGCACAGCCATCCCGGTGCACAAAGCGTAGGCCAGTTCCTGCACCGGCGTCGCCCCGGCTTCCTGCAGGTGGTAGCTGCAGATGTTGGTCGGGTTCCATTTCGGCACATGCTTGACCGTGTACACGATCGTATCGGCGATCAGGCGCATCGAGGGGCCCGGCGGATAGATGTAGGTGCCGCGCGACAGGTATTCCTTGACGATATCGTTCTGGGTGGTGCCGCTCAACTGCTTGGGATCAATGCCACGCCGTTGCGCCAGGCCGATATACATCGCCAGCATCCATGCCGCGGTGGCGTTGATGGTCATCGCCGTATTCATCTGATCGAGCGGTATCTGATCGAACAACTGGTCCAGGTCGCCGATATGCGATATGGGCACGCCGACCTTGCCCACTTCGCCCCGCGCCAGCGGACTGTCGGCGTCGTAGCCGGTCTGCGTCGGCAGATCGAAGGCCACCGACAAGCCGGTCTGGCCCTTGGCCAGATTGGTGCGATAAAGGGCGTTGGACGCCTTGGCCGAGCTGTGACCGCTATAGGTCCGCATCAACCAGGGTCGATCCCGTTTTTTCTGGGCGGCAACCATCACTTTCTCCTTCTGCTAATCAAGAGTCGGGCAAGAGAGGAATCTACACAGCATCTATCAACGAACGCGCGATAACCTTCAGGGCCAGAGTTTCCTCGGCTCCCTCGAAGATCGACAACACGCGCGCATCGACGAAATAGCGGCTGACGGGCGACTCCTCGGCATAGCCCATGCCACCATGAATCTGCAAAGCTTCGCGGGTGAGCCACTCCGCCGTGCGGCAGGTGAAGAGTTTGACCATGCTGGCTTCCATCTGTCCGGCACCCTGATCCATCAGGCGGCCGACAGCGTAAGTGAATTGGCGGGAAACCGTCAGCAGCGTCGCCATGCGCGCCAGCTTGACCAGCGTCAGTTGATACTCGCCGATGTGCTTGCCGAAGACCTTGCGTTCCATGGCATAGGAAACCGCCCGTTCG
>WBZP01001630.1_pt1 | contig 27126 bp, 24 predicted proteins | sample 5204301 | NCBI WGS metagenome assembly WBZP01 (sample SAMN12412401, study PRJNA552823) | activated sludge metagenome | isolation source: activated sludge from nitrification reactor of wastewater treatment plant... | place: USA: Pennsylvania | collected 2017 | reverse complement strand
GCACCGTCGTCGCTCGTGCTCGGCGCACAGATGTTCGAGCAGATCATGGGCCATACGCCGCGGGTGGACGCGATCTTCTTCTGCAACGACGACCTTGCCCAGGGCGCGCTGCTGGCTGCCGCCCGGTGCGGCATCGCCGTGCCGGAGCGGGTGGCGATCGCCGGCTTCAACGACCTGACCGGCAGCGACCAGATGATCCCGCCGCTGACGACCGTGCGCACCCCGCGCCGCGAGATCGGTGCGGCCGCGGCGGCGATGTTGCTCGCCCTGATCCACGGCGCGCCGGTGGGCCAGCCGCGGCTGGATCTCGGCTACTCGCTCGTCGTCAGGAGCAGCAGCTGACGGCCTTGCGCGCAGGTGGCGCTCAGCTGCGCTCGGCCGCGACGAGGCGGATGGCGTCCTCGGGGCAGGCCTTCACACACTCACCGCAGGCGCGGCAATCGGCGGGGCGCACCGCATACGCCTGGCGCCCCCCGTGCGCCCAGGCCCTTGCGCGGCCCCGCCAGGAGAGCCCGGCACGGTCGGCGGCTTCGAGCGGGCGGATCTCGAGCACGCGGTACGGGCACACTGCGATGCACGCCTCCTTGGCCTCGCAGCGGTTGCGGTCGATCGATGGGCGCACGCGACCCGGTGCGCCTCGGCATCCGGCGGCAGCGGAGGGGTCGGCCACAGGCAGGCCTCCGTTCAGGTGCCCGACACCCATCGCTGCAGGGCCAGGGTGAGCGCGAAGGCCGCCAGCGCGAGCGTGGCGGCGGCCCAATGCCCGCCACCGGCAAGCACCATGGCATCGAGCACCGACATGCCGGCGATCAACATGACCACGGCGCGCGGCACGTCGCCGCGTGCGCGACGCCGGAGCAGGCGCAACGCGAACCCCAGGACACCGGCATAGAGCAGCAGCGGCAGCACGGCCAGCGGAACGGCAATCGCGAGCCAGACACCATAGAGCAGCGGCAGCGCCAGCAAGGCGAGCGGCCACAGTGCGCCCAGCCGTTCGAGATGCTCCTGCTTGGCGATGTACGTGAGGCCGATGAGGTGGCACAGCAGCGCCAGCGCCGCCAGGCCCACGGCAGGCGGCGGCGCGTCCACGATGGCGAAGGCGGCGCCGAGCACGACGAGCACCCGGCACAGCCCCATCAGCAGCGGGCCGAGGGAGTTGTTCTTGTGGTGCGCGTCGTAGAAGACCACGGTGCCGGCGAGCGCCAGCGCGGCGGCCAGCGCGCGCAGGTCCGGCGTGCCGTCGGCGCCGCGGCTGGCGATGGCGACGGCCGCTAGGCCGAGAGCAAGCATGCCGAACCCGAAGACGAACACCTCTGCGGCCGATACCTGCCCGGAGGGAATCGGGCGCTCGGGCCGATGGCGCGCGTCGAAGTCGCGGTCGAAAGCGTCGTTGAGGAACATGCCGCCGACGTAGAAGAACGAGAACGCGAGCATCAGCAGCGGCAGCCGGCCATCAGACAGGCCGGCGCCGGCGAGCAGCACACCGACGAGCACGTTGCTCCACACCGTGGGGAGGTTGGAGATGCGCCCGAGCTGCAGCGCCAGTCCGAGCTTCACGCGCCGAGCTCCGCGCACACCCAGGCGAGCTCGCGTGCCACGGCATGCTCGACGCCGCCGACCCGCAGCGCCTCGGGCAGCACGTCCCAGGTATAGGTTTCCACCTCGAGGTGCATCGACACCGGCTGCGCGCGCTGCAGCGCCAGCACCTCGCAGATGAAGTCCTGCGTCGAGACGAACGGGGCGATCGTGTCGCGAAAGACCGGCACGTGGAAGTGGACCCGCCACTCGTGCACGCCCGCAGCCACCGGCAGTGCGGCGAAAGCCGCCGGCAGGTCGACGAAGCGTGTCAGACCCTCCGGCCCGCGCTGCACCACCTGGTGCAGGTAGGCCGGCTCGTCGAAGCGGCGCAGTACCGCCAGCGCTGCCTCGTCCAGCACCGGCAGGCGCAACCCGGCACTGATCTGCATCTTGAGCACACGGATGCCGGTGTCGCGCAGACGGCGCAGCCCTTCGGCCGCGCTTTCGAACTCCACCGCGGCGTGGCAGAGGTCCAGGCACAGGCCGAGGTGTGCGCGCAGGCTGGCGGCTGCCTCCTCGAGGCCGAGCCCGCTGAGCTCGGCGAGCCGCTGCGCGGCCGCCCTGCCGTGCAGCTCACACCCGAAGAAGTCGACGACGTCGTCGATCGTCTCGAGCAGGCACATCGGCTCGGGCTCGAGCGCCAGGCCCACGAAACGCCCGCAGCGCTCACGCAGGGCCACGAGGTGTGCCACGTGCCGCAGAAGATGCTCGACGATGGCATCGAGATCCGCGCGTCGGCCACGGGCCGACCTCGCCGGGATGCCCAGCGCTGCCTTGAACGCACCGGGGACCGTGCTCACGCTGCCTTCCAGGTCCGGTTCGTCGGGCAGGAGCACCGCAAGCAGGTCGGCGAGCTGGTTGCTGTACCGCAGACGGGCCGGATCGCGCCAGTCGGGAAGGTACACGGCCTCCTTGACATTCGTGCCATGGAACGGACCGTACGGAAAGCCGTTGAGCGTGAAGACATAGAGCCGTTCACGGCGCAGGAACTCGCGGAACTCGGCGAGCGCCGCTGGTGCGGCAAGTTCGGCTGCAGCACGTGCGGACAGCCTGAGGCCGATACCGAACTCGCCCTCGGCTCGCACGCGTTCGCGCACGGCAAGCACATGGCGGTCGAAGTTCGCGCGGACCTCGGCCCAGGACTCTCCCGGGTGGACGTTGGTGCAGTAGGTCAGGTGGACACCGCCGCCCAGCTTCACGCGCCGAGCTCCCGCTGCCGCAGCCAGACCAGCGCGCGCTGGATCTCGGCAATGTCCATGCGGTGCACTTCCTCGCCGACGCCGAGCGCGCGCAGCAGCGTGATCGTCAGTTCGCCGCCCAGGTGCTCGCGGAACTCCTCGATGCCGCGCAGCAGCAGCCAGTGGCCGCCGGCGTCGCGGCGCTCGAGCGCCGGGTGCCAGAGCCTGAAGCCGATCCGCTTCAGCAACCGATAGACCCGCTCCTCGTCACCTGCCGGCAGCATGCCCACTTGCGCCGAATAGCGCGCGTCGAGCGCCAGGCCGATCGCCACCGCCTCGCCGTGCCGCAGTTCGTGCGCGGTGAGCGCCTCGAGCTTGTGTGCCGCCCAGTGGCCGTAGTCGAGCGGCCGCGCGCTACCGGCCTCGAAAGGGTCACCGCCCAGTTCGATCTGGTGCATGTGCAGCTCGGCGCAGCGGCGGATCGAGCGATTCATCGCCGCCGGCTCGCCGCCGTTGAGCGCCGCCGCATGGCCCTCGAGCCAGTCGAAGAACGCGCGGTCGCGGATCAGCGCCACCTTCACCGCCTCAGCCATGCCGGCGATGCGGTCGCGCGGCTGCAGCGTGCGCAGGAACTCGGCATCGTTGAGCACCGCGAACGGCGGCGTGAAGCTGCCGAGCAGGTTCTTCATGCCGAAGGCGTTGATGCCGTTCTTCACGCCGACACCGGAATCGTTCTGCGCCAGCACGGTGGTCGGCACCCGCACGTGGCGCACGCCGCGGTGCGTGGTGGCGGCCACGTAGCCGATGAGGTCGAGCACGGCGCCGCCGCCGATGCCCACGACGAATGCGTGGCGGTCGATGCGCCACTCCACCAGACGCTGCTGCAGCTGCGTCAGAAGCGCGAGGTCGTTCTTGGCCTGCTCGCCGCCTGGGACCAGCACCGGCGGTGCCACCAGATCCATCGCCTGCGCATGCTGCGCCGCATAGGCGGCAATGTCGCGCACCAGCATCGGGTGCGCCGCGGCGACGTTGTCGTCGATGAATACCACGAAGCGGTGCCGGCGCTGCGGCTCGCGCCGCAGCAGCACCTCGCGAAGGACGGGGTTGTCGCGGGAAAAGACCCGCTCGCAGAAGTACACCGGGTACTCGAAACGCACCGCGAACGACTGCACGTGCAGCGCGGAACGATCGTCGCTGCGCTGCGGAAGACTGGTGATCACGGCACTCACGGCTTCGGTGCTCCTGCGGGTCGCGACGGCCCGGCGCTACTTGATGACCAGCGCCTCGGCCGGCTCGGCGATCTCGGGCCACTCGTCGACGTGCGGCGTCTGCCCGCGCAGCACGGTGTTGCCCTGGAAAAGCATGCGCTGATCCACCGGCTTCGGCGTCAGCCAGTGCGACTCGTCGATCTGGCCGCTCTGCGCATAGGCGGCCAGCGCGTTGTCGTAGCAGGTGGCCTGGACGGCGGCGAGCGGGATGCCGCGTTCGAGCATCAGCCGCGCCGTCTTCGGCACCGCGAGCGGATCGGAGACGCCCCAGTCGGCACTCGAGTCGATGAGAATCCGGCGCGAGCCGTATTGGCGCACGATCTCGACCATGCGCTCGCTGCCCATCTTGGTGTTGGGGTAGAGCGTGAAGCCGGCCCAGAAGCCGCGTTCGAGCACCTCGCGCACGGTCTCCTCGTTGTTGTGGTCGATGATGACGCGCGCGGGCTTCATGCCCATCTCCTCGGCCACGTCCATGCTGCGGATCGTGCCGGCCCTCTTGTCGCGGTGCGGCGTGTGCACCATCACCAGCATGTCGTACTCGAGCGCGAGCGCGATCTGGGCGCGGTAGTACTTGTCCTCGACCGCACTCTGGTCGTCGTAGCCGATCTCGCCGACCGCCACCACGCCTTCCTTCGACAGGTAGCGCGGCAGGATGTCCAGCACCGCCTCGGCCAGAGCCTCGTTGTTGGCTTCCTTGCTGTTGAGGCCGATCGTGCAGTAGTGCCGGATGCCGAACTGCGAGGCGCGGAAGCGCTCCCAGCCGACGATGCTCGACAGGTAGTCGATGTAGCTGCCGACGTTGGTGCGCGGCTGGCCGAGCCAGAACGCGGGCTCGATGACGGCCACGATGCCGGCGGCCTTCATGCGCTCGTAGTCGTCGGTCGTGCGCGACGACATGTGGATATGCGGGTCGATGAAGCGCATCAAGGGCCTCCTGCGGGTCAGTTGAACGCGAGCACGTCGGCCCAGCTCGTGCTGCGCGAGGCAACGGCGTCTCGCAGCGCGGCGTGGCGGGCAAGCAGGTCCTGCGCGCCGGTGTCGGACGAGCTGCGCAGCGCCAGCACGGCGGCAGCGCGCTCGGCCGGGGCGCCGGTGGCGAGCACGCGCGCCAGATCGGCGAGCAGCGCGCCGGCGGCGAACGGCCCCACGCAGCGCCAGAGCTCGGCGCTCACCGGTCGGCCGGCCGCCCAGCGCTCGTGCGCGTAGTCGCCGAGCATGCGGGCCAGGGTCGGATTCGCACGGCGGTCGAGTCCGACGATGGGGTCGAGCGCAGTGCCGACGAACAGCGCCTTGAGGACCATCTGGTTCCAGGCATCCTCGGGCAACTGCTCGGCCGGGTAAGGGTTGCGGTGGGCCACCGCCTCGAACACGCTCTTCATGTTCGAGCGCACGCCTTCGGCGGCACGCAGGCGGTGGCGCGGCGGATCGGGGTACAGCGGCAGGCCTCGGTAGAACGCGACCAGTTCCTCGAGGTCGGCAGTGGCGCACAGCGCATCGAGGCGGCGCACGAAGGCCGCAGCGTCGCCGGTCGCCGCGAGCAGCAGGCGGATACGCGCGGCCTGGTCGACGCTCCACGGCGACGGGTCCCAGTCGGAGCGCGATCCGCGCGCCGCGGCCAGCGCCGCCGTGTCGAGCGCGAGCGGCACGTTGCCCAGCTTGCGCGTCACCAGGCTCACGTGGCGGAAGAGCGCGCGGTCGCCGGCGTCGACCTGCACGGCGGCAACCGCCTCGCGCAGCCACTGCGCGCCCGCGGCGTCGACGCGGCTTTCCACCCACTGCTGCAGCAGCGTCTCGGCGCTCATCGCGGCGCCTCCGCTCGGTCGATGCGACGCAGGTTCATGCGGCGCGCGTGAAGAGGTGGTCGAGCAACAACTGCTTCACCGCCGCTGCCGGCACCGGCCCGGGAGGCAGCAGCTCCGGGGCCGAGGTGATGAACAGCGGGCCCTCGTTCGAGTCGTCCGTCGGCCGGCCGTGCGATCCGCGCACGATGGATGCGTCGAGCCCGATCACGTCCATCAGGGTGCGCAGCCCCAGCGCCTTGCGCGCCAGCCGCGAGGCCACCGCCAGCTTCGGCCAGCGGATCCGCGGGTCGATGAACAGTTCCACCGGGTCGTAGCCCGGCTTGCGGTGGATGTCCACGCAGCGTGCGAAGTCCGGCGCCTTGGCGTCGTCGAGGAAGTGGTAGTAGGTGAACCAGCTGTCGGCCGCAGCCACCGCCACCAGCTCGCCCGAGCGCGGGTGGTCGAGCCCGGCCGTGCGCTTGCCCTGTTCGTCGAGCACCGCGTCCACGCCGGGCAGCGCGGCGATTCTCTCGGCCACTGCAGGCACGAGCTCCGGCCGCGCGACGTACACATGCGCGATCTGATGGTCCGCGACCGCGAACGCATCCGACGCGCCGGCATCGAGCTGCTCCAGGCCGCGCTCGGTTCGCACCCTGAGCCACCCGGCCTCGCGCAGCGCGCGGTTGATGTGCACCGGGCGCGCGACTTCGGTGATGCCGTACTCCGACAGCACGATGACCTGCGCGCCGATCTCGCGCGCCTTGTCGAGCAGTGGCGCGCACTCGGCGTCGATCGCCGCCACCTGCGCCGGGATGCCTGGGTGGCGCGGCCCGAAGCGCTGCAGGTCGTAGTCCAGGTGCGGCAGGTAGACCAGCGTGAGTGTCGGACGGTGCTCGTTCAGCACGTGCAGAGCGCTCTCGGCGATCCAGCGGCTCGAGACGATGTCGGCGCCCGGCCCCCAGAAGCGAAACAGGGGGAACTCGCCGAGCCGGCCCTGCAGTTCGTCGCGCAGCCCGGCCGGGTGGGTGTGGATGTCGGGCAGCTTGCGCCCGTCGGCCAGGTACATCGGCCGCGGCGTGACGGCGAAGTCGACGCTCGCGTACATGTTGAACCACCAGAAGAGCTGGGCGCAGGTGAACGACGGGTCGCGGCGACGGGCGGCTTCCCAAACCTTCTCGCCCGCCATGAGGTGGTTCGACTGGCGCCAAAGCCAGACCTCCGAGAGATCGCGGAAGTACCAGCCATTGGCGACGATGCCGTGGTCGCGCGGCGCCAGGCCGGTGAGCATCGTCGACTGCACGGTCGTGGTGACGGCCGGCAGCACCGTCGTCAATGGCCGCATCGCGCCTTGCTCCGCCAGGGCACGCAGGTGTGGCGCATGCGCCAGCAGCGCGGGTGCTAGCCCGACGACATTGAGCACGACGGTCGGCGTCATCGAATCGGAGGCGTCCGACATCCTGCGCTCGGCGTTCGCCCGAACACCGCGTCGCGTACCCGGCTGAACCCTCGCAGTGCATGGCGGTAGACACGGTGCCCGGTCGCGCACCTGCGGCACGCGGCAAGGATGGATGCCTGGAACAATGGATGGATCCCTCGCGAACGAGTGTAGCGGCGCACCCCTGTGCCTACCATGCTCGAAGTCGGGGGGCGGACTGGCGGGTGCCGTGACAGTCCGCACGCCGCGCCGTGCCACTGCAGGCACGGCAGCCCGGGCCCCCCACGAACGAGGGAGGGCCGCGGTTTCGTGGCGTCTTTGGCAGCAACTCCGGCGGCCGTGGGCTAGAGTGCCCCGGGCGGCCACCGCCGTGGCGGCCGACCCATACCGGAGCAAGACCATGGATCCGACGCGCACCATCCGTCTCCCAAAGCTGGCGCTTCGCCTGATGATCGCCATTGGCGCCTTGGCTTTCGGCCCGAACGCCCTGGCGCAGCAGCCACAGGTGCTGCGCCTCATCTCGGACCGCACCGATCAAGGCGTGCTCCGTCCGATCCTGGACGCGTTCGAGGCCAAGACGGGCGCCAGGGTCGAGGGTGTGTTCATGGACCAGGGGCTGGTCAATCGCCTCGAGTCCCGCTCCACGGAGGCCGACGTCGTCATCACCAAGGACGCCGAGCTGCTGGAACTGGCGGCCCAGCGAGGGCTGCTCGACCGCATCGAGTCGCCAGCGATCAGGGCCGCGATTCCGCCCGAGTTCATGGGCCGCGACAACCTCTACTTCGTCGACGCCTACCGCGCGCGGCTCATCTTCTACTCGAAGGCGCGCGTCAGGCCGGAGGATCTCTCCACCTACGAGGATCTCGCCTCGCCCAAGTGGCGCGGCCGCATCTGCATCCGCTCGGGCAGCCACGACTACAACCTGGCGCTCTTCGGCCAGTTCCTCGCCTCCTATGGCGAGGCCAGGGGCCGCGCCATCATCCAGGGCATCGCCAACAACCTCGCACGCACGCCCAAGGGCAACGATCGCGAGCAGGCGCGCGGTATCTTCGAAGGCAAGTGCGACATCGCGCTGATGAACAGCTATTACCACCCGCTGATGCAGGACAGCCCCGAGCAGAAGCCCTGGGCCGACGCGGCGGGCGTCTTCTTCCCCGACCAGGGTGGCAAGGGCACCTTCATCATGCGCTCGGCGAGTGCGCTCACCAAGAGCCGCAGCAACCGTGATCTGGCCGTCAAGCTGCTCGAGTTCATCGCGTCGCGCGAGGGCCAGCAATTGATGGTCGAGCGGACCAAGCAGTGGTCCGTGCTCAGGGACGTGCCGGCGCATCCGCTGATGGTCAAGCTGGGCGCGGAGCAAGGCCTCAAGGACGGTCGCTTCAAGATGGACTTCGTTCCGCTGGCCGCGATGGTGGGCCGCCGCGAGGAGGTCCTCAGGATGGTCAACGAGATCAAGTTTGACACCGGTCTCTGACTCCGCGCGCCTCGGGCTGACGGCGGCACTCGCCGTCTGCGCCTGCCTGCCGGCTGCCTATCTGCTGGCCGTCGCGCTGCCGATCCTCGCCCAGGGCGGCTGGCTCGCGCATTTCGCATCGACAACGCTGCCGTACCAGGCGATCAACACCGTGGTCGTCGCGCTCGAGGCCGCAGCAGTCGCCTTCGCCGTCGGGGCCGTGCCGGCGGTGATGGTCAGCCGTTACGAGTTCCGCGGCCGCTCGCTGGTATCGGTGCTCGCGCTTCTGCCCCTGCTGTTCGCGCCCTCGGTCACGGCCACCACCTGGACGGTCGTCTACTCGCACGACTTCTTCGGCAGCCGTCACGCGCTCGCGCTCAACCTGGGCCTTTGCTGCTCGCCGTACCTGTTCGTGGTGTTTCGCGTCGCGGCCTCGCGCATGCCGCTCGCGTTCCGCGACCTCGCGGCGTCGCTCGGCCACGGGCGATGTTCCAGGCTGTTGCGCCTGCACGTGCCGTTGTATGCCGTTCCCGGCGCGGCCGGGCTGATGATCGTCTTCGCGCAGACGTTCGGCGACTACGCCACCGCGGAGCGCCTCGGCATCCAGACGCTGAGCGTGGGCATCCACAACCTGTGGTTCGCGAGCCAGAGCTCCGAAGTCGCGGCCATCGTCTCCACGGTGATGATCGTGCCCGCGGTCACCCTGGTGCTGGCGGCGGCCTGGGCCTCCACTTCGATCATGAGCCAGAACCCGGTCGCGCCGGCTGCGGCAGCCGCGGCGCGCCGGCAGCTGGCGGCGCTGCCGACAGCGGCGGTGCTGGGCTGGAGCCTCGTGTGGTCGCTGCCGGCCTTCTTCGTGCCCGAGGCGTTCACGATCCGCTGGGCCTGGCTGCGCTGGCCGCGCACGCGCTTCGACGACATCCCGGGCGATCTGGCGAACACCGCGCTCACGGCCAGTGCGGTGGCACTTTCGGTCGCGCTTGTGTGCGCGCTCGCCGCGGTCGTGCTGCGCGCCGGCGGCCGCTCGCGCCTGGCCGAGCGCATGCCATGGCTCTTCCTCGCCAACTACTTCCTGCCCGCGCTCGTGCTCGCGCTCGCCTTCGTGATGATGAGCCGTGACGGCGCCGTGGTGGCGCAGTGGCTGGGGCCGCTGCGCGATACCCGGCTGCTGGTGGTGGTGCCGGCCGCGCTGCGATTGATGCCGTTCGCGATGCTGCCCGCGCTCGATGCATTGCGCCGCACGCCGCCAGCGATGATCGAGGCGGCACGCGCCTTCGGTGCCGGCGCCGTGCGCGCGCGCGGCGTGGCTTTCGCCGGCCACCTTTGGCCGGCGCTGGCGCTTGGCACGGCCATCGTGTTCATGGAGGCGGTCAAGGAACTGGACCTGAGTCTCACGCTGCAGCCTTTCGGCTACTCGTCGCTTTCGCTCAAGATCTACGCCTTCTCGCGCTTCCAGAACATGGACCGCGCGGCTGTGTGGGTCTTGCTCTCCCAGGCGCTCATGCTGCCGCCTCTGATGCTGTTGTGTTGGCGCATGTCGCGCCTGGATGCCGTGCGGCCGGTGCGCGCACCCCGGTCGGCCGCCTTGCCCATGCCGGCGCGCGCCTGAACTGGAACCGCCCGGAGGCCTCGTGCTGTCTGTCAGGAGTGTGTCGCGTGTGGTGGCCGGCCGTGCCGTGGTGGCCGAATTGAGCTTCGAGATGGCCGCCGGCGAGGTGATCGCCCTGCTCGGCCCGTCGGGCAGCGGCAAGACCTCGCTGCTGCGGCTGATCGCCGGGTTCGACGCGCCCACTTCCGGCGAAGTCCAGTTGCAGGCTGCAGCCGCGTCGTTGCCGGGACGGGTGGTGGTGGCGCCCGAACATCGCCAGGTGGCGGTAGCGTTCCAGGACGCGACGCTGTTTCCGCACCTGGACGCCGTGGGCAACGCCGCGTTCGCCATCCGCGACGGCGACAAGTCGACGCGGCGCGAGCGCGCAAGGCGGGCGCTCGCCGGCATGGGCCTCGTGGAGATGGACGGTCGCGACGTTGCCACGCTGTCGGGCGGCGAGGCACAGCGTGTTTCGCTCGCGCGCGCGCTTTCCGCCGAGGCACGGCTGCTGCTGCTCGACGAACCCTTCGGCAATGTCGACCGCCTCACCCGCGCCGACCTCGTGGTGCGCCTGAAGGCCCAGCTCGATCGGGGCCGGGCCGCACTCATCATCACCCACGACCCGGCCGATGCGGTGGAACTCGACGCGCGTGTGCTCGTGATGCGCGAGGGCCGGCTGGTGGCAGACGCGCCGCACGCCGCCATTGCCGCCGGCGCCTGCGGCGAGTGGGCGTGCGAGTTTCTGCGCCGCGGCGCCTGAGAGCCTGTGAGCAATCCCGACGCGGCGCGCGGGGCCGGGTCTCAGCGATCGGCGCCGCGCGATCGCCAGCGCCGGAGCGCGGCCCACAAACGCTCGAGCCCCACGCGCCAGACGCGACCGTCGGTATGCGAGCGGTCCACCACGACGCCAGCCGCGAAGAGCAGCAGGGCCAGCGCCAGCAGGACGCGGTCCGTGGGCCGCCGGGCGGCACCGGGATCGGCCGGTCGGCGAAGCGCCTGCGCATCCCACGGGTGGATCCAACCCTGCGCCTGCCAGGCAGGAAGGTCCGGGTGGAGACCCTGGCTGTCGTCCTCGGCCACCGCCCGTCGCAGGTGCAGATGTCGCCCGGTGCCACCGGCGCCGCCCGTGCCGCGCGTGCCGTCCGCCGCGACGGCCGTGACGGAGTAGAGCCCAGGCCCTGCAGCGGGCTGGCGCGCGCGCCAGCGACCGGGGGCCGCCAACTCCGGCGTGAGCGTGAGCGGCGCCGCGCCCGGCGGCGTGATCGTCAACGTCGGCGAAGGCCGCAGCGGGCCGTCGGCCGCCGCTGTGAGTTCCGTTTCGACCAGCAACGCATCGAGCAGATCGGTCACCTTCAGCGCGAGCGGCTCGCCGACTCCGGCCGTCCACTCGGCCAGGCCTCCGGCCAGACGGGGCCACTCGCGCCATGCCAGCCAGTCCGGCGTCCATGCGCCCAGCCCCGTGGCAAGCGCGACGACGCGGCCGCTGCCGGCCAGATGCAGCGCCAGCAGCGGGTCGCCGCGCTCGCTCAGCAGCGGCACCATGGCCTGCGGCTGCGGCCGCGTCACATGGTAGGCAGCGACCGCGGGCCAGCCGGCAGGCGCGAGCGGCGCGAACGGCAAGTTGCCCCGCTGCAGCACACCGATCGCGCCGCGCTCCACGCGGGCGCGGCGACGCTCGACGCCGGTGCGCATCACCCGCGGCAGTTCGGCGGCCTCGCGCACTCGCAGCACGACGCCGGAGGCGCCCACCACGCGAGCGAGCGCCGCGTCGTCGGCGTCGGGTCCGACGGCCAGCGCCAGCGTCTCGATGCGCGCGCGCGCCAGCCGCTCGCGCAGCGCGGCCAGCGGTGCCTCGTCGACGAAGCCGTCGGTCACCAGCACCAGCAGGCGTCGCGCCGCGCCGCTGCCCTCGAGCGCCGCCGCGGCCGCTTCGACGGCCGGCGCGAGGCGCGTGCCGCCGCCCGGCGTCACCGGCCAGTCGCGTTCGATGGCGGCCAGGCCCTCGGTGGCCGGAACCAGCGGGACCAGAATGCGCGCCTCGACGTCGAAAACGACAAGGCCGAGCGCGTCGTGCTCGCCGAGTGCGTGCGCGGTCTCGAGCACGGCGCGCTGGGCAAGGTGGAAGCGATCGACGCCGGCGCTGCCTTCGCCCATGCTGCCCGACTTGTCGACCACGAAGACCACGCTCGCTGCCTGCTCCAGCGCCGCCGGCTCCAAGCGCAGCGGCAGCAAGGACTCGAGCACCGAACCACGATAGCCCCCGCGCGCGAACGAGCGTTCGCCGCCGAGTACCAGCAGCCCGAGGCCCTGTGAACGCACCGCTTCCGCCAGCGCATGCCACAGGCGCTCGCCAGCGTCGTTCACCGCCACGTCGTCGAGGATCACCGCCCGGTACCCTGCCAGCAGGTCGGCGAAGGCATCGAGCCGCGCCGCCGGCACGACCTCGAGCTTCCAGCCGCCGCGCCGCAGACTGTCAGCGAGTGGGGCGACCGGGGCGGAAGCGGGGAGCCGGGCGCCGCCCTGCACATAGAGGATGGGTGCGCGCGCGCCGACATCGATGACAGCGGCTGCGCTTCGCTGCTCGATCGTGCGCCCGCCACTGGCCTCCTCCAGCGCCACGTCCACGAGCAGCGCGCCGCTGCCGGTGGCAACGAGCTCGATCGTCGCCTGGCCGTCGCGCGCAGTAGCCTCACCGCTGCCGCGCACGCTGCCCTCGAAGGCACGCACGCTGGCCGTCACGCGCAGCGGCGCGCCCGCCGCCGGGCCGGCGAGGCGCACGGTCACCTGCAGCGGCTGGCCGATGGTGGCACGGGCCGGGGCCAGCACCTCGGCGATGCGCACCGGCGGCGTGGGCCGGCCGGCAGGGCGCCAATGCACTTGCAGCCCGGCGTCGCGCAGCGCCTGCAGCGCGCGCGGCGTGTCGCCGGTCGTGGCCAGGCCGTCCGAGATCATCACGAGGCCGCCGAAGCTCGCCCCGTCGTCGGCGACCTGGGAGCTCGCGAGTGCCGACAGCAGGGCCGCCTCGAGGTTCGTGGCCGACGGCTCCAGTGCGGCCGCCAGCGCCACGGGCGCGCCCGCCGGAGGCGCGGTGCGGCCCGCGAACTCGATGAACCGCAGCTCGCCGGCCCCGGCCTCGCGCGCCGCGCCGACGACCTCGGTCAGAGCCTCCTCGGCCGCTGCCGGCGGCACGCTCGCCGAGCGATCGACGAGCACCAGCCAACGTGGCTGGCTGCGCGCATCGAGCCAGGCCACGCCGGCCAGCGCCAGCAGCAGCAAGGCCAGCGCGGCCAGCTGCAGCGCTGCGGCCACCAGCGTGCGGCCTTCGCGCAACCTCATCGCGCGCGCGCCTTTGCACTGCGTTGGGCCGGGCGCGTCTGCACGCTGGACGGCGCGGCGGGCGCAGCGGTGGACGGAGCGATGGACGGCACGGTGGACGGCGCGACCCGGCTCAATCGTCGCCACTGTCGCGCGAGCGCTGCGAGCTCCCACAGCAGCACGGCGAGTGCCAGCACGACGAGCAGCCGGCTGCCGTCATGGCTGGTGGTGGCGGGGGCAACGGGTTCGCGCACCGCGGCTGCCGCGCCGCGGTCCGCGCCGCCGTCGCCGGAGACGCGCGTCGGCGCCACGCGCCAGGCGTCGGCGGGCCGCTCGACACTCACCACGGCGTCGAGCAGCGGTGCCTCGAGCAGGCGCTCGAACATCCAGTTCACCAGCAGCGGCAGCTCGCCTTCGTTGTTACCCGCCGTCCTGCTGAAGTCAAGCACGGTCTCGAGCCGGCGCGGCAGGCCGGCGCGCACCACGATCAGCGGCTCGCCCGCTGCGGCCAGCAGCGGAGAGTCGCCCGCGCGTGGTGTGATCGCGCCCGCGACGCGCCAGCGCGCGGCGTCCAGCGCCAAGCGCTGCGTCGGCGTGACCGCGGCGGGCCACTGGAACGTAGCCGAGAGCGGCAGCGGCAGGCGCTCGCCATGCACGGCGATGGCCGGCACCGGCCGATCAGGCTCGGGCCCGCCACACAGCAGCGCGGCATCGACGGGCGTCTCCTTCGCCGGCACACGGGGCGGCGGCATCGGCGGCAGCGTCGGTGGCCGGGTCGGCGGCAGGGCCGGCATCAGAACCTGTGTCAACGCCGGATGGGCGACGACCGCGGCGCGCAGGGCGGCGGGGCAGTCGGGATCGACCGCCACCCCACGCCGGCGCAGAGGCGCGAGGTCGAGTTCGATCGTGTCGTCTTCGGTCAGCGCGTCGGTGGGTTGCAGCACGGCACGCAGCCGCGCCGTGGCGGGCAGGGTGAACTGCAGCGCCTCGGTCGCACCCGCAGCCACGCGGCGATGCGCGCTGGCACGTTCGGCGGCACCGTCGAAGAGCAGGATCTCGCGCGTCTCCTCCACCGTGCCGCCGTTGCCGATCTGCAGCAGCACGTCGATGCGGTCGGCCTGTTCGGCGTTGCGGCGCACGGCCACCCGCTCGAGGCCGACGTTGCGCTCGACCCGTCCGACCCGGATCAACCGCTCAGGGCCGCCTTCGAGCGGCCAGCGCAGCAGCGCGGGACGGACGCCGTCGGTGAGCACCCAGTGCGCGCGCTCGGGTGCGAGCAGCGCCGCCGGCGGCGGCGCCGGTGCCAGGCGGCGGGCCGTGATGCCGAGCGCCAGCACCTCAGCTGCTGGCAGGCCGCCGGCGCCCGCGGGCTGCGCCCGCCAGGGCTCGGACAGCAGGCGCAGCTCGACCTCGGCCCCCGGCTGTGCCGCGAGCTGCGCGCGCGCGGCGGCCAGCGCAAGCTCGAGCCGCGTGCCACCGGCCTCGCGCGTGAGCATGCTGGTGGAGTCGTCGAGCCACAGCGTGATGCGGCTCGAGCGCGCGGACCACTGCGGCCCGGCGAGCGCGAGCACGACGAGCGCCGTGAAGAGCGCCCTCCGCCGCCAGGCCGGGTCGGGCGGTTGCTTTTCGCCCGCGGCCGGACTGCTCTGAGCCGCGGCCCGCCACAAACCCAGGTGGGCCACCGGCACCGCGCGCCGGTGCCGGCCCCCGCGGTGCAACCAGCGGATCACGGGCAGCGCCAGCAGCCCCAGCAGCCATCCGGAGGTGGCGAGGCTCAGCAATGCGATCGCGCCTCGACCAGATGGCGCAGCAGCGCGTGCTGCCACGCTTGGCGGACGTCCCAGTCGGTGAAGGCGGCGCCGCCCTGCGCGCAGAAGCCGCGCAGTCGCGCCGTCATCGCTGCGCGCGCCCGTGCGGCCGCGGCTTCGGCAGCCGCGCCGGCACGCGCCTGCAGCCGCGCGCCGGTCTCCTGGTCCACGAGCTCGAGCTCGCCGTCTTCGGCCAGCCGCTCGTCGGCCTCGTCGGCCAACCGAAGCACGTGCAGCTCGCGGCAGTGCAGGCGCAGCTGCGAAAGGTCGGCGCGCAGCTCGTCGGCGGCGAGGAAGTCGCTGATCGCCAACACCGCGGCGGCACCCGCGACGCGCCGCGCGCAGGCGCCGAGCGCCGAACGCTCACCCTGCATCCGCGGCGCCTGCGCGGCCAGCACGCGCGCGATCGCCGCGTAGTGATGGCGGCCGCGGCCGCGCGGGCATTCAGCCAGCACCCGCGAGCCGAAGACCACGATGCCGACACGGTGGCCGAGCTGCAGCAGCGCGTAGCCCATCGCCGCCGCGGCCTGCACGGCGCAACGCCACTTGCCGCCGCCGCCGCTGGCCATCGACGAGCTGGCGTCGAGCAGCAGGCACCAGTCGGATGCCGACTCGGCCTCGAAGCGGCGGACGATGGGCCGGCGCGCGCGCGCGGTCTGCCGCCAGTCGATGTGGCGCACCTCGTCGCCGGGCACGTAGTCGCGGTGGTCGAGGTGCTGCAGGCCGACCCCTGCTCGCCGCGTCAAGGCCGGTGCGCCGCTGGCGCGCGGCTGCCGTTCGGCCAGCAGCAGCGCTGCCGCGCGCGCGAATGACTGCAGCTCCGCCTCGGCCGGCAGCGCGGCGGGAGCCGTTGCGCTCAATGCCGGCGGCGCCATCCGTCGATGATGCCGCCGAGCAGGGCGTCGGCGTCCAGGCCGTCGAGCTCGCTTTCCAGTCGCAGCAGCACGCGGTGGCGCAGCACCGGCAGCGCCACGGCCTGGACATCGTCGACATCGAGGTGGGCGCGCCCCGCCATCAGCGCACGTACCCGCGCGGCGCGGATCAGCGCCTGCAGCGCGCGCGGGCTCGCGCCGTAGCGGATGTGACGGCGCGCGTCGCTGCTGCTGCCGGCAGCGTCCCGACCGGCCGCCGCCGGCGCCGCAGCGGGCTGGGTCGCGGCCACCAGGTCCACCGCGGCCTCCTTGCAGCGCTCGCCGACCAGCACGGCACGCGCCAGCGCAGCGAGGCGCAGCATGTCTTCGGCGTCGGCCACCGGCTGCAAGGTGTCGGCCGGCTCGGCATCGAGCGAGACGTCGAGCATCGCGCGCAACGTATCGCGGCCCGGGAACGGCACCTTGAGCTTGAACATGAACCGGTCGAGCTGCGCCTCGGGCAGCGGGTAGGTGCCCTCGAGCTCGATCGGGTTCTGCGTCGCGAGCACGCAGAAGGGGCTGGGCAGCCGGTGGCTGATGCCGGCATGCGTGACCTGACGCTCCTGCATCGCCTCGAGCAGCGCCGCCTGCGTGCGCGGCGTGGCGCGGTTGATCTCGTCCACCAGCACGAGTTGGGCGAACACCGGCCCTGGGCGGAACTCGAACGCCGAGCCGCCACCGGCCGCGGTCACGTAGACCTCGGCGCCGGTCACGTCGGCCGGCATCAGGTCGGGCGTGCACTGCACTCGCGCCCAGCGCAGGCCCAGTGCCGCGGCCAGTGCCTTGGCCAGGTGAGTCTTGCCGAGCCCAGGCAGCCCTTCGATCAGCACATGGCCGCCGGCAAAGACGGCTGTCACGAGGTCGCGGATCAGATCCTGCTGGCCGACGATCACACCGTACAGCCGCGTGCACAGCTCGCCGAGGTGCCGGTGTGCGCCGGCAAAGGCGTGGTCGTCGTCGCCGTCGGCGGTGGCAGTGTTGGCGGCGGAGGGGGTCATCGGGTGGCGCGAGCGTGGGTCCATGCTTGCACGTAGCGGGTCTGGGCCGGCGTCAGGGCCATTGCCGGGGCAGCGGCCGGCGGGGTAGCAGCCGCCGCAGCGATCGCCGGTGCTGCACGCCCACGATCGGCCGCCACCGCGCCGTCGTATTGCGCGTCGCCCTGCGCGTCGCCGCGCGGGCTCGCCACGCCCGAGCCCGGACGCGCGCCCTCGAGTTCGACGCGCCGCGCCGGCATCGTACCCCGCGCCGTGGGGGAGACACCGGCACTCGTGCGCGCATCGCGGCTGCTTCCCGCCTCGCGCCCGGTGCTGCCGCCCGTGGCGGCGGCCACCGGGTTGGAGGAGGTGCCTGCGGGCGGCGAGGTCTCGATGCGCGCCATGCCACCGGCAGCCGTTCGGGGACCACCGATGGCGGCCGGTCGCACGCCGGCGGCGGCCTCGCTCGGACGGCCGGCGGCGGCGCTCGCTTGCGCAGGCGCGCCGCTGACGGGGTCACCCTCGGCTTCACCCGGACGTTCCTGCCGGCGCGCACCGTCGCGCCGGCCGGGGGCGCGCAACGCCTGCACGACCTCGCTCACCAGTTGCTGCGGCTCCGCCGAGGCGCCACTGGCGGTCGCCTTGACCGCTGCTGCGGCGGAAGCGGCCCGGTCCCTCGGCACTGCCGGCGCGCCCTCGCGACCCGGCAAGTTCAACACGACCGTGGCCAGCGCCGCGCACACCGCGGCCACGGCGGCGGGCCGCGCCAGGCGCAGCGGGCGGCGCTCGGCGGCGAGCCGCTGCAGCGCCGAAGGCAGCCTTGCGCCCGCCCATCGCTCGAGCCAAGCGACGGCGCGGGCGTCGGCCGCCGGCAGGCGGCCCTCCCGGGCATCGAGCAGCGTCGTGAACGCCGACGCGCCGCCCAGACGGCGATCGGCCCAGAGCGCGCACTCGGTGCGGCCCGGCGGGCGGGCTGCGGCCCACGCGAGGCCCAGCGCGAACGGAAGCATGACGGCACCCAGCGCGGCACCGGCCGGCACCGACTGCCAGACCAGGTGCACGAGCACCATCAGAAGCAGCAGCGCCGATACGCCCCGCAGCGCCTGCCGGAACGCGGCCCCGAGGCGCCCGGCCCACAGGTGGCGCCGCACGGCAGCAAGCAGCGGGCTCAGGTCCGCGCTGCGTGAAGACCGGCCAGGTTCGTTCACGGTTCTCAGCTGGGCGACAAAGCCCAGTACCGGTACAAGAGCCAGCAGCCCAGGGCCAGAACGACGCCGACCGTGGTGCCTGCGAGTCGGCCCTGGTCGTCGCCCGGCCAGGCCCGCCGCAGCGCGCCGGCGAGCCCGGGCAGCACCAGCGCGGCCAGCAGCAGCGAGGCTTCGGCTGCCAGCAGCTGGGCGGCGCTCACGCGGCTGGCCGACCAAGCCAGCACGGCCACCGGCCAGGCCGGTGCGAGCAGCACCAGCGCGTCACCGCGCGCAGCCGATGATCCTGTCGAACCGCCGCCATGCCCGATGCACAGGGCCAGCAACATGGCGCGCGCGAGCAGCAATGCGTTGAGTGCATCGACGGCGACGCGGCCGGCGTCGGCGCCGCGCGCGATTGCCAGGCGGCTGGCTCCGAGCCACCACAGCGTGACGGTCGCCGCGAGGGCGACGCCGATCAGCGCCAGCAGCCTCTGCCCGGGACCGGCACTCATGGCGACGGCACCGACACCAGCAGCCAGCCCTGGGTGGCCGCCGGAACGCCGCCGACCCCTGCCAGGTCCAGCGGCCACAGCGCGGCCACGGCGGCCGGCGACAAGCGCATGAACGCCATGCGCAACGGCGCATCGAGCCCCATGCGAGTGTCCGCGACTCGAGCGGGCTGCCCCACGGGCGCGCGTGCACCGGCGGCGAGAGCCGGCAGCTCATGGGCGCGGCCGCCCGCGATCAACCAGCCCGCGGGCCAGGCGCTGCCGCCTCGGTTCTGAAGCAGGTGGGCGCCGTCAGGCTGCGTCTCGACGGAAAGGGTGCGTGCCACCGGGAAACTGCCCGCGTAGCACAACGTGGCGCGCGCGAACAGCCGGATGTCGAACTCGGCCCGCGTCACCAGGCCGGAGGCTGGATCGAAGCGCAGGTGCATGGTCTGTTGTGCGTCGCAGGCGCGCACCGACGGGGCGAGGAGCGGCGGAATCGTCATCGTCACACGATCGCGCGCCGAGCCGACCACCCGCTGCAGTGCGTGATGGCTTGCCAGCCGCGCGCCGGAGTCGGCCTCGCCCCACACCAGCAGTTGTGCCTGGGGCGCCAGCAGCTGTGGCAGACCCCACGCGGCAAGCGCTCCGGTTGCACCGGCCCCGACGACCGCTGGCCACGTGCCGACGAGGAGCGCGAGCAGCACGGCCAGCGCGAGGTACACCGCCAGTGCTGCCGTGACACGCTGCCAGGCAGTCGTGTCGCTGGCAGCGAGTTCGCCCACCGCAGCCGCCGACATCGGTGTAGGCAACGGAATGTCCAGGGAGGCGGCGAGCGCCTCGGCTGCCCCGGCCGCCGAGGCGGCATGAAGAAGCACGCGGCCACCGCAGCCGCCGGCACCGTCGAGCAAGCGGCGCAGGTTCGGATCGGCGTCGACAACGGCGACGCGGCCGCAGCCGGCGATGTGGCCGAGCAGGGCCCCAAGCTGCGCCGGTTCGAGCGCCGCCAGCGTCGTGGCGTCGACCACCAGCGCGTCCATGCCGGCGTAGGCGGCCACCTGGCGCGGCAACGCCTCCGGTGTGAGCGCGACCGAGTGGAAGCCCGGCAGCTCGATGGCGGAGCCGTCGGCCTGGAGCACACCGAGCAGCGGCAGCTCGGAGTGCGCGATCGCGAGCGCGCGTTGCAGCAACGCGCCGTCCTGCGGCGCGAGTGTGAGCTGAACATGTTCGGCCGGCGCCAGCGGCAGATGCAGCGTCAGTGGGCGGCCGGGCTGAAGCTCGAGCCCGGCGTGCACCGTATGGCGTCCCGACTCCACGGCGAGCGTAGCCCGCGTGGCGCGGTCGGTGACCACACGGAGATCGAGTTCGCTGGGTCGACCGGGGCGCGCCCAGCCACCCCAGGCCAGCGTGGCCGTCAGCTCGATCCGGGGCTCGGCCTGCACCGCGGCGGCGCCGCAGACGGCGAGCAACAGCAGCAGGCGGCGCAACACCGGATCACTTGACGACGTGCTCGAGCGCGATCACCGCCCACGCCGTCACGAGCTGCGGCCGGTCTTCCCACCAGGCGTTGGAGTCGGCGTTGGCCCAGCTGCCGTCCGGCCGCTGCAGGCCGACGAGCTTCTGCGCCAGCTCGTTGCGCCAGTTGCGGCGCTGCCCCTTGCCGTCGACGAAGGTGTCCTCGCCGTAGGCCGACATCACCTTTGCGAAGGCGTTGTAGAAGTAGTAAAGGCCGTGCTTCTTGTTCGTGCCCGGGTTGGCCTCGAGCGTGTAGTTGGCCGTCATCCACTTGTAGGCCGCCTGCACGCGCGGGTCGTTCTTGTCTGCGCCGGCGAACAGCAGCGACAACAGGCCAGCGGCCGTCATGCCGCCGTAGGAACCCAGGTCGTTCTCGTACTCCGCCATGTTGAAGCCCGGCCGGTAGATGAAGCCGCCGTCATTGCCGGCCCACTTCTGGTCATTGCTCTCGCTGCGGTTCTGCGTGCGGCTGATGAAGGTGAGCGCCTTCTGCCACACCGGATCCTTGGGGTCGGTGGCCGCGGCCCTGAGGCCCTCGATCGACATGTAGAGGTTCGAGAGGTCCGGGCGTTCACCGCCGCCGTAGCCGATGCCGCCGTAGTAGGCGTGGTCCGGCTTGTAGCCCTCGTCCTCGTCGACCTGGTGCTTGACGAGGAAGTTGCGGCCGGCCTCGATCAGCGGTTGATACTTGGGGTTCCTGGTCGCCGCCAGTGCGACGATGGCGACGGCGGTGTTGTACGCCGTGCCCTGAAGCGATGCCGCAATGGCCCCGTCCGGGCGCGCCTTGGCCACCAGGAACTCGACCTGGCGCGTGATGAATGGGCCGTCGGCCTCGGTGTACTTCTCGGGGCTCTCGAGGAAGGCACGCAGCGCGAGCGCGGTGACGCCGACGTTGCCGAGCAGCGAACCGTCGGGCGCCTGCTGGCCGCGCAGATAGTGCAGGCCGCCGGCGATGGAGCGCACGGCACGCTGGCGCAGCGCGCGGTCCATCTTCTCGGCACTCTGCGCGAAGGCCGCGCCACCCATGGCGCTCAGCACCGGCAGGGCGAGCACATGTCGTCGATTCATCATGTCGAGGTCTCCTATCGGGTTGGCGTGGTGCCGCGGTCGGGACCGCGCCGCGGCAGGACATGGAACAGCACCAGTGCCGCACCGGCGGCCAGCGCGTACGCAAGCGCGATCGGCACCGGCTCGGGGTAGGTCACCGGCAGTGCAGCCAGGTTGGAGCGGCTGTAGAACCACTCGTTGCGCAGGAAGTCGTTGCCGCCGACGACGGCCAGGTGCGTGAGCGGGCTGGCGCCCACCACGGCATCGAGCACGCCGGCATGCGGGCTCGACAGCAGCTCGGCCGTGGGCCCGGCCCACAGCGGCAGCGCGCCGGTGAATGCGACCGCGGCTGCCACGGCGAGGCCCCCTGCGCCACGCGGCCAGCGGCGGTCGAGGCAGGCCACCGCGGCGTGCACGGCGACCAGCAGCAGGAAGAGCAGCCCGCAGGTGGCGGCCAGCGCCAGCGCGGGCTGCGGCAGCCGGCCGAGTGCGCGCGCGAGCAGCGCCGCTCCGGCGGGAGCGGCCAGCGACCAGAGCAGCACCCGCAGCAGCGAACGCCCCACCGTGGCCGCCGGCCCCGGCCAGAACAGCGGCGCCAGCACACCCAGGGCGGCGGCGGCGGCCAGGCGCAGCGCGGCGGGCTGCTCCTCGGCGCCCGTGGCGCCAGCGGCGACCATCGTCAACGCTGCCGCGAGCAGCAGCAGGACCCAGCGCACGAAGATCACCTGGCCGGCTTCACCGCTTCGATGATCAGCTCGATCGGGGTACCGATGGCGGGCAGCTTCGGGTGGCCGCGGACCGTCCCGTAGGCGCCCAGCCCGATCGGCGCGGCCGACTCGAAGACGGTGTGGGGATCATGCACGAAGCCGATCAGCGTGCCGGTGCGGTCGGCACCGAACTGCTTCGACTGGTCCGGCATCGGGGAGGCCGTGTAGACCCACTCGACGCCGGCTGCGGAAACACCTGCCTCCGGGTTCAGGATCGCTTCCGCGGCCGACATGCGTCGGCGCTGGCCCCCTTCGCTCCACTCGAGGGTCATCGACACCCGAGGGCCGGGCAGTCGTGCAGCCACGCGGTAGTCGGTCCACTTGAGCCTGGCGTCCGCTTCCAGGCCGATGAGGATGGCTGCCAGATTGAGTTCGCTGCCGCTGGCATCCAGCTCGAGCAGCGTCTCGTACGCCTTCATGCCACCCGGGCTCGTAGCCAGATACTCGAGCGGCTTGCCGGTGACGTGGATGCGGCCCGGTACCGCGAACGAACCGGCGCGCTTGTCGACCATGATCCGGCCGACTTGGTACCGCTCGTTGCCCAGTGGCCTGACCTCGCCGATCGCAGGCCTGGAGGCCGAAGCGGCCTGCGCGGGGCCGGCGGCCGTCTGCCCGCTTGCCGGCGACAGGTGAACGAGCGCCGCTCCCAGCGCTGCCCCGGTCAGTTGCCGTCGCTTCATCGCTTGACCCCCATCACCACCCGGTGCGGCATCGGCGGCGGCAGCGGCACCATGCGGATGTCGCGCAGCTCGCAGCCCAGCATCCACTGCTGCACGTCGGCGTCGGCGTGCACACCGCCGTCGGGCGCGGTGAGCATCATGTTGAGGCCGAACATCGCTGCGAACGACGGCTGCGTGCCGCCGGGGTCGGTGAAGACGTCGCTCACGACGAGCAGGCCGCCAGGCTCGAGGCACGCCACCGCCCGCTCGACGAGGGCGCGGCAGGTGGCCGGCGACTCGCGGTGGAACATGCCCGACATCAGCACGACGTCCTTGCCGCGGCCGAAGTCGGCGCTGTGATAGTCGCCATCGCGCAGGCTCACGCGGCCGCTGGCGCCGGCGGCCGAAACGAGTTCGCGCGCCACTGCGGCGACGCCCGGCAGCTCGAGCACCTCCGAGTGCAGGCCCGCGAAGCGCTCGGTCAGCAGCACCGAGTAGGTGCCCGAGCCGCCGCCCACGTCGAGCATCTCGCGGCGGCCGGCAAGGTCGAGCACGCTCACCAGCGCGCGCGCGATGCCCACCGCACGCTCGTGCATGGCGACGACGAAGCCGCGCGTGCGCGCCGGGTCGTCGCCGAGATAGGTCTCGGCCGCGAGCGCGGGCTTGCCCTTGCGCAGCGCATCCTCCAGCTGGCCCCAGGTGGCATAGAGCTGGTCGCTGTAGCGGATGACGTTGCCCATGAAGGCCGGGCTGCGCGAGACGAGGAACGCGGCAGCGGCCGGCGTGTTGCGAAAGCACCCAGCTTCGGCCTCGAGCAGCCCCAGACCCGCACAGGCGCGCAGCAGCAGCGCCGTGCTGCGCGCGTCGAGTGCGAGCGCGGCGGCCACTTCGTCGGCGGACTTCGCACCGTCGGCCAGCTCATCGAACACCCGCAGCCGGTTGGCCGCGAGCAGCACCTGGCTGTCCCAGTACGCGGTGCTCAGGCGGACGATCGCCGAAGGGTCCGGGCCCGGGGCCCGCGGCCCCGCCGATGCGACTGTCACTGCATGGTCTCCGTCAAGCGGTGGGCGTGCGATAGCGCGGCCGGAGGGTTCCGGCTCTCACGCCGGCACCGCGGCCTGGCGGTCGAGATCGCACTCGAGCTGCATGTAGGCACAGCGGTGGCACATGAAGCCGTCGGAGATCGCCAGGCCGTGGCGGCGGCGGATCCCGGCGTAGCCGGTGATCAGCGTCTCGAAGTAGTTGCGGATGCGCGCGTGGTAGTCGGGCCGCTGCCGGCCGCCCGAGGGCCAGACGAGCGAGTAGATCGGAACGATGCCGCGGCGGCACAGGTCCTCGGCGCCTTCGAGCGCGACCCTGGCTGCCTGCTCCCACTCGAGGCCGTGCTCGGGCTCGAGCTCGATGCCGGCCACCATCGCGGAGTAGACGTGGCCACGGCCGAAGTGCCGGACCGCCGTCTCGAGCGCCTCGATCCAGCGCGCGTAACCCACGTAGCGGGCCTTGCCCGGGCAGATCTGGTTGAACAGCGGCTCCGACCACATCTCGAGGTTGAAGCAGACATGGTCGACCAGGCCCTCGGCCTTGAACTGCGCGATCTGGTCGTCGGGGATCGCCCCCGAGCCCAACGCCACCGGGATGTGGCGCGTGTTGGCCTGCTTGACGAAACGCGCCAGCTGCAGGAACCGATCGCCTTCCTTGCGCGCATCGGTGAGCGAGCCGCCCACCAGGTAGATGTGGCGGATCTCGGTCTGCGCGATCACCGCGTTCATCGCCTCGCGCATGCGCTCGAGCGTCGGCAGCGGGATCTCCACCTGCCCGGCGCGTTGGCCCAGGTGCTTGGTGCGCTCGTCGGGTGCGCCGTAGGCGCAGAAGGCGCAGCGCATCGACTGCCCCTCATGCTTGTGCAGGAAGTACTCGCAGCCCGGCGCGACGTTGATGACGAGCATGTCGCCATGCGTCTGCACGCCGGCCTGTGCGTAGGGCATGCCATCTGCGGTCTTCTGGGTCTGCCAGGGGCACAGCGGCTCGAACGCGATCGGCACCGACTGGCTGCTGCGATCGTCGACGAGGCGGTAGCCCTGCTCGAGGCTGCCCTCGATGTGCCAGGGTGAATCGCCGTCGCCGAGGATCCGGATCTCGGTGCCGTCGGGCGTGTTGATGAGGTACGGAATGGTGACGATGCCGCGGCCGGTGGGATCATGCTCGCCCGGCTTGAAGCGGTACGGGTAGTAGTTGGGCATCGCGTGCGCCGTCGCCGCGCCGAGCGCGGCGGTGTAGCGGATGCCCTCGCACATCACCTGGACCTTCAGCGACGGCGAGCCGGTGAGCGTGCTCATCTTTGCGGTTCCCGTGTTGGCCGGGGCTGCGCAGGCAGTTGCACGCTCCGCAGTTCAGGCCGTTCTGCTATGGTCGTTGGATCATGCCACGCAGTGCGGCTCGGGCCCTGTTCATTATTGCCGCGGCGGTGTGCATTCCGGTCTTGCCGTTCCTCGTGATCGGCGAGCTGCCGGGCGAGCGCTGGCTTTCGGCAGCCGACGAGCATGCGTTTCTCTTCGCCTGCACCGGCGCCGGCCTGCTGGCCGTCGACATCCTGCTGCCGATTCCGTCGAGCATCGTCGGCACGATGCTGGCGGCTCGCCTGGGCTTCGGCGCCGGCTTCGTCGCAACCTTCGCCGGCATGATGCTCGGGCAGTCGGCGGCGTACTGGGCCAGCCGCACCCTGCTGCGCCGGCGCCTCGGCGACCTGCCGGCCGCGCCGACCCTGGCCGTGGTCTTTCTCAGCCGTCCGGTGCCGGTGCTGGCCGAGGCGGTGGCGCTGGCGGCCGGCGCCGCGCGGCTGCGCTGGCCGCAGTTCCTGCTGGCCAGCGGCGCAGGCAACCTGCTCTACGCCGGCGTGCTGGCGCTCAACGGCTCGCAGGTGATGCCGCAGGCACCCACCGGCGTCGGGCTGGTGCTGCCGATGCTGCTGCCGGCGGCCGGCTGGCTGGTCTGGCGCCGTCTTCGTCGACACCCTTCCTCACTGGAGTGAACCGATGCTCTTCCTGCTCACCAACCGCACGCGGCCGAACCTGAGCGCCGCGCAGTACGGCGAACTGGCCACCCTGGCCAAAGATTTCTACGCCTCGATCCCCGCCGGCGTGAAGATCCACGGCGAATGGGCAGCGCTGGACCACTCGCACAACGTCACGCTGCTCGAGGCGCCGGACCTCGGGACGGTGCAGCGCATCCAGGCGCCGTTCGCGCCGTTCACCGAGACGACGATCGTGCCGGTGACGTCGATGTCCGGGTGGACAGCGAGTTGAGCAGCACACCCCTGCGCCGTGCCTGCGGAGGTCCACCGCGGGCCTGACCGCGGCCGAGTCGGTGGCCGATGGGCGGCCATCCCGCCCGCCAGCGGCCAAGCACGCCCATACGCCTGTCGGACTCCTTTACACCATCCGCCCGGGCCGATACGCCCCCGACGCCAAGACCCTGTTTTCATGTGGCTTTTTCGTTTCGGCACATGAGTTGCATGCATTCAGTGCAGCTACTCCTTCGTGTCGGCGGGAGGGTTTGGGCGGGTCTTGGGCTGCCCATGTGCCGCCATCACCGGCCTGGAAGGATTGCAGGATGCTGTTGCGCACAGGGCAGATCGGGTCACGAACGTCGTGTGATGCCGGAACACCCGCCGAGCGGGTGCGTCGGAGTACCGGCTGGGGGTTCCCGGATTGCCTGGCGGCGAGGCGGTTCTCGAGGTGACTCATCGAAAAGCGAGGGCATGATATGAAGCGATTGACGAAGGTTTCACTGGCAGTGGCGAGTCTCGTACTCGGGGCGGGGGCTGCACAAGCCATCACGAACTTCGAGGCCGACGTCAATGCCGCCATCGATGCCGGCTTGGCGTATTCGCGCGCGGCCAGCTGGTTCACGACCTATACGGAAGGCAATGGACTGACCCTGCTGACCCTGCTCGAGAAGGAACACGTCGCCCCGACGCCTCCCGGCTACGCCGGCTTGTCGGCAAGCGACAAGGCCTTGGCCGATGCATCCGCCTGCATGCTGATCCAGAATGGAAACTACGCAGCCCGAGGCAGTTTCTATTCGTACTACGACGGCCAGGTGCTGATGGCTCTCTCGGTCTACGCGCTCACCGGCGGCCCGAACAACCCTGCCGCCTGTGCAGCTGAATCGGTTC
>WBZP01001629.1_pt1 | contig 27126 bp, 17 predicted proteins | sample 5204301 | NCBI WGS metagenome assembly WBZP01 (sample SAMN12412401, study PRJNA552823) | activated sludge metagenome | isolation source: activated sludge from nitrification reactor of wastewater treatment plant... | place: USA: Pennsylvania | collected 2017 | reverse complement strand
CCCGTTGACTTTCTCGTCACCATTGATAAAGTCCTACTCTGCGCTGAAGATGCACAACAGCCCGGCGCCTTTACCATGAAGATTCGCTACGCAGCCAAGACCGACCCTGGAATGAAGCGGCAGCAGAACGAGGACTATTACGACACGGTAGAGGAGGAAAAGCTCTTCATCGTAGCCGACGGCATGGGTGGCCATGCGAAAGGCGAGGTGGCCTCAAAGCTGGCAACCGAGACGATCATGGAGTTCTTCAAACGCACCCGCGATGAAGAAGCTACGTGGCCGTACAAAATGGACCGGCAGCTCTCATACGTTGAGAACCGGCTCGTTTGCAGCATCAAGTTGGCCAACTGGAAAGTCCACGAGTCCGCGACCAAAGACCCGATGTGCAAAGGCATGGGAACCACCATGGTCACGTGCATGATCAGCGGGGATAAGTCGTACTTTAGCCATGTTGGTGATTCTCGTGGCTACCGCATTCGTGACGGCGTCATCAAGCAGATGACTCGCGACCACAGCCTCCTTGAGGATTACAAGGAAGCCAAGCCCGACATGACGGAGGAGGAGCAGAAAAACTTCCCTCATAAGAACGTCATCACCCGGGCGCTCGGTATGCGTGAGTCGGTTCAAGTCGACATTCGACATGACACGCTGCTACCAGGCGACACCATATTCCTCTGCTGCGACGGACTGACAGGTATGATCGATGATCAAACGATCATGAAGATCTGTCTCGCTGCCGGTGACGACCTCGAAAAGGGCGTAGCCGACCTTGTCGATCAGGCGAACAAGAACGGCGGCGTCGACAACATCACCGTCATCCTCCTCAAAGCGTACAAGGATGACGAGGAAGCCAAGAAGTAAGCTGCCCCCGGTCCATGTCTGCTTCGCCTAGCGACGCCACCCTCACCGTATCTCCAGACGATCCATCCCAAACGGTCCGAGCCGCTGCCGCTCCGTATCTGCTCGTCATCGAGGGTCAAAGCTCACTACTTTGCCCGCTGCCACCATCGGGTGAGTTGCTGATCGGTCGCGCCGAGGATTGTCCGCTGCGATTGAGCGATCGGACAGCGTCTCGTCATCACGCACGGCTGCTCATCGATGGAACCGATATCACGGTGGTGGATTTGGGCTCTCACAACGGAACCCGCGTCCTCGGCCAACGGGTCGTCGGTTCCCGTACTCTTCAGCATGGCGACGTGATCCAGATCTGCGAAGTCACGCTGGTGCTACATGCACCAGCCGTCTCACCCAAGAGTCGAGGACTCGCCCCGATCACTCTTTTTCGCCAGCGTCTGACCGAAGAAGTAGAGCGCGCTCTGCGCTACGGCCGTCCACTGACGCTCGTCTGCATGCAGGCCGATGACCAGGCGGACGTGGCACGACTTGCGCTCGCGTTTACGACGCAGGCCCGCCTGCTCGACGTTGTCAGTCGTGAGGACTCGCACTTTTGGCTGCTCCTTCCCGAACTGGCGACAGAAGAACGGCAGACCACGATCGCCGTGATGCACCGGAACGCCCAGCAAGTTTCTCCCACCATCCGCTGTGGCATTGCCAGCTTCCCTGCTGATGGCAACGACGCCGATCTCCTCGCACTATCAGCGCGAACGGCCGCATCAATGGCTCAGCCCGGCGAATGTTTGCTCGCTGAGCAGGCACAGCGAACCCAGCTTATAGGCAGCCACGAGGTCACGATTGCAGACCCTGCCATGCAACGCATCTTCACGTTGCTCGAGCGGTTGGCCAAAAGCACCCTTCCTGTACTTATCCATGGCGAAACCGGCACCGGGAAAGAGATTGCGGCCACTGCTCTGCACGTCTGGTCGAAGCGCAGTGGCCGACTTGTGGCCGTGAACTGTGCCGCCTTACCTGAAGCCCTCGCCGAGAGCGAGTTGTTTGGTCACGAAAAGGGCGCATTCACCGGCGCTGTCGCCCAAAAACTGGGACTGCTGGAACAAGCGGCCCAAGGCACTCTTTTCCTCGACGAAGTCGGAGAGCTTCCACTCGCGATCCAGGCCAAGCTGCTCCGCGCCATCGAAACCCAGCGAATCGTTCGAGTTGGTGGCAGCCGTGAACTACCGATCGATGTACGGCTCGTCGCCGCGACTCACCGCGACCTCGAAGACGAAGTGAAGCAGGGCCGCTTCCGCCAAGACCTATTCTTTCGGCTCGTAGCGGCGCGAGTAGTGCTGCCCCCGCTACGCGATCGCCGACGAGAGATCCCAATGCTGCTGCGACAATTTTTGAGTCGTGCAGCCAAAAACCTCGGACAAACCCCACCTCAGCTCTCTGACGGTGCTATGAGCCTGCTGCTCTCTCATTCCTGGCCAGGCAACATTCGCGAGTTACGCAACGTCTGTGACTACCTTGCGGCGACTTGTGGGAATGGGGTCGTGACCAGCAGCGAGCTAACGGACGTACTGCATCAGGGCGGACCCCTTCCAAGTGCACCGCTTCCGACGCTGCCCCACGCCTCCCCAGTTGCTGCCCCGATTTTGCGCAACCTTGAAACCGAGATTCGTGAGCTGGAGCAGCGTCGCATGATGGAAGCGCTCACCGCTAGTGCTGGAATTCAAGTACGCGCAGCGGAGCTACTCGGCATGCCGATCCGAACCTTTTCCTACAAGCTGAAGCAATACGGACTGGCTGTCCCCAATCGCCCGAGCAAGTAGCCCCCCCTGTTGCCTATCCTCAGCCAAGACTCACTCAATGGTGCCGAGATCCGTTCGGCTGTCGCTGACTCCACCTGGATTTGTCACCGTAACCGTCACGGGCCCAAGCGGTAGACCTTGCGGTACCGTCACCACCAACTCCACCGAAGACATCCACTGCACCGATGGGGCGAGCTGACTGCCAAACGTCACCGTTGCACTCGGCGAAAACCCCCAGCCATATAGCGTAGTCACCCGTCCAGCAGTCACTTTGGCAGGGACCGCCAGCGAAAGTTGGAGCGCCTGATGCCGATTGTCTTTCGTTTCCACGAGCAGCACGGGCAACGTCGAATCCTTGTTCAGTGCAAGCTGAGCACCGCCCACCGCAAGCAGTTGGTTGTTTTCATCGAGCACACGCGCCGCTGCCGCCACCCGTTGCCCCGAGTCTACCGCTGAAACCCTTAGCAGTACCGTTACCGGATCACGCTTGGTCAGCATCGATAGGTCTGCCGGTGGGATCGCATCCGCCCCTCGCCACTCGCTACCAAGCACCGATACCTGAGGCTCAATGTACTTTCCAGCGAGCGGTACCCCAGAAGCCTGCAGCCGAAGCTGATACACGATATTGGCCCCCGCCGATTCCGAACTACAGCCGCCCATGGCAATGGCGACCAGGCCCAAGCTGCGAAGTAGGTGGCTCATGACCTCTTTATGCCACGCGCCGGTAGAGAATGCGCCAGACAGGCAAATCCCGCTCCGTAACCCGTTCCTCTCGCAGCGAGATCGCTGGGTAGGGGTTTTTCTTCAGGAACGACCATTCGCCCATGGTGTTGTGTAGCCCAGGGGTCGTTTCGAAGACCTCCATCGCGGCAATGGCCAACTCCCAGATGTCGCTTTGAAAGAACACCTCGCCCCCCGGAACCAACAGGGTCACAAGCTGCTCCGCCAACTCGGGATTCACGATGCGGCGATTGTGATGCGCACGCTTAAACCACGGGTCGGGAAAGTTGATGAAAAACCGACCAATGCGGTGGCCCGCAAACAATCGCGGCAGGTCAATGTTGATGTGTGCAAACAGCGCTCGAAGGTTCGGCAGGCCTTCCTCGGCGGCCCGCATATTGACGTCGTCAACCAGTGCCTCACGGATCTCGACACCAACGTAGCTGCCAGCGGGATCGCGCCGCGCTAGCTGAAACAAAAACTGGGCATCCGCGCACCCCAGTTCGACTTGTAGTTCCTCGTCTCTGCCGACCGGTGCAGCAAGACGCTCGGGCGCAATGTCGAGCAAGCGAAGGTGAAATGGATTGACGTGGTGACGAACACGAGGCGGCATAGGCGGCGCAGAATACCAAGCTCCTACGGCAAAAGGGCAGCGCCGATCACACCAGCACTGTCACCGAGCTGATGCTTCACGATCGGAGTCGTCAACTCATCGCTGAAGACCCACTTTGCCACCTCTTTCAAGCCACGGTCGTAAAGCCATGGCAGGTTGGAAACGCCACCACCCAGAACAATGAGGTCTGGATCGACAATATTGATCACGGTCGCAAGGGCACGTCCAAACCAACGACAGTGCTGGTCGAGTACCTCTTGCGCAATCGGATCTTCCTCTCTCAGGGCGGCAATCTGCGACAAGCGAAGCAACGAGCCGTCCCCTGCTTTACGGCCACCACGCTCGCCAAACCGTGACTCAATAGCGGGACCGCATAAGTAGGTCTCGATGCAGCCGCGCCGTCCGCAGTAACAAATCGGTCCGTGCTCAGGCTCCAAGCTGACGTGGCCCCACTCGCCCGCGATCCCTTGAGGTCCGTCCCATGCGTCCAGGCCGCCGCTCGGACCGGGGATGACCAACCCACCGCCGACGCCCGTACCCATGATGACGCCAAAGGTCACTCGTTGGCCACGACCGGCCCCGAACAGAGCCTCGGCCAGTGCGAAGCAGTTGGCATCGTTGGCGAACCGCACCGGTTGACCGAGCTGGGCGATGACATCAGCCCGAAATGGTCGACCATTTAGACACGTGGTGTTCGAGTTCTTGGTCAACCCGCTCCGCCGACTGATGCTGCCTGGCATTCCGATCCCGATCGGAGGCAGCGCAGCGAGCCCCGCCTGCCGCGCCGTGTCATGCAACAACGCCACAAGTGCCTCGATGATGTGCTGATAGCCCAGCTCGCGTTCCGTCGGTCGTCGGAGCCGAGTCAGGATCTCGAATGACCCACCGGTCAGCCGCAGCACCACCGCCTCCATCTTGGTTCCGCCGAGATCGACCCCCAATCGCAGCAGCCCGTGCTCACCACTTTCCATAACCAAAAAACCTATCAGGACTGCGACCAGCCAGGAAACCGGCTCTCCCTAGCCCGTCCAGTACCCATTGCTCACCGTCGACGCAAAGAAATGTGGCTCATCCGTTGCCCAGAAAAGGCAACTCGAGCTTAAATCGATGAATCATGCCGCTAGAGTTTCCGACGCTGTTTTCAACGCTTTTCTTCCATCGTCTCTACGGCTAGGGCCAGTTCTGTCATGGGTCGCCCGTTCCCATATCGGCTGTTTCTGTTTGCATTTCTGGGCTGGACCTTCGATTTCTACGATCTCGTCCTGTTTGCGTACATTAAGGACGCCGTCAGCCACGACTTTCATCTTTCCCATCAGGTCGAGTCCTGGCTCTTAGGCGTGGCGCTGTCGACCTCGGGCCTGGGTGGCATCCTCGCGGGATATCTGGCTGATCGGTATGGCAAGCGCTCGATCTTGGCGCTAACGGTTTTTGTCTATTCACTCGGATCGGCGGTCTGCGGCTTAGCACCATCGCTGTCGGTATTTTTGATTGGGCGAGGGCTCGTTGGCTTAGGCGTCGGTGGAGAATGGGCCATTGGCCATGGCTTGGTGGCGGAGGCCGTCGAATCTCGCTACCGAGGGCGAGCCGCAGCGCTCCTTCAGGCTGGTGAACCTCTCGGCGCGGCGCTGGCAGCGGTTGCTGGATTTTTGCTCCTGCCGATCGTTGGCTGGCGGGCGATCTTGCTCGCATCCAGCGCGACCGCTCTACTCGCCGTGGCGATGCGCCGCTCGATGGTATTGCCCAATGAACGAACCCACCATCATGTCTCCCTGGTGGAGGTCTTCAAGGCCGGAATCGGTCGCCGCTTTGTCTTGGCTTGGGTGCTCACCGTCTTCAAAATGGGCACCTACTGGACCTGCTACATCTGGCTACCTTCGTTCCTGCTCAACGAGATGGGCCAACGCATCGGCAAAAGCATGATCTGGGTTCTTACGGCTCAGGTCGGGCAGTTTGTGGGAATGTTGCTCTTTGGCAACCTGGCAGATAGAGCGGGCCGTCGTCCCGCTTTTTGTCTTTATTCCCTCCTGACGGCGAGTGCGCTGGCCATGCTGGCCTTCAACTGGAGATGGCTCACAGTACATCCGCCACTGTTCTGGTTGACCATGCTGGTGCTCGGCTTTGGCTCGGGCTGCACCGCTGGCTTTGGCGCGCTGCTGGCCGAGCTCTTCCCGACAGAGATCCGCAGTGCTGCCATGGGGGCGACCTATAACCTGGCGCGCTCGGTTCAGCTTCTGGCCCCGGTCGTGGTCGCAGCCATGAAGCTTCGCTACGGCCTCCCTGGTGGACTCGCGGTGCCGCTGGTTTTGGCGCTAGCCACCGCAAGCTGGGTGTGGATGCTGCCTGAGACGCGAGGCATCACACTGCCCAGAATGTTCATGTCTCCCCGCACGGGATCCGGCAACCATCCCAAACGCCGCCCCAGCAGCTAAGAGTCATCCCAAAGCCAGCCCGTCGACTCCAAGCCTTGAGCCATGTCCCGGCATCTGGGAGCGGCAAGATGACCTCTCAGCGTGTCGTCCCGATTGAGTCCGAGGGGGTTAGTGACTTACGCTACCTAGGTGACGGAAGAAGCGTTGGCTATTGGATCGTATGTAGGGGGACTGCGCGGTGAGGCAGGGAGGTTTTATGCACGCTCGCAATAGGCTTCTATCTCGGTCGGTCGAGGTGCGGCTGGCGGCACTCGGTCAACTCGACGGTGATATCGCCGCCGACGTCTATGCAGCACGCCGAGCGCTACTAGAAGACAAGGACGGGCGGGTGCGATCGGAAGCCGCCAGATTTCTCGCTGGTGCGCAGGCTGCATCACCCGTTCTGTGGCTGATGGACGCCACGTACGACGAGCTACCGAGCGTGCGCGAGGCTGCCGCCCGGTCTCTTGGACGAGTGGGAAACAGGGAGGCCCATCGCGGGCTGCTCCGATTATCGCGGTTGGCGCTGCTTGACCCGGTCTGGTGGGTTCGGCGGACCGCTGCGCTTTCGCTCTCTCAGCTTGGTGAAGCCAGCGCCGTAGCGACGCTCAAAGCAGTACTCAGCGATCCGTTCTGGCGCGTCCGCCATGCCGCCATCCAGGCACTGACCCTACTGTGGCAGGCGCTCCCCGCAGAGCGCGAGCACATCCTAACGGTCAGTCCTGGGATGACGGAAGCGGCCCAAGGTGCCCAACTGGAACTGCAAGCTCGGGTCGAGCCGGACCTCGCCGCGTACAAAGCGCAGGCCCCGCTGCCAACGGACCAGTCGCTGGCCAATCCCGACCCGGCCGTTACAGCGGCGCGGCTGCGGGCGAGACCGATCTCCGACATCACGCCAGCGGAACTATTACCGTTTCTTTCTGACCCTCACGCTCAGCTTCGAGAGCTTGCAGTTGACCGACTGGCCCGATTGAGCAAAGCCACAGAACTGGAAGAGGTGCTACCGCACATGGTGATCCCAGGGCTGCCACATGCGCTAGAGAGCACCTGGGATCTTCTCGAACGAACCGGAAAACGTGCGGCGGCACTGACCGGCCGAATCCTGACTGACTCGGAGTCGCCAGTGGGTGCGGTGTTATGGGCGTGCCATCACGTTCATAGCAATGGCGGACGGCGTGGCCCGGTGCGAACCGCGCTGCTGCATCCTCATCCGCTGGCGCGACTTGCGGCAGTGCGCTGTCTTGATGAACTCGGTGAGACCGATGTTGCGCTGTTCGAGAGACGACTGGCGGATGACGATGCAGAAGTGCGCGCTGCTGCGCTCCAAGCACTTGTGGTCCGAGTGCCCGAGCCAGAACTGGGTCGACACTTGCCGCATCTGCTCGGTCCGGATAGTCGCCCAATCACCCGATTGGCGCTGGTGCTACGAGCGTCATCGACTCGCGATCACACGCTGCTGGCTCAGCTAGCAAATGACGAACACCCTCTGGTAAGAGCCCGAGCGCTAAGGGCATTGGCCCAACTTGGCCGACTGTCCGACATCTCGACCCTCTCTCAAGACCCGGATCCGCTCGTGCGGCAATCTGTGACGCCATGGCTTGCTACCGAAGAGCTGGTGCGAATGCTCACCGCAGATCCCGACCCGTTGGTACGTCGCGAATCCATCCGCCAGGTGTGGCGACGTCGTGAACTGATGAGCGAATCTGACCGCCGAGCGGTGATTGCCGCAGCAAGCATCAGTGATGACCCATGGCTGCGAACACGAGCGGTGAAGCTCCTGTCGGTAGATACGGATCTGCCACTGTTGATGACGCTGATGCGGGACCGTAACGCCGGGGTTCGGCAGGCGGTCGCCTCGCAACTCGATGGCCGCAGCGAAGTCGGGCCGCTCGTTCGAGAGTTACTCACCAAGGCGCACCTGGATGGATTGCAGCGCGCCGCAGCCCATGCAGAGTTGCTGAAGCTGGCGATGGACGACCCGGAAGCCATGCACTGGTTGCGCGACTCCGTACGGCTGGATGAGAAGAATCCGGAAACGCGTCCGATTGCAGAGGCCATCGCGGTCCTGACCGGAGAGCGAAAGACGGTGGATAGAGCCAGTGTGCCATCCAGAGCGCTGCAGCCAGAACCGGTTACGGTGGCTCTCACCCGACGCCGACTCGGTACAACCGATCTCTGGGTTTCCCCTCTTGCCATCTCGGGGGTAACCGATCTTCCGCAACGTACGCTCGAACGAGCGATTGCTGCGGGTGTGAACCTATTCTTCTGGGAACCTGGGTACGAGGCACTAACGAGACTTGTCTGGACCCATCGACGGCATCTGCACGTGGTGACAGGTAGCTACGAAGCGGATCGTCCTTCAATTACAGCGGATGTCGAGCGAGCGCTGCGACGGCTGAAGACCGACTGTCTCGATGTATTTTTGCTGTTTTGGGTTCGCTCCGCAGAGCGGCTGTCAGATGAGGTTCGAAAGACACTCGCGGATCTCAAGGCTCAAGGAAAAATCCGAGCGGCGGGCTTCTCGACGCATGACCGCAGCTTGGCGGAATCAGTTGTGGAAGCCGGTGGCTGGGATGTCCTGATGACCCGACATAGTGCAGCCCATCCCAGCGCTGAACAGTCACTCTTTCCTCGATGTGCGGCGCGTGGCACTGGGCTTCTGACGTTCTCGGCGACCTCGTACGGACGACTCCTCCGGCCACTGCCAGGAAGGGGTCCGCTACCGGTCCGACCGACAGCGGTGGACTGTTATCGATATTCACTGGCTCAACCAGGCGTGACCGCTGTGATTTCTGCACCTCGCTATCCATCCGAGTTGTACGAAAACTTGGCGATTCTTACCGACCCGGATCTTCCAAATTCGCGACGGCAAACGCTGCTGCAACACGGCGAAGCAGTCCATGCCATGAGTCGGCGTTTCAATGCACTGGTACGCAAGGGACATGAAAGCCCACTGCACGCCCCGAATGAACCAACGACGCTTTCCATACAACTCGCGGAGCTGTTGGCTGAGCACCCTGCCCCGCCCAGCGAACCGCTCGCCGCCGTCACCGCACGACGACACTCGCGGAGTGCCCCGGAGCGACGCTCATGACGATAGAACCCGGGAACAAGGTTCTGACTACACGGAACGAAGCCCTTTCCTTTTTCTTCGGCCCCTGCGAACATTATCGGTACAGCGTTCCTTCGTTCGCGACGCAGTTAGCTTCCTCCGCGATGTTACGTCGCGGTTGCACTCGACCTACAATGGACAATGCGCTGGTCCGAGCTGCCGCTTGCGGCTTTTCTCAGCTCGGGCACCGCTGCCACGCAAGTAGCTGCGAACGAAGGAACGCTGCTTCTTGTTCCCGCCAGAAAGGACAGCCGGCATGAGCCTGTCGACCCTGCTGCTGGAGCTGATTCCCCTGTGCGAGTCGCTCGACGACAACTGGGAGAAAGTGGTGGCACTGCTGGATGCTCACCAGGATCTCGCTGAGTACGAAGTGGCACGCTTCTACGTAAGCCGATACACCCTCCGTACGCTCACGCAGCTTGTAAAGAGCGAGGATCCCCGCAAGCGAGTCCAAGCAGCACACCTGACACGATTGACCTGTACCCAGCGCCAAGCGGGACAGTTTCTGCGAGTGCTCATCAAGGATCCGAGCAGCCGCGTCCGTAGTGCAGCGCACCGAGCCATGCGCACGCTACGACTTGATGACATTGCGCTACCCGACAACCGATTTCGGAGCCCACGCCACAACCGAAACCTGGTCCTGGGAGGCTGGAATCCCAGCGGATGGTCCTATGGGCTCTTCGGCAACATGTACACGATTCGGCAGAACCGGAAACAGAACCGGAAACCCAAGCCGACTCTGACCGATCTGGGTATCCCAAAGCTGGAGACCCGGAAAGATGTGCTGCATTGGCTCAAAATTACGTCGCTACGTGACTTGCGCAAACTGCTGCGGGCCGGCAGTGGCGCTGGCAGTCCGTACGTCTCGTTCACGATTCCGAAATCGAGCGGTGAGCCCCGAACCATTACCGCGCCTCGACTGCCGCTGCGGCGGATTCAACGGCAAATTCTGGATGAACTGCTCGGCAAACTGCCGACTCACGCGGCAGCGCACGGGTTTGTGAAAAAGCGCTCGGTGCTGACCAACGCAAAGCCACACCAAGGAGCCCAGCTCATCGTCAAGCTTGACCTCAAGGACTTCTTCCCAACCATCTCGTACCATCGGGTGCGTGGACTGTTCTGTGGTTACGGCTTGCCAGCGGAAGTCGCCGATGTGCTCGCAGGGCTCACGACGCACCGGCTGGTTCTTGGCGATGGCTATGTAGTTTGGCCGGGAGTGCTACCGCAAGGCGCGCCCACATCACCAACGCTCGCCAACTTGATCTGCAATCGACTGGATTCACGCCTGAGCGGCCTGGCCAAGCGGATGGGGGCCCGTTACACGCGCTACGCAGATGATCTAACGTTTTCGTTTGCCAAAGGACTGGACCAGAAGCACGACCTCGGGCGTTTCCTGTGGTGGGTGAACCAGGTCTGTCAGCAAGAGGGCTTTGCCGAAAACGCCGCCAAGCGCAAAATTCTCCGACCCTCTGCTCAGCAGCGGGTCACGGGTATCGTGGTCAACAGCGGACTGTCGGTTCCTCGGACCATGAGACGAACCTTCCGCGCCATCCTCCACAACTGTCGGACGAATGGACTCGCAAGTCAGGCCAGAGGTCGCAAAGACTTCCGTGCCTACTTACTTGGCTACGCGTCCTATATCCGAATGGTGCAGCCGCAACTCGGTGCCCAGGTGCTGGCGGAGGTGCGCAATCTACTCAAGAGCGGTGAACTACCGTCGACTTGACATCGCTGTTTAGGGGTCGACAGTGGGTGTTTGGGGTCGCTCCCGACGCAGCAATGCCAGTTCCTTGATCGATAGCTCTCCGCTTAGGAGCAGCACCGTCAGATAGACGATTCCCGCCAACCCGGCGCACAGGATGGTGCCGACTTTGCTACCGAGCAGTCCGGCGCTCCCAGCCACTGGCCAGAAGCGGCCCAGCACCATCACAATGCCCAAGGCGAGCCCAGTGCGTAGCAGAGTCAAGATGGGCAGCGACGATTGCAAGGTCTGCCACAGGTAGACAAGACCCACCAGCAGGCCGCCACCCATTCCAACCAGCAGGCCCAAGGCCGCAGCCCGCAGCGGCTGTTCCCCAAGCTGTAGCGCGTGCGAAATGCTCAGATAGACCGAAAGCGCAGTCAGGCCGAGCGTCGCCAAACCAAGTACCGCTGTCTGCACCGTCCGTCCGAGTGAGTTGGTAATGGTGCCGACGATGCTAAACAGTGAAAAACAGACGTACGATCCGAGCAAGATCGCAAGCGCCGAGCCGCCCACCATGTATTCGGGCGGGAACAGCAAACGAAGCGTCGCCTGAGGACGAACCCCCAGCGCCGCGACCAACCCGAGCATGGCGATCAACGAATATCGCAGCGTTGCGGAAATGTAGCGCTGGGTGCGTGCTCGATCGGCCTGCACCGCTGGAGCAGAGAGCAGCGGGAAGACGATAAACGTCACCGCCACAATCAACTGATAGGGCAGCCGCGCCACAGTCTGTGCCGCGCCATAGACACCGACCACCGCATCCACGGTGCGCTTGATTTCGGCAGATGAAACGCCGGCAAGTGCCTCTGTATAGAGCCGTTTCAGCCACCAACCATCCACGAACATGAGCGCATTCAGTCCCAGGAGGTACAAGGCCAGCCAGGTACCAACGCCAAGCATCGTCTTGACGGGAATCGGCTCGCCATCGACCGGTTTGGGAAGTCCGACGAGCAGAACGGAAAATACCAGGATGACCGCAGCAGCGATGACCCAGCCACCAAATGCGGCCAGGGTGCTGTGCATCAGCGTTGCGAACAGCAGAACGAGCCCGGTACGCAACGTCGCAAAGGTGATGTCGAGCCCAGCCTGTTTGTGAAATTGCCTGGCACCGTTGGCCGCACCCACGAAAACTGCATAGAAGCTGTAGCCAAGGATGATCAGCGAACCAAGCTGAAGCTGCGGAATCAGCTCCACATCATGCTCGAAGTTTGCGATGACCGGAGCCAGTAGGAAAAACAGCGCCGATGCGCCACCACCGATGAGAAGGTTCATCCGCAACGCCGTCCTCTTGGCATGCTCGACGGCTGAGGTTCCGCGTGCTGCGAAGTACGCCACGGCCTGAATGGTCGCGGTAATCATCACGTTGTTCACCGTGGAGAGCCACGAAGACACGAGCGTCCAAACTCCATAAAGCGACGAGTCGCCAAGCGCTCGTGGCAGCAGCAGTTGGAGCAGCAGCGCTGCGACCAAAAACCACAACTTGGCTAACGGGATGAACAGCGCCCCTCGACGTGCCGACTGACCCAGGTCATCTGCGTGGGCCGAAGCAGCAGTTTCAGTCGATGGGAGCTGAGAGGATGACGGCAGAATGCGATCGCTCATGGGTTCCGAAAGTTGGGTCTAGGGAGTGGCGACCAGCAGCTTACTCGCCGAGCATGCTGGCCGGTGCATCGACGTAATAGTGCAGCTCGACAGCACGCTTTTCACCGGGAGCGAGACGCAGTTTGTAGCTAACGATTCCGTCAGCGGCGCGCAACTCATAGCCAGGCGTCGCCTTGGCATCAAGCGAAACCTTGACGTCGTCGAGTTCCGAGACCGGGATGTGCTCTTGCAGCTCGATCTCTTCGCTATTTGGTAGATAGCTCTCGAGCTCGAATCGATAACCATATCGATGACGACGACTGGTGCCGAGAATGCCGCGATCTCGCGAAATTTCTTCGAGTACCTTGCGCTTCACTTTGACGCGATCGACAAGACCAAAGCTCAGCTCGAAGCGCTCTCCAGCCGCCACTCGCGAAAGGTCATAGCGAGCGGAAAACTGACCTTTGCGAAAGACATCGATCGGACCAGCGAGTAATGGGTAGCCCGCCGTATTCACGAGATCAGCGACCCGAAACACAAACGGTTGCAGCTTCGGAATGGTGCGATAGGTCACTGTGCCGCGCAGATCAGCGCGGGCGATGCGAATACGCACGGGCGTGCCATCACCCGCGATGTCGGCAGTCGCAGGTGCGACGAACTGAACCGACAGACCCTGCTCAACGAGCTGCGGTCCCCCGGCTGACTTACCAGACGAGGGCGTGGTGCTCGACGTGGCAACCCCGTTGGCTGACTCTTGGTGAACCTGTTCCTCCACCCGACTCACCAGCAATCGCTTGGGCGGGGTCCGCTCGGTGGCAGTGATACGCAAAGGGGTCAGCTCGGGCGGGGTGGCATTTTGGCGAGGCACCGCTGTGGAGACAATGATCTGGGCATCGCGCCAGTCCTCACCCGTGCGCTGGCTAAGGGTGGCGTAGCTGGTGAGCTCTACTCCGCCCCGGTCCCCGAGGCGAGCTTCATGCTCAGTCGAAAATCCAGCCCCTCCGACCAGATAAGTCAGCTCGACCTGAGCCTTGCGCTCACCGCTACCAGCGGGGCAAGCCACCAACACCTCAGCGGAAAACTGACGTCGGCCAGCCGCCGACTGGAGCCGCTGTCGCTTGCTGCTCAGCTCTTCGCGACGCTGCCGCAGCTCTCGACTCTTTTTCTCAAGCTGGGAAATGGCTGCGGAGTGTTCGAGCCGAAGCTTGAGTGGTGCCTCAACGGCAGACGTCCACGCCTTGGGAAGCTGAGTCGGAGTCGCAGGATTGCCGGGCGGATCCACGAGTTCGCGACCCAGCAGCGCCAGCGCGACATCTTCATAGCGAGTGGCTACCGCCTCGACCGCACGATCACGACTGCGCTGGTCGGCGATGAGCTGAAGCTCAACATCGATGCGCCGAATCTCCTCATCGAGATCCTCAAACTGCTTGGCAAAGGCGGTGCCTAGCACTTCGACCTCTGTTCGCACGCCGAGGATCTGTGCCCCGGCTAAATCGACGTGGGCCCGCACCGACTGCGCATCGGTCGCTGGGGGAATGCCCGCAAAGCGAGTCAACACCTTTTCACCGCAGTCGATCTGCGCCAATCGAGTCACCTGGGCGCGGTCGGGATAGACCACGACCTTGCTGATCCGTTCAGCCAGGGCCTCACTTGGCAGCAACAGACCCACCCCAAGAAGCGGCGTCGCGAGAGAACCAATCAAAGTCCGCGTCGTCCTCATGTGGCAAGCCTCCTAATACTGCGCCTGACCCAGCTTGTAGCCCTTGGGCCGCCGGAGCGTGTAGACAAACTTCGTGACCAGCTTGGCCCCTGGTGCGATCTGCGGACGCCACTCCATCGTGCCGGTCTTTTCGTCAAAGTTCGCCGGAGGCTCACTCCGAACGAGCTTGATCTCGACGTTTTTGTCGCCAATCAGCGGAACTTGGTCATAGATCCGAGTGGCAAGCGGTACGCGATAGGGATTCACGATCTCCGTCGTGACGACGTACTCACTGACCTCGTCTTTGCTAAAGACGCCCTTCTCTACCGTAGTGACCTGAACATTTCTCGCCGGACGGATGGCACGATCGAGTCCAAGGGGCAAAGAAATCACCTCACCAGGTGCCATCAGTTTGAGCTGAGCCACCCCGGCTGGGTCCGCCCCAACAAAGAGCTGTGCCTCACCAGCGGGCATCGGATCGGTGCCCTGGTTCTTGATGTCCGCCACCAAAAACGCCTCTGGTGCCAGGGCGGGCAGGATCTTTCGACTGACCTCAACCGGAAAGCTGCGAGAGAGCAGCGCGACTCGGCGGACACCGTGTCCACTCTTGACCGTGTCGGGTGCGAGCGATGGAAACACCATGTCATATCCGCCGGACGCCGAGGCAAGCAATGCCGTGCTCTGGGGAGGCGGCTGGTATCCCGGTGGAGGGGCCAGGCCAAAGCCAATGATCTCGGCCGAACGACGCATCTCTCCGGAGGAAGTCGACATACTGATGGGAGTGGAGCGCCGGCCCGTGGCCTTGGTCACCATCTGCAACTGCATCACTTGAGCCGTCGGAGCACCTGGAGGAGGAGGAGGCGGCGGCGGCGCTGGTTTTTCTTCGGCCAGCGCTTCGGGGGCATCGACCGCATCAGCCACGCCATCCCGGTCGTGTTCAGCTTTCTTGTAGTCTTTGGCAGCGGCAACCGATTCATCGGCCATCTGGTCGTCGCGTTGGTTCATGTCAAACGAAAGCGTGGCGGTGTTTCCGGTGGGGCCGCGCACCGGAAGACCAAGTCGCATCAGAAAGCGACGCTGAAGCTGCTCCGTGGGATCGGCATCGATGGCCGGTGAAAGCGCTGGAACCCGAGGGGCCGGCGGAACGTATTCACGCTGAGGCTGTGGCGTCGGAATGAAACGCTCGCGTTCACCAAGCTTCCAAGTCAACAACTTGGGCAACTGGGTGGCTGTGGCAGGAATCGCGGTTGATAAGGTCAGTCTGGCGTCGGTCCAGTCCTCGCCGCTCTCTTGGCTAACGAGTCCGGCCAGCGAAACCTCGACACGATTTTGGCTGGGCTGAAGCTGTAGATCATAGGTCGGACGCCAGCGCGCCCCACTCACCATGTAACCGAGGTCGATGACGGCGGTGCCAGAGCCGGTCAAGGTCGCAATCACTCGGTAACCACCTCGTCTGAGCAGCCCACCGAGCTTGTGCCCCTTATCGACCACTGTGCGTCGCTTGAGTTGGAGGACGCGCTGTCGCTCCTCCAGCTCTCGTGACTTCTGATGAAGCCGCTCATAGAGCTGACGGGTCCAGGCAAACACTGCGCCCCAGCCCGATGGGTTTAGTTTCGCGGGGGGAGCCTGACCCGGCACCGACCCCTGAGCGAGCCCACTCGCCGATGGCAACACTCGTCCGATCAGGCGAAGCTGGGCCGAATAGGCACTCTGTTCGGCCTGGAATGCCGCGAGTTGATCATCGATGGATTCCAGTTCCGTTAGCAGCTTCTCGGCCTCTTGGGTCGGCAGCTTGACCTCACTGGCTTCTACAAAAGCAATCTCGACCCGCTGCACCGCTACCTCGTCGCCCCGTGCAGCCTCTACCTCGACCCGAATGCTGGTGGGGTCAACCCCTGAGGGCAGGATCGGCAACTCGACACGAGTGCCGGTGGCCCCACCCTTTAGCGGTACCTTGGCCGTGCGGGTAACTCGTGCACGGTCGCTGTATACCGTGACAGCAGACACGGGAGCGTCGATGGCCTGCGATGGGCTTGCCTGAAGCAGCGCCCCAGCCCCCAGTAAGAACAGTGACGAAGTGGTAAAACTTGGCATCAATCGACCTCGCTAGTGGCGAACTTGAACTACAGACTGACGGCGGCGTCTTTGCCTCGACCTAAAAAGAAGTAAGCCGGAATCCCAAGGAGCACCAGACCCATGCCATACAGCGAAGAGCGGGGGTCGCCTTGAACGATGTAGACCACGAAGCACAGCGCGACCGCGATAAACAAGATCGTCGACACAGGATAAGCCAACGCTCGATACGGACGTTCGGCCTGAGGAAGCTGTCGGCGCAGCACAATCACGCAGGCTGCCGTGGCGGCGTAAAAGAGCAGCGAGGCAAACGTCGTGTAGGTCAAAAGGTCGTCGTATTTGCCGGTCATCGTCAGCACCGCCGACCACAGGCCGAGCATGATCAACGCCCAGCCCGGTGCTTTGTTACGGTTCAGCTTTCCGGCCTGGCGGAAAAACAACCCGTCTCCGGCCATCGCGAACAGCACGCGGGCACCACCGAGGATCATGCCGTTTATACAACCGAAGGTCGATACCAGGATCGCGGCGGCAATGAGCTGTCCACCGAGAGTTCCGAGCAGACTGCGAGCAGCCTCGGCAGCAATCCGGTTTTCAGGCACCAGCGCCATCTGTTCGAGGGGGAACAGGTACAAATAGCCCGCCGCAGCCACGACATAGGTCAACGTCGTAAGCAGCGTCCCACCGATGATGGCCTTGGGTAGGTTGCGCGCCGGGTCACGAACCTCTGCGGCGGCAAAGGTCACGGTGTTCCAGGCGTCGTAACAAAACAGTGCCTTGGAAGCAGCCACCCCAAGCGCCGCCAAGAAGCCAGCCTGCACCGCACCGGGTACATTCGGCACCGTCGTGCTCCACAGCGGTAAGTAGTGTGACGTGCTCCCTTTACCGAGGATCAAAATCAGCGCGAGCAGGCCCCACAGCCCGATCAATTTGAGCCCGGTAAACAAGTTTTGAACTGCGGCTCCAGCAACCACGCCTCGGGTATTCACGTAGGTCAGCACTGCAATCACAATCAACGCCACCCCCTGCGCCGACGACAGTCCGACCGGACCATGGCTTCCTTGGTAGAACGTGAGCCACATTCGTTCCTCGCCAACCCAAGGTAGAAAGATGCCAAGGTATTTGGCGAAGGCGATGGCGACGGCGGCGATGAAACCAGACTGAATGACCAAAAACAGCGTCCAGCCGTACAGAAAGCCAGGAAGTCGGCCAAAGGCGCGACGGAGGTAGACATACTGGCCCCCGGCTTCAGGCATCATTGCGGCCAGCTCGGCGTAGCTGAACGCCCCCAGCAGCGTGAACACTCCCGCGAGTGCCCACAGCCCAATATAGATGCCGGGGGCAGAGATGTTCTTGGCCATGAGCGAGGGCGCAATGAAGATCCCCGACCCAATCATGCTGCCAACGAGAAGTGCCGCGGCATCGATGGCCCCTAGCTTGCGTTCGAGCTGTGACGAAGACATGTCCGCCGTGGGTAACATGGGGTAGGTATCGTCTCAACTTTTTGCTCGTCGCACTTCCCGACTTGGATGCGATACCCTTCATGCACATGGGCGATGCTGTTCCCAGTAGCGAACCACTACTTCGGCTTTCCAAGATCACCAAGGTCTATACACGGGGCGATCTGGAAGTCCCAGCGTTGCGCGGCCTCGATTTGACCATCGAGCGCGGCGAGTTCGTCGCCGTCATGGGACCGAGCGGCTCTGGTAAGTCGACTCTGATGAACCTGATTGGCTGTCTCGACCGGCCCACCTCGGGGTCATACTTTCTGCAAGGACGTGACGTCTCGCGTCTCGATCGCGATGCGCTGGCTGGGGTCAGGCTGCGGACGTTGGGCTTTGTGTTTCAAGGCTTCAACTTGCTGGCTCGCACCACGGCGCTCGAAAACGTCGAACTGCCACTTCTATATGCAGGTATGAAATCGACCGATCGAGCGCAGCGGGCACGCGAGTCTCTGGGCCGCGTTGGACTGGCCGATCGCGCTGGGCACACCCCAAATCAGTTGTCGGGCGGTCAACAGCAGCGGGTCGCGATTGCCCGAGCACTGGTAACCAAACCGCTACTGCTTCTCGCCGATGAGCCCACCGGAAACCTCGATTCACGAACATCGATTGAGGTGATGGCGCTGCTACAAGAGCTGAATGCCGAGGGACTGACCGTCCTTCTCGTCACGCATGAACCCGACATTGCGGCGTTTGCCGGTCGACTGCTGCTCGTCAAGGATGGCCGACTGCGTACCGATGAAAAACGCACACCGCTATCGGCCAAGCAAGCGCTCGCCGATTGGAGAGACACGGAGGCAACTTCCCCATGATGTTTCTGATGGCCCTCCGATTGGCGCTGCGAAGCCTGCTGCGCAACCGAATGCGGTCCGCACTGACAGCGCTCGGCGTGATCATTGGCGTGGCAGCGCTGCTTGTGACCGTGGTGCTTGGAGAAGGCACACGCAAGATGGTAGCGGCGCAGATCGCAACCATGGGCTCGGCGATCCTAATGATCGTTCCGGGAGCCTCCGCGCAAGGTGGTTTCATGGGTGGAACGGGCAGCGGCAGACCGCTCCAACGCGATGACGTCGAAGCCATCTTGCAAGCACGAGCGGTTCGTTATGCCGTACCAGTCGATCGCACGGTGGCGCAGGTGGTCAGTAGCAACCTCAACTGGCAGACACCAATCATCGGCACCACCACGGACTACTCCGCGCTCCGTGACTGGCCAGTTGCCCGAGGACGATTCTTTAACTCTGCCGAAAACGATACCGCAGCGAAAGTCTGTGTCCTCGGTCAAACCGTGGCCCAGAACCTGTTTGGAGACTCCGATCCCGTCGGGCAACAGATTCGCGTCAAGCAGATGCCCTGCGAAATCATCGGGCTGCTCGCAGCCAAAGGTCAGTCGGCCATGGGCAACGATCAAGACGACATCCTGATCATGCCGTCGCTGACGCTCCGAACTCGGGTGCTCAACCAAAACCGTCAGTTTGTCAGCACCATCATGGTATCGGCGACGAATGAAGACGATCTGGCAGCAGCCGAGTCCGAGGTGGTGTCCATCCTGCGCCAGCGCCACAAGCTCACCGACGACCAAGAAAACGATTTCACGGTGCGGAACCTGGCCGAGCTGGTGCAGACGCAACAGAAAATCGTCGAGACACAGACCGGTATGCTGCGCAACGTCGCCGCAGTTTCACTGCTCGTGGGCGGCATCGGCATCATGAACATCATGTTGGTTTCCGTCACCGAGCGAACCCGCGAGATTGGAATTCGACTCGCCATCGGTGCCCGAGAGAATGACATCCTGTTGCAATTTCTCGTCGAAGCCGTTGTTCTGTCGGTGATGGGAGGCCTGCTCGGAACCGGGCTCGGTGCCCTTGCCGCCACCCTGTTTTCTAAGCTGGGTGGTGGGATGCCCGTCGACTTCTCAGCGTTCTGGATGATGCTTGGCTTCGGCGTGTCGGTGGCGATTGGAGTGCTGTTCGGATTCTACCCGGCTCGCAAAGCGGCTCGGCTCGATCCAATCGACGCGCTCCGCTACGAGTAAGTGCGCCGGTTCGTAGGACTGTCGAGAACTACAGCTCGGCAGTGTTAGCGAGACCAAGGGCAGTCGCGCAGTTTGAAACGGCGTCCGTCACGGCGTCGTGAACGGTGGTGGATAGTGGTGATGGCACGACCTCATCACTGCCTGCGGACGCGGCAATGGCTTCTGCGGCGGCAATGTACATCTGCGAATCGATCCGCCCCGCCCGCACCGCGAGCGCACCACGGAAAATGCCGGGGAAAGCAAGCGCGTTGTTGATCGCAGCACCATCAGCGGCGTAGGCCGCTCCGGCATCACGAGCCACGTCGGGATCAATTTCGGGATATGGATTGGACAGCGCGAAGATCACTTGGCCGCGACGTACTTGCTCGGGTTTGATGAGTCCGACTTTGCCGGTGGTGCAAACGACGATATCGGCACGCTGCAACAAGGTATCCAGCTCGGTCGAATGAGCACCAGCAGCGACCAGTGGGGCCACGGCTGCTGGGTTGCGGTCGGTGACCATCACTTCACCAACACCGTACGCGAGCGCCAGCTTTGCAATGGCGGAGCCTGCTGCGCCGAGGCCCACTTGACCCATCTTGGAACGCTTCAGTTCGATTCCAGTTAGCCGACAGACGTTGATGATTGCGGCCAGGGTTACCACTGCGGTGCCATGTTGGTCGTCGTGCATCACCGGCTTGCGAAGTCGACGCTTTAGCTCTTCTTCAATGCGAAAGCACTCGGGGATGCGAATGTCTTCCAGATGGATTCCACCGAAGCTGCGCGAGACACGGACCACGGTCTGGACGAACTCCTCCACATCCTTGGTGTCGACGAGGATCGGCGTTGCCGATAGCCCCGCAAACCGATCGTAGAGCACCGCCTTCCCTTCCATCACAGGCAGGCTCGCCACCGGTCCGATGTCACCCAACCCAAGAACGCGCGTGCCATTGGTAAAGATGCCGACCGATTTACCTAGTCCGGTGTAGTCGAAGGCCCGCTCTGGCTTTTCGGCGATGGCCCGAGAGACACGAGCGACGCCGGGTGTGTAGATGTAACGCAGGTCGGAAAGATGCTGCAACTCCACACGGCTGGTCGAATGGATCTTGCCGCCGATGTGGCAGTCAAAGACCCGATCTCGAACGCTCACGATCTCAACGCCATCTGTCCGAGACAGGGCCGCCACCAAGCGCTCGGTGTGCTCTTCATTCTCAGTCTCGACGGTAATTTCTCGCGTCGACAGACCTTCGGCCATATGCAGCGTCGAGATTTCACCGATTAGGGCACCTTCCTGCGCGATCACGGTAGCGACCCGTGCGAGCTGGCCGGGACGGTGTCGAGTACGAACGCGGAGGACGGTGTCGATACGGTAGTTGGCCATGGATGTTCCTAATCTACTCCACCTTACAGGATGCCCTCTACAGTTTGCGTAGCCGACCAAGTCATCCCGATAGGTAAGTCATAACTCCCGTGCGAGCAGAAGGTAAGGACGCGGTAAAATGACGCGAACTGGAGGACTACTTGATGACTAGATGGACAACCAAAGGCTTGGCCGCGCTGGCAGGCCTTCTGCTTATTGGGCTTAGTGGCTGTGATCAGACGGCGAGTACCAGCGACGGCGGTGTCGATGCTGGGTTGGTCGTGTGCCAGGGCGATGGCTGCATCGGTGCGCCTTGCGCGAAACCGGCTGACTGTACCGAGGGCAGCGCCAGCAAGTCGGCAACCTGCTGGGTCAGCACCATCCTCAACAACCCAAAGCTGCTGCCCACGCCCGATGGCTACTGTAGCCGTGAGTGTGATTCGGATGCGGACTGTGGCACGGGCAAGTGCTACACGCTGCCGAACGCGAGCAAACGCTATTGTATGGCCCGATGCGACAACGCGATGCGCTGCCGCAAGCCTGGGTATGCCTGTGCGTTCGACGGCGCGAACGAAGCCATCTGTTTTCCGAACGCCAACTTCGACTGCAATCCAACCGCCAACGAGGGGTACTGCGATTACGGCCCCGACAAGAACATCGGCGGCTGCGTGCGTGTGGCTTACGAGGATGACCACGGTGGAGTCTGCCACTTGCAGTGCAAGCTCGGCATCAAGACTTGCCCGGCGGACAGCCGTGCAGGAACCCCGGCACCTCCACAGCAGTGCCTCTATGTCGATGCGGGTCTCGATAGCCGAGGCAACATTTCGAATCCCAAAGACAAGCTGCGAGGAAATATCTGCTTCCGTCAGACTGCCGCCCCAAAGACACCGGGCTCGCAATGTACAAACCTTGGGGAGTGCCAAGACGGCTACGAGTGCGATCTGTATGCAGCGCGTCCCGAAGATCGCATCTGCCGAGCACTGTGCGTCCAAGGTGATGGAGTGCAGGTCGACCTACCCGGCCTCCTCGTGCCAATGGGTGCGCAGGTGGCAAGCAACGTCTGCGCCGTCTCGGGTCAAATCTGTAGCGACTCGCTACGCGCCGGAGCACGCGTCGGTTCTCGTGACCGCACCGCCGGACTCTGCCTGTAGCAATCAGCCGGTAAATGAAACCGATCAGCGCTTCGTCTGAATACACAACACCAGCACCGGGATAACCCGCCTCATGGAGACAACGTTCATGCGTTACGCCACACTCGCTGCACTCCTACTGATCAGTTCTCAAACAGCCTCGGCCCAACCAATGCCGGGGCGTCCACGCCAGGCCGAGCTCCGCCATGATCGGGGCGAGGCCGCTCGCAGTGCTGCCCAGGTTCAAGATGACAAACGCGATTTGATGCGATTTCAAGCGACGCTCAATGCGTTTGACCAGGCAGTCGCTCGTCGGGACACCATGGGGGTTCGTGGAGCGCTGACGAGCTTTGTCCAGCAGGGCCGAGCCGAAGTTGCCGAGCAAACCCGCGAGGTGAACCAGGCGCAGCGCGAGGTCGTTCGCTCGGGGGCCGAACTCATGCGAGATCGCAATCGCAAGGATGCGCGCGATCTGCGAGATGACCGCCGCGACGCAGCCCGCGAGAACGCCGCACTCGTCGAAGAACAGAACCTTCTCGGTGAGCTTGAGCGGACCGTGGCCGCAGAATACGCCTGGGGTCCGCAAGTGCAAATCTTGATTCGGGCCCGTCAGATCATGGTCCGGTTTGTTGAGCTTGCCCGCGCCGAACTTCAGCGCTCGCGCACCGAGCTACGAGAAGACAAACGCGAGTTGCGAGAAGACCGTCGCGGCATCCGCTAGTCCGGTCTGCCGCTCTGAATCCTTCCGACAAGGACAGCTATTCGTCGCTGTCCTTCGGCTTCTTCTCTTCTTCATCCTTGGCGGGTTTGATCTTGTCGCGGCCCGATGCACGACGGACCACGGCACCGACCATCGTTCCGCCAATTCCACCGGTGAGCACCGCCAGAATCAATGAATCCAGCGCTGGCTTGACCACGCGAGATGCAGTGGCGTGCTCGTGGAAGTGAAACGCGAAGACCAGCGTCGAAGCGGCCGCCATGATGAGGTGCGGCTTCGTCTTGGCATCACCAATCTTGCTCTCGACATACATCATGCCCAGCACGACCAAGATGCCGAGGAGAAAGAACCACTTGGGATCGTAGCTCTGCGGATGGACGGAAATGTGAAGCCCGTCGGAGAGCTGCTCATCGATGTGCTCGGTGGTAAAAGTAAGCGCGCTTCCGCGCAGGCTGCGAGGCAGACGGTGCTCGATCTGGTTGGTCTGCTCGGTCCAAGTCGACGTGCCACGACGGACTCGCATCTGGTTGGTACGGACCGAGAACTCACCACTCACGGATTCACTGACGCCTTCGCCAGCGACCTGCAAGTCGTATACAGCAGCGGTGTTCTGGCCGCCATCGGCTTTGAGGGTTCCGCTGACGGTCACATCGAATGGACCGGTCTTGCCCTCAGGGAGCTGGAGCTTCTCGGCTTTGCTCTGCTCGGTAAGGACGCCCTGAGCGTAGACCGTGCGAGCCATGGTCTTGCGCAGGGTCGGATAGCCCGCCGCTGCCGCCCACAAGATACACAGCGCGGCAAACGCATAACGACCGTTCTTGCTTTCGATGAGGTCATAGGCGGGCACCGCCGTCGCGTAGATTGCGTACGCAACCAGGCCCGCTGACATCAACATGCCGACCATCGACTCGCGGACCATGTCCATCCGATAACCGACGATCAGGGCACCAGCGAGGGCAAGCAGTAGCACCGGACCCAGCCACGCCTCCCAGTGATCGTCCATAAATCGCTGGTACGCGGTCTTCGGGATCGGGGCTTCTTCTTCGGCAGCCTCGGGTAGTGCCTTGTCACCACGCGCCATCTGTCGGCGGGTTCGGCGGTAACCGTCGCCCTCTTCAGGCCCAAAGTTTACTGGGCTCTTTCCTTCGAGTTCATCTTCGTCGTCGCGCTTCGCCACGGAATCCTCACAGCTTGGGGCAGTCGCCTAATTTGAGAAGTGGGCTTCAACATATCCGGCGGCTCGCGCAGAAGCAACAGCGACGAATCACAAGCCGCTTTGGTTGACTGATGAGGCCTGGCGCTGCTAAGCCCCCGAACATGGCGGTCACCGAGTTTACGCACCTTCACGTCCACAGTCAGTACAGCTTGCTAGACGGAGCCATTCGTCTAAAAGACCTGTTCCCACGCATCTCGGCCATGGGGATGAATGCGGTGGCGCTGACCGACCACGGCAACATGTTCGGTGCAATCGACTTCTATAAGAAGGCGAAAGCAGCCGGGCAAAAACCCATCTTTGGCAGCGAGATGTATGTCTGCGACAACCGGATCGACCGGACCTCGCGGCGCAACTATCACCTGATCCTGCTGGCCAAGAACAACGTCGGCTATCAGAACCTGCTGTTCTTAAACTCGATGGGGTATCTGGAGGGGTTTTACTACCACCCGCGCATCGACAAGAAGCTCCTCAAAGAGCGCAGCGAAGGAATCATCGGGCTGTCGGCGTGCCTGGGAGGAGAGATCGCCCAGACGCTGCTGACGAATGGATACGAAGCCGCCAAGGAAGTGGCGCGCCAATATGCAGACTGTTTTGCCAAAGGCGACTTCTATCTGGAAGTGCAGCCAAACGGACTGGCGGATCAAGACAAGGTCAACTCGGAATGGAAACGGATGTCGGCGGAAACTGGGATTCCGCTCGTTGCCACCGGAGACTGTCACTACGTTCATCAGACCGATTCCAAAGCGCATGAAGTCTTGATGGCGATTCAGCAGGGGCGGACGCTGGCCGACGAAAAACGGCTCAAGCATGATGTCAGCTCCTACTACTTGCAGAGTCCTGCGGAGTTCAACACCTTCTTCATGGACATGCCGCAAGCGCTGGAAAGTACGGTCCAGATTGCGAACGCGTGCAACGTCGAGCTGTCCCTTGGGAAGCCGATGCTGCCGCGCTACAAAGTTCCTGAAGGATTCGACATTCCTTCCTACTTTCGCCGCGTCTCGGAAGAGGGTCTCGACAAGCGCTTTGCAGAGTTCACAGCGTACGGCAAGAAGTTCGATGCGGACCAGTACCGCAGTCAGCTCCAGCGCGAGATCGATGTCATCACCGCGATGGACTTTCCGGGCTACTTCCTGATCGTGTGGGACTTTATCAATTACGCCAAGCAGCATGGGATTCCGGTCGGTCCGGGTCGAGGTTCGGGGGCCGGTTCGCTCGTCGCCTATTCGTTGCGGATTACGGATCTAGACCCGATTCCCTACAACCTCCTGTTCGAACGATTCCTAAACCCAGAGCGGGTGTCGATGCCGGACTTCGATATCGACTTTTGCATGAACCGGCGCGACGAAGTCATCAAGTACGTCTCGGAAAAATACGGCAAGAATCACGTCGGACAGATCATCACCTTTGGCTCTCTGTCTGCGAAAAGTGCGCTCAAAGATGTCGGTCGGGTGATGGGAATGGCGTTTCAGGAACTCAATGATCTGACGCGCAACCTGCCCGCGCTGGTCGATGGGCATCCGCTGACGATGCAGTGGGTGCTCGAGAACGAGCCGAAGTTCAAACAGATCATGGCCGAAAAGGCCGAGTTCAAGGAACTGGTTGAGATTGCGACCGCTCTGGAAGGTCTGCATCGCAACGCCGGTATGCACGCCGCCGGAATCGTCATCGCTGAGCATCCGCTGTGGGAGCACGTCCCCTGTTATCGCGGTCAAGACGGCGAGATCGTCACCCAGTTTGCGAAGGAAGAGGTCGAGGAAGCGGGACTCGTCAAGTTCGACTTCCTGGGATTAAAGACGCTGACCGTGATCGATATCGCGGTGCAGATGATCCAAAGGGACAACCCGGACTTTGATCTGCGGCGGATTCCGCTCGATGACGAGCGGGTCTACAAGATGATTTCGGAAGGGGACACAACGGGAGTGTTCCAGCTCGAATCCTCGGGGTTTAAGGAGCTACTCAAGAAGCTCAAGCCAGACTGTTTTGAAGACATCATCGCAGCCGGTGCACTCTATCGTCCGGGTCCGCTCGAAGGCGGAATGGTCGATGACTTCATCAACCGCAAGCACAAACGGACTCCCATCGTCTATCACCACCCGGCGATGGAGAGCGTTCTGAAAGAGACGTACGGCGTCATCGTCTATCAGGAACAGGTCATGCAGATTGCGCGTGCCCTGGCGGGATACTCGCTGGGTGGCGCAGACCTCCTTCGCCGCGCCATGGGCAAGAAGAAAAAGGAGGTCATGGAGAAGGAGAAGGCCAAGTTCCTCGACGGAGCCCAGAAGACCGGAGTCGATCCCAAGATCGCCGACGAAGTCTTCGATCTGATGGCGGCGTTTGCGGGCTATGGCTTTAACAAGTCGCACTCTGCGGCGTACGGGCTGGTGACGTATCAGACCGCCTATTTGAAGCGTCACTATCGTGCAGAGTTTTGGGCCGCGCTGCTCACCTGCGATAAGGATGACACCGACAAGGTGGCGCGCTATGTGGCGGAGGTTCGGGACTACGGAATCGAAGTGCTGCCGCCGTGCGTGAATCAGTCGCTGATGGACTTCTCGGTTGTGAAGGTCACACAGAAGCATCCGAAGTCAGGAGTC
>WBZP01001628.1_pt1 | contig 27138 bp, 21 predicted proteins | sample 5204301 | NCBI WGS metagenome assembly WBZP01 (sample SAMN12412401, study PRJNA552823) | activated sludge metagenome | isolation source: activated sludge from nitrification reactor of wastewater treatment plant... | place: USA: Pennsylvania | collected 2017 | reverse complement strand
CCTAGAGCGCGTCGCACCGCGCGGCCAGCGACCGCGCATCCGCGACGAGAGGCGCGGCGGCGGGCCGCCCCTCGAGGGCCCGCGCCCGGGCGAGGAGCTGCTCGCGCACGGCCCGCAGGTCCTCCACCGCCCGGGCGAGCCGCGCGAGATCGTCGCGGAGCTGGAGGGCGAGGGCGAGCTGGGTCTCGAGGTCCGCCGCGGGCGCGACGGAGCGCGGGTCCGGCCTCACCTCCAGAGGCGCCGTCCGCGACTGGCCGCCGACGGTGAGCCTCACCGTGTAGGTCCCCGGCAGGGCGAGCGGACCCTCCGACGGATCGCCCGCGTCGAGCTTCGCCCGGGGGATCGTCGGCGCGCCCGCGTACCGCAGGTCCCACGCCGCACGCCGGAGGCCGCGCTTCTTCGGCAGGGGCTTCGGCTCCTCCTTCTGGAAGTCGGGATCGCGCTCGTCGGCCTCGACCTCGTTGCGCGCGCTCGTCAACCGGCGGACGAGGCCGCCCGCGGCGTCCTGGATCTCGATCGTGACCTCGCCCTGCGGCGGCTCGCGCAGCCAGTAGGAGACGAGGGCGCCGGCCGGCGGGTTCGCCCCCGGCCCCGTCACGTGGTCGCTGATCGGCGCGGCGAGCGCCCACCGCACCGCCGGCCGCGGCGGCAGCAGCAGAAGCGGCTCCTGCGCGGCGGCCGGCGACAGCGCGCGCACGGACGAGAGATCGTCGAGGATCCAGATCGAGCGCCCGTGGGTCCCGACCACGAGGTCGTCGTCCTTCACGACGAGGTCGTGGACGGGAACGGTCGGCAGGTTGAGGCGAAGCTCCGTCCACGTCGCGCCGTCGTCGCGGGAGAAGACGACGCCGCGGTCGGTGCCCGCGTAGAGCATCCCCTTCTGCCGCGGATCCTCGCGCACCGCATGGAGCGGGACGTCGGGCGCGAGGCCCGCGGCGAGGCTCCGCCAGGTGCGGCCGTAGTCGGACGTCTTCCACAGGTACGGTCGCGGGTCGTCCATCCGGTGGGCGTCGACCACCAGGAACGCCGTCCCGCCGTCGAAGCGCGACGGCTCGATGAGGCTCACCGTCCCCCACGCCGGCAGGGCCGGGACGTTCGCGGTCACGTTCGTCCAGGTCCGCCCGCCGTCGCGCGTGACGTGGACGAGGCCGTCGTCGCTGCCCGCCCAGAGGACGCCCTTCTCGAGCGGAGACTCGGCGATCGCGAAGATCGTGTCGTAGTACTCGGCGCCGGTGTTGTCCCCGGTGATCGGCCCGCCCGACCAGCGCTGCTTCTGCGGGTCGTTCCGCGTGAGGTCGGGGCTGATCACGGCCCAGCTCTGCCCGCCGTCGGCGGTGCGGAAGAGGACGTTCCCGCCGTAGTAGAAGACGCCTGCCTCGTGGGGCGAGGCGGCGATCGGCGCCGTCCACTGGAAGCGCCAGCGCGCGTCGGCGGCCCCGTGGCCGGACGTGTTCTCGGGCCACGGCCCGACGTTGCGGGCCTGGTGCGAGCGGTGGTCGTACCGCGTGAGGATCCCGAGGTACTCGCCGGCGAAGACGACGTCCGGGTCGCGCGGGTCGGGGACGACGTGCCCGGCCTCGCCCCCGCCGACGCCGTGCCAGTCCTCGAGGGTGATGCCGTTCGCGCGGAGGCTGTGGCTCGGGCCGGAGGCGGTGCCGAGGTCCTGCATCGCACCCATGACGCGGTACGGCACGGAGGCGTCGGCGGCCACGTGGTAGAACTGGCTGATCGGCAGCGGCGGAGCGAACCAAGTCTCGCCGCCGTCCGTCGAGACGTCGACCCCGCCGTCGTTCCCCACGATGATCCGCCGCGGGTCGGCCGGGTCGATCCACGCGTCGTGGTGGTCGCCGTGGTGCGTGCCCTTCACCCGCTCGATCGTCCGCCCGCCGTCGATCGTGCGCAGCAGCGGCACCTGCGGGAACCAGACGACGTCGGCGTTCCGCGGGTCGACGGTGAGCGTCGAGTAGTACCAGGCGCGCTGGCGCAGCGCGCGGTGGGCGCTCGCGAGGGTCCACGTCTCGCCGCCGTCGTCCGAGCGCAGAAGCCCCCCGCCCTCGGCCTCGACGAGCGCGTAGACGCGGCGTGGGTCGGACGGCGCCACCGCCACGCCGACCTTGCCCCAGACGCCTTTCGGCAGGCCGTGCCCGGCGAGCCTCTTCCATGTGTCGCCGCCGTCGCGCGAGACCCAGAGGCCGCTGCCGGGGCCGCCGCTCGCGAGCTCCCACGGCCGCCGTCGCGCCTGCCAGGTCCCGGCGAAGACGACGCGGGGGTTCGTCGGGTCGAGCGCGACGTCGGAGGCGCCGGTGTCGGCGTCCACGAAGAGGACCTTCTGCCACGTCGCGCCTCCGTCGCGCGTGCGGAAGACGCCGCGCTCGGCGTTCGGGCCGAAGGGCTTGCCGAGCACCGCGGCGAACGCGACGGCCGCGTCGCGCGGGTCGACGGCGATCGTTCCGACCTGGCCGGGCTGGGCGAGGACGCGCGTCCACGACCGGCCCGCGTCGGTCGAGCGGTAGAGGCCGTCGCCCTGCACGACGTTGCCGCGGATGTTGGCCTCGCCGGAGCCGGCGTAGACGACGTTCGGGTCCGAAGGCGCGACGGCGATCGAGCCGAACGTGCTCGTCGTGAGGCCGTCGGCCACCGGCTTCCAGCGCACGCCGCCGTCGACCGACTTCCAGACCCCGCCCGAGGCGGTCGCGGCGTAGTAGGTGAGCGGGTCGCCGGGCACGCCGGCCACGCGGCAGACGCGTCCGCCGGCCGGCGGGCCGACGAGGCGGTACGCGAGCCCGGCGAGCTCGGGCGGCCCTCCGCGCGCGGCCGCCTCCTCCTCTTCTGCCCGCGCGCTCGGGGCGTGGAGGACCGATGCGGCCAGCAGGGCGAGGAGGAGCGCGGGGCGCTTCGGGATCATGGAGGCCTCTCCGGAAACGAGCCGGAGAATACCGCCCGGCTTCGCGGCGGCCAAGCGAGGCGCGCTACACTGCCCGGGCCAGACGCAAGGAGACCGCATGCGACGCTTCCCTGCCGCACTCGTTCTCGCCGCGGCGCTCGGCTGCCGGACGGCCGGGCCGGCCGCGACGCCGCAGGTTCCCGCTCCGCCAACGGGGCCCCCGGCGACCGCGACGCCCGCTCCGGCCGGCCCGACGCGCGCCGTCGAGCCGATGCCTCTCGCCATCCGCTGGGCCCGGGAGTCGGCCGAGCACCGGGCTCTCTTCCTCCAGGTCTTCGCTATCGCCGCCGCGCGAATCGAGCGCGAGGCGCAGGCGCGGCCGGCCGGCACGTGGGCCATCGTCTCGGACGCGGACGAGACGCTGATCGACAACTCCACGTACCAGCTCGAGCAGGCCGGGCAGGGAAAGGGCTTCGACGCGGCGTCTTGGCGGGAGTGGACGGCGAGGAAGGCGGCGGCGGCGCTCCCGGGTGCTTCGGCCTTCCTCGCGCGGGTCCGGGCCCTCGGCGGCCGGATCGCGATCGTGACGAACCGCGCGGCGTCGGAGTGCCCCGACACGGAGGAGGTGTTCCGGAAGGAGGGCCTCGCCTACGACGCGATGCTGTGCATGGCCGAGGGCGGTCCGAGCGACAAGAACCCGCGGTTCGAGGCGGTCGCGAAGGGCACGACCCCGGCCGGCCTGCCTCCGCTCGAGGTCGTGGCCTTCCTCGGCGACAACATCCGCGACTTCCCCGCGCTCGGGCAGAAGGTGAAGGACGAGCCCGACTCCGCGTTCGCCGCGTTCGGCACGCACTTCTTCGTGCTGCCCAACCCGATGTACGGCAGCTGGGAGCCCCGGAAGTAGGCCCGGCTACTCGACCTTCTGCAGCACCTCGCCGGTGCGGCGGTCCTTGAGGATGAGCTTCGTCCGACCGTCGGGCATGTGCTCCCGCTTGATCAGCCAGTACTGCTCGTCGTGGGCCACGAGCTCCATCGTCGCGGACGTCTCGGCCGAGCCGCGCCAGACCTCGAGCCGCACCGGCTCCCAGCGGCGGGACTCGATCGAGCGGTAGCACGCGTCCGTGATCGCGTTGACGACGTACCCGTCGTAGAAGGTCTCGACCGGCTCGCGCCTCGTCTCGAAGGAGTCGAGCATGTCCGTGAACATCGCCTCGTAGCCGAGCGCCGCCACCTCGTCGCCCACCGGGAAGATCCAGCCCGACTCGGTCTCCGCCTTCTCGGCGACGTAGCCGCGCGCGCCGGGGGCGGAGAAGACCTCGATGCCCGTGCGCAGCCAGTGGTTGAGGAAGATCGTGCCGTCCGTGCCCGACACCTCGTCGCGCAGGTCCATGCCGCCGCGGAAGGTCCACGCGACCTCGAACTGCGCGATGGCGCCGTCCGAGTACTTCACGAGGCCGACCGCCGAGTCCTCGGCGTCGATCGGGTGGACCTGCGTCGCGCCCCAGCACATCGCCTCGACCGGCCGCACCGTCTTGCCGATGAAGCTGCGCCCGATCTCGACGCAGTGGCAGCCCATGTCGATGATCGCCCCGCCGCCCGAGAGCTCGCGGGTCCAGAACCAGCTGCTGTGGGGCCCCGGGTGCGCCTCCCGCGACCGCGTCCACAGCACGCGGCCGATCGTCCCCGCCCGCACGGACTGCAGCGCCTTCAGCGTCTTCGGCGTGTAGACGAGGTCCTCGAGGTAGCCGTGGAAGACGCCGGCGTTCTCGACGGCGTCGAGCATCTCCCGGGCCTCGGCCGCCGTGCGGGCGAGCGGCTTCGTGCACAGGACGCCCTTGCCGGCGCGGGCGGCGGCGAGGACCGCCTCGTGGTGGAGGTGGTTCGGGAGGCCGACGACCACGAGGTCCACGTCGGGGGCGGACACCGCCTCCTCGAGGTGGGTCGTGAAGCGCGGGATCCCGTGCTTCCGCGCGAACGCCTCCGTCTTGGCGGCGTCGCGCCCCTGGACGACCACGACCCGGTCGCGGGAACGCTTCCCGGAGAGGGCCATCGTGTAGAAGAGCCCGATGAGGCCCGTGCCCAGCATCGCCACGTTCGCCATAGACGCTCCTCCCGGAAGGCGCGGCCCGCGCCGGCACGCGGCGGGATTCTAAGCCCGCTTGACGGCAGATGAGCGCCGGGCTTACGGTCCGGTCATGGGCGAACCCGTCCGGATTGGAAGAGGCATCCTCGTCCCCGAGGCGGCGATCGAGTGGCGCGCCGTGCGCTCCTCGGGTCCGGGAGGCCAGAACGTCAACAAGGTGGCGTCCAAGGTGGAGCTGCGCGTCGACCTAGACGCGGTGAGCGGCCTCGGCGACGCGGCGCGGGCACGGCTGCGCTCGCTCGCCGCGCCGCGGCTCGACGCGAACGGCCGGCTGCTGCTGACGAGCCAGCGCACGCGAGACCAGCTGCGCAACCTCGAGGACGCGCGGGAGAAGGTGAAGAAGCTGGTGGAGAGGGCGCTGCGGCCGCCGCGGCCGCGGCGGCTGACGGCGCCGAGCCCGGGAGCCGTGCAGCGGCGCCTGCGCGAGAAGAAGGTCCGCGGCGTCGTGAAACGCACCCGCCGGGCCCGGCCCGAAGAGGACTGATCCCGCCGCCCCCCGGAACGAACGAAACCCGGAGCCCCGAGGGCTCCGGGCTTCCAGAGGCGATGCGCGGCCCTCGATCTAGACCTTGGTGACGTTGGCGGCGCGGGGACCCTTCGGGCTGTCCACCACCTCGAAGCGGACGCGATCGCCCTCGTTCAGCGTGCGGAAGCCGTCAGCCTTGATCTCGGTGTGGTGGACGAACACGTCCGGACCACCCTCACGCGAGATGAACCCGAAACCCTTGGACTCGTTGAACCACTTGACGGTACCTTCGATCATCGACGTACAGGCCTCCCTGGCCCCTGCGAGCAGCCCCGTCGCCTGTGCGCCCCCGAAGGACGTCCCCGCCCCCCATTGAGCAGGTTCCTGAACGCCAGCCAACCGGCAGCTCGACACATTCTTTTACATCAACCGCCCCGGGAGCCGCAAAGGCGGCGAAGGCCGTCAGTCGGGCCGGGACCGAGCCACGGCTTCGAGGATCTGACGGCCGTACCGGTCGGCCTTGGCCTCGCCGATCCCATGGGCCCGGACGAGCTCCGCGCGGCTGCGCGGCCGGAGAAACGCGATGTCGCGCAACGTCCTGTCGCTCGCCACGACGAAGGCGGGGACGCTCTCCTCGCGGGCGAGCTCCAGGCGCAGCGCGCGAAGCGCCTCGAACACCGGCTGCGCCTCGACCGGCAGCTTGTCGGGAGTCTCCTCGCGGCTCCGGCCGCGCGAGCCGGCCCGCCCCCGTCCGGCGGCGGGCGCCGCCTCCTCCTCGCGCGGGAGGACGAGGCGGGGCGGCCGATCGCCCTTCATGACCGCCCGGCCGCTCGGCGTGAGGACGGCGAGGGGCTTGTCGCCGGCGGTGAAGTCGACCCAGCCGGCCGTGACGCAGCGACGCAGCAGCTGGGTGATCCACGGCTCGGGGTGCTCGCGCAGCGCGCCGAAGGTCGGCGTGCGGTCGAGGCCCGCGCGGGCGAGGCGCGGGTCGGGCAGCCCCGCGAGGAGCTTCACCGCGGCGCCGAGGCCGAAGCGCCGGTCGACGCGCGCGACTGCCGAGAGCGCCTTGCGGACGACGAGGGCGACCTCGGCGTCGTCCATCAGCTCCTCGCCGATCTGGCGGCAGACGTCGCATCGGCCGCAGCCGGACAGGGTCTCGGCCTCGTCGCCGAAGTAGCGCAGGATCGCGTCGTGGCGGCAGCTGCCGCCCTCGGCCCACCGCATGAGGTCGAGGAAGAGCGCCCACTTGTGCTCGACGACCTCGGGCCGCGGCGGCTCGTCGCCGCCGCCCGCCTCGATGAGCCGGCGCCGCAGCGGCAGGTCGCCCGGGCCGTGGAGCAGGAGCCCGATGGCCTCCTCGCCGTCGCGGCCGGCGCGGCCGACCTCCTGGTAGTAGGCCTCGACCGACCCGGGCGGCGCCAGGTGGACGACGGCCCGGACGTCGGGCCGGTCGATGCCCATGCCGAACGCGTTCGTGGCCACCGCGACCTCGAGCGCGCCCGAGGAGAACGCCCTCTGGACGCGGGCCCGCGTCTCGCCCGGGAGGCCGGCGTGGTACGCGTCGGCCTTCCAGCCCCGGCCCGCGAGGCGCGCCGCCTCCTCCTCGGCCGCGCGGCGCGTCGGCGAGTAGACGATCGCGGCGCCGCGGGCCGCGCCGGGCCGGTCGAGGGCCTCGGCCAGGACGGCGTCGACCGCGCGGTCGCGGTCGCCCGGCGAGAGGACGTGGCGGGCGCGCAGGGCCAGGTTCGGCCGCGCGAAGCCGCGCACCACCTGCGGCGTGTCGGCGCCGAGGCCCAGGCGCACGAGGATCTCGTCGCGCACGATCGGCGTCGCGGTGGCCGTGCAGGCCAGCACGCGCGGCGGCCGGAGCTCCTCGAGCAGCGAGCCGATCTGGAGGTAGTCCGGCCGGAAGTCGTGCCCCCACTCGCTGATGCAGTGGGCCTCGTCGACCGCCACGAGCGGCGGGGCGAGGCTCGCGGCGAGGGCGCGGAAGCCGGGGTAGGCGAGCCGCTCGGGGGCGACGTAGGCGATGCGGAAGGCGCCGGAGCGCAGCCGCGCGAGCCGGTCGCGCATCTCGTCGGCGGAGAGGGTGGCCGCGAGGAACGTGGCCGGGATGCCGCGCTCCTCGAGCGACCGCACCTGGTCGTGCATCAGGGAGACGAGGGGCGAGACGACGAGGGTCGTGCCGGGCAGGAGGGTGGCCGGCAGCTGGTAGATGAGGCTCTTGCCCCCGCCGGTCGGGGCGACGAGCAGGAGGCGCCCGCGCTCGAGCAGCGTCTCGATGGCCTCGCGCTGCCCCGGCCGGAAAGAGGGGTGGCCGAAGCGCGCGAGTCCCGCGTCGAGGTCCAGCGTCGGCATGAGGGGCTCGATGTTACGTGAGGGCGCGGTCGCGGCGGGTCCCCCCGGGCCGGCGGCCCCGTGTATTCTTCACGAATGGGCCTCCGCCGCGCCGCGCTCGCTCTCCTGCTCGCCGCAGCGGGACCGGCCCTTGCTGAGGTCGCGCCGACGCGCTTCGGGGAGACCCTTCCCCCCGGCGTTGCCGACGTGTCGCGATGGGAGCTCGTGGCGGGGGACTTCGAGACGGGCCGCCTCCGGGGCGGCTACCGCTTCTACGTGAACCCTGAGCGCCTCGCCATGTACCAGGTCATGCGCTACCGCGTGCAGCGCCTCGCGCGCGACGGCGAGGCCGGAGACGCGGAGCTCGGGGCCGAGCGGGTGGCCTTCATCCGCCACCCGGGCGTCCGCGAGCCGATCGAGTGCTGGGAGCGGCAGCCCCCGGGCGAGGGCGCGGAGTGGCGGACGCTCGCCCCGGGCACGACGGAGTACCAGACCCAGATGCTGGTGCTCACCCAGGTGCTCGCCATACACCGCGCGGCCCGTCTCGGCCGCTGAGCGGCCGGCGAGATCAGGCCCGCGCCGGGGGCTGGAAGGCCGCGGCGATCGAGCGGATCTTCGTGATCAGCATGTCGACCGCGACCGCGTTCTCGCCGCCCTCGGGCACGATGACGTGCGCGTACCGCTTGCTCGGTTCGACGAACTCGAGATGCATCGGCCGGACCGTCTCGAGGTACTGCGCGACGACGGACTCGTTCGTGCGGCCCCGCTCGCTGACGTCGCGGGCGAGCCGGCGGATGAAGCGCAGGTCGGCGTCCGTGTCGACGAAGATCTTGATGTCCATGAGCCCCCGCAGCTCCGGCTCGGCGAGAACGAGGATCCCCTCCACGATGACGGCGGGCCGCGGCTCGGCCGGCTGCGTCCGCGACGTGCGGGTGTGCGTCGAGAAGTCGTAGACGGGCACGCGCGCCGTCCGGCCGGCGACGAGCTCGCGGACGTGCTCGACGAGCAGCGGCGTGTCGAGGGCGTCAGGGTGGTCGTAGTTCACGGCCGCGCGCTCGGCGGGGCTGAGCCCGCCGCGGTCCTTGTAGTAGGAGTCGTGCTGGACGAGCGTGACGTGCTCCGGCCCCAGCGCGCGCACGATCTCGCGCACGACCGTCGTCTTCCCGGACCCCGAGCCGCCCGCGACGCCCACGATGACGGGGCGTGACGGCGCGATGGCGTCTCCCATGCCGGCCTCCCTCCGCTCGCCGCGGCCGGGCGGAACGCTACAGGAGAAGCCGGGCGGCGTCGAGCGGCGGCCTCAGGCGTGGACGCCCGGAGCCTCCCGGCCCGTCCGCGCGACGTACTCGACGTACGAGCCCGGGTAGAGGTGGGGCTCCGTCTCCGTGCCGCTCTCGCCGCCGAGCTCCAGCACGCGGCTGCCGAGCCCGCGCAGGAACGTCCGGTCGTGGGACACGAAGAGCATCGTGCCCTCGAACTCGTGGAGCGCCTCGACGAGCATCTCCTTCGTGGCGAGGTCGAGGTGGTTCGTCGGCTCGTCGAGGACGAGGAAGTTCGGCGGGTCGAACAGCATCCGGGCCATCGCGACCCGGGAGCGCTCGCCGCCCGAGAGGGCGCGGATCTTCTTGTCGACGTCGTCGCCCGAGAACTGGAAGGCGCCGAGGAGGTTGCGCAGGACGCCCATGCCCTCGTGGGGAAAGTCCGACTGGAGCTGCTCGAGCACCGTGAGGTCCGCGTCGAGCACGTCGAGCGCCTGCTGGGCGAAGTAGCCGAGCTTGAGGCTCGCGCCGAGCCGCACCTCGCCGGCGTCGGGCGCGAGGACGCCGGCCACCATCTTGAGGAGGGTCGACTTCCCCGCCCCGTTCTTGCCCATGACGCACCACCGCTCGCCGCGGCGGATCATCAGGCTGAGCCCGTCGTGCACGACCCGCTTCCCGTAGGCCTTGCGCACCTTCGCGAGGGTCGCGACCTCGTCCCCCGAGCGCGGGGGCCGCCGGAAGTCGAAGCGCACCACCTTGCGGGTCCTCGGGGGTTCCACGCGCTCGATCTTCTCGAGGGCCTTCACCCGGCTCTGCACCTGCGCGGCCTTCGCGGCGTGGGCCGAGAAGCGCTCGATGAAGCGCTGCTCCTTCGCGAGCATCGCCTGCTGGCGCGCGTAGGCCGCCTCGCGGTTCGCCTCCCGCAGCGCGCGCTCTCTCTCGTAGAAGTCGTAGTTGCCCGAGTACGCGGTGATCTCGCCGTCGTCGATCTCGGCGATGCGGGTCACGATGCGGTTCATGAACTCGCGATCGTGCGAGGTCATGAAGAGGGCGCCCTCGTGGGCCCTCAGGAAGGACTCGAGCCAGAGGATCGACTCGATGTCGAGGTGGTTCGTCGGCTCGTCCATCAGCAGCACGTCCGGCCGGCCGAGGAGCACGCGGGCCATCGCCACGCGCATCTTCCAGCCGCCGGACAGCGCGCCCACGTCGCCGTCGATCCGCTCGTCCTCGAAGCCGAGCCCGTGAAGGACCTCCCGCGCCTGCGCCTCGAGGGCGTAGCCGCCCTTGTGGTCGTACTCCTCCTGCACCTCGCCGAAGCGGGCGAGGATCTTCTCCATCTCGTCCGCCCGGTCGGGGTCGCCCATCGCGTGCTGCAGCGCCTCGAGCTCGTGGTGCAGGTCGCCGAGGCGGCCGCTGCCGGCGATGGCCTCGTCGAGGACCGAGCGGCCCGACATCTCCTCCACGTCCTGGCGGAAGTAGCCGACCGTGAGGCGCTTCGGGACCGAGACCTCGCCCTCGTCGGGGGACTCCTCGCCGACGATCATGCGGAAGAGGGTCGTCTTCCCCGCCCCGTTCGGGCCGACGAGGCCGACCTTCTCCCCGGGGTTGAGCTGGAAGGAGGCGTCCACGAAGAGCACCTGGCGCCCGTACTGCTTGCTGACGCGCGTGAACGAGATCATGGCAAGAGGGCGAGAGTAGCACGGCTACAATCGGCGCCCATGCGCCTCTCCTGCCTCCTCGCCACGGCTCTCCTCGCGGTCTCTCCCGCTCTCGCCGCGGACACGCCCGTCGCCCTCGCGAACCCCGGCTTCGAGGCCGCGGGCGCAACCGCCCTGCCGGCCGGCTGGACGGCCGAGGTCGGCGCGGCCGGCCGCGTCCGTCGCGTGGCCGAGGGGCGCTCCGGCGCGGCCCTCGAGCTCGCCGCGACGGAGCTCGTGTCGCTCTCCGCCCTCTCCGAGCCGGTGGCGCTGAAGGTCGGCCACGCCTATCGCCTCTCGGCCTGGGTGCGCACGGAGGCCGCGAAGGCCGATCCTCTCGCCCGCTACCCGACCGCGGTGCCGGCCACGATCGCGATGGCGTCGTTCCCGTTCACGAACCACGCGCCGGCGGTCGGGGGCACGCGCGGGTGGACGCGCGTCGAGACGCTGTTCGTCGCGACGGCTCCGAGCGACCGCGTGCAGCTGCAGCTCGGGAGGAACGGCACGGCCACGGGCCGGGCCGCGTTCGACGACGTGGAGCTCGCCGCGCTCGGCGACGTCACCGAGATGATCCCGCTCGAGCGCGTGCGCTGGTCGGGGCCGGCCTTCCGCTACGAGGACCGCGGCTGGATCTACGTGCACGTCGAGGGGGCGCCCTACGCGCGCGGACGGCAGTTCGGGTCGCTCGTCGCCGAGGAGCTCGTCGCCTACGTGCAGAAGCTCTCCATCCGCCGCGACGCGAAGGACCCCGCGCTGGGCTGGCGGGGGCTGCGGACCCTCGCCGACGCGCTGATGCTGCGCCGCTACGACCCCGAGTACCTCGAGGAGATGAAGGGCATCGCGGACGGCGCCGCGGCGGCGGGGGCGGAGGTGCACGGCCGCAAGGTCGATCTCCTCGACGTCGTGACTGTGAACTCGGCGATCGACCTCGACTCGATGGAGGGCGCCCTGCCGGTGACGCCGAGCGCGGTGAGCGGCCGGCGCTTCTCGGCGGAGGACGACCTCGCGGCCCCCGACCGCGTCCACAAGTGCTCGTCGCTCTCGGCCACGGGCCCGGCGACGCGCGACGGCAAGCCGGTCTTCTTCCAGATCTTCATGTGGGACGGCTACACCGGCCTCCACTTCAACGTGATCCTCGACGTCGTCGCGGAGAAGGGGCACCGCTTCGTGATGCAGACCTTCCCCGGGGGGATCCACTCGGGCACCGACTTCTACATGAACGACGCCGGCCTCGTGATCGGCGAGACGACGGTGCTCCAGACGCCCTTCGACGCCGACGGCACGCCGCAGAGCAATCGCATCCGGAAGGCGGTCCAGTACGCGGCGTCGATCGACGAGGCGAGCGCGATCCTGCGCGAGCGCAACAACGGCATGTACACGAACGACTGGACGATGGCCGACGTCAGGACCGGCGAGTCGGCCGTGCTCCTCCTCGGGACGAAGGAGTCGAGGCTGTGGCGGTCGAACGAGACGCCCGCGCCGTTCGGGACACCCGGCTTCCTCTGGGCGAACAACAACGCCCGCGACGCGGCCGTGCGGCGCGAGGTGGCGGCCCAGCCGGAGGACGCGCCCTACGACTCGACCTTCACCCCGGCGAACCGCGACGTCGCTTTCAACCGGTTCTACCGGGAGAACGCCGGCCGCATCGACGTCCAGTCGGCGATCGGGCTCATGGCCTCGTCGCCGATCAACCGGCCGCACGCCTGCGACGGCAAGGTCACCGACGCGGCGATGGCCGCGAAGCTCGTCTTCATGGCGCACCAGGGCAAGGTCACGCTGCGCGAGAAGTTCCCCGCTGCCGGCAACCGCCGCATGCCCGACCTGCCGGGCGCCGTCCCGCACCTCACCTATGGCTATGCGACCTTCAGCCCGATCGTGATCGCGGAGCAGCTGAAGGCCGCGCACGCGGCCCGCGGCGCTTCGAAGGCCGCGCCGGCGGCGGAGACCGACGCGAAGGCCGTCGCCGACCGCTTCGCCTTCACGCGCGAGGACCTGTGGCACGGGACGGTCTTCCCGGCGACCGACGCCGACAACTGGCTCGTCGCCGGAAGCGCGGCCTACTGGCAACTCCTGCGGAACCTGCCGGAGAAGGAGGCCGAGCGGCCCGAGGCCCTGGCGCGCCAGCTCGCGTCCCTGCGGAGCCGCCTCGCCTACGTTGCCGCCCACGAGGCCGACCTGCCGGCGGCGCAGGCGGCCCCTGCCTTCGACCGCTACGCACCAGCCCTCGTCCCCCGCATCAAGGGCGTCTTCGCGCTCCACCAGCTGCGGCTCCTCGCCGGCACGAAGCCGTTTCTCGCGTTGATGCGCGACTTCCACGAGCGGAACCGGGGGCGCGAGGTGACGACCGCGCAGTTCGTCGAGGCGGCCGGACGGTCGCTGAAGCGCGACGTCGCCGCCGACCTCGCGCCTTGGCTGGAGCGCACGGGCGTGCCTGTCGTCACGCCGACGGCCGATGTCGTCCGCGCGGGAAAGGCCTGGCGCGTGCGCCTGCGCGCGACGCAGGCCGGCGCGCCGTACCGTCTCGCCTCGGCGGTCGCGGTCGAGACCGCGACCTCGCGGCGGGTGTTCTCCGCGGTCATCGAGGGCCCCGCCGCCGCCGCGTCCTTCACGGTCGCCGAGAAGCCGGCCCGGGTCGTCTTCGACGCACTCGCCGACTTCCCGTCCCCGACCGACCGCCACCACGCCTTGTCGAGCTTCGCCGAGGACTTCTCGCGCACGCTCGTCGTCTACGGTACCGGCCGGCAGGTCGAGGCGAACCACACGCTCGCGCTGCGCTTCCAGTCGACGCTCGCCGACGGCTTCTCGGAGACGCTCCCGCCGGTCGTGTCCGACGCCGAGGCCGACGACGCGGCCCTCGCCGCGCGCGACGTCTTCGTCCTCGGCGAGCCGCGCGACAACTCGCTCCTCGCGCGCCTCGCCCCCGGGCTGCCGGCGGAGCTCGGCGCGGGCTTCTTCCGCTTCCAGGGCCGCACCTACGCGGACGAGAGGGACGGCCTCTACCTCGCGCTGCCGAGCCCGTTCGCCCGCGGGCGCGCGCTGCACGTCGTGCTCGCGAACAGCCCGCTGCAGCTGCACGAGATGACGAAGGCGTACCGCGCGGGGCTTCCGGCGTGGGCCGTCTTCCGCGGCGAGAAGGTCGAGCGCGAGGGCCACTTCGCGCCCGAGGGCTTCGAGATCGCGCTGCCGTAGCCCGCCGGGGTTGTCACGGCCGCCGACATTCTGTACAAACCGCTCAGGAGGCGACAGTGCCCTACATCCTCGCGCTGGACCAGGGGACGACGAGCTCGCGGGCCATCCTGTTCGACCACGACGGGCGGATCGCCAGCGTCGCGCAGCGGGAGTTCCGCCAGATCTTCCCGCGCGCGGGCTGGGTCGAGCACGACGCGCACGAGATCTGGACGACGCAGGCCGGCGTCGCCGTCGAGGCCCTCGCCGCGGCCGACGTCCAGCCGAAGGACGTGGCCGCGATCGGCATCACCAACCAGCGCGAGACGACGATCGTGTGGGACCGCGAGACCGGCCACCCCATCGCGAACGCTATCGTCTGGCAGGACCGGCGGACGGCCGACGCGTGCGACCGACTGCGGGCCGAGGGGGCGGAGGACCTCGTCCGCGAGAAGACGGGCCTCGTGATCGACGCCTACTTCTCCGGCACGAAGGTCGCGTGGCTGCTCGACAACGTGCCGGGCGCGCGCGAGCGGGCGGAGAAGGGGAAGCTCGCCTTCGGCACTGTCGACACCTGGCTCGTGTGGCAGCTCACGGGCGGCCGCCTCCACGTCACCGACCCGAGCAACGCCTCGCGCACGATGCTCTACGACATCCGCGCTCAGCGCTGGGACGACGAGCTGCTGCGCCTCCTGCGCGTGCCGGCGAGCGTCCTCCCCGAGGTGCGCTCCTCGAGCGAGGTCTACGGCGAGGTGACGACGAACCTCGGCCTCGCCGGGGTGAAGGTGGCCGGCATCGCCGGCGACCAGCAGGCCGCCCTTTTCGGCCAGATGTGCGTGTCGCCCGGCCTCACGAAGAACACCTACGGCACCGGCTGCTTCATGCTGCAGAACACGGGGGAGGAGGCGCCCGCGTCGCGCCACAAGCTCCTCACGACGGTGGCGTGGCGCCGCGAGGGGCGCACGGAGTACGCGCTCGAGGGCAGCGTCTTCATCGGCGGCGCCGTCGTGCAGTGGCTGCGCGACGGCCTCGGGATCATCCGCAGCGCGCCCGACGTCGAGGCCCTCGCCCTCTCCGTCCCGGACAACGGCGGCGTCTACCTCGTGCCGGCCTTCGCCGGCCTCGGCGCGCCGCACTGGGACGCCTACGCCCGCGGCACGCTCGTCGGCATCACCCGCGGCACGACCGCCGGCCACGTGGCGCGGGCCGCCCTCGAGGCAATCGCGTACCAGTCCGCCGACCTCCTCGACGCGATGCACAAGGACGCCGGCACCGGGCTCGCCGAGCTGCGGGTCGACGGCGGCGCGGCGAAGAACGACCTCCTCATGCAGTTCCAGGCCGACATGGTCGGCGTGCCCGTGGTGCGGCCGGAGGTCACGGAGACGACGGCCCTCGGCGCGGCCTACCTCGCGGGGCTCGCCACGGGCTTCTGGAAGTCGACCGACGAGACCGCGCGGCAGTGGCGCGCCGAGCGCCGGTTCGAGCCGAAGATGAAGAGGGCCGACGCCGAGGCCCTCCGCGCGCGGTGGACGCGCGCCGTCGAGCGGGCCAAGGGCTGGGAAGCCGAGAGCTGAGGCGGCCATGAACCGCGCGGAGATGGTCGAGCGGCTCCACGTCGAGCGCGAGCCGTGGGACATGGTCGTGGTGGGCGGCGGCGCGACCGGCGTCGGCATCGCGGTCGACGCGGCCTCCCGCGGCTACGAGGTCCTCCTCCTCGAGCAGAGCGACTTCGGCAAGGGGACCTCCAGCCGCTCGACGAAGCTCGTCCACGGCGGGGTGCGCTACCTCGAGCAGGGGAACATCTCGCTCGTGATGGAGGCGCTCAAGGAGCGAGGCCTCCTCCGCCAGAACGCCCCGCACCTCGTGAGCGACCTCGGCTTCGTCGTGCCGAACTACGAGTGGTGGGAGGCGCCCTTCTACGGCGTCGGGCTCAAGGTCTACAACCTGCTGGCCGGCCGCTACGGCTTCGGCGAGTCGCAGATCCTCACGAAGGAAGAGACGCTCGATCGGCTGCCCACGATCAAGACCGAGGGGCTCCGCGGCGGCGTCGTCTACTTCGACGGCCAGTTCGACGACGCGCGCCTCCTCGTCAACCTCGCCACCACCGCGGTCGAGCAGGGCGCGACGCTCCTCAACTACGCGCCGGTCACGGCGCTGACGAAGGACGCCGACGGCTTCGTGAGCGGCGTCCTCGCGAGGGACCTCGAGACCGGGCGCGAGCTCGAGGCGCGGGCGCGGGTGGTGATCAACGCCGCGGGGCCGTTCTGCGACGCGGTGCGCCGGATGGCCGAGCCCGACGCCGCCTCGCTCATCGCGCCGAGCCAGGGGATCCACCTGGTGTTCGACGGCTGCCTGCTGCCGGCGGGCAGCGCGATCATGGTGCCCCACACGAGCGACGGCCGCGTGATGTTCGCGATCCCGTGGCACGGCCACACGGTCGTGGGCACGACCGACACCCCGATCGAGGTCGCTCCCCTCGAGCCGCGGCCGCTCGAGGAGGAGATCGAGTTCGTGCTCGAGACCGCCGGGCGCTACCTGCGCAAGCCCATCACCCGCGCCGACGTGAAGAGCGTCTTCGTCGGAGTGCGGCCGCTCGTGCGCTCGGGCGACGCCAAGAACACGTCGGCCCTCTCGCGGGACCACACGATCCACATCGACGCCTCGGGCCTCCTCACGATCGCCGGGGGCAAGTGGACGACCTACCGCAACATGGCCGAGGACTGCGTGAACCAGGCGGCGATGCTCGCCCGCCTGCCCGAGAAGGAGTGCCCGACCCGCAACCTGAACGTGCACGGCTTCCACCGCCAGGCCTCGAAGTTCGGGCCGCTCGCGGTCTACGGCTCTGACGCGCTCCTCATCCAGGACCTCGTCCGCGCCGAGCCCGTGCTCGAGCGCCGCCTCCACGAGGCGCTCCCGATCTGCGAGGCCGAGGTCGTGTGGGCCGCGCGCTTCGAGATGGCGCGCACGGTGGAGGACGTGCTGGCCCGGAGGACCCGGGCGCTGTTTCTCGACGCCCGCGCGGCCATCGAGATGGCGCCGCGGGTCGCGGAGCTCCTCGCGCGCGAGCTGCGCCGCGACGCGGTGTGGATGGACCGCGAGCTGGCGGCCTTCCGCGAGCTGGCGCAGGGGTACCTCGTCGCGTGAGCCGCGACGCGCGGCCGGTGTACGCGACGGGCCGTGGCCGGCTCTGCCCGAAGTGCGGGTGGCCCCAGGACGACTGCCGCTGCTCGAAGGGCAGCGCGGAGGCGGTGCCGGCCCGGATCACGTGCGCGCTGCGGCTCGAGAAGAAGGGCCGCGGCGGCAAGAGCGTCAGCGTGGTCGCGAACCTGCCGAAGAACGCCGCCTTCCTCGCCGCCCTCGCCGCGGAGCTCAAGAAGGCCTGCGGCACCGGCGGCACCGCGACGGAAGAGACGGTGGAGATCCAGGGCGACCAGCGCGAGCGGCTGCGGCCGCTGCTCTCGGCGAAGGGGTGGACCGTCCGCGGCTGACGGCCGCGGCCGGTCCGGTTGCCGCGGAGCGGCGCCTGGTTGCCGCGAGGCCGCGGCCGGACGTAGGCTGCGCGGCCATGGAGCACACCCCGGCCCCCGACTGGCGCGCGGCCCTGGCGCACGCCCTCCCCCTTCTCGGCCACCGCAACTGCATCGTCGTCGCCGACGCCGCCTACCCGTGGCAGTCGAGCCCGGGCATCGAGACGATCGCGACGGGCGCGCCGCACCTCGAGGTGCTGAAGGCCGTGGTGGAGGCTGTCGCGCGCGCGCCGCACCTCCGGGCGATCGCGCTCCTCGACGCGGAGCTCGCCTTCGTGCCCGAGCGCCACGCGCCGGAGATCGACGGCCTGCGCGGCGGCATCGCGGCGGCCCTCGGGGATGTCGAGACCCGCCCGGTGCCGCACGAGGACGTCATCCGCGCCCTGGACGAAGCGGGGCGGACGTTCCGGATCCTGCTGCTGAAGACGACCCTGACTCTTCCGTACACATCCGTCTTCCTGCAGCTCGACTGCGGCTACTGGACGGGCGAGGCCGAGGCCGACCTGCGGCGCCGGATGGCCGACGCCGGCTGAGCCGCCCGGCCACCCCGCTCCCGGAACGCCTCCGGGCTCGCGCCGTAGACGCGCTTGAAGGCCTTCGAGAAGTGATACGGGTCCGGGAAGCCGACTGCCTCGGCCGCCTCGCGCACGAGGAGCCCCCGCTCGAGGAGCAGCGACGCCGCCCGCGCCATCTTGAGGCGCAGCAGGGCCTGGTGGGGCGAGCGGTCGCCGTGGCGACGGAAGAGCCGGCAGACGTGCGCGGGGCTGAGGCCGCAGGCCCGCGCCACGTCGGCGAGCGACGCGACCCGCCCGACGTGCGCCTCCATCTGCTCGCGACAGCGGCGGTAGGCGGCCCACGAGCGCGAGTCGAGCCGGCTCGCCGGCACCGCCTCGTCGGCGACGAGCAGGACGAGCTGCTGGAGAAGGAGCGCGGTCATCCGCCGCGCGCGCGGCGAGTGGCGGGAGCCCACGCGCTGCAGCTCGTCGTAGACGGCCTGCGCGCGGGTCGGGTCCGCGAGCTGCCGGGGCGCGGCGTCCGTCCAGGGCCCGCTCCGGAAGAGCCGCCCCACCCCGCTGCCCGCGAAGTCGACGAAGTACTTGACCATGCGCGAGCCGGGCTCGACCGACATCCGGTGGCCGACTCCCGGGCCGTAGCGGAAGAGCGTGCCGGGCTGCAGGCGGTGGCGGACGCCGTCGAGCGTCACGCTGCCCCGCCCCCCGACCACCAGCTCGATCGAGTGGTACGGGAAGTCGCGCCGGTCGATGCGGTACCGCGCCCCGCACACCTCGCGGCCGCCGCACACCACGCCGAGAGTCGAGCGCGCGGCGGCCGCGGCGTCGAGGAAGTAGTACTCGCCCCGCTCCACCTGCTTCGAGATGAAGGGCGGCTCGACCGGGAAGGCCATCTTCAGATCAAGAATCTACATCACGGGGCGATTTCGTCCATTCCCGGGCGAACGCTCCGGGACTACCCTGCGGACGGCGCGTGACAGAATCGACATCCGGGAGGGAGCGATGACCGCGAGGCCCGAGCGCATGACCGGGGCCGTGCTGCCGGGGAACAGCACGGTCGAGCTGCGGGAGTTCGAGGTGCCCGTCCCCGGCCACGGCGAGGTGCTCGTCCGCACGAAGAGCACCACGATCTGCGGCTCCGACATCCGCTGCATCTACCACCAGCACCTCGGCAAGGGGCCCGAGGGCTACCAGCCGGGCCTCGTCGCCGGCCACGAGCCGTGCGGCCAGGTCGTGGAGGCGGGGCCGGGCTGCCGGCGGTTCGAGGCCGGCGACCGCGTCGTCGTCTACCACATCTCCGGCTGCGGCCTGTGCAACGACTGCCGGCGCGGCTACATGATCTCGTGCACGAGCCGGTGGCGCCGCGCCTACGGCTGGCAGCGCCACGGCGGCATGGCGCCTTTCATCCTCGCCGAGGAGAAGGACCTGGTGGCGCTGCCGGACGAGCTCAGCTACTCGGACGGCGCGCAGGTGGCTTGCGGCTTCGGCACCGTCTACGAGGGCCTCGAGCGCGTCGGCGTGAGCGGCAACGACGCCGTCCTCGTGACCGGCCTCGGGCCGGTCGGCCTCGCCACCGCGATGCTCGCGAAGGCGATGGGCGCGCAGAAGATCCTCGGCGTCGACGTCCTCCCGGAGCGCCTCGAGCTCGCGCGCTCGCTCGCCCTCTTCGACGACGTGCTGCCGGCGGGCGCCGACGACGTCGCCGCCGTCCGCGCGCGGACCGGCGGCCACGGCGTCGAGCGCGCGTTCGACTGCTCGGCGAACGCCGACGCCCGCCTCACCTGCATCCAGGCCACGCGCAAGTGGGGCCGGATCGTTTTCATGGGCGAGGGCGGCGGGGTCGCCTTCCAGCCGTCGCCGGACATCATCCACGACCAGAAGTCGATCCACGGCTCGTGGGTGACGAGCCTGTGGAAGATGGAGGAGCTCGTCGAGCGGCTCGTGCGCTGGGGACTCCACCCCGACCGCCTCGTGACGCACCGCTTCCCGATCGAGAAGGCTTCCGAGGCGTACGCGCTCATGGCGAGCGGCCGCTGCGGCAAGGTCGCGGTGGTGTTCGACGAGGAACTGCGGTGACGAGCACCGGCCGGCCGTACCCGCTCGCCGACGACGCCGTCGACCCCGACCTCGTCCCGAAGGCGCTCCTCGCGACGGGCGCGGCGATGCCGGTCGTGGGCCTCGGGACGTTCGGCTCCGACAGCGTGTCCGGCGAGACCGTGGCCGAGGCCGTGCTCGAGGCGGCCCGGGTCGGCTACCGCCACTTCGACTGCGCGTCCGTCTACGGCAACGAGGCTCTCGTCGGGCGCTCGCTCGAGGCGATCGTGCGCTCGGGAGTGCGGCGCGACGACCTGTGGGTCACTTCGAAGCTCTGGAACGACAAGCACGGGGAGAAGGACGTCGCCGCGTCGTGCGAGAAGAGCCTGCGCGACCTGCGGCTCGACCACCTCGACCTCTACCTCGTGCACTGGCCGTTCCCGAACTTCCACCCGCCGGGCTGCGACGTCACGTCGCGCAGCGCCGGCGCGAAGCCGTACGTGCACGAGAGCTACATGCGGACGTGGCGGGCGATGGAGAGGCTCGTCGAGCGCGGGCTCGTCCGCCACATCGGCACGTCGAACATGACGATCCCGAAGCTCGATCTCCTCCTGCGGGACGCGGCCATCCGGCCCGTCGCGAACGAGATGGAGCTCCACCCGCACTTCCAGCAGCCGGAGCTGCTGCGCTACGTGGTCGCCCACGGGATGGTGCCGATCGGCTACTCGCCGATCGGCTCGCCCGGGAGGCCGGAGCGCGACCGCACGCCCGAGGACACGGTCGACACGGAGGACCCGGTGGTGGGCGCGATCGCGAAGCGCCTCGGCGTCCATCCCGCCGTCGTCTGCCTCAAGTGGGGGCTGCAGCGCGGGCACGTCGTGATCCCGTTCTCGGTGAAGCGGGCGAACTACCTCGCGAACCTGACGGCCGCCGTGACGCCGCCGCTGTCCGCCGGCGACATGCAGGCGCTCGCGGCGATCGACAAGAACTGCCGGCTCATCAAGGGCCAGGTGTTCCTCTGGCGGGAAGGCCAGAGCTGGGAGGACCTGTGGGATCTCGACGGACGCATCGCGCAGTGAAGACGCTCGCCGCCGCGGCCGCGCTCGCCGCCGCGCTCGCCGTCCCGGCGGTGGCGGAGGACCCGAAGGCCCAGGCGATCCTGAAGGCCGTCGACCAGGGCGTGGCCGCGGGCCCGTTCCGGCCGGCGTGGCCGTCGCTCCAGAAGTTCGAGGCGCCGGCCTGGTACGTCGACGGCAAGTTCGGGATCTTCATCCACTGGGGCCTCTACTCGGTGCCGGGCTTCGCGAACGAGTGGTACCCGCGGAACATGTACAAGAAGGGCTCGCCGGAGTTCGCGCACCACGTCGCGACCTACGGGCCGCAGTCGACGTTCGGCTACAAGGACTTCATCCCGAAGTTCACCGCGGCCCGCTTCTCGGCCGCCGAGTGGGCCCGGCTCTTCAAGGACGCCGGCGCCAAGTTCGTGGTACCGGTGGCCGAGCACCACGACGGCTTCCCGATGTACGACTGCAGCCTCACCGAGTGGTCGGCCGCGAAGATGGGGCCGAAGCGCGACGTGATCGGCGAGCTCTCCCGCGCGGTGCCGGCCGAGGGCCTCGTCTTCGGCGTCTCGTCGCACCGCGCCGAGCACTGGTGGTTCTTCGACGGCGGCAACGAGTTCGACTCCGACGTGAAGGACCCGCGCTACGCGGGCTTCTACGGTCCCGCCCGCTCCCAGAAGAAGGCCGAGGACAAGAGCGAGCCGCCGACGAAGGAGTACCTCGACGACTGGCTCGCGCGCACCGGCGAGCTCGTCGACAAGTACCACCCCCAGCTCGTCTGGTTCGACTGGTGGATCGAGCAGCCGGCCTTCTCGCCGTACCTGCAGCGCTTCGCGGCCTTCTACTACAACCGCGGCGCGCAGTGGAAGAAGGGCGTCGCGATCAACTTCAAGAACAAGACGTTCCCGGCGCACACCGCCGTCTTCGACGTGGAGCGCGGCCAGCTCGCCGGCATCCGGCCGGAGTTCTGGCAGACGGACACCTCGATCTCGAAGAACTCCTGGGGCTACGTCGCGAAGCAGGACTACAAGACGGCCGGCGAGATCGTGGGCGACCTCGTCGACATCGTGAGCAAGAACGGCGCGCTGCTCCTCAACATCGGCCCGCGCCCGGACGGCACCATCCCGGAGCCCGAGCAGGAGATCCTGCGCGGGATCGGCCGCTGGCTCGCGACGAACGGCGAGGCGATCTACGGCACGCGGCCCTTCTCGGTGTTCGGCGAGGGGCCGACCCAGGTCGTCGAGGGCAGCTTCAACGACACGAAGCGGAAGGCCTTCACCGGCGAGGACCTCCGCTTCACGACGAAGAACGGCGTCCTCTACGCGATCGCCCTCGCCTGGCCGGGAAAGACGCTCACGGTGAAGACGCTCGGCTCCGGGCACGGGAAGGCCACTGCAGTGCGCCTCCTCGGCCACGACGGCCCGCTCGCCTTCACGCAGGACGCGGGCGGCCTGCACGTCACGCTGCCCGAGAAGGCTCCCGGCGAGCACGCGTTCGCGTTCCGCATCGAGGGGGTGTCGTAGCGGATCTCCCGCGGAGACGCGGCTCCGGGGTGCGTTGACCGCGTTCGCGCGGCGGCGGCTCGGCCGGCGCGGGCTCAGCCCTCGCCGCGTGCCTTCGCCTCGAGCTCGGCCCAGCGCGCGTAGAGGCCGTCGACCGCGGCCTGGGCCTCGGCGAGCGCCGTGAGCCGCCGCTGCAGCTCGAGGTGGTCGGCCGCGACACCCGGGTCGGCGGCCCCCTCGCGCGCGGCATCGAGGCGGCCCTCGGCCTCGAGGATCCGCGCCTCCATCTCGTCCCACTCGCGCTGCTCGAGGTAGCCGAGCTTTCTCGGCTTCGCGGCCGCGGCCGTGCCCGGCTCGGCGGCCGCCCGCTCCGCCGTCTTCGCCGGGCGCGCGGGCGAGGCATCCGTCGCCGCCCGCTGCGCCGCCTCCCACTGGTCGTAGTCGGCGAACGGCACCGCGCCGCCGCGCCCGTCGAGCGCGAGGATCCGCGTCGAGACGCGGTCGAGGAGGTAGCGGTCGTGCGTCACGAGCACGAGGGCGCCGGGGAACTCGAGGAGGCTCTCCTCGAGCACCTCGAGCGTCGGGATGTCGAGGTCGTTCGTGGGCTCGTCCAGCAGCAGCAGGTCGGCCGGCTCGAGCACGAGCCGGGCGAGCACCGCCCGCGCCTGCTCGCCGCCGGAGAGCCGTCCCACCGGGGTCTCGAGCTGCTCGGAGCGGAAGAGGAAGCGCCGCGCCCAGCCCGCGACGTGCACGGAGCGGCCCTGGAACACCACCGAGTCGCCGAAGGGCGCGAGGGTGCGCTTGAGCGACACCGCGGGGTCGAGCCGGGAGCGGTGCTGGTCGAACATCACGACCCGCAGGCCCTCGGCGTGTGTCACGATGCCATCGTCCGGCGGCTCCTGGCCGGCGAGGAGGCGGAGCAGCGTGCTCTTGCCGGTACCGTTCGCGCCCATGAGGCCGAGGCGCATCCCGGGCGAGAGCACGAGGTCGAGGCCGCGCACGATCTCGCGCGCGCCGTAGACTTTGCCGACGTCCTCCGCCACCACGAGCCGCTTCGTCTTCCGCTCGGTCGCCGCGAAGTCGATGGCGACGGCCCCGCCCCGCGAGCGGCCGTCGAGGTCGGCCAGCTCGTCCTGGAGCCGCCGGGCCTCGTCGATCCGCGCCTGGGCCTTGCGCGTGCGGGCCTTCGCCTTGCGCGAGAGCCACTCGAACTCGCCCCGCACCCGGTTGCGCAGCGACTCCTGGTACGCGGCCTGGCCGGCGAGCAGCCCGTCCTTCGTCTCGAGGTAGTCGCTGTACCGGCCGCGGACGTCGAGGAGGCCGGCGGCGAAGGCGCGGTTCAGCTCCACGACGCGCCCGGCCACCGCCTGGAGGAAGTAGCGGTCGTGGCTCACCGCGACGAACGCCTCCGGCTCGCGCGGCAGGAGGTCCTCGAGCCAGAGGATGCCCTCGACGTCGAGGTGGTTCGTCGGCTCGTCGAGGAGCAGCAGCTCCGGCTCGCCGACGAGCGCGCGCGCGACGGCGAGCCGCTTCTTCCACCCGCCGGAGAGGACCGCCGTCCGCTGCGCGGCGTCGGCGAAGCCGGCCTTGCCGAGGGCCACCGCCACCCGGGCCTCGGCCTCGTGCGGGTCGAGCCCCAGGCCGTCGAGGGCCGAGGACAGCACCGCGCCGACGGTCGCCCCTTCGTCGAAGACGGGGTCCTGCGGGACGTAGCCGACGCGCAGGCGCTTGCGGGCCGCGCGCTCGCCGGCGGTGGGGTCCTCCAGGCCGGCGAGGATCTTGAGCAGCGTCGACTTCCCCGAGCCGTTCGGGCCGACGAGGCCGACGTGGTCGCCCTCGTAGAGGCCGAGCGAGAGGCCCTCGAAGAGGGGCGCGGCGCCGAACGCCATGGCCGCGCCCCGGAGCGATACGAGGAGGTCCGCCATCAGCGCGCCGCCCTCGGCTTGCCGTCGATCCGCCACGCCGCGCCGGCGACGAGCCGGTCCTTCTCGGCGCGCGTCAGCTGCTTCAACCGGTACTCCGTGCGCAGCGCGTGGCCCCACGTCCGGACGCGGCGCGACCACACGAGGCGCACGGGGCGCCGCGCACGCGTGTAGCGCGAGGCCGTGCCGCTCTCGTGCTGGTGGAAGCGCGCCGCGAGGTCCTTCGCGGCTCCGGCGTAGAGCGAGCCGTCGCGGCAGCGGAGCATGTAGACGTGAGGCAGGCGCTTCTCTCCTCGATGCAGTCGCCCATCCTCTCACGACCTCGACGGCGGCGCCCCCCGCCGCGCGGGCCGGGCCACAATGGGCGCGAGCGATGAACTCCGGCTACGAGTACCGCGAGCAGCTCCCGCCCGCGGCCGGCGGCCTCACCGCGGACGAGTGGCTCGCCCGCACGCGACGGCACTCGGACGCCGCGACGTGGCAGGACCGCGTCGCGCGCGGGGAGGTGTCGATCGACGGCCGCATGGCCGCCCCGGCCGACCGTCTCGCGCCCGGACAGTGGCTGGCGTGGCGGCGGCCGCCGTGGGAGGAGGCGGTCGTCCCGCTCGGCTTCGCGGTCCTCTTCCTCGACCGCGACCTGCTCGCGGTGGCGAAGCCGCGCGGCCTGCCGTCGAACCCCGCCGGCGGCTTCCTCGAGCACACGCTGCTCGCGCGGGTGCGGCGGCGCTTCCCCGAGGCCGCGCCGCTCCACCGGCTCGGCCGCGGCACGTCCGGCCTCGTGCTCTTCGCGCGCACCGGGGCGGCCCGCCGCCACGTCGCGGCGCAGTGGCGCGACGGCCGAGTCGAGAAGGAGTACCGCGCCCTCGTCGTCGGGCGGCCACCCGAAGACCGCTTCACGGTCGACGTCCCGATCGGCCCCGTGCCCCACCCGCGGCTCGGCCTCGTGCACGCGGCCGTCGATTCGGGGCGGCGGGCGGTCTCGCACGTGCGCGTCCTCGGCGCGCGCGAGGGCGGCTCGCTCGTCTCGGTCGCGATCCCGACGGGTCGGCCGCACCAGATCCGCATCCACCTCGCGGCGGCCGGTCACCCGCTCGTCGGGGACCCGCTGTACGCGAGCGGCGGCGGGTTCATGGCCGACGCGGCGCGGCCCGGCGAGACGGGCTATTGGCTCCACGCCCACCGCCTCGTGCTCGACCACCCGGCGACCGGCGAGCGCCTCGCCCTGGAGTGCGCGCCGCCGCCCGTCCTGCGCTGACGCGCCGGACCGGCGCGCCCCCGGTCAGTGCCCGGACGTCTTCACCTCGTGGAGCGACTCCGCGCCGCTGAGGCGCGGCCACGCGAAGCCGTAGAAGGCGACGAAGGCGAAGCAGCCGAGCGGCACGATGAACGCGCGCGACATGCCGTGGTGGTCCCCGACCCAGCCCATGAGCTTCGGCAGCAGCGCGCCGCCCATGATCGCCATGACGATGAAGGCGGACGCCTTCTTGGCCCGAACGCCGAGGCCGTGGATGCCGAGGGCGAAGATGGTCGGGAACATGATCGACATGAAGAAGTAGGAGGCGAAGACGCAGGCGACCGAGAACCAGCCGAGCTTCAGGAACACGAGGAAGCACATGAGGGTGTTCACGAGGCCGTACAGGCCGAGCACCCGGTGGGCCGAGAACTTTCTGAGGATGGCGGCGCCGCTGAAGCGGCCGGCGAGGAAGAAGACGAAGCCGAGCGAGGCGAGGTTGGCCGCACCCTGGTCGGTCAGCTGGAGGGCGCCGCCCGCGCCGCCCTCGATCCAGCCCTTCAGGAATCCCTCGCGCCACGCGTCGGGGAGGGGCGGCGTCTGCGAGGTCATGTAGTTGATGAAGAAGCTGAAGATGCCGGCCTGGGCCGCGACGTAGAGGAACTGAGCGAGGACGGCCATCCAGAAGTGGGGGTGGGCCCAGATCGAGTGCGTGCCCGGCGCGGCCGCGTCGTCGAGGTGGTAGTCGTCCTCGGTCTTGATGTCGGGCACCTCGGCCTTCAGGAAGACGAGGGCGAGGACGACGACGACGACCGCGACGAAGGCGTACGGGATCCACAGCGTCTGCGAGCCGGTCGAGGCCCCCGTCTCGTCCTTCCCGTAGAAGTAGGCCGCCCCGGCGAGCGGGCCGAGGATCCAGCCGATGCCGTTCATCGACTGCGCGAGGTTGATGCGGGTCGCGGCGTAGCGGGGGTCGCCGAGGACCGTCGTGTAGGGGTTCGCGATCGTCTCGAGGAACGTGAGGCCGGCGGCGATGACGCAGACGCCGAGGAGGAACGCCCAGAAGGAGGCGATGCGCGTGGCCGGGATGAACCAGAACCCGCCGAGCGCCACCATGAGCAGGCCCGCCACGATGCCGCCCTTGTAGCCGAGCCTCGTCGCGAGCCACCCGGCCGGCAGCGCCATCAGGAAGTAGCCGAGGTAGTGCGCGAACTGCACCCAGGCCGACTGCGCAAGGGTCAGCTTCAGCTCGGTCTGGAAGTGCTTGTCCATCACGTCGATCATCCCGTTGCAGAACCCCCACAACAGGAAGAGCGAGCTGACGAGGGCGAAGGTGACCCACACGTTGCGCCCGTCGGGCGTGACGAACATGCCCTTCTTCTGCTCGCTCATGACGCG
>WBZP01001374.1_pt1 | contig 27158 bp, 21 predicted proteins | sample 5204301 | NCBI WGS metagenome assembly WBZP01 (sample SAMN12412401, study PRJNA552823) | activated sludge metagenome | isolation source: activated sludge from nitrification reactor of wastewater treatment plant... | place: USA: Pennsylvania | collected 2017 | reverse complement strand
CCGGATCCTCCTCGAGCATCGTGGCAAGCGCGTGCTGCTGGTCGAGGATGAGCCGGTCAACCGCGAAGTGGCGCTCGAACTGCTCAAGGATGTCGGACTCGACATCGATATCGCCGAGGATGGCGAACAGGCCGTCGCAGCCGTCAGCAGCCGCAGCTATGATCTCGTGCTGATGGACATGCAGATGCCGCGCATGGATGGCCTCGAAGCCACCCGTCGCATCCGCGCCTTGCCCACGGGCGCAGCACAGACGATCATCGCGATGACAGCGAACGCCTTCGCCGAAGACAAGGCACGCTGCTTCGACGCCGGCATGGACGATTTCATCGGCAAGCCGATCGACCCGGAGAGCTTCTTCGCGACGCTGTTGAAGTGGCTTGAAAGGAAGCGCTGAACCTTTGCCAAGCCGCCCCCTTCGGCGCAGAATGGTCCGGGACGTTCCGGAACGCGCCAACATGCAAAACTGAAGAGGCGGAGATGGCAGAGGAGACGAAGCGCGCAGGCGCAGGATTCGGCTTGCTGAACGGCAGGCAGGCCCCCGGGGATTTCTGGGGCGGACTGGCGGCGATGCTGGTCGTGCTGCCGGCCTCGATTGCCTTCGGCGTCACCGTCTATTCGGCCATCGGCCCGACCTATGCGGCCTACGGCGCCATTGCCGGCATCGTCGGTGCAACCGTTATCGGTCTCGTCGCGGCGACCCTGGGTGGCACCGACCGCCTGATCAGCGCGCCGTGTGCCCCGGCGGCAGCCGTGCTGGCAGCCTTCGCGATCGAACTCGTCCGTCAGGGCGTCGCCTCGTCGGTGATCGTGCTGCTGATGATCATGCTCGGGGTCATCGCCGGCCTCATCCAGATCCTGCTCGGTTTTGTCGGCATCGGGCGCCTGATCCGCTACATTCCCTATCCCGTCGTCAGCGGCTATCTCTCGGCCGTCGGCCTGATCATCATCGGCAGCCAGATTCCGCGCTTCGTCGGCGCCGCGCCCGACGCTCAGTGGTGGGACATCATCGTTTCGCCACAGGAGTGGGACTGGCGCGCCGTCACGGTGGGCTGTGCCACCGTCTGCGTCGCGCTGCTCGCGCCACGCATCACGCAGAAGGTGCCAAGCACGATCCTCGGCGTACTGGCCGGGCTGCTGACCTATCTCGTGCTCGCCATCAACGACGTTGATCTGCGCACCCTTAGCGACAACGTGCTCGTCGTCGGTCCGATCGACATCGCGCCGCAGGCCTATTTCGTCTCCGTCTCGACGCGCTGGCGGGAAATCGGTGAACTGAAGGTCGGGCAGATCGCCGCGCTCTTCGGCAGCGCCCTGACGCTGGCCGTGCTGCTCTCCATCGATACGCTGAAAACCTGCGTCATCCTCGACCAGCTGACACGCACCCGCCACGACTCCAACCGCGAACTGATCGCCCAGGGCATGGCCAACGTTTCTGCCTCTGCGGTCGGCGGCATTCCTGGTGCCGGCACGATGGGCGCCACCGTCGTCAACCTGACCAGCGGCGCACAGACGCGGGCAAGCGGCGTCATCGAGGGGCTCTTCGCCCTCTTCGCCTCGCTCATCCTCGGCAATTTCATCGCCTGGATTCCGGTCGCCGCGCTGGCCGGCCTGCTGATCGTGATTGGCGTCCGCATGATCGACCGAGAACCGCTGCGATTCATCGAATCGCGCGCCACCGTGTTCGATTTTGCGGTCGTCGCCGTCGTCGTCATCGTCGCCATGACGATCGGCCTGATCGCCGCTTCGGCGGTCGGCGTCGCCATGGCGATCATTCTCTTCGTGCGCGAACAGGTCGGTGGATCGGTGGTTCGCCACAAGGTCTATGTGAACCAGGTCTCCTCGACCTGGCACCGTCCGGAAACCGAGATGCTGGTACTCTCGCAGAAGGGCGATCAGGCCGTCATCGTGGAACTGCAGGGCAGCCTGTTCTTCGGCACGACACAGCAACTGTACGGCGATCTCGAGCCGGAACTGCGCTCACGCCAGTACGTCATCCTCGATCTGAAGCGCGTGCAGTCGGTCGACGTCACCGCAGCGCATATGCTCAACCAGATCCGCGACGTACTCGCCGAGCGCGGCGCGCATTTGCTGCTTTCGAACGTGCGTGAAAACCTGCCGAACGGGCGCAATCTGCGCGAATTCCTCGCGCAGACGGGGTTGCTCGACAACAGCGACGTGGTGCGCGTGTTCCCGAACCTGGACAACGCCATTGCCTGGGTCGAGGAGCGGCTGCTGGGCGAACGGGAGAACGGTCTCGTGGCCGTCGAGGAGCCAGCGATGCAATTGGCCGAGATGGATCTCTTCAGCAAGCGCAAGGACGAAACGCTTAAAGAGCTCGAGATGCGCATGGAGACACGGACGTACAAATCCGGTGAAACGGTCTACGCACGCGGCCAGCCGGGCGACGAGATCTTCTGGATCCGGCGGGGTGCCGTCTTCATCTTCGCACCGATGGGCGCCGGGCGGACGCGCCACGTTGCCAGCTTCGGACGCGGCGATTTCTTCGGCGGACTGGCCTTTCTCGATGCCCAGCCACGCAGCAACGACGCCATCGCACAGACGGATACCGAGGTCTATGTGCTTTCGCGCGAGCAATTCAACCAGATCGCGGAAACGCACAAGAAGCTTGCCAACACCCTCATCCTGGCCATCGCGCGGACGATGGCACGGCGGCTGCGTCACGCTGATTCCGAGCTTGCGATGCTGCAGGAGTACTGAGATGCAAAAAGGCGGCCGTAGCCGCCTTTCTCCGAGCTTCTCCCGCAATCCTCGCTAGCGGGCGGCCTTCCTGGCGGGAGGCGCTGACGCCGGCGACGTCTGCACGACCTTGCTGGCATCAGTGCCCGCCTTTTCAGGAATCTGCACGAATACTTCGTCCTGCTTGATCATGCCGAGTTCGAAGCGGGCGCGTTCCTCGATCGCCTCGTAGCCCTGCTTGAGGTCACGCACTTCGGCATCGAGGCCGCCGTTCCGGACTTCCAGCTTGCGGTTGGCATCCTTCTGCTGCGTCAGCTGGCGATCGTAGTCCCAGACCTTGAGCCAGCCGCCCTTGCCGAGCCACAGCGGGTACTGCAGGAGGACCAGCAGCGCGATCAGGGCGAGCGTCAGCCAGCGCATGGTTCAGCCGCCATGCCCATGAAAAGAGGGGCGGCAGCCCGTCAAGGCCGCACACCCCTCAGGATCCATCGCTGCGCGAGAAGAAATCAACGCAGGTTGTAGAACGCTTCGCGCCCCGGGTAGCCGGCGGTGTCGCCGAGATCTTCCTCGATCCGCAGCAGCTGGTTGTACTTGGCGATGCGGTCCGAACGCGACAGCGAACCGGTCTTGATCTGCAGCGCGTTCATGCCGACGGCGATGTCGGCAATGGTGCTGTCCTCGGTCTCGCCCGAACGGTGCGAGATCACGGCGGTGTAGCCGGCACGCTTGGCCATCTCGATGGCGGCGAAGGTCTCGGTCAGGGTGCCGATCTGGTTGATCTTGATGAGGATCGAGTTGGCGACGCCCTTCTTGATGCCTTCCTTGAAGATGCGGGTGTTGGTGACGAACACGTCGTCGCCGACGATCTGCACCTTGCTGCCGAGGCGGTCGGTCAGCAGCTTCCAGCCGTCCCAGTCACCTTCGGCCATGCCGTCCTCGATCGAGACGATCGGGAACTGGTCGGCGAGGTTGGCGAGGTAATCGACGAACTGGGCCGAGGTGAGCTCAAGGCCTTCGCCGGCCAGCTTGTACTTGCCGTCCTTGTAGAACTCGGAGGCGGCGCAGTCGAGGGCGATCAGCACGTCCTGGCCCGGCGTGTAGCCGGCCTGCTCGACGGCCTGCAGGATCAGCTGGATGGCTTCGGCATGGCTGCCGAGGTTCGGGGCGAAGCCGCCTTCGTCACCGACGGCGGTGGAGAAGCCCTTCTTGTCGAGCAGCTTCTTCAGCGCGTGGAAGACTTCGGCGCCACAGCGCAGGGCTTCACGGAAGGTCGGCAGGCCGACCGGCATGATCATGAATTCCTGGATGTCGAGACTGTTGTTGGCGTGCTCGCCACCGTTGATGATGTTCATCATCGGCACCGGCATCTGCATCGGGCCCGAACCGCCGAAGTAGCGGTACAGCGGCAGGCCGGATTCCTCGGCTGCGGCCTTGGCCACGGCCATCGAGACAGCCAGCATGGCGTTGGCGCCGAGGCGCGACTTGTTGTCGGTGCCGTCGAGGTCGATCAGGGTCTTGTCGATGAAGGCCTGTTCCTGCGCGTCGAGGCCGATGATCGCTTCCGAGATCTCGGTGTTCACGTTCTCGACGGCCTGCAGCACGCCCTTGCCGAGATAGCGGCCGGCATCGCCGTCACGCAGCTCGATGGCTTCGCGCGAACCGGTCGAGGCGCCCGACGGCACCGCGGCACGGCCCATCACGCCGCTTTCCAGCAGCACATCGCATTCGACGGTGGGGTTGCCGCGCGAATCGAGAATCTCGCGGGCGACGACATCGACAACAGAACTCATGGCGTTTCCTTTACCCAGAAAAAGTTGAAAAAAACCTGAAACTTCAAATGCCTTCGACGACCAGCATGTTCATGTCGGCCGCCCCCTCCCGCGCCTCGCGGGCTGCCCGGTACTCGGGTGAATCGTAGAATTTCCTGGCCTGCTCGACCGAATCGAATTCGACGATGACGACGCGCGGTGCGCCGGTCCACTTTCCTTCGAGCTCCTCGATCGCACCGCCACGCACCATATAGCGACCACCGTACTGCGCAATCGCCGCTGCTGCATGCTTCTTGTAGCCTTCGTAGGCCTCGGCATCCGAGACCGCGGCATTGGCGATCAGGTAGCCCCTGGCCATTACTTCAGTTCCTCGAAACCGGCTGCCTTGACTGCGCGGTCCAGCGCGATCAGCGTCGACAACAGGCTTTCCATGCGTACCAGCGGCCAGCTGTTCGGGCCGTCGGAGAAGGCCTTCTCGGGACACGGATGCGTTTCCATGAACAGCCCAGCGATGCCGACCGCCACCGCCGCACGCGCCAGCACCGGCACGAATTCGCGCTGACCGCCCGACACCGTACCCTGCCCGCCCGGAAGCTGCACCGAGTGCGTGGCATCGAAGACCACCGGGCAGTTCGTCTCGCGCATGATCGCCAGCGAACGCATGTCGGAAACCAGATTGTTGTAGCCGAAGGAAGCACCGCGCTCGCAAACCATGATGTTGTCGGCGCCGCTGTTCACCTCGCGCGCCTTGTCGACGACATTCTTCATGTCGCCCGGCGCCAGGAACTGGCCCTTCTTGATATTCACCGGCTTGCCGCAGGCCGCCACGGCATGGATGAAGTCGGTCTGCCGGCAGAGGAAGGCCGGCGTCTGCAGCACATCGACGACGGACGCCACCGCCGGAATGTCTTCCTCGGTATGCACATCGGTGAGGATCGGTACGCCGATCTGGCGGCGCACCTCGTCGAGCAGCTTGAGGCCGGCATCGATGCCGGGGCCGCGCACCGACTTGCCGGAGCTGCGGTTGGCCTTGTCGTACGAAGCCTTGAAGATGTACGGCACGCCAAGGCGGCGGCATACGTCCTTCATGTGCCCCGCGACCTCGACGCACAGTTCCAGCGACTCGGCCGTGCAGGGGCCGGCGATCAGGAACAGTGGCCGGTCGAGACCGACGTCAAAGCCGCAGAGTTTCATTTCTTGCTGGCTTGCTGATGTGCCAGCGCCGCCTGCACGTAGGCGATGAACAGCGGATGGCCGGTACGCGGATTCGACGTGAACTCCGGGTGGAACTGGCAGCCGACGAACCACGGATGGACGTCGGTCGGCAGTTCGACCATCTCGCACAGCTGCTCGGTCGGCGTCCGTGCCGAAACGACGAGGCCGGCGCCTTCCAGCTGGTCGACGTAGTTGTTGTTGACCTCGTAGCGGTGGCGGTGACGCTCGGTGACCGTGTCGCCGTAGATCTTCTGCGCCAGCGTGCCGGCCTTGACCGGGCAGGACTGCGCGCCGAGGCGCATGGTGCCGCCAAGGTCCGAGCTTTCGCTGCGCGTCTCGGTCTTGCCGGAAGCGTCTTTCCATTCGGTGATCAGGCCGACCAGCGGGTGCGGACCATCCGGCTCGAACTCGGTGCTGTTCGCGCCCTTCAGACCGGCGACATCGCGCGCGAACTCGATCACGGCCAGCTGCATGCCGAGGCAGATGCCGAGGTACGGCACCTTGTGCTCGCGGGCATAGCGGATCGCCGCAATCTTGCCCTCGGTGCCGCGCTTGCCGAAGCCACCGGGCACCAGCACGGCATCCATGTCCTCCAGCGCATCGCACCCCTTCTGCTCGATCTCCTCCGAATCCAGGTAGTGGATCTTGACCTTGCTCCGGGTATGCATGCCGGCATGCACCAGCGCCTCGGTCAGCGATTTGTAGGATTCGGTGAGGTCGACGTACTTGCCGACGAAGGCAATGTCGACCTTGTGTTCCGGGTGCGTCAGCGCATGCACCAGCTTGTTCCAGACCTTGAGGTCGGCCGCCTTGGCCAGGATGCCGAGCTTGTGGCAGACGATCTCGTCGAGCATCTGGTCGTGCAGCATGGCCGGGATCTTGTAGATCGAGTCGGCGTCCAGGCATTCGATGACCGCCTGCTTCTGCACATTGCAGAAGAGCGCGATCTTGGCCTTCTCCTCGACCGGAATCGGGCGGTCGGCGCGGCACAGCAGGACGTCGGGCTGGATGCCGATCTCGCGCAGTTCCTTGACCGAGTGCTGGGTCGGCTTCGTTTTCAGCTCGCCGGCGGTCGGAATGTACGGCAGCAGCGTCAGGTGCATGTAGCAGGCGTTGTTCGGGCCTTCGTCGAGGCCCATCTGGCGGATGGCCTCGAGGAACGGCAGCGACTCGATGTCGCCGACCGTGCCGCCGACTTCGACGATGGCCACGTCGGCACCGGTGGCGCCGCGCTTGATCGAATTCTTGATCTCGTCGGTGATGTGCGGGATGACCTGAACGGTCTTGCCGAGGTACTCGCCGCGCCGTTCCTTCTTGATCACCGATTCGTAGATCTGGCCGGTGGTGAAGTTGTTCGACTTCTTCATCTTGGCGCTGGTGAAGCGCTCGTAATGACCGAGGTCGAGGTCGGTCTCGGCGCCGTCTTCCGTCACGAACACTTCGCCGTGCTGGAAGGGACTCATCGTGCCGGGGTCGACGTTGATGTAGGGGTCGAGCTTGAGGTGGGTGACTTTCAGGCCGCGGGATTCAAGGATGGCCCCGAGCGAGGCGGCGGCAATGCCCTTCCCGAGGGAGGACACCACACCGCCGGTGACGAACACATATTTGGTCATGATTTTTCTGCAGCGGGAAAGCACGATTTTACCCGATAACCTCGCCCCGCTCAAAACACCGAGACAGGATCAGGCTTCCGGCGGCAAGCTCCTTGCCACGCACCGTCAGCGAAGCGCCGCGATGCGCTGCACCATGGCAGGTTTCGGCGTCGTCACCTCGCCCTCCTCGAAGGCCAGCACCCGCAACCCCGCAGCGCGAGCCACCTCCAGCAGTTCCTGCGGGCGCAGCAGGAAGTCCGGGTTGCTCGGTCGGCCAAAACGTTCGTTGCCAACCATGAAGGTCTCGTAGATCAGCATCCCGCCCTCGCCCAGCGCCTCCTCGATCAGCGGCAGCAGCGGGCGATGCAGGTAATTGGTGACGACGATGCCGGCAAAGTGGCGACCGGCATAGGGCCACGCACCGTGCTCGAGGTCGGCAACGTGAACCCTCACGCCGGCAACACCGGCCAGGCCGGCCAGTGCCGCCGAATCGCGATCGACTGCTTCGACCCGCCACCCCTCGCCTGCCAACCAGCGGGCATGCCGCCCGCGACCGCAGGCCAGGTCGAGGATCTCCCCGTCCTTCGCGATCTGCGGCGCGAAGCGCTGCACCCAGGGAGAGGGTTGGTCATTCGGGTGATCCAGACTTGTCATCGCCATCGCTCCGGAAATCATCAATTCGGCTATGATCAGCCGCCAGTATTCATCGATCAAGCGCAAGGAGCCCATTCATGGCACAACATCCCCATTTCGTGACGGTGGCCGAGAACGGAAAAGGCCGCTATCAGCAGGAAGTCGTTGCCGGTCGCCATCGACTGCTGGCCGATGAACCGGCGACGATGGGCGGCGAAGATGCCGGCCCGGCACCCTTCGATTACCTGTTGAGTGCGCTGGGTGCCTGCACCTCGATGACGCTGCGCATGTACGCGGAGCTGAAACAGCTGCCGCTGAAGCATGTCGGCGTTGCCCTGTCCCATGAAAAGATCGAAATCGACGGGCAGAAGGTCGATCGCATCACCCGCGACATCGCCCTCGACGGCGATCTGACGCCGGAACAGCGCGCCCGCATGCTGGAAATCGCCAACCGCTGCCCGATTCACCGCACCATCAGCGGCGGCAGCAACCTGCGCATCGAAAGCCGCCTCGTCGACCGCATCACCGGCTAGGGGGAAACGCCGAGATTTTATTGACGTTTTGTGCTAGATTGCTGCAATGCACAAACTGCATGCCAGAATCTAAAAACAACGCCCACAAGGTGCCACAAAATGCTTGAACAGCACTATCTGACCAGCCTGTTCGAACCGAAATCCGTCGCCGTCATCGGCGCTTCGGAACGCGAAAATTCGGTCGGCAGCATCATCTTCAAGAACATCCTCGATGCCGGCTACAAGGGTCGCCTCTATGCGATCAACCCGAAGCACGAGACGATTCATGGGGTGCAGGCCCATGCATCGATCGAGGAAATCGGTGCCCGCGTCGAACTGGCGGTGATCTGTACCCGACCGCAGACCGTTCCGGCGATCGTCGAACAGTGCGGCCGCAGCGGCATCAAGAACGTCATCGTCATCACCGCCGGCTTTGCAGAAGCCGGGCACTCCGGCGCCGCGCTCGAGCGCAAGATGCTCGAAATCGCCCGCAGCTACAACGTGCGTGTGCTCGGCCCGAACTGCCTGGGCCTCATCCGCCCGACGCTGGGCCTCAACGCCACCTTCGCGAAAGTCACCGCCAACGCGGGCAACCTCGCCCTCGTCTCGCAATCCGGCGCCATGTGTTCGGCCGTGCTCGACTGGGCCAAGGCCAACGGCGTCGGCTTCTCGACCGTGATCTCGCTCGGCGGCACTGCCGACGTCGATTTCGGCGAGATTCTCGACTACCTGATCTACGACAGCCGCACGCACTACATCCTGCTCTACGTCGAAGGCATCCGTAATGCCCGCCGTTTCATGAGCGCACTGCGTTCAGCCGCCCGCATCAAGCCGATCATCCTGCTCAAGGCCGGCCGCCATGCCGCCGGTTCGCTCGCCGTTCAGACGCACTCCGGCATGATCGCAGGCTCCGACAGCGTCTTCGATGCTGCCATTCGCCGCGCCGGTGTCGTCCGCGTCAAGAACGTCGGCCAGTTGTTCTATGCCTCGAAGGCACTCGCCTCCAAGTTCCGCCCGCAGGGCAAGCGGCTGGCCATCATCACCAACGGCGGCGGCCCGGGCGCCATGGCGGCGGACCGCGCCGGCGACCTCGATATCCCGCTCGCGCAGCTGAACATGGACACTGTCCAGAAGCTCAACGCCTGCCTGCCGCCAACCTGGTCACACGCCAACCCGATCGACATCGTCGGCGACGCGACGCCGGAGCGTTACCGTGACGCGATCCTTGCCGTGGCCTCGGACCCCGATGTCGACGGCATCCTCGTCATGCTGACGCCGCAGGCGATGACGCAGCCGATGGAAGTGGCGAAGGCAGTCGTCGAAGCGCACGAACAGACCGGCACCGCCCTGCTCACCTGCTGGATGGGCGAAGAGCAGGTCGCCGCCGCGCGCAAGATGCTCGAGGACGCCGGCATCCCGGCCTTCCGCATGCCGGAGACGGCGGTCGAGCTCTACTACCATATCTCGACCTACTACCGTAACCAGAAGCTCCTGCTGCAGACGCCGATACCGACCAGCCGCCACGAGCGGCCGGAAGCCGAAGGCGCCAAGATGCTGATCGAGGCAGTGCTCTCCGAGCGGCGCAAGATCCTCTCCGAGATGGAATCGAAGGCGATCCTGCGTGCCTTCCGCGTGCCGGTGGCGCAGACCATGGTCGCGCGCACGCCGACCGAGGCGCTGCTGCTCGCCGAGCAGATCGGCTTCCCGATCGCGATGAAGGTCGACTCGCCGGACCTCGTGCACAAGAGCGACGCCGGTGGCGTCCGCCTCAACATCCCGAATGCACCGGCCGTCCGCAACGCCTACCACGACATCATCGAGACGGTGCACAAGAAGCACCCGAACGCCCGCATCAACGGCGTCTCGATCGAGCCCTACCTGGCCCGCCCCAACGGCCGCGAACTGATGCTCGGCGTCGTTCGCGACCCGATCTTCGGACCGATCATCACCTTCGGTGCCGGCGGTACCGAGGTCGAGATCTTCAGCGATCGCGCCGTCGCGCTGCCGCCGCTGAACAACTTCCTGGCGCAGGACCTGATCAAGTCGACGCGTGCGTCCAAGCTGCTCGGTGAATTCCGCAACATGCCGCCGGCAAGTATCGAAGCGCTCGAGGAAGTGCTGCTCAACCTCTCCGAAATGGTCTGCGAACTGCCCTGGCTGCAGGAACTCGACCTCAACCCGCTGATCGTCGACGAGAACGGCGCCATCGCTGCCGATGCCCGCATCGTCATCGACCACGCACCGGCCTCGGGCGACCGCTACTCGCACATGGCGATCCACCCCTACCCGGTGCACCTGATCCAGGAATGGCAGCTGCCGGACGGCCTCGAGATCACCATTCGCCCGATCCGCCCGGAAGATGCCGAGATGGAGAAGGATTTCGTCTCGCGCATGTCCGACGAGAGCAAGTATTACCGCTTCATGGACACCATCCGCGAACTGACGCAGCCGATGCTGGTCCGCTTCACGCAGATCGACTACGACCGCGAGATGGCGCTGGTGGCAACGGTGCAGAACGAGGACGGCAGCGAAAAGCAGATCGGTGTCTCACGCTATGTCACCAACCCCGATGGCGAATCGGTCGAGTTCGCGCTCGCCGTGGCGGACGACTGGCAGAAGCACGGCATCGGCCGCAAGCTGATGGGCGCACTGATCGAATGCGCGCGCATGAAGGGCTACCGTGCCGTCGTCGGCGACGTGCTGGCGCTCAACACCAAGATGTTCCGCCTGATGACCAGTCTCGGCTTCACCATCCATCCGCATCCGGATGACACCGCCGTCAAGCGCGTCGTCAAGCCGCTGCAGGGATAGCCGCGCAAAGGGACCCGGAGAAAGGCCGAACGTCACGTCGGGAGGCCGGCAGGCTTCGGGTTCCGCCAAACAAAAACGGCAAGGCGAATCGCCTTGCCGTTTTTCATTCGAACCGCCGCAGCGGATCAGAAATCGAAGTTCACGTCGTAAGGATAGGACTTGTTCGCTTCCTTCGACTGCTCGAAACGCGCCTGCGTATCCTGGTCGAGCTGCTTGTCCCACCAGATCGCGCGCCCGACGCGCTGATCCTCGGCCCATTCCGGGTTCTTGGCCATCATCTCGCGCATCCACTTGGTGTGGTCGGATTCGTACATCGTTCCGAAAATTCCAGACATTCCAGACTCTCCTGCCGTGTTCCAAAGACGCCCATTATACCTTCAGTGAAAGCTGAACGGCCGGGCACCTGCGCAGTAGGTATCCAGGAAATCGTCGATGGTTTCCTCGTCGCGCTCCTCCTCGGGGATCGTATCGATCGCCTTGCGGAAGAAAAACGCCGTCTCACCCTGGATGAACAGCATCCGTCCACCCGACTTGTCGACCACCTCGAACCCCTCCTGTGCCGGGTAGGCAAGGATTGAATACTGATCGCTGTTATAGACGATGTTCATGATGTCCTCCCGTGATCTCATGGGTTGTAGATGGGGCCGTGCAAGCGCCTTTCAACCCCGATTCAGGCCCCCTCACGACGTCTGACCGATCCTTTTGCAAGAGGTTGCCTGAGATCGGGGCATTTTTTGCAAGCCGGCAGACAGGACCCGGCCAGAACAGGTGCCGTCATCGCCATGATCACGGCGTGCTGCATCCAAAAGCGGTTTATCATCGCGACATGAATGAACGGGGAGCAGCCATGACGCTGCGCATCATCCTGGCGCTGCTTGCCCTGCTTGCGGGAACCGCCGGCCGGGCCGAGGAATACTATGACCGCTATGACCTGGCGGCGCGCACGCAGGGTTTCGACATCGGCCTGCAGCCGCTCGGCTATCCTGCCGCCATGATCGGGGCGGCCATGCGCCGCGACCGGATCCTGCTGCAGCAGCTTGAAAAGCTGGGCCAGCCGTTCCGTTCCTTCGCCTTCCGGCGCGGCCCGGACATCGTGAGGTTTCTCGGCAAGGGGCGCCTCGAAGGCGGCCTGCTCGGCGACATGCCGACGATCACGGCTGCAATGCAGGAGGAAATCGACATCGTCGGCATCGCCAAGCTGACCACGTCCTCGGTTGTCTCGCGCGAACAGGGCTTGATGGAGCAGCTCGCCGGCAAACGGATCGGCTACGTCGAGGGCTCCAGCGCCCACCACGCGCTGCTGCAGGGGCTCAATTCGGTCGGTCTCAGCGAAAAGCTGGTCACCCTGGTGGCGATGGGCGTCGACGACATGCCCGACGCCCTCGACAAGGGTACGATCGACGCCTTTGCCGCCTGGGAGCCGGCGCCGTCGATCGCCCTCGCCCGCACGCCGCAGAACCGCATCGTTTTCCGCGCCCAGAGTACCGATTTCTTCGTTCTTTCCCGCAGCTTCACGAAGGCGCATCCCGAAGCCGCGCGCGAGGTCGTCGCCGGCTTCGTGCGGGCACTCGAGTGGATGCGCCGTAGCCGCAAGAATGCGGAACAGGCCGCCCGCTGGGCGATGGCCGACGGCGAGGCGCTGACCGGCAAGCCGGCCCAGGTCACAATCATCCAGGCTGTTGCCATCACCCGGCGAGAAATCCTCGACATTCCATCGACACCGGCAGTGCCGGCGGCCACCGGCAAGGAGCCGGTGCTTGCCAGCGAGTTCCGCTTCCTGCGGCGACTGGGGAAAATTCCTGAAAATGCGCCGTGGCAGAACATCGAATCGGCGCTTTCCTACAACGGCCTGCGCGAAGTCCTGGGCAATCGTGCCCGCTATCAGCTCGCCACCTTCGATTACCGGGACTGAGCAGGAATGGCGGCAGAAAAATTCAAGCCGGCGACCCTGTCCTCCCGGATTGGCCTCGTGTTCGGTACGGGCGCCGTACTCACGGTCACGATCCTCCTGCTCGTCTGGTATTTCGGCATTCCGGCGCTGGCGCTGCATGGCGCACGCGACCGCCTGATCCAGGAGGCGATCAATTTCCAGAACCAGCTCGCCGACAATCAGCAGATGCTGATCAGCATCGACCTGCGTGAACGACGCGACGATGTCGAGTTCTTTGCCGAGTCGGACACTCTCGCGGCACGACTGCGCGACTGGCGGGAAGGCAAGCAGGGGGCAGCGGCATCACTGCAGTCGACCGTCGGCAGATTGTCGGAACGCATGCAGAGCGCCTACACCGACCGCTATCTCCGCGTCCAGATCATCGACCCGAGGACACGCAGGATCATCGCGTCGAGCGATGCCGGCGATCCCGGCCGCGCCATCCCCGCGCACTGGGTCGAGCAGGCGCTCCTCCCCAATAACAGCGAGCACCTGTCGCTGGAAGCCGGGAGCGACGGCCTTGAACTGCTCATCGCCCGGCAGATGCAGGACCCGGAGGGGCATGTCCTGGCGGTGCTCGCAGCCTACGCACAACCCTACGAGCTGGATGCAGGCATATCACCGCTGGCTGAACACAATCTCGGCCAGACGGGCGCGATCTATCTGTACGACTGGCAGGGTTACCTCGTTTCGAGCCATCAGCGCCACAGTGGCGACGTGCGCGGCGCCGCACAGCCGCTCAACCGGCATGGCATCGAAGGGAGCTTCTTCGAGACCGGACCGAATGGACGGGAACAGCTGGCAACCTACCGGCTGATCCGCGTCGGCGCCAGCGAGGGCTGGACCCTCGTCATCCGCCGCGACACCAGCGATGCGCTGACGCCGCTGCACGGCCTCGCATTCCGTGCCAGCCTCTTCGCGCTGGTGTTGTCGGCAATACTCATCCTGGTCGTCATCGTGCTGGCACGGAGAATCACCGTCCGCATTTCGGCGATGACCGACGTCGCCGAAGCCATCGCCCGGGGCGAGACGGAGCGCCGCGTTCCGGCAGAGGTCGTGAACCGCCGCGATGATATCGGCCATCTGGCGGCCGTGTTCAACGCGATGGTCGAAAAGCTGGAAAGCTGGAATGCCGTGCTCGACCGCGAGGTACACAAGCGGACAGTGGAACTCGATGCCGAAAAAGCTGCGGCACAGCGCTATCTCGATATCGCCGCGGTCATGCTGCTGGCACTGGACCGCAATGGCAGGATCACGATGATCAATCAGGCCGGCAAGGTCATCCTGGGCGTGACGGAAAGCGATGTCATCGGTCGCGACTGGTTCGCCAGTTTCGTTCCGGAGCGCCTGCGGGCCAGCGTCCGCGATGTCTTCCTGCGCCTGATGACCGGTGAAACCGAGATCGTCAGAAATTACGAGAATCCGGTCACCCGGCTCGACGGCAGGGAGCGCGAGATTGCCTGGCGCAACATCCTGATCACCGACGAGGCCGGCCACGCGCAGGGCGTTCTTGCCTGCGGCATCGACATTACCGACCGCAAGGCCACCGACGCCGAACTGGCGCGGCACCGCGCCCACCTGGAAGAACTTGTCGGGGAGCGCACGACACAGCTGGCGGAGGCACGCGACCAGGCAGAGGCGGCCAACCGCGCCAAGAGCGCCTTCATCGCCAACATGAGTCACGAAATCCGCACGCCGCTGAACGCCATTACCGGCATGGCCCACCTGCTCCGCCGGGATGGCGTCAGTGCCCGTCAGGCCGACCGCCTCGACAAGATCGACACCGCCAGCCAGCACCTGCTGGCGATCATCAACGACATTCTCGATCTGTCGAAGATCGAGGCCGGCAAGTTCGCGCTGGAGGAAACCGAACTCTCCGTCGGCACCATCGTCGCCGACGTCGCCTCGATCCTTGCTGACCGTGCAGCGGCCAGGCACCTGACGCTGCGCGTCGATAGCGTCTCGCCACCGCGATGCACGCTGCTTGGCGACCCGACACGCCTGCGTCAGCTGCTGCTCAACTATGCCAGCAATGCCATCAAGTTCACCGACCAGGGCAGCATCACCCTCTCTGCGGAAACCCTTGAGGACAATGCTGACAATCTGCTGCTGCGCCTTTCCGTCACGGATACCGGTCCCGGCATCGATCCGGCCACGCTCAGCCGGCTGTTTGCACCCTTCGAGCAGGCCGACTCATCGACGACGCGCACGCACGGCGGCACCGGGCTGGGGCTGGCAATCAACCGCCGCCTGGCAGAGTTGATGGGGGGCAGCGCCGGCTGCAGCAGCCAGCCGGGAAAAGGCAGCACATTCTGGGCGACAGTCTGCCTCCGGAAGAGCGACAAGACACTCGCACCACCCAACCACCGCGCCGGTGAATCGGCAGAAATGGCCCTGCGCCGACAATACTCGGGCCGCGAGGTACTGCTGGTCGAGGACGAGGCAGTGAACCGCGAGGTCGCCCTGGCCATCCTGCAGGATGCCGGCCTCACCGTCGGCATTGCTCACGACGGTCTCGAGGCCGTGAATTTCTGCATCATGAAACGCTACGACCTGATCCTGATGGACATGCAGATGCCGGAAATGGATGGTCTCGAAGCGACGCGACGAATCCGCGAACTACCCAATGGCGGCGGCGTCCCCATCATCGCGATGACCGCCAATGCATTCGTCGAAGATCGACAGCGCTGCTTCGATGCCGGCATGGATGATTTCGTGGCCAAGCCGGTCGATCCGGATACCCTCTTCGAGACCCTGCTGCGCCAATTGTCCGATGGTCGCCGCACCTGACCCCACCGCCTGCTCAAATGCAAACGGTGAATCGTTCCAGCGGGAGCTGACCCTAATCTTTGTACCGTTTTTCTCCAGCCTCCACCGCAAACGGCAGCCAGTTCTCCGGCGGCGGCAGCGGGCAGGTGGCAAAAGGCGTAAAGGCACAGGGTGGGCTACAGGCGTAGTTGAAATCGAGGACGATGCGGCCGTTTGCTGCCGGGGGCGCGTCGAGGAAGCGCCCGGCGCCGTAGCTGATCCGGCCGCTCGTCGCGTCGCGGAACACGAAAAACACCTTCTGGTCGGAGACGCTCATTGGCAGCAGGGCGAACGACTTGCCGTCAATCTCGAAGACGGCCTGCCATGCCACCGTCACCGGCTTCAGCTCGCCGGTCACGTTGGGCACTTCCATGACCTGCGGCGGGTCGAGCGGCAACCAGGCGGCATCGATTCGCCACATCGGGTCGTAATCGAAGCGATCGATGCCGGCGAAAGGCATCCGCGCCGCCCAGGCGAGATCGCGGACACGCACCGCAAAGCGGCCGTCACGCTCGACGACGAAGAAGGCACTGTCGCCCGAGGCCACTATCGTCGGGGAAGCATCACGATCGCTGATCAGCACCTGCGCTTCGCCGTCCATCGGCAACCATTGCAATACATCGCCACGGCAGAGGATTTCTCCGAAATGGGCAGGCCCGTGCGGCAGGACGACCGCCGCCTCCGGATCAGCACCGACGTGATTCCTGCCATCCTCCAGCCAGTAGAGGCCGGCCAGACCGAGCCAGCTCTCTGGTGCTGCCAGTGCGCGTTCGCGCGCCACACACCAGCGTTCCCAGGCGGCCTTTTCCGGTGTCGTCACAGCGACTTTCCCTGTCCGGCCAGCGCAATCTGACGATCATGCCAGCGCGACAGCAGGAGTTGTGCGGTGATCGCCCCGATCAGTGCCATGAACATGTCGGACTGCGTATCCCAGGGATCGCCCTGCGTGCCGAGGAACTCGTCGGCCCCCTGCCCCAGGCCGAGCGCCGCCCACCACTCCACGAGTTCGTAGCTCGCGCTGATCGCCAGCGCGACGCAGACGACGAGGAAGGCGAGCATGCGCCGACCGCGCACGTAGCCGCCGCGAATCAGGATCTCGCGAGCCGCCAGCGCAGGGATGAATCCCTGACAGAAATGCCCGATCTTGTCGTACGGATTGCGCGACAGGCCGAACCACGCCTGCAGGTCGAATCCGAAGGGGACGTGCGCGTACGTGTAGGCCCCCCCGATCGCGAGCACGATCCCGTGCACCACAATGGCCGCATAGAGCAGGTTCGTCAGCGGAAAGTGCCGCCACGTCGACCACAGCACAGGCAGCACGATCATGACCGGGGCGACTTCCATCACCCAGGTCAGTCGATCTCTGGGATGCAGCCCCGAGATCGCGAGCGCCGCGACGAGCAGCACCGAGGCGGCCAGCAGCGCCGCCCTCGAGCGAACTGCCGTCGCGTCAGCCACGCGCGAAACGGAGGCTGCCGTCGATGACGCCGACGCGCACCGTGTCCTTGGCGCCGAACTTGCCCTCGAGGATCGCCTTGGCGAGCGGATTCTCGATCTGCTGCTGGATCGCCCGCTTCAGCGGCCGCGCGCCGAACACCGGATCGAAGCCGGCCTTGGCCAGTTCGAGCAGCGCCGCATCGTCGACCTGCAGCGCCATCTCCATCTGCGCCAGGCGCTTCTCGAGGTAGCCGAGCTGGATCTTCGCAATCGCCGCGATGTTTTTCTCGTCGAGGCTGTGGAACACGACCACTTCGTCGATGCGATTGATGAACTCGGGACGGAAGTAGGTTTTGACTTCCGCCATCACCGCCACCTTGACCGCGCCGTAGTCGGTACCGGCCATGCTCTGGATCATCTGGCTGCCGAGGTTCGAGGTCATGACGATCACCGTGTTCTTGAAGTCCACGGTGCGGCCCTGGCCATCGGTCATGCGACCGTCGTCGAGCACCTGCAGCAGCACGTTGAAGACATCCGGGTGCGCCTTCTCGACCTCGTCGAGCAGGATCACGCTGTACGGCTTGCGACGCACCGCCTCGGTCAGGTAACCGCCCTCCTCGTAGCCGACATATCCTGGCGGCGCGCCGATCAGGCGGGCAACCGAGTGCTTCTCCATGAACTCGCTCATGTCGATGCGGATCAGGTGCTCCTCGGAGTCGAACATGAACTCGGCCAGTGCCTTGCACAGTTCGGTCTTGCCGACGCCCGTCGGGCCAAGGAACAGGAACGAGCCGTAGGGCTTGTTCGGATCGGACAGGCCAGCACGCGAGCGGCGGATGGCATCGGCGACGAGGCGCACTGCCTCGTCCTGGCCGACCACGCGCTGGTGCAGCTTGTCTTCCATCTTCAACAGCTTGTCGCGCTCGCCCTGCATCATCTTGCTGACCGGAATGCCGGTGGCGCGCGAGACGACCTCGGCGATTTCCTCGGCGCCGACCTGGGTGCGCAGCAGCTTGTTCTTCACCTCGCCGTCGCCGGCCTTTTCGGCCGCCTTGAGCTGCGCTTCAAGACCCGGCAGCTTGCCGTACTGCAGCTCGGCGAGCTTGTCGAAGGCGCCCTGGCGCTGCAGTTCAGCCATCTGCAACTTGACCTTCTCGATTTCTTCCTTGATGTGCGCCGAACCGTGCACGGCAGCCTTTTCGGCCTTCCAGATCTCTTCCAGATCGGAGTATTCCTTCTGCAGCTTGGCGATCTCGTCCTCGATCAGGCCGAAGCGCTTGATCGAGGCCTCGTCCCTCTCCTTCTTCACCGCCTCGCGTTCGATCTTCAACTGGATGATGCGGCGGTCGAGCTTGTCCATCGACTCCGGCTTGGAGTCGATTTCCATCTTGATGCGCGCCGCGGCCTCGTCGATCAGGTCGATCGCCTTGTCCGGCAGGAAGCGGTCGGTGATGTAACGGTGTGAAAGCTCGGCAGCGGCGACGATGGCCGGATCGGTGATGTCGACGCCGTGGTGCAGTTCGTACTTCTCCTGCAGGCCGCGCAGGATGGCGATGGTCGCTTCGACCGACGGCTCATCCACGAGCACTTTCTGGAAACGGCGCTCCAGCGCGGCATCCTTCTCGATGTACTTGCGGTATTCGTCCAGCGTCGTCGCGCCGATGCAGTGCAGTTCGCCGCGCGCCAGCGCCGGCTTCAGCATGTTGCCGGCGTCGATGGCGCCCTCCGCCTTGCCGGCGCCGACCATTGTATGAATCTCGTCGATGAAGAGGATGATGCGGCCCTCGTCCTTGGCCACATCCTTGAGCACCGCCTTCAGGCGCTCCTCGAACTCGCCGCGGTACTTGGCACCGGCCAGCAGGCCGGCCATGTCGAGCACCAGCACCTTCTTGCCCTTCAGGGTTTCCGGCACTTCCTCGTTCACGATGCGCTGGGCGAGTCCCTCGACGATGGCCGTCTTGCCGACGCCCGGCTCGCCGATCAGCACCGGGTTGTTCTTGGTGCGGCGCTGCAGGATCTGGATGGCGCGGCGGATCTCGTCATCGCGGCCGATCACCGGGTCGAGCTTGCCTTCGCGGGCACGCTCGGTGAGGTCGATGCAGAACTTCTTCAGCGATTCGCGCTGGCCTTCGGCCTCCTGCGAATCCACGCCCTGGCCGCCGCGAACGGCGTCGATAGCGGCTTCCAGCGACTTGCGGGCGAGGCCGTGCTGCTTGGCAATGCGACCGGTCTCGTTCTTGTCGTCACACAGTGCGAGCAGGAACATTTCCGAGGCGATGAACTGGTCACCGCGCTTCTGCGCTTCCTTGTCGGTGAGGTTGAGCAGGTTGCCGAGGTCGCGCCCGACCGAGACGTCGCCGCCGTGGCCGGAGACCTGCGGCAGGCGATCGATGGCCTTGTCGAGATCGCTCTTCAGCGCCGGCACATTAACGCCGGCACGGGCCAGCAGCGAGCCGGTGCCGCCGTCTTCCTGTTCGAGCAAGGCCAGCAGCAGGTGCTGCGGCTCGATCATCTGGTTGTCGTGGCCGATGGCCAGGCTCTGGGCTTCGCCGAGTGCCTGCTGGAACTTGGTGGTGAATTTGTCGAGACGCATGCTTGCCCCTTTCGGATTCGATTGTGGGCCAGATGGGGGGCAAGGTGGCGATTTCAACTGCACTGCAGCAGAAAGACGTCCACATATCGAGACAGGATATTGTCCAGAATTCCGGACGACACGATCCGGCGAAAACACATAATTGCAAATAATCAATTGCTTGGAATTCTGGCACGCAGATTGCGAACTGGTGGTCACAACACCCGATAAGGAGGAAGACATGCCTGCACAGAAAGTGGCTTTCGTCGCCGGCGCCATGGGCGGCATGGGCGCGGCCATCTGCCAGTCGCTCGCCCGTGACGGACTGCGCGTCGTTGCCGGATGCCCGCCGCACTACCGCTTCAAGGACGAATGGCTGGCGATGCAGAAGGCACTCGGCTTCGAGTTTCTCTCGGAGGAGCACGAAATCGCCGACGACGCGCAGCTGGCGCCGCTGCTCGACCGCATCGAACGCGAGATCGGGCCGGTCGAGGTATTGGTCAACAACGCCGAGATGACGCGCTTCCGCAGCCTCGCGCGCCTCGCCTGCCATCTGCGCGTGGTCAGCATCGAGCCGGTCGAGGGCGCCTATCGCACACGCGTCTGGCTGCCGTCCCAACCCGTGCGCCACTGAACGACGCTTGTCTCGTTTCATGGACAATCCGGCGTAAGATGAGATTCCCCGTCCCCGCCCCCCTGCCGATGCCGACCGAAAAGCTGGAAGAGTTCGATTACGCCACGCTGCGCACGCGCGCCATGGCTTCGCTGTTCGAGGCCTTCGACAGCCTCTGCGAAGGCACGGTCATGGTCGATCGCAATGCCCGCGTGGTGTGGATCAACGAACGCTACGCAGCACGCTTCGGTATCGCCGACGCGCGCCAGGCAATCGGCAAGGAGATCGAGGAAATCATCCCGACGTCGCTGATGCGCGAGGTCGTGCGCACAGGCCGGCCGCTGCTGCTCGACATCCTCGACGTCAATGGCGAATCCTTCGTCGTCACACGCATCCCGATCAAGGACGACGCCGGCGAGACGATGGGCGCCATCGGCTTTGCGCTCTACGACAAGCTGCAGCCGCTGCAGCCCTTCTATGCGCGGCTGCACAAGCTGCAGCACCAGCTGGCACAGACACAGCAGCACCTGGCCGCGGAACGACGCGCCAAGTACACCTTCACGCACTACATCGGCAACAGCCCGGCGGCCACCAAGGTCAAGCAGCAGGCGCGCCGCGCGGCGCAGCTCGACACCACCGTGCTGCTGCTCGGCGAAACCGGCACTGGCAAGGAACTGCTCGCGCACGCCATCCACGCTGCCTCGGCGCGCGCCGAGCACCCCTTCGTCGGCTTCAACGTGGCCGCGATTCCCGACACACTGCTCGAAGCCGAATGCTTCGGCGCCGCCCCCGGCGCCTACACAGGCGCCGACCGGAAGGCGCGCATCGGAAAATTCGAACTGGCCAATGGCGGCACCCTCTTCCTCGACGAGATCGGCGACATGCCGCTGGCGCTGCAGGCCAAGCTCCTCCGCGTCCTGCAGGAGCACGAAGTCGAACCGCTCGGCAGCAACAAGGTGGTCAAGATCGACGTCCGCGTCATCGCCGCGACTTCGCGCGATCTGAAGGCCGATGTCGCCGCCGGCCGTTTCCGTGCCGACCTCTATTACCGGCTCAACGTCCTCACCATCCAGTTGCCGGCGCTGCGCGAACGCACCGAGGATTTCGGCCCGCTCTGTGACCACATCCTCGAGCAGATCGCCACCCGCACGCGACTCACGCTGCGCGAGCTGGACCCCGGCGCGCTGGCACTGCTCAGGCGCTGCCAGTGGCCGGGCAACATCCGCGAGCTGCGCAACGTCCTCGAACAGGCCTGCATGCTGGCGGATGGCTCTCGCCTGACGGAAGCGGACATTCGCGGCATCGTCATCCCCGCCGAACTGCCGGCCGAGATGCCGACAACTGCCGCGACAGAACCTACCGGCACCTACGAGGCAGCCCTCGCCGCCTTCGAGCGCGAGCTGATCACGCGTACGCTGCAGCAGTGCGGCGGTCGTGTCACCGAGGCGGCGCGCCAGCTCGGCCTCGGGCGCGCCACGCTCTACAAGAAGATGGCGGCCCTCGACATCCCGTCTCGCGGCCAGGACACGCCGGGCGCGCATCCACAGCGATAGACAGCCCGCCCACAGGGCGCCCGGATACCACTTTCGTCATATTCCGTCCGCGATCATCTCCGGATGGAGACCCGGCCCCGACGAGATTAATTTTTGTCCTTATTTTTCAATATCTTGAACATCTGGCACCAATACTGCTCTGCGTGATGACAGGCGCCCCATGACGGGCCTCATCACCTACAGGAGGAGCAGCATGAACATCACGTCGACAGCGCGCAAAGCGCTGCAGCAGTTGCGCACGCAGGCCATTCGCGCCAGCGTCGCTATCGCCCTTGCCACATGCACGTTCGCAGCCGCCGCCGACATCGTCGTCGGCCAGGTGGCCCCCTTGTCCGGGGTGCTTGCCAGTACGGGTCGCGACATGGTTCTCGGTGCCAGGGTCTATTTCGACCACGTCAATGCCAACGGCGGTATCCATGGCAACCGGATCAACCATGTCGTCCTCGACGACGGCTACAAGGTCGATGAAACCGTACGCCTGACGCAGGAACTGATCGACCAGCGCCAGGCCGTCGCGCTGATCGGTTTCGCCGGCACGGCCAACGTCGGCGAAGTGCTGAAGCAGGGCATCCTCGAAAAGGGACGCATCGCGCTGGTGGCGCCCTACACTGGCGGAGAGGCCCTGCGCAAGGCGGAGAACCGCAACATCTTCCACATCCGCGCCGGCTATGCCGACGAGGCCGAGCACATGGTCGATCACCTCGTCACCGTCGGGGTGCGGAAGATTGCCGTCTTCCATCAGAACGACGGCTTCGGCGAGGCTGGTCGCAAGGGCGTGGAAGCGGCGCTCGCGAAGCGCGATCTGAAGCTGGCCGCAGTTGCCACCTACGAGCGCAATACCGATGACGTGAAGACCGCGATCGAGACGATCCGCAAGGCGGATGTCGGCGCGGTGATCATGGTCTCCGTCAACAAGTCGACGGCGGCCTTCACGAAGGGCTATCGCGAAGCCGGCGGTGCCGCCCAGTTACTCAACATCTCGGTCGTCGACGCCGGGCAGCTGGTCAAGCTGTCGAGCGCATCGGCCATGCACGGTCTGGGTATCAGCCAGGTGATGCCCTTTCCGTATTCGGACACGCTCGCGATCACGCGCGAATTCAAGCGCCTGTTCGCAAAACATGGCGGGCCCGACGCGACGATCTCCTATACCAATTTCGAGGAATTCATCGGGGCCAAGGTACTGGTCGAGGCGCTTCGCCGCGCCGGCCCCAACCCGGGTCCGGAAAAGGTGCTGCGGGCGCTGGAGACGATCAGCAACTACGATGTCGGCGGCTTCACGGTCAGCTTTTCCCCGGGCAACCGGGTCGGTTCGCGCTATGTCGAAGTGACCGTCATCGGACGCAACGGCACGCTGCTGCGCTGATCGTTTTCATATCGTGAAAGGTCACATTTCGCATGGCATTACGCTAAGCTGACAATCGACCGCGCACCCTGCACTGCCGACGAACCGGGCAGGCAGGTACAACAACTAGGAGACCGCGACCATGGCCACCGCTTCGCACCCCCTGCTGGAAAATCCGCAACACACGATCGAGAAACGCAGCAAGGTGGTCTCCGCCGCTGAAGCCGTCCGTCTCGTCCGCGACGGCGACACCGTCGCCACCGGCGGTTTCGTCGGCATCGGCTTCGCCGAGAACATTGCCGTCGCGCTGGAGAAGCGTTTTCTCGGTGACGACCCGCTGGCCGAGAAGGGAACGCCGAAGAACCTGACCCTCTTCTACGCGGCCGGACAGGGCGACGGCAAGGAGCGGGGCCTCAATCACTTCGGCCACGAGGGGCTTGTCAGGCGCGTCGTCGGCGGCCACTGGGGCCTGGTGCCGAAGCTGCAGAAGCTCGCGGTCGACAACAAGATCGAGGGTTACAACCTGCCGCAGGGCGTCATCACCCACCTCTTCCGCGACATCGCCGGCGGCAAGCCGGCGCAGATCTCCCGGGTCGGGCTCGGCACCTTTGTCGATCCGCGCTACGGCGGCGGCAAGATCAACGACTGCACCACGGAAGACCTCGTCTCGCTGATCAACGTCGGCGGCGAGGATTACCTGATGTACAAGACCTTCCCGGTCAACGTCGGCATCATCCGCGGCACCACGGCCGACCCCGACGGCAACATCACGATGGAGAAGGAAGCGCTGACGCTGGAAGCACTGGCGATCGCGATGGCCGCGCACAACTCCGGCGGCATCGTCATCGTGCAGGTCGAGCGTGTCGCCGAGCGCGGCTCGCTGAACCCGCGCCAGGTCAAGATTCCCGGCATCCTGGTCGATTGCGTGGTCGTCGCTGAGAAGCCCGAATATCACATGCAGACCTTCGCCGAGGCATACAGCCCCGCCTTCTCCGGCGAGATCCGCATTCCGATGTCGTCGATCGCGCCGATGGCGATGGATGAACGCAAGATCATCGCCCGCCGCGCCGCCTTCGAGCTGATGGCCAACAGCGTCGTCAATCTCGGCATCGGAATGCCGGAAGGCGTCTCCAGCGTTGCCGCCGAGGAAAAGGTGATCGACCTGCTGACGCTGACCGCCGAGCCCGGCGTCGTCGGTGGCGTGCCGGCCTCCGGACTCAACTTCGGCGCCGCAGTAAACACCGACGCAATCATCGACCAGCCCTACCAGTTCGACTTCTACGACGGCGGCGGCCTCGATGCCACCTTCCTGGGGCTCGCGCAGGCCGACGCCGAGGGCAACCTCAACGTCTCCAAGTTCGGGCCGCGGCTCGCGGGTGCCGGTGGCTTCATCAACATCAGCCAGAACGCAAAGAAGGTCGTCTTCGTCGGCACCTTCACTGCCGGCGACCTGGAAATCACCATAGAAGACGGCAAGCTGAAGATCGTCCGCGAAGGCAAGGCGAAAAAATTCGTCGCCCAGGTCGAGCATCGCACCTTCAGCGGCGCCTATGCCTCGAAACGGGGGCAATCGGTTCTTTACGTCACCGAGCGCTGCGCCTTCCGGCTGACGCCGGACGGCATGGAACTGATCGAGATCGCGCCGGGAATCGACCTCGAGCGCGACATCCTGGCGCAGATGGAATTCCGGCCGCAGATCAGCCCGCAACTGAAGCTGATGGATGCCCGCATCTTTTCCGAGGGATCGATGGGGCTGCGCGCCGAACTGCAGACCCTGCCGCTCGACAGGCGCCTGACCTACGACGCCGGGCAGAATCTTTTCTTCGTCAATTTCGACAACCTCGAAATCCGGCGCACCGAACAGATCGACGACATCCGCCGACTGATCGGGGAGAAGCTCGGCAAGCTCGACCACAAGGTCTACGCCATCATCAATTACGACAACTTCAGCATTGCGCCGGAGCTGCTCGACACCTATGTAGAAATGGTCCGGGATGTCGTCACCCGCTACTACACCCGAGTCACCCGCTACACGACCAGTGCCTTTACGCGGGCGCAGATCGGCGATGCATTGTCGGCACGCCACTTGGCACCACACATCTTCGATACGCAGACCGACGCGCTGGCAAAGCTCAAGGACTGATCCCGCTGCTGGCCTTACATCGCGCACGACAATCGGCGCCACCCGCAAGGGCCCGCCGATTTTCTCTTTCGGGCGGGGAATCGACTTGGTCACTTCCCGAGGCTTGCTAATTATTACCTTAGGGATAGAATGGAACGGAGGAAAATCATTCCCATGTCTTAGAGATTGCAAAAAAGGGGGCGCTCATGAGTACGACTGCAGGAATGTCATTGCGCACGAAGCTGTTGGGGCTGTCGGCATTCACGGTAGCGGCGTTGGCACTGCTCTTCGCCGTCTCCCTCAATAACGAGAAGGCCCAGCTCATTCACGACCGGCAGGAAAAGCTGCGCAACCTCGTGGAATCCGCGCATGCCACCGTCGCGCATTTCGAGAAGCAGGCCAAGGACGGCAAGCTCTCCGACGAAGATGCTCGCAAGGCGGCCATGGATGCCTTGCGTTCAGTACGCTACGACAACGTCGAGTATTTCTGGATCAACGATCTCGGCAAGCCGGCGCCGAAGATGATCATGCACCCGACGGTGCCGGCGCTGGATGGCAAGGTGCTTGATGCCGACCGCTTCAACAAGGCAACATCGATCCAGCCGGGCACCGACGGCACGGTGACGGCAGTATCCGGAAAGAACCTCTTCATCGCCTTCGTCGAGGTGGCAGACGCAGCCGGACACGGTTATGTCGGCTACCAGTGGCCGCGCCCGAAGGCCGGCGGCGGCACGACGGACGAGCTCTACCCGAAACTTTCCTACGTCAAGAAATTCGAACCCTGGGGCTGGGTCATCGGCACGGGTATCTACATCGATGACGTCGATGCCATCTTCCGCCAGCAGGCCACGAAGTTCCTGATCTGGGGTATCGGCATCGGCGGTTTCATCGCATTTGCACTCTTCGTCGTCGGCCGCAACATCGTGAACACGCTGGGCGGTGACCCGCAGTACGCCGCCGAGATCACCAAGCGGATTGCCGCCGGCGACCTGACCACCGATGTCCGTTGCGCGCCGGGCGACACGACCAGCCTGCTCGCGGGCATGAAGGAAATGCAGGAGACGCTGCGGGCGATGATCAAGGAGATCGTCGCCGGTGCCGAGCGACTGGCCTCTGCCTCGGACCAACTGCTGCACGCGTCCGAGGAAGTCGCGATGCGCTCGCGGCAGCAGAGCGAATCCGCTTCTGCGATGGCGGCTGCCGTCGAAGAGATGACGGTCAGCATCGACCAGGTGTCGCACAACGCTGGCGAAGCGCATGGCATCTCGCAGGAAGCCGGCAACGTTTCCGAGCAGGGAACCGCCATCATCCAGAACGCCGCCGTCGAGATGCGCAAGATCGGCGATGCGGTGCAATCCTCCTCCCTGATCATCGAGGAACTCGGTCAACAGTCGGACCAGATCACTTCGATCGTGAATACCATCAAGGAAATCGCCGACCAGACCAATCTGCTTGCGCTGAACGCAGCAATTGAAGCGGCACGGGCCGGCGAGCAGGGCCGAGGCTTCGCGGTGGTTGCCGACGAGGTGCGCAAGCAGGCCGGCCAGGATGG